>Ga0209164_1000848_pt1 | contig 51205 bp, 46 predicted proteins | sample MTBNYHSulfiMetaG_FD_187458 | JGI IMG/M metagenome (GOLD analysis project Ga0209164, IMG submission 187458) | Enrichment culture microbial communities from rom New York Harbor, USA that are MTBE-degrading - MTBE-NYH (New York Harbor Sulfidogenic)... | ecosystem: Environmental > Aquatic > Marine >... | reverse complement strand
CCGGGTTGTCGTTTCGGGGATGGAATTAAGGGCTCTAACCGCGTCCATTGTTCGTCTGTTAAGTCCATCCCACATATATTGTACATTTTTCACAAAAGTACAAGTACTATTTTTGAGATGGCTTGTAAAAAAGTCCGGAAATTTGACCATCAAAACGACCAACAAATTTTCGGTAATTACCATTGTAAATTGGAGCACTTACCAAGGCGGCGACCAGCAAAACGACCATCAAAACGACCAACAAATGTCCAACAAATGTCCACATACAAAAACAAAAGAACATAAAAATAAAGAAACACAGCCCGACTTCGAACTGACCCCTCTTGAAGATTATCCTTCGGGCTTTGATCAGATCCCGGACCTGACGGTCCGGGCTTCTTTAATTCAAATCTGCAAAGAGCTTTCAAAGCCAAACGGGGATGGTGAGTCAACCTTTCCCCGAGCTTATCAATTCGTCAATCATTCCTTGAATAACAACCTTCGCCCCGATGCCATCCTTTTCGCCCTCGAACAACTCCGCAATACCGGCCCGGTCAACTCGCCCTGGCCTTACGCTCAGCACATAGCCGAAGTCGAAAGCAAAAATCTGAACGAAGCCGACGCCATTGCTAAGCACGAGGCCCTGAAAAAAGAAAAGCCCCTGGCTGCCCTTTTGGACAGCCGGGCCTTGAGGTTCCCACAATGACCCAAAAAGCCCCCGTCTCGCTGCCGCATAGCCTTGAAGCCGAGCAGGCCTTCTTAGGCATGGTCTTCCTGGATTCAGACCGAACCATATCAGCGGCCCTGGAAAATGGTCTGAGGTCGAACGACTTTTACCGGTCCGGCCATCAGAAAATATTTGAGGCCATGTTCAGTCTTTACGAAAAAGGCCAGCCGGTTGAACTGGTCACCTTGCCGGGGGCCTTGAACGGCAACCTGGACAAGGTGGGCGGCCCGGCCTATCTGGCCGAACTGGCCGACTGCGCCGGGACAGCGGTCAATGCCGGGCATTACGTCAAGGCCATTCAGGACAAGGCCCGGCTTCGCCGTTTAATTGACTGCGGCCGGCAGATAGTTGAAACCAGTCAAACCGGGACCGATGCTTCGGAAGCCCTGGAGACGGCCGAGAGGCTGATTTACTCCCTTCGGGACAGTCACGACCGAAGCCGACTGACCAGACTGGACGGGGCTAGTCTCCGGGAAGCCATCCGGGTCATTGAGGCTCGCGCCACCGGCCAGGTCCCGCCGGGAATCCCCACGGGCTTTTCCGACCTGGACCGGCTGACCGGCGGCTTTCGGCCTAGTGAATTAATCATCCTGGCCGGGCGGCCTTCCATGGGCAAGACCGCTCTGGCCCTGAGCCTGGCCGTCAACGCGGCCATACCGACTGAAAGAGACCGGGACAAACACGGTCCGGCCTATCCCACGGCCTTTTTCTCTCTGGAGATGAGCGGGGAACAACTCAAAGAGCGGCTTTTGTCCATGCTGTCCGGGGTCCCCCTGCAAAAACTCAGGATCGGCCACGACCTGACTAACGGCGACTTCGAGGTCCTGACCAAGGCTTCGGCCCGGCTGACTGAATCCCCCATTTATCTGGACGATTCAGCGGCCCAGACCGTGACCGAAATAAGGGCCAAGGCCCGGCGGCTCAAGTCACAGCTTCGGCCTCAAGGGCAAGACCTGGGGCTGGTCGTTGTTGACTACCTTCAGCTTATGCGGGGTGAGGGAAAGAACCGCGAGCAGGAGATCGGCGGCATATCGAGGGGCCTAAAAGGCTTGGCCAAAGAACTTGAAGTCCCGGTCCTGGCCTTGTCTCAACTCAACCGGGCCTTAGAAGCCCGGAATGATAAACGGCCCGGCCTGGCCGACCTTCGGGAGTCCGGGGCCATTGAGCAGGACGCGGACCTAGTGGCCTTTGTCTATCGGGAAGAGGTTTACAGCTCCAAGGCCGAGAACATAGGCCGGGGCGAGCTTCTGGTCAAGAAACACCGTCAAGGGCCGACCGGCGAGGTCGATCTGACTTTCCAGAAGGCCACGGTTCGTTTCAGGAGCGGGGCAAGATGACCCTGGCCGAACTAATTCAAGCCGAACCACGCCTTGGGGCCTTGTTTGACTACGCGGTCATGATCAGCCGGAGCGGAAGGGTCCCGGAAGACCAAGCCTGGGCGGTGCTCAAGCCGGCCCTGGACGGTCTGGTCGGCTGGTGGCGGGAGGAAGACCCCGGGGACCCGGAACTGTTTGCTCCGGAGGCCTATCAGGCGGCCGCACAAGCCCTTTTGGCATGTCTTAGGGGAAGTCCCCCAAGGAATCTAACGGCTTTTCAGGACGTTGCTTCAAGTTTTGATTACAAAAAACAGGGGTTTTCCCCCGTGCTTGTAAACGAAAACCTATGGCCCGGCGATTGAAGACCACGGATGACGTGAGGCGGTATCTGGCCGATCTGATCAATCGGCTTGAGGCCGGGCAGATAGAACCGGCGGTGGCCGGCCGGTGCGGGTTTTTGTGCAACATCCTTCTCCGGGCCATTGAGGGCGGACTCCTGGAAGACCGCGTGGCGGCCCTGGAAAGACAATTTGGGCTTACGGAAAGGAGCAAAAGATGACCTTACTTGTCCGCCGGGGCGGGTTGGAAAAGCGGGTTGAGACCTTGGAGAAAGAGTTTTTGGCGGCTGAAGGCCCGGACCAGGAAGCTGCCGCCAGGCTTTGGAAGGAACTTGACGACCTCATAGAGTCAGACCGTCTCACACCGGAGGAAAGAACGGTGATTGACCAGGGCTTGGAATTCATGGAGTCCGTCGATCTGAGGGCCTTTCGGAAAGGCCGGGACTCGGAAGGTGGCGGAACGGTTTTCTATGACGACGATAGCCGGCCGCACAAGATTGAGGACATCCTTGGCGAAGACCGGTGGGAGCGGGTCAAGGCGATGGTCCGGCTGGTCCTTCGGAAGAAGGCCGGAATCCCTTGCTGAGCAACGGACCCCGAAAAAAATATCGCACAGGGCGGGGGAACAATATGATCGGCCCCCTTCCAAAAATACCCAGGAATCTCAAAAAAGGCCCCCAGGATGGCGTTTGAAAGACGCGGCGGGCTGACCCTATCCCCCCCCCCAAAAAAAACCTTCCCAAGGCCGGAAGGCCGAACCTGGGCCGTCCTGGACCGCTCAGCGGGGCTTCTCAGACCGGGATCGGGCATGAAGTTCATTCAGCCATCGGTTCAGTTCAGCGGGCAGAGCCGCCACCCGGCCGCTGGGCAGTTTGACCACGGGCAAACCGTGCTGTTCAGCCCATCGCCTGGCCGTCTCCCAGTGAACATCCAGGTAGATGGCGATATTTTTCCAGCCGGTCAGCCAGCCGGGGGTTACGCTCAATCTTTTTTCCCTTTGGATGGGGGCGGCTTTCGGCCGTGTTTTTCTTCCTGGGCCTCAAGCCATTCGATCAGTATGAGGCGGACCAAATTGGACAAAGGCCGATGGTCCGCCTTGGCGTATTGCTCCAATTTCGCTTTGAGTTCTTCGGGTATACGGACGGCAATCAATTCCATGACTCCATTATAAGAAATTTTCTATTGACAGACAATGTAAACATAGTATACTTTATTTAACAACAGAAAACGAGAGACCCAAATCGCCATGGTGTCAGTCAGTTTAAAACTTTCCCGGAAAGTCCCGTGTATCACGGGGCGGGCTTGTGGCGAGCCTGGGTCTTCCGGGAAATCAACCAAGCCCCTGACCGGCTTATGGCCGGCGGGGGCTTTTTCTTTTGGGAGGTGAAACTATGAAGGAAAATCAAAAAGGGGGTGGTTCTATTGGCGGTGAAGGTTAGAGAGCGGCCCACAGGCTCCGGGGTCTGGTGGGTCTTCATCGACCATAACGGCCGGCGCAAGGCCAAGAAGGTGGGCCGGGACAAGAAGTTGGCTTTGGACGCGGCCCGGAAGATCGCGGCCAAATTGACCCTGGGCGAGTTCGGTTTGGACCGGGCTGAGGCCAAATCGGTCCCGACCTTCGGGGCTTATGCCGAGACCTGGATCAAGACTACCATCCCGGCCACCTGCAAGCTGTCCACCCTGATCGACTATCGGATCATTTTAAGACGCCATGTTCTGCCGGTGTTCGGGAAAAAGCCCGTGACCGAGATCAACCGGCTGGCGGTTAAGAAGTTTCTCATGGACAAGAGCAACTCCGGCTTTGCTCCAAGCACGGTGACGCACATGAAGAACTGTCTCACGGGGGTTTTCAACCTGGCCGTTGATGATGAAACCATCCCGGCGAATCCGGCGCATAAACTGGGCCGGGTCATCAGAGACAAGGGCTTGCGCCTTGAAATCGATCCGTTGAACCGTGAGGAACTCGGCTTGCTTTTAAGCACTGTCCAAAGTCATTTCCCGCGATATTATCCCCTGTTTCTGACCCTGGCCCGGACAGGGATGCGCGTGGGGGAAGCCCTGGCCCTGCAATGGGGCGACATTGATTTTCACGGCCGGTTCATCATGATCAGGCGGGGCTTTTCGCGGGGCAAGATAGAGACCCCCAAGAACGGGAAGACCCGGCGGGTGGATATGAGCCGACAACTGGCCCAAACTCTCCGGGAACTCAAGCACAACATGAAGGTTGAAGCGGTCAGGAACGGTTGGGGCCAAATACCGGAGTGGGTCTTTGTGACTGAGGCCGGCCGGTGTTTACATGATACTCACTTCCGAAGCAAGGTTTTCAACCGGGCTTTGGACAAGGCCGGACTGCGGCATATTCGGATTCACGACCTGAGACACAGCTACGCCAGTCAGTTGATCCAGGCCGGCGAGTCCCTGGCCTACATCCGGGACCAGCTCGGCCACCACAGCATCAAGGTCACGGTGGACATTTACGGCCACTTGGCCCCGGAAGGAAACAAAGAGGCGGTGGACCGTCTTGACGACCCCGCCCCGGCGGGCAAGCCGGTTTCCGACGCAACCATCCGCAACCTATCCGCAACCGGCCAAAAAGAAAGGGCCGGCTATGCCGGCTAACCCTTTGGAATTGCTTGGTAGTCCCAACGGGAATCGAACCCGTGTCTTCGGCGTGAGAGGCCGAAACAACTAATTTCCCGTCTTTTACTCTGCTGTCATTAAACCTATTGATTTAAAGATAAATATTGTATAAGCATTTCTCTTGACATACCAGAAAATACCCATATAATTAATTTAAAGGTTGGAAATAGGGTTGGAAAAATTGATTTCTATTACTTGGGTCAGCCAGGGAAAAACGAAAGGATTGGAAAATGAATAAACGTCACAAGACTTCCTATCCGGGCGTTTATTATCGAGAAACCAAGAGAGTCGGGGGCAGAGGAACGGAAAAAGTTTATTATATCGTCTTCAAAAAGGACGGCAAAACTAGGGAAGAAAAAGCCGGTCGCCAGTATGCAGACGATATGACCCCGGCCAAGGCGGCCAGGATTCGAGGTGAGCGTATAGAGGGCCGGCGTTTATCCCGCAAAGAGTTGAGAGACCAGGAACGGGCCGAAAAAGAAACTGTGGCCTCAAGGTGGACCATTGCCCGCCTTTGGAATGAATACATCCAGGAAAGACCTCAAAATCATGCCCTTATAACAGACAAGAACCGTTATAAGCATTATATCGAGGTGAATTTCGGCCCCAAGGAACCCAAAGAAATCACACCCCTCGAAGTCGACAGACTCAGAATCAACCTGTTGAAAAAGAAATCGCCACAAACAGTCAAGCACATCCTCAACCTGCTGACCTGGATAATAAACTACGGAGTTAAAAGGAATTTGTGTGAACCACTGCCTTTTCATATAAAAAAGCCGGAAGTTAACAACCAGACCACCGAAGACTTGACCACTGAACAAATGAGAGCATTGCTCAAGGCGATTGATGAGGATGAAAATATCCAGGCGGCCAATCTTATGAAACTTGCTCTATTTACAGGCATGAGGCGGGGAGAGCTTTTAAAATTGCGATGGGATGACATTGACTTCGAACGCGGATTTATACGAATAAGAGACCCCAAGGGAAAGACAGATCAAAGTATACCACTCAACGGTCCGGCCAGGAACGTCCTGGAAAGCCATGTCCGGACGGACAGCGTTTTCGTTTTCCCCGGCCAAGAGGGGAAGCAAAGGAAAAGCATTAACAAACAAGTGAACCGGATAAAAGAGCGGGCCGGCTTGCCCAAGGACTTCCGCCCCTTGCATGGCTTGAGACACGCCTATGCTTCTATTTTGGCTTCAAGCGGCCAGGTGGACCTCTACACCCTCCAAAAACTTTTGACCCACAAAAGCCCGGTCATGACCCAGCGTTACGCCCACCTAAGAGACGAAGCCTTGCGCCGGGCCTCAGACTTGGCCGGGCAATTGCTCTCAGACAATGGAAGCCAAAAGGCCAAGGTGGTCAAACTGGAAGGAACAAGCGGGGGCCAATAAAATCTTTAGCCGTTTAATCGGCAAAAACACCAGGGGGGAGGGGGGGTCGGATTGTCTCCATAATAATTGCGGTAGGACCGGCCTCTCTATTCCGGCCGCCCAAAAACCCCAAGTTGAAAAAGGTCATCCGGCAAGGTTCAACTTGACTAACCGCCGCATTTAGCCTAGAAAAATATTAAGGCCTATTTTAAACCCGCAAGCCCGACTTACAGCCAGTTTGGAGGATGGTCTGTGCCCGTTTTAGACCTCAATTTGACCGTCAGAGACATTCAGGGGCTGGCCGACGCCGAGGCCGTGGCCGGTTTTTTTGCTCTTTTGGGATACAACACCAATGACCGGGTGGTCCAAAGCGCCGAAAATTTGGGAATCACCGCCGAAACCACCGCCCGGCCCATCCGCCGCATCGAGCTTATCGCCGACCAGGAGGGTCTGCTTCAAGTCTATCTCTTTGAACTAAAAAGTGTGACCGTCTCCCACACCCGCAATCTGGTCAAAGCTTTCAGAAACCGTTCGGGTAATTACCTGCTGGTCCTGACCAGCGATTACGAGCGGATTGATTTTGTCCTTTTGGAAAAATTTCTGCCCAGTTCCAGGCCGGAAACATTCCCCCTGGGAATCCGTCAGGTCGGGGTCCGCCCCAGAATCCTCACGGTCGACCGCCGCAAGCCCGGCAAGGTGGAACTGCGGGTCCTGCGTCGCTTTACTTATACCGAAAGCGATCCTCTGGCCCAATACGAGAAATTGCTTTCAGCGTTGACCGTTGCCGAATGGTCGGAAGAACATTTCAACAACCGAGCGCTTTTCTCGGATTATTATTTGAAGGAACGGCTGCCCGAACGCTCGGAGTGGCGGGAAGAAACCAAGAGTCCGTATCTTTTTTTCCGGGATTATTTTCTTCAGGCCGGAAGCAAGTACGCCAACAAAAACGAGCAAGTTTTACGCCGGGAATTGTTTGAACCCGTTTTTCAGCGCCTGGGCTTTGCCTGGAAGGCGGGCAAGGAACCCACTTCCGACTCCTATGACCAGCCGGACTACTATTTGACCAACCCGGACCACGGGAACACCTTGGCCGTGGCCTTGACCTATCCCTGGGGGCGGTCCCTGGACGGCAAGGACGACCAACGGGACAAGGACACCCCGGAAGAAAACCCCAACGCCCTGGTGGTCAGCCTGCTGGAAAGAAGCGAAGCGCCCTGGGCCATAGTCACCAACGGCAAAGTCTGGCGGCTCTATTCGGCCAAGACCCATTCCCGGGCCACCAACTATTACGAGATCGACCTGGAAGAAATCGTGGCCGCTTCCGGTCCGCAAGCCGAAAGTTTGGGAGACGCCTTCCGGTACTATTGGCTTTTATTCAGAGCGCCAGCCTTTATCCCCCATGACCTTCAACGGGAAGGCCAAACGGTCAAACTCAGCTTCCTGGACCTGCTTCTGGCCGAGAGCGAGGATTACGCCCGAGAACTGCGCGAACGGTTGAAGGAACGGGTCTTCACCCAAATTTTTCCCCATCTGGCCGCCGGGTTCATTCATTTTATCCGGGAAAAGGAAGGCCGGGAAGCCGAATTAAGCCAAGAACGGCTGGACCGGATTTTCCAGGGCGCTCTGACCCTGCTTTACCGCTTGCTGTTTTTGTTCTTTGCCGAAAGCCTCGACCTGTTGCCGGTCAAGGAAATCAGGGGTTATTATCAGGCCGGCCTGAGCAAAATCAAGCAGGAGATCGCCGGCCTGGCCGGTAATATCGGCGACGAAGCCCCTGGGTTGATCAAGAAGCATTACCCGGACCACACCTATGACCTCTATGACCGGTTGACCCGGCTCTTCCGGGTGGTCGACCAGGGCGACCCCGGCTTGAACGTGCCCGTATACAACGGCGGCCTGTTTCTGTCCCAGCCTCAGCCCGCCGATTTAACCGGGGAAGCGGTCAACGCCCGGTTCCTGAACGAACACCGGGTCCCGGACCGGCCCTTGGCCCTGGCCCTGGATTTACTGGCCCGCGACCTGGACCCCAAGCGCCACGACCTGGTTTTTGTGGATTACAAGTCCCTGGGCGTGCGCCAGTTAGGGTCCATCTACGAAGGCCTCCTGGAATTCAAACTACGCCTCGCCGACCGGAAGCTGGGCGTGGTCAGCCGGAAAGGCCGGGAAGTCTACCAGCCTTATAGCGAATTGAATGACCGGGAGAAGGCCAGGGCCGAAAAAAACGGCAAGGTGGTCAGGCAGGGCGGAGTCTATCTGGAAAACGACAAGCGGGAGCGCAAGGCCACCGGCTCCTATTACACCCCGGATCACATCGTCAAATACATTGTCGAGCACGCCGTGGGGCCGGTCCTTCAAGAGAAGTTCGAAGCCCTGCGGCCCAAGCTCCGAGCGGCCGAAAAGAGACACAAGGCCTTCCTGGACAGGCAGTCCGCCTTGAAGAAGGCCGGGCTGAAACCCGAGCCGGATAGCAAGGGCGACCTGATCGGCCGGGAACTGGTCGATGAACTGTTCGACCTGAAGGTTTTGGACCCGGCCATGGGTTCCGGCCATTTCCTGGTCCAGACCGTGGACTTCGTTACCGACAAAGTCCTGGACTTTCTCAACGCCTTTCCCTGGAACCCCATCCGGGCCTATCTGGAAGAAACCCGCCGGACCATCTTGGAAGAAATGGAGGACCAGGGCGTCAGCATCGACCCCAAACGCCTGACCGACGTCAACCTGCTCAAGCGCCACGTGCTCAAACGCTGCATCTACGGCGTGGACCTCAACCCCATGGCCGTGGAACTGGCCAAGGTCTCCCTCTGGCTGGACTGCTTCACCCTGGGCGCGCCCCTCTCTTTTCTGGACCACCATTTAAGGTGCGGCAACTCCCTGATCGGGGTCACGGTCGAGGAAGCAAGAATCGCCTTGGAAGAAAAAAAGGGGGACCAGTTGGGACTTTTCGGCAGCCGCTTTGCCGGACTGCTCCTGGCTACCGACCTCATGCGCCAAGTCGGAGAACTTTCAGACGTGACCAGCGCCCAGGTCAGGAAATCCCGTGAGGAATACGCCAAAGCCGTCAGAGCATTGAGTCCCTTCAAACGCATTCTGGATGTTTACACCAGCCAGTGGTTTGGCAACGGCGGGCCGAACAAGAAAACTGAACCTCCGGCTGTAAAATTTCTCAAAGCCATTGAACCGGAGACCGAAGCCTTTATCAACGCCAGGGGCCGAGACGAGCTTGAAAAAGCCTTACAAAACCTTGATCCGGAAGATCGACTTCTGGCCGAAACCGCTTTAAAGGCCGCCGAAGATAAACGCTTCTTCCATTGGGAACTGGAGTTCCCCGAAGTCTTCTACCGGGCGCGGCCGGGAACCACCCAAACCATCGAACGACTGGAAGGAGCCGGATTCGACGCTGTGATTGGAAATCCGCCTTACGTACGTATCCAGGGACAAGATGAGCTATTATTGGAATATGTCAAGGAAGCATTTTCCACCGTTATTGGTAAGTTTGATATTTACATTCCTTTCATAGAGCAAGGCTTAAGTCTTTTAACTAAGGGAGGGTTCCTTGGTTTTATAGTTCCTAACAAGTTTTTTTCAGCAGATTATGGTAAAAAATTAACTGAGTACATATTTACTTCAAAAATATTATGGCAACTACTTGACTTCGAGCATCATCAAGTCTTTCCTGATATAACTACTTATGTATGCTTGCTTTTTTTGCGAGCTGGTAATCCTAATGATAACCCTTCTTTGCTTATGGCCGATCCAAGCCTTGTAAATATCTCAAATTCTAATATGGAATTACTACCTTATAGTTCTCATCGTTTAAAGCAAGTAAATCATGACGCTCATAATTTTCTGACTCCACTATCGAAAATATTTACAGCAATTTTTCAAGGTGTTATCACAGGTGCCGATAGGCTTTTAATAGGAAAAATTGAGCACGACCGAGTCGTTTTTAATGGAATTCCCTTTCGACTTGAACCAGGAATAGTCAAGCCAATATTAAAGGGAAAGGATGTTAAGAGATATAAAATAAATTATTCCAATTGCGGCGTTATATACCCATATTATCTGGACGATAAGGTTACTAGACTAATGGATGAAAAAATTCTTCAATCTTTCCCAGAAACTTATAAGTATCTCACAAGCTCAAAATCCGAGCTTGTTTCGCGTGGTTCTATTTCGATGAGATATGAATCTTGGTACGCTTTATGGTGCCAGCGTCGGCTCGAGCGATTAGTTGCACCTAAGATTTTGGTTCCCACTATGGCACGACGAGCAAGTTTTGCCTTGGATTATAATGGTAATTACTTTTTTGTTGGAGGTGGAAATGCGGGAGTCTATGGCTTAATACCACGCGATGACCTCCCTGTTGATATTTACTACTTACTTGGTGTTTTAAATTCAAGATATTTTGATTCAATTTTGCAACCCATAAGCTCTGTATTTCGAGGTGGTTATTTTTCCTATGCCCGAAGATATTTAGAGAAAACGCCTATTCGTGTCATGGGATTTTCAGAAAACGAGTACAAAGACGTGAAATTAATAAGTTCTTTGGTTAAGGCTCGGCTCCATGAAACTGATATAAAAAAGAATGAACAATTAGAGAAAGAAATAGATTCTTTAACGTTTAAGCTTCATGCCTAGGAAAAGGTATGCTGTATATTGTATGTCAACCTCAAAAGGAATATAATGTTCTAGATTTATTTAGGAAGGCTTGTGAACAAGGACCGTTCGATAAATTATCAGTAGCGGTCGCGTATATAACTTGTTCTGGCTGTTATATTTTGTTGCCATTGATACGAGAGTTGACATCCAAATGGCCGCGTTTAAAAATTAGGTGGTTAACTAGCTTTGATTGGTGTAGGTCCGAACCTGAGGCATTGTTGTTGCTGAATAATATGCCGAATTCTAAAGTTAAAATACATAATGGAATCGAAGTACTAAGGTCTGATACATGTACCCCAAAGATACCTTTTCATGCAAAGACATATCTTTTTTCCTCACCAAGACATACCGCCTTTATTTGTGGATCATCTAACCTGTCTAAATACGGATTAACTTTGTCCTGTGAAGTTAATTTGTTGGTCTATACCGAAAGTGATGCTGCGGGTGAAGTTAACTCTCAAATAAATGAACAATTGCAATTCACGCTGCAATGGTTTGATTTTAAATGGGGACAGTCTATTCATCTTAGTAGAGTATTTAATAAGTATAATAGAATATATGAAAAAATAAAATCGAATATAAAACATAGTACTGTCGATGATGACCCTGTTAAGCCAAATAAAAGAGAGAGAAGCACTGGTATAGTTGCGTCGAGAAGCTTACAACCGATTCACATTGATCTGCTTAAAAACTGTCGTTTTTTTTGGATGGAGTTTGTGCCAAGTCGCAACATGGCGCACGGAGGTAACCAGTTACATATGACGCAATTTACGCGATCATTCTTTGGATTTGATTCAGTGCCGATACCTAGAGATACGTCTATTGGTGCTATTCAAATTAAGTTTAAAAATCGTATTAGCAATTACTCATTACGTTATAGTAACAATGGTATGGACGTATTGAATTTACCTCCACCTAGTAGTAACTATGGTCCACCTACTTACGAAGATTCTATATTGTGTTTCGAGAAAAGATCAAATAGTGTATTCTTCTTGTCGATAGGCTCAGAACGCGATAAGGTTAGGTGGAAAGAAAACAGCGAAATGTTTGGAGGACTATTCACCATGACTAGTGGTAGACAATGGGGTGTTTTTTAGTCATATTGAAAAGGCCTTGTTTATGCCCAGGATTTTAAGGCCGGAAAGTGAATTGTTAAGACCAAAGCCATTCTGGTATTATTTAACCATTGAGATTTGGTCAAGGAGTATAGCTCATGGATAAGGAAGCTTTGCCGGCCCGTATCAGCATCGACCCCAACGTCTGCTTCGGCAAACCCTGCATCAAGGGGCATCGAATTTGGGTGTCGCTCGTTTTGGATTGGCTGGCCGGGGGCATGACCATCCAGGAAATCTTGGATGAATATCCCGGCCTGGAAGAAGCCGATATTTACGCCTGCCTGGCTTTCGGCGCGGACAGAGCGACTATAATTCAATAGATCGAGAGGCATCCTTATGGGCAAGACCGATCTAAAAACCAAAGACCAGGTTTTGGCCGAACTTGAACGTCACGCTCCGGCCATGCGCCGTCTGGGGGTCAAACGGCTGGGGCTGTTCGGTTCGGCGGCCCGCGGTGAAACAACCACCTCCAGCGACCTTGATTTTCTGGTCGAACTTGACCGCGAGACCTTTGACGCCTACATGGACGTGAAGGAATTCCTGGAAGACCTTTTCAACCGCCCCGTGGATTTGGTTCTGCCTAGCGGCCTCAAGCCCCGGTTGAAGCCCTATATCGAAAAGGACCTTGTTTATGTCCAGGACTTATAGGCTTTATCTGGAAGACATTTTGGAAGCCATTGAAAAAGTGAAGCTTTACACCAAAGGATTGTCCCAAGACGCCTTCGCCCATGATTCCAGGACCTTTGACGCCGTGGTCCGCAATCTGGAAATTATCGGCGAAGCGGTGAAAAATCTGCCGGATGAAGTCAAAAAGGCTAATCCTCAAATCGAGTGGCGTCGAATAGCCGGCATGCGGGACATCCTGACCCATCAATATTTTGGGATCAGCGTCAATATCGTTTGGGATGCAGCCGTCAACAAACTGCCCGAGCTCGAGGCCCAAGTCAGAAGCATCCTTAGGGAGACCACATAAGTGCGCATCCCCTTCGTCATCGACAACCGCACCCACCGCCTGGCCGATGTCTTGAACCAGGTCCTGGCCGAACATAAAGACCGGTCCCTGGACGTGGCCTCCGCCTATTTCAACGCGGGCGGGTTCGACCTGCTTAAGGACGGCCTTTACACCCTAGGGTCTTTCCGGCTGCTTTTGGGCGCGGAACCGGGTTCCGGGGCCGATCTCGGCCTGAAACCCGGTCCCGACGCGGTCAAAGGCTTGCTGAAGCAAGACCTGGCCGACCTGCCTTTCGACCAAAAGAGTTTACGGTTGATTGAAGACCTGATCGGTTATCTCAGCCGAGGGTCTGTGGCGGTCCGGGTGCACGAAAAGGGCTTCCTGCACGCCAAGTGCTATCTGTTTTACGCCGACCGGCCGGGCGCCAACCTGCTCTTTGACCGGTTTCACCCGCTCTTGGGCATTGTCGGGTCATCCAATTTCACCCGTCCGGGACTGACCACCAACCTGGAACTCAACCTGGTCCACAAAGTCCTCTTTGAAAAAGAGGAACTGGACGATCCCGACGCCGCCGACGCCGCGGCCTGGCTGACCATACCGTCCTTGCTCCAAACCTTGCCGTCCCCTGAAACAGAAGACGCCCGATCTCTGGAAATCCGCCGAGCCTTGGACGAACGGGTCAGTCTGGAAGAACGGCAGGTGCTGAAAAGCGAAGTCGGGGCCAGGGCCATTATGGACCTGGAAAGGTGGTTCGAGGAACGCTGGGGGGAAAGCCGGGATTTCAAACAGGAACTCATCGACATCCTGGACGCTTCCAAGTTCGGGCGGGTGGAATATTCGCCCTATCAGGTCTATCTCAAGGCCCTGTATGAGTACTTCAAGGACGATCTGGAGGCCGAGACCCCGGTCTCCGGCCGCTCGGCCGTGGACTTGGCCGAATTCCAGGATGACGCGGTGAAAAAAGCCCGGAAAATATTGGCCCGATACGACGGAGTCATGATCGCCGACTCGGTGGGACTGGGCAAGACCTGGATCGGCAAGAAACTTTTGGAGGACTACGCCTACCATCTGCGGCAGAAAGCCCTGGTGGTCTGTCCGGCCAGTCTGCGGGACATGTGGACTCGGGAGCTTCAAGAGGCCAAAATCTCGACCATCATCGTCTCCCAGGAAGAATTGGGCCGGGAAGAATTCGAGGTTGAATCCTACGGCGACGCCGACGTTGTTCTTATTGACGAGTCACACAACTTCAGGAACCAGACCGCCCGGCGGTATTCCAAACTGGAAACCCTTTTGGGGCTGAACAATCGGAAAGGAAAGTCCGGCGGCCGCAAGAAGGTCATCCTGCTGACGGCCACGCCCATTAATAATGATCTTTTCGATCTCTACCACCAGGTGCGGCTGATCACCATGAACGACCGGGGCTACTTTGCCGGCTGCGGCATCGGCGACCTTTACCGTTATTTTCTCAAGGCCCGCCGGGAGGCCCGAGACGGCCGGGGCGGCGTGGCCCTCTTCAATTTACTGGAAGAAGTGGTTATCCGCCGGACCCGCCCCTTCATCCGCAGGGCCTATCCCGAAGCGGCCATAAAGGGCCAGACCATCCGCTTCCCGGACCGAAAACTCAAAACGGTCCACTACAACCTGGAAGACGCCTATCAAGGCATTTATGAACGGATCGTTTCCGGGATTGAAAGGTTAAAGCTGGCCCCTTACAACCTGGAAGCCTACAAAAAGGCCGGGGTCGAGGTGGATGAATTTGAAGCGGGCCGGGAGCAGGCCTTGGTGGGCATTTTCAAGAGCCGCTACCTCAAGCGCTTTGAATCCAGCATCGAAGCCTTCCGGATCAGCGTCCGCCGCGCCCTGGCTTTTCTCCAGACCTTTGAAAGTTATTTGCTGGACAACAAGCTGATGAAGAGCAGCGACTTTCACAAGGCCCTCAGGCACCTGGAACGCGAAGACGAAGAAGACGACGCCACGCCTCTGTCCCTGGCCGACGACATAGACGCTTCCCACGAGGCCAAGGCCCTTATTGAATCCCTGGAGACGGTGGACACCAGCAAATACAGTCTGCGCAAGATTCATCAGGCCCTGCAAGACGACGTGGCCATCTTCACGGAGATATGGAGCCGGATCAAGGACATCACCGCCGAAAGGGACGCCAAGCTCAACCGGCTGAAACACCTTCTGACCCAAGAACTCCGGGGTCGGAAGGTCTTGATTTTCACTTACTACAAAGACACGGCCCGGTACCTATACAAACATTTGGGCGACCCGGACAATCCCGCCGCCCAGGCCTTTCGCCGGGAATTGGGGGAAGCGGTCATCAGGCGGATGGACGGCGGGACCGGCCCCAAGGACCGGGGCCGGATCATTCAACGGTTTTCGCCCAAAGCCAACGGCCGTCCCGAGTTGGCCGGCACCGACCGGGAAATAGACATTTTGATTTCGACCGATGTGTTGTCCGAAGGGCAGAATTTACAGGATTGCGGTTACCTGCTGAACTACGACCTGCACTGGAACCCGACCCGCATGGTTCAACGGGCCGGGCGAATCGACCGAATCGGGACCGATTTTGAGGTCCTCTGGATATACAATATGTTTCCCGATGAGGGCCTGGAACGGCTGCTGGGGCTGGTGGAAAGCCTCAGCCGTAAAATAGCCGATATTGACCAGGCCGGCTTCCTTGACGCCAGCGTCCTGGGCGAGACCGTCCATCCGCAAAACTTCAACACCCTCCGGCGCATCGGGGCAGAAGACGATCAGGTCCTGGACGAGGAAGAGCAGTTTATTGAACTGGCCGGCAGTGAATATTTGCTTCAGCAGGTCCGCAACTTCATGGACGCCCGCGGCCGGGATAGCCTGGAGGCCTTGCCTGACGGCATCCATTCCGGTCTGCTTAGGCCCGGAGCCAAAGGCGTTTTTTTCTATTTCCAGGCCCGGCCCCGTCAAGGCGGGAAAACCCATTTCTGGAAATATTTCGACCTGAAAGATCATCAAATCACGGACAACCGTTTCGTCATCGCCAACCTGATCGCCTGTAAAGAAGACACGCCCAGAGTGGTTGAGCCTGAAATGTTTCAACAGGTCTTCGACCTTCAGGAAAAGGTGATCGAGGACATCCTCCGGTCGACCGAAAACCAGAAAGCCCTGGAGCTAACCCCCCGCAAGGTTGATCCGGTGCAGCAGACCGTGGCCACGGCCGTCCAGCAGTATATGAATCACCCCGACCTCAGCCGCCGGGAGGCCTTGGAGGCTATTCGCTTTCTGAACCAGCCGCTGCTTAGGGTGCAGATCATAGAGGTTAGACGGACTTATCAAGCCTTCCAAGACAATAACGACGTTAAAGCCTTGCTGGGCGCGGTAAAAAATTTGAAAGAACGATACGCGGCCGAATCAGGCCAAACTCGGCCCAAACCCTCCAGCCCGACCATCAAACGCTCCGACTTAAGGCTGATCTGCTTTGATTTCATTTCAGGGGGCTAAGGCAACCTTTTGCCCCAAGCCTGGTTTTTTAATCTAATGACCTATAATTATTAAATATTGCTAAATACGCCCCCGCCGCCTTACCCTAAAAACACCTACACATTCATGGCATTGTCATACCATGCCATACCATGCCTTGCCTTGCCATATAGTATAGATTTCAATAACATAGAACAAAATTTTTCTTGACAAGGCTTCCTATCCCCTGTACCCTACTCTATAGGTAGATGGCATTACCCCGGCCTTTCAGGTTGATTTGACTTTTACTTGAAAAAATGTTATTATTTATCAGTTATGTGGTTGAATATATTAGATTTTTTAAAAGGTGTTTTGTCGAAAACCTAAATTTTGAAAAAAAGAAAGGCCCCGGAAAGCTTGGCCGGCCCCGGAGCCTTTCAAAAAGCCACCCCCTAAAGTTGAGCGGCAATCTATGTTAACGATACACCAAGATTCACCTCATTTTCAATCAATATTAAAAAATCAACGGCAAATTATTCTTCGTAGATTTGTATACATCAACTAGCAGTAATCACAGGTAAAATCAGGTTTTTCAACAAATTAATTAAGTGGAGTATTTATTATAATAAAAATTACCGCAACCAAGCGCGGAAAATAAAACCTATAAGGAGGAGAAATGTCTGTAATGATTGAGGAAAAATTAGTCGATGAGAAAAAAGCGGCCGAAATCTTGGGTCTGGCCGTCCAAACCCTTAGGAATTACCGTCATTTAGGGCGACCGCCCGCCTATGTAAAATTCGGTCGAGCGATTAGGTATCCCCTGAACGATCTATTTGATTTTATAACGAAAAATAGAATTGATCCAGAGGGGAAAATATAATGGTCCTGGACCTATACATATCCGACGGCTTTAACGCCGCCAAAGAAACAGCCCGCGAATTTTCCGGTCCTTGCCCGGCCTGCGGCGGCAAAGACCGGTTCCGTATCTGGCCGGAAGAAAATCGATACTGGTGTCGACGATGCGGGGTGCAAGGCGATTCCATCCAGTATCTGCGAGACTTTCACGGACTTTCCTTCCAAGAAGCCTTGGAATTTATTGATTCGGGTGCAATCGACGGCCATGAAACATCCGTAATTAAGGAGAGCCTTCCGCCACCTGGAAAGGCCGGCCCCGGCCTATCCGAGACTGCCGCCGCCTGGATTGAAGCAATCCCGCCCGACGCCCCGCCCAGGCCGCTTCATACTTTAGGAGAGCCGACTGCGGTTTGGACCTACCGGACTCTTGAAGGCCGGGAATCTTTCCACGTCTGCCGCTGGGACAGCCCGTCCGGCAAGGAAATCCGCCCGCTCACCCTGTGGAAAACCAAGAGCGGCGAGCTTTTCTGGGCCTGGAAGCACCCACCCCAGCCCAAACCGCTTTATCATCTGGACCGGCTGACCGCCCGCCCGGACGCCCCGGTTCTTTTAACCGAGGGCGAAAAAACCGCCGACGCCGCGCTAAAAATATTCCCGGAATTCGTCTCTGTGACCAGTCCCGGCGGGGCCAAGGCCGCCGCAAAAGCGGACTGGTCTCCGCTGAAAGGCCGCACCGTGACCATCTGGCCCGACCATGACCAGGCCGGCCGGGACTATGCCGCCGACGTGGCCCGCCAGGCCCATAAAGTCGGGGCGGCTTCAGTTCGCATCGTTGATGTTCCGGCCGATTGGCCCGACGGCTGGGATTTGGCCGATCCTCTCCCGGACGGGGAGACCAGGGAAAAACTTGCTAGCTTGATAAAATCCGCCCGAACTTTCGAAGCGGCCCCCAAGCGGATTAACTTGAGACGCGGGGCCGAGATTGCGGCCCTGGAAATTAAGATCGAATGGCTGGTCGAAGGCCTCATTCCCAAACAAGCACTGATCCTTCTTTTCGGCCGCGGCGGTATCGGCAAGACCACCCTGGCCCTTCAAATCGCCCAAGCCATTCAGACTGGAGAATTTTTCTTGGGCCTCAAAAGCGCGGCGGCTCAGGTCGTCTATGTCGATTACGAAAATTCCTTGGCCGTCTTGTCCGCCCGCCTGAAGGTGGCTGGTTGTTCAGAGGTCTTGTTCTGGCCCGCGCCGGACAGCCCGGCCCGTCTGGATCAGGAATTCCAGGCCTATTTTGATGTTCTCCAGGAATACCCTGAGGCGGTGTTCATCTTCGATACCTTAAGGTCGAGTCAGGGCGGAGACGAGAACGACAGCCAGAGCATGGAAAAAATTTTGTCAACTCTGCGCAGGTTAAGGGACCAGGGCGCAACCGTCATAATTCTTCATCACACCCGAAAGGGCAGCGACGCGACTTACAAAGGCTCTACCGCCATTTTCGACTTGGTCGATCAAGTTCTCGGTCTATATGCGGTCAAAGGGCAGGGGCAAGACCAGGAGGCCAATGAAGACAGTTTGGAGGATGACCGCCGGGTTTACCGCTTCGGCACCCACAACAAAACGCGTTTTGAGCCTTATAAATTCTATTTGAGTTTTGATCCGGTAACTAGGCTTTTTGTTCCTGCTCCGGATCCGACTACCGAGACGCTGGAAGCTATCCGGGAACTAGTTCCGGATGGTGGTCTTATCCAAAAGAATTTGCTCCAGACAATCAAAAAGGAACTTAACTTGAGTAAAGACAAGGCTCTAGCGCTTCTGAAAAGGGGCGAAGGTGAGTATTGGACCGTTCAGGTGGCCCCGGCCAAAAATAACCAAAAGACCTATACGAAGGTTTTCCGGTTTTCGGCTCCCTGTATAGGATCGGAAAACCAGAAAACCGCCCCGGACCGGCCTCAAAGCATTCAAAATACCGATGGAACACAAAACCAGAAAACAATTACGAATACTTGGTTTTCTGGTTTTCGGCCCCACACTTCAGAAAACCAGGAAAACCCGAAATCCGGTTTTCCGATTCCAGACCGGAAAACCGACCCGCGCGGGAAAACCGCAACCGGCCTTTTGGACCTCTGGACCGGCCCGGCTGAAATGGAGGTGTAAAGGTGAACGCGCTGGCCGAAGTAATAAAATTAGGTATTGATCCCAAGCTGAAAGAGGGCAAGTTGGTGTTGACCGGGCTCGAAGGCAAACCCCGCCGGGATGTAGAAAAGGCTTTGACCCTGGTCCGCCGACAAAAACCGGAAATCATGGCTGCCTTGCAAAGCCGTCCTGAACCCGGCCTCCCTCACGAAGCCGCCGAAGCAATCCAGGTGGTCAAAAAAGCCTTTCCGGGCGCTCAACTGGTCTCTTGGACCCCTTGGCCCGACACCTCGGGTTGGGGCCAGGACTACAAGCAAACCGCCCTGGAAATTCTCATCGCCGCCTTGGTGGCCAATCCCCAAATGAAAAGCCTAACCAAAGACGACCTGCCTGATTTTGACGCCCGAACCCAAGACTCCGCCGAACCCTTCGAAGACTTCATCCGCCGGGTCATGGCCTTGGGACTAGAAGTTCTAAAGAAAGCCGGAAAATTACATTAAATATATATTAAGATAATATTATATAATATTATATAATATATAATTTAATTAAATTAAGCTTATATTAAAGCTCAATTTTATCAGTTTTTATTGCCCTTCATCTCCACCAAACAAAAAAATTAAATTAAGTCCAAAACAAAATACCTATTTTTTTCATAAGTTTATGGATAAAAAACCGTTAGTCGTATCGACCCAGGTTCATCTTACAGCGCCGTATATAAGGCATAGTTTTCGATAAAAAAGAGGCTCGACTCCAGTCTCCGGCCACTGGTAATTTAGTTATGGATGCAGGTTTACCCCGCTTTGCCCGGCCGCTTATTCAATTTACTTTCCTATACAAAAAATCGAATTTCGCTGAAAAATTTGCGCAGGTTCCAAATTCACGTCGACCACCCCCCGCGTGCCAACCCGGGGGGCAACTCCGCCCCCGCCGCCGCTCCGCCGTTTCACCCGCCCAGAACTGCCGTCAGAAGCCTTAACCGGCCCCGAAAAAAACATTTCAATTTCCATTTTTCGTCCGCCCATTTACCTAAATTTTCTTATATTTTTCGTATAGGACTTTTCCCGGTTCGAGAAGGCGTCCTTTTCGCTAACTCCTTTAAAAACGCCTATTAAATTAACGCCGCCCCGCCGCCGCTCCGCCGTTTTCCCAGGCAAGACAGCTTATATCTCCCCAGATCATCCCGTCCCGCCTCACGCGCGTATGTGTGTGTGTTTGTGAACCCCATTTCATTTCTAAACTGTCACTTCGCATTCCGGTCCCCCCCACCCCCTGAAAAGACCTTATAGGGTGCACTTTTTAGGATTCATAGACTTGAACCGGCTTCTATACGGTCAACCTAAACTGGTGGAGGAATGGAGACAGCTAAACCTAAGTAATCCCTTGCCCAGCCAAGCTTACCTGTTATGGCCGTTTCGGCAACATCTGGTCATACGCCGACCGATTCAATTTGAGCAATATACCGGCCGGGCGATTTGGGGATAGAATTTTATAGACTGGTGGCTTCGGTTGGAAATAGGGTTGGATTTTTTTAAACAAAATAAAAAATGGCACTCATCGTTTTAGATAAGTGCCTGATTTAACTTGGTAGTCCCAACGGGAATCGAACCCGTGTCTTCGGCGTGAGAGGCCGATATCCTAGACCGCTAGACGATGGGACCAAAAAAATTTGGCTGGGGAACTAGGATTCGAACCTAGACAACCAGATCCAGAGTCTGGCGTCCTGCCGTTAGACGATTCCCCAACAATCATAAAGTATAGCCCAGGCTCGAATTCCGGTCAACTATTTTCCTGAGCCGCGGCCTTTCCGGCCATGAATTTTTCGGCCTGGGCCAGCCGCCGGAGGACGCGGTCTTTGCCTAATATATCCATAATTTCAAAGAGGCCGGGGCTGGCCGTCCGTCCGGTCAGGGCCAGCCGGACCGGTTGAGCGATCTTGCCCAGCTTGACCTGGTGTTTTTCGCTCAGGTCCCGAAACAGAGTTTCCAGGTCCGTTTCGGAAAACTGTTCCAGGCCTTTCAGGCGATCAATCAGTTCGTTCATGACCGGAATCAGGTCCGGAGTCAGGAACTTGCGGGCGGCCTTGGGATCGTATTCCACCTCTTCCAGGAAATAAAATTCAGCCTGTTCGGCCAGTTCGACCAGGGTCTTGGACCGGGGCTGCAAGGCCGTCACCGCCCGGGCCAGATAGGCCCGGTCCGAGGCGTCCAGGCCTTTTTCTTCGAGAAATGGGGCGACCAGGTCGGCCAGGCGGGCGGGGTCCGAGGCTTTGATGTAGTGTTCGTTGAGCCAGAGGAGTTTTTCCGGGCTGAAGACCCCGGCCGAGCGGCCCACGTCCTCGATGCGGAATTTTTCGATCAGCTCCCGGCGGGTGAAGATTTCCTGGTCGCCGTAAGACCAGCCCAGCCGGACCAGGTAATTGACCAGGGCCTCGGGCAGGTAGCCCATGTCCCGATAGGCGGTGACCGACTCGGCCCCGTGGCGTTTGGACAGCCTTTTCTTATCCTCGCCCAGGATCATGGGCACATGGCCGAAGAGGGGCAGGGGCGCGCCCAGGGCCTGATAGATCAGTATCTGCCGGGGGGTGTTGTTGACGTGGTCGTCCCCGCGGATGACGTGGGTCATGCCCATGGTCACATCGTCCACGACCACGGCCAGATTGTAAGTGGGCTGGCCGTCGCTTCGGAGGATGACCAGGTCGTCCAGTTCGGTATTGTCGAAGGCGATGGGGCCTTTGATCAGGTCGGGCCAGTTGGTGGTCCCGCTAAGAGGGCTTTTGAAGCGGACCACGGCCCCGGGGGCCGGTCCGAGATTCTTTTCCCGGCAGAGTCCGTCATACTTGGGCTTGCGGCCGTCGGCCATGGCCTGTTTCCGGCGCTCAGCCACTTCTTCGGCCGTGCAGTGACAATAATAGGCTCGGCCGGATTCCAGGAGTTTCCGGATGTATTCCAGATAAACCCCCAGGCGTTGGCTCTGGAGGTAAGGACCTTCGTCCCAGTCCAGGCCCAGCCAGGTCATGCTGTCCAGGATGGCTTGGGTCGCCTCTTCAGTCGAGCGCACGGCGTCGGTATCTTCGATGCGTAAAACGAACTCGCCCCCTTGACTCCGGGCCAGGAGCCAGTTGAACAGGGCCGTCCTGGCGCCGCCGATATGTAGGTACCCGGTCGGACTGGGAGCGAATCTGGTGCGTACGCGGTTCATGTTTTCACCTAAGCCTCGTAAAAAACCGACCGGTCCAAGAGCTGGCTCTTGATGACCGGCGATTGAATTTTTTAGCATAAAACGGTGGAAAAAGCAATCAAAAAGGTGAGTGAGTCGTCCGGCTTTCTTTCAGGAGGTTTTTTTCGGCCTGGGACTTGGATGATATGTTCGAGTAAACCTTTTGGTCATGCCGGCCCAATTGTAATCAAGACCCCGGCAGGCCATTTTGTTCATTGACGGTCGGGCGAGTGAGCAACTATCATGTTTCGGAAGCATTGGGGAGGTGTGGGGTGGAATGATGAAAAAACTACAGAATGATCGGGGAGTTTCGGTCATAACTCTGAGGAGGGATTGAATCATGCCCCAAACCAAGACGAACCAGGAAGTCTGCCTGGACCGATCCGCCGGAGGCATCGTGCGGACTGAGCTCCAGAGCGGCCTTCCGGTCAAGGTTTTTTACGGACCGGAGGATATTAAGGACGTCGACTACGGGCGGGACCTGGGCGATCCGGGCCGGTTTCCCTATACGCGGGGCATTTACCCGGAAATGTACCGCAACCGGCTGTGGATCAAATCGTTCATCGTCAGCTACAGTACGGCCGAGGAGACCAACCGGGCCTTCCGGGCCAATATCGCCTCCGGCCAGAACGGATTGCGGCTGCTGGCCGATCTGCCCACCCAGACCGGCCTCGACCCGGACCATCCCTCGTCCTATAACAGCATGCTCTGCGGCGGGGTGTCCACTTACGCCCTCAATGTTTACGAAACCATGCTCGACGGCCTGCCCCTGGAAAACATCGACTACGAACTGGCCCATTCCTCGATCTCCAGCGCCTTGTTTTTCTACTGCATGTTCCCGGCCCTGATGGAGGGCCGGGGCATCGACATCGCCGGACTGCGCGGCTCGAACATCAACGACCCGTTCCGGGCCAAGCTGGTTTACGCTTCACCCGATTTCCCCAACGAAATAGGCCGGCGGGTCTGTCTGGACCTGATCGAATTCGGAGCCCGCCATACGCCCAAATGGAAGGCCTTCGCCCCCAACGGCGTAGACCCCTGCCAGACCGGAGCCAACGCCATTCAGGAATTGGCCGGATGTCTGGGCGTGGCCGTGACCATCTACGAGGAGCTTATCAAGGAAAGGGACCTGAGACTCGACGACATCGGAGCCACGGTCTTTTCCCTGGACGCTGAGTCGGACTTTTTCGAGACCATCGCCAAGTTTCGGGCGGCCCGCAGGATGTGGGCCAGGATAGCCAAGGAAAGGTTAGGGGCGACCACACCCCGGGCCATGAGCCTGCGCATCGGCATCCGGACCTCGGGACTGTCTTTGCAAACCCAGAAGCCTCTCAACAACGCGGCCCGCATCACTCTGCAGATACTCAGCTGCGTCCTGGGCGGAGTCAACTCGATCGACGCCTCGAGCATGGACGAAGCCATCGGTCTGCCTTCCTCAGAAGCCCGGCATTTCAACTTGGACGCTCAGCACATCATCACCCACGAGGCCAATGTGCCTCTGGCGGCCGACCCCTTGGGCGGTTCTTATTATCTGGAATCCCTGACCAACCGAATTGAACAGGGGGTGAACGAGTATCTGGCCAAGATCGAACAAAACGGCGGCATGTGGTCCTGTTTGGAATCCGGCTGGCTGCGGCGGCAGATCGAAGAAAGTCGTCTCAAGGTGCAGAAAGAGAAGGCTTCGGGCAAGAGGCTGATTATCGGCGTCAACGCCTATCAAGGCCAAGAGGGTCCGATCAACCGGGCCATCGAGCGGACGGCCTATAAGGTCCCTTCCGAGGCCGCCCGCCGCCGCACGGTGACCGCCATTCGCAAGCTCAGGAAGGAGCGCGACCCCAGCCTCTTCAAAAGGGCCCTAAAGGAACTGCACCGGGCGGCCCGTGAAGGGCGGAATGTGGTCCGGCCGACCATCGAAGCGGCCAAGGCTTACGCCACCATCGGCGAAGTGGTGGGGACCATCCGGCTGGCTTACGGTTATCCTTATGACCCGCTGGAGGAGATCGAGACGCCGGCGGTGGTGAAAGAAGCCTTGGGAGGTTGAGCGGTCATGGCGGAAGCGGAGAAGAAAATACGAGTGATCCTGGCCAAGGTGGGCTGCGACATCCATGAACGGGGAGCCTTGACTCTGATGCACGCCTTTCGTGACGCCGGGATGGAAGTCATCTACACCGGACGATACGCCACGGCCGAAGGCGTGGCCAAGACGGCGGTCCAGGAGGGGGCGGACCTGGTGGCCCTGAGCGACAGCACAGGCAGTATGCGCATCATCGCCGCCGACGTCCTGGCCGCTTTGAAAAAGCACGGCGCGGCGGAAGTCCGGGTCATCGCCGGCGGTCTTATTCCCAACAAAGACGTCCCGGTCCTGGAGAAAATGGGGGTGACCGGCAACTTCGGTCCGGGAACCCCCTTGGAGGTCATCATCGACCATGTGCGCCGGGTGGTCGAGGCTTGATTTTTTTGAGATTATCGACCACGGATATTCCCGGCCCGGAGAAATATGAATTCGGCCTTGTCCAGAAAAGCCGCCGTAACTGCGGCTTTGCTTTTAGCCGCAATTTTTTCCTTCCATCCGGCCGGGGCGGCGGAAGAAATCACAGGGCGGGCGGCCTGGGTTTACGACGGCGATTCTTTCAAAATGCTGGACCGGGGGCGGACCTTGCAGGTCCGGGTTTTCGGGATAGACTGTCCGGAAAAGGGCCAGCCTTACGCCCGGCAAGCCTTGAGCCTGACGATTCGTCTGGTCAAGAACCGGCTGGTCAAAGTCAGGGTCAAAGACATAGACGCCTACGGCCGGGTAGTGGGCGAAGTCATCCTGCCCGACGGCCGGAGCTTGGGGGAAGAACTGGTTCGGGCCGGTTTGGCTTGGCATTATCGACGCTACTCGGACGATGAAAATTTGGCCCGCCTGGAAGCGGAAGCCAGGGCCGCGGGTCGCGGGCTATGGCGTCAGGCCGATCCGGTTCCGCCCTGGATATATAAAAACACCGGGGACTGACGGATTGGAGCCGATTCAAGGGCCAAGCCCTTACGCCTTGTTTTGGTTAAGATTTCCCTTGACAAGCGGACTTTTTTGACTAGATTAGATTCTTTACTTGTGAGCAGGGCGGGTATATGTTTTTAAAGGTCAAGACAGCAGACATTCCGCCGGAAGGAATGGAAATCCTCGGTGAACTGCCCGTCCAGGAGGCGCGTGACAGGCTGAAGTCCTTGGAAGGCGAACCGATCAGTCCGGCGGCCCCGATAAGCGTGCAGCTCAGGCTGGCTCCGACCGGCTCGAAAATCGTGGTCCGCGGCTTGGTCCAGACCTTGGTCAGGGCGGTTTGCGGGCGCTGTCTGGAAGAATTCGATCTGCCGATCAGGGAGAACATTTTGGTCGTTTACTCGTCCTTGGCCGAAGAGCTGGGCCGGGAGGAGCTGGAGGCCGAGGAGCTTAACATGGAATTGTTCACCGGCGAGGAGATAGACCTTTGGCCGCTCATCCAGGAACATTTGGTCCTGGCTTTGCCCCTCAGGCCTCTTTGCCGGGAAGACTGCCGGGGGTTGTGCCCGGTGTGCGGCCGGAACCGGAATATAAGTCCTTGCGAGTGCGTTCGTGAGACCGTTCATCCCGGACTGGTCGGCTTGAAGAAGCTGAAAGAAAAACTGCCCCAATAACATTAGGAGATGAACATGGCTGTTCCCAAACGTAAAATGTCGAAGATGAAAAGCCGGATGAGGCGGACTCATTATAAAGCGGCCGCGCCAACCGTGGTTCGTTGCGCCCAGTGTGATGAACCCAAGCTGCCCCATCGCGCTTGCCCCCATTGCGGCATGTACCGCCGACGTCAGGTGATAGAAGTTTCCGAAACCTGAGTCAGTGCTGAAGGTTGAATCTGATTCAAAAGAGGTTCGAACCAAAGGTGAAATGAAGGGCCTGGGTCCGGTGAAAATCGCGGTTGACGCCATGGGCGGCGATCGGGCGCCCGAGATCACGGTGCAGGGCGCGGTCCAGGCCGTTATGGAACAAGGGGTGTCCCTCATTATCGTGGGCGACCAAGACGCAGTCAGCCGGGAATTGAAGGCCGCCGGGTATTCGGGGGATTTGGTCGAAATTCAGCATTGCACCGAAGTGGTGGGTATGGATGAGTCGCCTTCCGAAGCGGTTCGCCGCAAGAAGGACTCTTCCATTCGGGTGGCCTTTGAACTGGTCAAGGCCGGTCGGGCTCAGGCCGTAGTCAGCGCCGGCAACTCGGGGGCGACCCTGGCCGTAGGCACGGTCGTCCTGGGCCGGCTGGAAGGCGTGGACCGCCCGGCCATCGCCGCGGTCTTTCCCACCGTAAAGAAAGGCAGGACCGTGGTCATAGACGCCGGGGCCAACGTGGACTGCAAACCCCATTTCCTTTTTCAATTCGGGGTGATGGCCCAGGCCTACGCCCGAGTGGCCCTCCAGATCGACAACCCGTCCATAGGCTTGCTTTCCATCGGCGAAGAAGACACCAAGGGCAATGAGCTGGTCCGGCAGACCCGGCAGCTTTTCAAAGCCAGTCCGTTGAATTTTATCGGCAACATCGAGGGCCGGGACGTGTTTTCCGGGGCGGTCGACGTAGTGGTCTGCGACGGTTTTGTCGGCAATGTGGTCCTCAAGCTGTCCGAAGGAATCGTCGAAGCCGTGGGAGTGATGATCAAGGAAGAACTCATGGCCGGCCTGGCTTCGCGTCTGGGGATTCTCCTCACCCACGGGGCCTTCAGACGCTTCAAGAAAAAGATGAACTACGCCGAATTCGGCGGCGCTCCCTTGCTGGGCATCAACGGCGTGGGCCTCATCAGCCACGGCCGTTCGTCCCCCCAGGCCATCAAAAACGCGATTCGGTCGGCGGCCGAACTGGTCCAGGGCGACGTGATCGGCCGCCTGCGGGTCTGTTTGCGCGAATATGAAGGCCTGACCGCTTTAGGCCGCCGACAGGCCAAGACAGAGGCGCTGGAAATTAATAAAACGGCCATGGACCAGCCTTGAAGGAGTGAGGCATGGATTATTTTTTGACTGAAGACCAGTTGATGATTCAAGACCTGGCCCGGCAGATCGCCGAGGAAAAGGTCATGCCCGTCCGGGCCGAGCTGGACGAAAAAGAAGAATTTCCCCGGGAGTTGATGAAGCATTTCGCCGAGGCCGACCTTTTCCGCTTGAACATCCCCGAAGCCTATGACGGCATGGGTCTGGGCGGTTTTGAACACGCCTTGGCCGTCGAGCAGGTTTCAAGGGTGTGCTGCGGGGTGGCCTGCACCTACGCCGCTTCGGGCCTGGGGGCCTACCCCCTCCTTCTTTTCGGGTCCGAGGACCAAAAGAAGAAATATCTGCCCCAAATCGCCGGCGGGACTCTGGCCGCCTTCGCTCTGACCGAATCCACGGCCGGTTCCGACGCCGGGGGCATTCAGACCAGGGCCGTCCTTGAGGGCGACGAATATGTCCTTAACGGGACCAAGCAGTGGATCACCAACGCCGGCGAAGCCGACATCTATTCGGTCATCGCCCTGACCGACCCCAGCCGGGGGCCGCGGGGGGCCAGCTTTTTCATCGTAGAAAAAGGCGATCCCGGCTTTTCCTTCGGCAAGCGGGAAAAGAAGATGGGTATCCGCTGTTCGGCCACCGGCGAGCTGATTTTCAATAACTGCCGTCTGCCGGCCGACCGGCTGATTTCGAAGGAAGGAATGGGCTTCATCATCGCCATGAGGACTTTTGACAAGTCCCGGCCCGGCGTGGGGGCTCAGGCGGTGGGCCTGGCCCAAGGCGCCCTCGAGGCGGCCGCGGATTACGCCCGGACCAGGATTCAGTTCGGCCATCCCATCATCAGCTTTCAGGCCATCCAGCACATGCTGGCCGACATGGCCGCTTCGGTCGAGGCGGCCCGGGCCTTGGTCTACGCCGTAGCCAGGTACATCGACAGCGGGGCCAAAGACGTCTCCAAGGTCTCGGCCATGGCCAAGCTGTTCCCTTCGGACGTGGCCATGAAAGTGACCACCGACGCGGTGCAGATTTTCGGAGGTAGCGGGTACATGCGGGATTATCCCGTGGAAAAGATGATGCGGGACGCCAAGATTCTTCAGATTTACGAGGGGACCAACCAGATTCAGCGCAACGTCATCGGCCAGGAGCTCCACAAGGAGTTCGGGCGGCGGGGCCGCAAAAAGTAAGGGCCGGTCATGAGAATCATCGTCTGCATCAAACAGGTCCCCGACACCAAGAACGTCCGGCTGGACCCGGCGACCAACACCCTTAACCGGGAAGGAGTCGAGAGCATCCTCAATCCTTTCGATCTTTACGCCGTTGAGACGGCTTTGCGACTCAAGGACAGTTTTGGAGGGACGGTCACGGCCCTGACCATGGGGCCGCCTCAGGCCGAATCGGCCTTGCGTGAAGTGGTTGAATACGGCGTTGATGAAGCAGCCCTGCTTTCGGACCGGGCTTTTGCCGGGGCCGACACTTGGGCCACCAGTTACACTTTGGCCCAAGGGGTGAAGAAGCTGGGCGGGTTTGACCTGATCGTCTGCGGCAAACAGGCCGTCGACGGCGACACCGCCCAAGTGGGTCCGGGTTTGGCCGAGCAGCTTGGTCTGCCTTATGTGTGTTTCGTCCGGCGGCTGGTTGAAGTCGACCCTCAGGCCCGGCGGCTGGTGGTCGAACGGCTGATGGACGACGGCTGGGACGTGGTCGAGACGCCTCTGCCGGCTTTGATCACCGTGGTCAAGGAGATCAACGAACCGCGGGTCCCTTCCCTGCGGGGCAAGATGAAGGCCAAGAAGATCGCTGTGCCCGTCTACGGTCTGAAAGACTTGGAAGCCGATCCGAACTGCGTGGGCTTGGCCGGGTCGCCCACTCAGGTGGTCCAGGTCTTCGCTCCCCAGCCTCGGGGAACCCGGGTCAGGCTGGACGGCCGGCCGGAGGAACAAGCCGAACGGCTGATCGAGGCCCTCAAGCAGGACAAGGTCCTGACCATCGGAGCGGAGTAGTTCAGCATGAGCCTGTTTATTGACGCCGACCTGTGCACCGCTTGCGGGGCCTGCGTGGAAGTCTGTCCTTTCGGGGCCGTCGAGATTGTCGGCGAAGCGGCCCAGGTCAACGAAAAATGCAATCTTTGCGGGGCCTGCGTCGAAGTCTGTCCGGTCGAGGCCATCACCATTGAGAAAAAGGAAGTCAAAGCCGCCGACGGTTACCAGGGCGTCTGGGTCTTCGCCGAACAGCGCCGGGGACGTCTGGCCGGGGTTTCTTTCGAGCTTTTGGGCGAAGGCCGCCGGCTGGCCGATAAACTGGGGGTTTCCCTATCCGCGGTCCTTTTCGGGCGCCAGGTCCGGGAGGCGGCGGGCCACCTCTTCGCCTACGGCGCTGACCGGGTCTACCTGGCCGATGATCCGTCTCTGGACGCCTTTACCGATGACCTGTACGGCGGCCTCCTCACGGCCCTGATCCAGGAGCGCCGTCCGGAGATCGTCCTGTGCGGGGCCACTTCCCTCGGACGTTCTTTCTTTCCCAAAGTGGCCAACGCCTTGAACACCGGCCTGACCGCCGACTGCACCGGCCTGGACATTCGGGAAGCGGATCGACTGCTTCTCCAGACCAGGCCGGCCTTCGGCGGCAACATCATGGCCACCATCCTGTGCCCGAACCGCCGGCCCCAGATGGCCACGGTCCGGCCCAAGGTCATGCGGCCCGGCCCTTGCCGGGAAGGGCGCACCGGCGAGCTGGTCGAAGTGGAACCGAGCCGGCCCGGCCTGGCCCCCAAGACCAGATTCATCGAATTCGTCGAGGACCTGTCCGAAAAGGTCCACCTGGCTGAAGCCGACATCATCGTGGCCGGCGGCCGAGGTTTGGGTTCGGCCCAGGGCTTTGACCTGCTCCGGGAACTGGCCGAACTTTTAGGCGGGGCCGTGGGGGCCTCCCGAGGGGCGGTCGATGCGGAATGGATTTCCTACGCCCACCAAGTCGGCCAAACCGGCAAGACGGTGTCGCCCAAGCTTTATATCGCCTGCGGCATCTCCGGCGCGGTCCAGCACCTGGTGGGCATGCAGTCCTCGGATGTGATCGTGGCCGTCAACAACGATCCTAACGCCCCTATCTTTGAGGTGGCCGATTACGGCCTAGTCGGCGACCTCTACGAGATAATTCCGGCCATTATCAGCCGTTTGCAAAGATAGGCCCTGTGAGACCTTCAGCGGATGGCTCAAAGCCGGATCACTTAAAAACGATTTTAAACCGCTTGACTCACAAGCGCACATGTGGAATATAACTTGAACCGGCATCCCGGACAAGGAGGCGATACTTGGCCGAAGAGAAACGGGTAGTATATATCACCGGAGGTTCGAGGGGCATCGGCCGGGCCGCGGCTTATCGGATGGCCGGTCCCGGGACCGCCGTCGTCATCAATCATTTCGATCCCGACGATGCGGCGGCGCAGGAGACTCTGGCCGGGCTGAAAGAGCGCGGGGCCGCGGCGGAAAGCCATTATTTCAGTGTGGCCGACCGGGCCGCGGCGGAAAGCCACTTGAAGGCGGTGGCGGAGAAATTCGGCCGTCTGGACGTCCTGGTCAACAACGCTGGCATCACCAGGGACGCCCTGGTCCTGCGGATGAAGGAGGAAGACTGGGACCTGGTGCTGAATGTCAATCTTAAGGGCGTTTTTAATTGTTCCCAAGTCGCGGCCAGATTTATGACCCGGCAGCGTTGGGGCCGGATCGTCAATGTTTCCTCCGTGGCCGGAGTCACCGGCAACGCGGGCCAGGCTAATTATTCGGCCTCCAAAGCCGGGGTCATCGGTTTGACCAAGACTTTGGCCAAGGAATTGGCACCTCGGCAGGTCACGGTCAACGCGGTGGCCCCGGGCTTTATCGAAACGGACATGACCGCCGGACTGCCGGAGAAGATCAAGCAGGAATTTTTGAGCATGATTCCCCTGGGCCGGGCCGGTCGGCCGGAAGATGTAGCCGAAGTCATCGCCTTTTTGGCCTCGGAGGCGGCCGGCTATCTGACCGGCCAGGTCATTCACGTCGGTGGCGGCCTGTTCATGTGATTGTGGTTTTTATATTTATTATTTGGGAGGATCAATAGATGTCCATTGAAGAAAGACTAAAGAAGATTGTGGCTGAGCAGTTGGGCGTGGACGAGTCGGAAGTGGTGCCCAAGGCCTCTTATACCGATGATCTCGGGGCCGACTCCCTGGACTTGGTCGAATTGATCATGGCGATGGAAGAAGAGTTCGGCATCAAGATCGAGGACGAGGAAGCCGAACAGATCAAGACGGTCCAGGATACCATCGACTTCATTAAAAACAGGATGTAGGGACGCCTTGACACTGATGAATAAAAGAAGGGTGGTGGTTACCGGCCTGGGGCTGGTCACGCCCCTGGGCGTGGGAGTGGAGGCCAATTGGGAGGCTTTGATGGCCGGCCGCTCGGGCGTCGGCCCGATTACCAGGTTCGACGTCTCCAATTTCAAAACCAAAATCGCCGGTGAGGTGCGGAACTTCAACCCCGAAGACTTCATGGAGAAAAAACTGGTCCGGCGTTTGGACATGTTCGTCCACTTCGCCCTGGCCGCGGCCAGGATGGCCATGGAAGAGAGCGGCCTGCCGGTGACTCCGGAGAACAGCGGCCGAATCGCCTGTATCCTGGGCTGCGGCCTCGGGGGGCTGGCCACCCTGGAAAACACCCATAAACTCCTCCTGGAGCGGGGTGCGGACCGGATCAGTCCCTTCTTCATCCCCATGCTCATCGGCAACATGGCCCCCGGCCAGATTTCCATCGAGTTCGGGGCCAAGGGCCCCAACCTGTGTATTTCCACAGCCTGCGCCGCCGGGACTCACGCCATCGGCCAGGCTTTTCATTACATCAGGGAGGGAGTCTCCGACGCGGCCATTTGCGGAGGCGCCGAAGCGGTGGTCACGCCTTTGGGCCTGGGCGGTTTCAACGCCATGAAGGCCATCTCCACCCGCAACCACGAACCGGAAAAAGCCAGCCGTCCCTTCGACCGGGACCGCGACGGCTTCGTCATGGGCGAGGGGTCCGGGATTGTCATCCTGGAAGAGATGAACCAGGCCCTGGAACGGGGAGCGCCCATTTACGCCGAAGTCATCGGCTTCGGCATGTCCGGGGACGCCTTTCATATGACTGCGCCGCCCGAGGGCGGCGAAGGCGCGGTGATGTGTATGAGGGCGGCCCTGGAAGACGCCGGCCTGCCCCCGGCCGAGATCGACTGCATCAATGCCCACGGCACCTCGACGGACCTTAATGATCTTTATGAGACTCAAGCCATCAAGACCGTTTTTGGAGAAAAAGCCAAGAGCATCCCCATCAGCGCCACCAAATCCATGACCGGTCATCTTTTGGGGGCGGCCGGAGGCGTCGAGGCCGTGTATTCGGTCCTGACCATTAAACGTGGAGTGATTCCGCCCACCATCAACTATGAAAACCCTGATCCTTTGTGCGATCTGGACTATGTGCCCAACCAGCCCCGGGCGGCCGAGGTCAAGACGATTATGAGCAACTCCTTCGGTTTCGGAGGCACCAACGGCGCGCTTATTTTTCGGGCCTTCCGTTCATAGTCTCGAGGTTTGTTCATCATGAAGGGGGCCGTTGGATGGGTCGGCCCCTTTATCTTTTAAGGGTCTGAATCAGGACGGGCGGAGATGAAGATAGCTCTAGGCAGCGACCACGCCGGATGGCGGCTCAAGGAAACCATCAAGGGTCATCTGACCGCCAAAGGGTTGACTACAGTGGACTTCGGGCCCGCCAAGGCCGAATCTTGCGACTATGCCGAATACGCCTTGAAGGTGGCCCGGTCTGTGGCTGCGGGCGAATTCGACCGGGGGATATTGATCTGCGGGACCGGACTGGGCATGTCCATGGCCGCCAACAGAATCAAAGGCGTCAGGGCGGCTTTGTGTTATAATGAGTATTTGGCTCGAATGTCCAGGGCCCACAACAACGCCAATGTGCTGTGTCTTGGGGAAAGAGTGATCGGCGACGGCCTGGCCTTGTCCATCCTGGACGTTTGGCTGGAGGCGGAGTACGAAGGCGGCCGGCACCAGCGCCGGGTGGATATATTCGATCAAGCGAGCTAGGAAATGGCCATAATGGACAGAAATATTCTATCGGCCGTGGACCCGGAAGTCTATCAGGCCATCCGCTGTGAGGAAGAGCGCCAGAGGAACAAGCTTGAACTCATCGCCTCGGAAAACTTCACCTCGACCGCGGTGATGCTGGCTGCAGCCAGCGTCATGACCAACAAGTACGCCGAAGGGTACCCCGGACGTCGATATTACGGCGGCTGCGAATACGTGGACCGGGTGGAAACCCTGGCCGTCGAACGGGCCTGCCGGTTGTTCGGGGCGGAATACGCCAACGTTCAACCTCATTCCGGCTCTCAGGCCAACATGGCCGTGTACTTTTCGGTGATGTCGCCGGGTGAGGTCATGCTGGGCATGAATCTGGCCCACGGCGGGCACCTGACCCACGGCAGTCCGGTCAGTTTTTCCGGCCGCCTCTTCAAGGTCGTCTTTTATGGGGTGGACCGGGACAGCGAAACCATCGATATGGCCGAAGTGACCCGCTTGTCCCGGAAGCATCGGCCCAAACTCATCCTGGCCGGGGCTTCCGCCTATCCCCGATTCATCGACTTTGAAGGCTTTGCTGAAATCGCCAAGGAAGTCGGGGCCTTTTTCATGGTGGACATGGCCCATATCGCCGGATTGGTCGCGGCCGGCGTCCATCCTTCGCCGGTGCCTCACGCTGACTTCATCACCACCACTACCCACAAAACCCTGCGGGGGCCTCGCGGCGGTATGATCCTGGCTAAGAAAGAACACAAGCGCCGTCTGAACAGCAGCATCTTCCCCGGCATCCAGGGCGGGCCGCTCATGCATATTATCGCGGCCAAAGCCGTGGCCCTGCAGGAGGCCCTGCGTCCCGAGTTCATTGAATATCAAAAACAGGTGCTCCGCAATGCCGCCCGGCTGGCCGACGGACTCAAGGCCGCCGGTTTTCGTCTGGTCAGCGGCGGGACCGACAACCATCTGATTCTCATGGACCTGACCGAGAAAGGCCTGACCGGATTGACCGCTGAACAGGCCTTGGACCAAGCCGGGATCACGGTCAACAAAAACGCCGTCCCCTTTGACCCTCAGCCGCCGACCGTGACCAGCGGCCTCCGCTTGGGAACCCCGGCTCTGACTACCCGAGGCATGAAGGAACCGGAAATGGACTTGGCGGCCGAATTCATCGCCGCCGTCCTGGCCCGGCCGGAAGACGACCGGACCCTGGCCGCGGTGCGGGAAAAGGTTTTGGCCCTGTGCGCCCGATTCCCCTTGTATCCCGAACTGTCCTAACCATGACGGACGACCGGCCCAGTTGGGACGATTATTTCCTTCGAATCACCGACCTGGTGGCCAGCCGCTCCACTTGTCTGCGCCGCAAGGTCGGGGCGGTCCTGGTCCGGGAAAAACGCATCCTGGCCACCGGTTACAACGGCGCTCCCCAGGGCTTGGCCCACTGCCTGGAAATCGGCTGTCTCCGGGAAAAAGAAGCGGTGCCCTCGGGCCAGCGGCACGAGCTGTGCCGAGGCATCCACGCCGAACAGAATGTGATCATCCAGGCGGCCAGGCATGGGGTCAGCACTATTGGTTCGACTTTATACTGCACCACCCACCCCTGTATTATCTGCACAAAAATGCTCATAAATGCAGGAGTGGCGGCCATATATTACACGGAAGGCTACCCGGACCAACTCTCGGCGGACATGCTGGCCGAGGCCGCAATCCCAACTACCAAGGTGGAAAAAAATGAAGTGTCCTTTTTGCGGTGAATTGGACAACAAGGTCATTGATTCGCGACTGGGGAAGGACAGCCTGAGCATCCGTCGGCGGCGGGAGTGTTTGAAATGCGGGCGGCGCTTCACCACTTACGAGCGGGTCGAAGAGATTCAGCCCCTGGTCATCAAAAAAGACGGGCGGCGGGAGCCTTTCGACCGGGAAAAAATTCGGGAGGGCATGCTCAAGGCCACTCAGAAAAGGCCGGTCTCGGTCGAAACCATCGATGCCTTCATCGATTCTCTGGAACGTTATTTCCAGGAGACCAACCAGAAGGAAATACCCAGTTCCGAGATCGGAGAGCGGGTCATCGCCGCCCTTCAGAAGATGGACGAGGTGGCCTACGTTCGCTTTGCCAGCGTGTACCGGCAGTTCAAGGACCTGGACGACTTTGTCAAGGAATTGAAGGACCTGTTGGCTTCACGCGGAAAAACCGGGGCGGAGCAGGCCTTGGAGGAATTGGGCCGGACGGGCGGTTCGACAACCGAGTCTTGAAAACCCTGGACGAAAAGCTGATGGCCCTGGCCTTGGCCCAGGCCAGGAAAGGCTGGGGCCGAACTTCCCCCAACCCCATGGTCGGGGCGGTGGTGGCCAAAGGCGAAAAAGTCATCGCCGCCGGATTTCACGCCCGGGCCGGGGGGCCTCACGCCGAAGCGGCGGCTTTGCAGCGGGCCGGGGCCGAAGCTCAAGGGGCCACTCTCTACGTGACCCTCGAACCCTGCCACCACTATGGCCGCACCCCGCCCTGCACCCAGGCTATCCTGGAGGCCGGCATAAAACGGGTGGTCATCGCCCAAAGGGACCCCAACCCCCACGTCCCCGGCCAAGGGGCGGAATATTTGGCGGACCGGGGGCTGGAAGTCCGCCTGGGCGTCCTGGAAGACAAATGTTCGGCCCTTAACGAATTTTTTCGTAAACACATCACCACCGGCCGGCCGTTCGTCCTGCTCAAAAGCGCGGCCGGCCTGGACGGCAAAATCGCCGCCGCTTCCGGTCATTCCCGCTGGGTGACCGGAGAAAAGACCCGAGCCTATGTTCATCACCTTAGAGACGGGGTGGACGCCGTCCTGGTCGGCCGGGGCACAGCGGCCGCTGACGATCCTTCCCTAAGCACCAGGCTGCCGGGGCGGAGAAAGGGCCGGGACCCGGTGCGCGTCCTGGTCGACACCCGCCTCAGCCTCCCGCTTTCGGCCCGGATTTTTGACCGTCACTTCGGCGGCCCGACCATCGTCGGCTGCGGGCCTTCTCCGGATAAGGCCAAAGTTCGGGCCTTGCAGGACCTGGGCGTGGAGGTCTGGCCCCTTCCCCTTTGTCAAGGACGGGTCAGCCTGGCCGCCTTGACCGAACGGCTGGGACAAAAAGGGTTGATCAGTCTGCTGATCGAAGGCGGCTCCGAAGTCAACGCCGCCGCCCTGCTCATCGAGAAGATTGTCGATAAGATCATTTTCTGTTACGCTCCTAAAATAATCGGCGGCCGGACGGCCCCCACCCTGGTCGGCGGACCGGGGGCGGCGACAATGGACGAAAGCCTGCCGGTGGATATTATCAAAATCCGCCGCCTGGGCCGGGACTTGGTGGTCGAAGCCGTTCCCCGCTATTAGTTTTCGGCCGGCCGTTGCCGTTCGGGCCGACGGATTGTAAAATATGATTTGATGTTTACTGGGATCATTCAAGGATTGGGCCGGGTGACCGGCGTCAGACCCTGGGGCGGAGAAATCAGGCTGACCGTCGAGGCCGAATTCGACTGGGGCGAACCTCTGGTCATCGGCGAAAGCATTGCCGTCTCCGGGGTTTGTCTGACCGTGGTCGAGGCCCGGGACCGGACCTTTGCCGCCCACGTCTCGGCCGAAACCATGTCCCGCACCACCTTCCGCGAAGCCCGGCCAGGCTGGCGGGTCAATCTGGAGCGGGCCTTAAAACTTTCCGACCGCCTGGGCGGCCACTTGGTCACCGGCCATATCGACGGCCTCGGCTTGATCAAAGAGCGGCAAGAACGGGACCGTTCTCTGATCTTCACCTTCGGACTGGACCAAAAGCTGGCCAAATACTTGATCGAAAAAGGCTCGGTGGCCGTGGACGGCATAAGCTTGACGGTCAACGAGGTCCGGCCCGAAGCCTTCTTGGTCAATATCATTCCCCACACCGCGGCCCAGACCACTCTCGGCTTCAAAAAGCCCGGCGATTATGTTAACCTGGAATGTGACCTGATCGGCAAGTACGTGGCTCGCTTTCTCGGCCATGACCCCGGCCGGTCCGGGCTGGATGAAAAATTTTTAGCCGAACACGGTTTTTTATAAATTCAGAGGACAAAGATCATGCCGATTTCCACCATTGAAGAAGCCATTGAAGATATCCGCCAGGGCAGACTGGTCATCCTGGTGGACGATGAAGACCGGGAGAACGAAGGCGACTTGGCTATGGCCGCCGAGAAGGTTACCCCGGAAGCGATTAACTTTATGTCCAAATACGGCCGGGGACTGATCTGCTTGTCTCTGACTCCGGAAAAGGTCGAGCAGCTCGGATTGAGGATGATGGTTCGGGACAACACTTCGCCTTTTCAGACCGCCTTCACCGTCTCCATCGAGGCCCGCCGGGGGGTGACCACCGGCATATCCGCGGCTGACCGGGCCACCACCATCCTGACCGCGGTCGATGATGACGCCAGGCCCGGCGATCTGGTCCAGCCCGGTCATGTCTTCCCCTTGCGAGCCCGCCGGGGCGGGGTCCTGGTCCGGACCGGCCAGACTGAAGGCTCGGTCGACTTGGCCCGGCTGGCCGGTTTGAAGCCGGCCGGGGTCATCTGCGAGATCATGAACGACGACGGGACCATGGCCCGGCGGCCGGACCTCGAGGTTTTCGCCCAAAAGCACGGCCTCAAGATCGTGACCATCGCCGACCTGGTGGCCTACCGCATGAAGAACGAACGTCTGGTCCAGCGGGCGGCCGAAACCAGACTGCCCACCTATTACGGAGAGTTCAAGGCCATCGCCTACACCAATCAGGTCGACGACCACGAACACCTGGCCTTGGTCAAAGGTGAAATAAATCCGGGCGAACCGACCCTGGTCCGGGTCCATTCCGAGTGCCTGACCGGCGACGCCCTCGGCTCTCTCCGCTGCGACTGCGGCGACCAGCTCAAATCCGCCTTGACCATGATCGAAAAAGAAGGACGAGGAGTGCTGCTTTACATCCACCAGGAGGGCCGGGGCATAGGTTTGATTAATAAACTCAAAGCCTATGAACTCCAGGATCAGGGCAAGGACACCGTGGAAGCCAACGAAGCCTTGGGCTTTAAGCCTGACCTGAGGGATTACGGCATCGGAGCCCAGATTCTGGCCGATCTGGGCGTCCGCCAGATGCGCCTAATGACCAATAATCCCAAAAAGATAATCGGTCTGGAAGGTTACGGACTGACCGTAGTTGAGCGTGTGCCTCTCGAAGTCCCTCCGAAACCGGAAAACATCAACTATATGCGGACCAAATGCCTTAAAATGGGCCACACCCTGACCATGATCGATGAATATTAAAGGAGGGAGAATGACGAAATTTATCGAAGGCAAGCTCAACGCCGCCGGGCTGAAGTTCGCCCTGATCGTTTCTCGTTTCAATGATTTTATCACCGAAAAACTCCTCAGCGGGGCCGTCGACGCCCTGACCCGGTCCGGAGCCGATCCTGAGGACATTACCGTCATCAAGGTCCCCGGCGCTTTCGAAATACCTGTGACGGCCAAAAAGACGGCCCAAAGCGGAGGTTTCGACGCCATAATCTGCCTGGGAGCGGTCATCCGAGGCTCCACGCCCCATTTTGACTACGTGGCGGCCGAAGTCAGCAAGGGCGTGGCTCAAGTGGGCCTGGAGATCGGTCTGCCCATCTCCTTCGGCGTCATCACTACGGACACCATCGAACAGGCCATCGAGCGGGCCGGGGCCAAGGCCGGCAACAAAGGCTGGCAGGCCGCCATTTCGGCCATCGAGATGGTCAACCTCTTTAAACAGTTATAGTCGCCGATAAACACGGGCCGGTGATTCTTATGACAGGCCGCCGAAGGCTGTCCAGGGAAATAGCCCTGCGCGTGCTTTTCCAATTCGACGCCTGCCGGGCTTCATCGCCCCGAGAATCCTTCATCTTGTTTTGCGAGAATTTTTCTCTGCGTGAAGACCTGAAGGAAATCCTGGACTGCGATCAGGCCGGGTTTGAAGAGGCCCTGCCCTTCGCCCGGGAACTCTTTTTCGGCGTAGCCGCCCATATGGCTGAATTGGACGGCCTCCTGGAAAAGGCCTCGGAGCATTGGCGGCTAGACCGAATGTCCAGGGTCGATCGCAACGTCCTGCGTCTAGCCTTGTACGAAATGCTCTATCGGCCCGACATCCCCCTCAAGGTCAGCCTCAACGAAGCCATCGATCTGGGCAAAAGTTACGGCAGCGAGGATTCAGGGGCTTTCATCAACGGAGTCCTGGACCGCATTCACCGGGAGATCAGCCAAGGCCGCATCAAGGTGGACCGGCCTGAAACCCAAGGGGATCAGGTATGAAACACTTAATCTGGATTTTTAGTGTGATCTGGCTTTGCGGCTGCGGCTATACTTTCCAGGGCACGGTCAACAATCTGCCCGGGGATATCCACCGGATCGCCGTGCCCACGGTCAAGAATTCCACCACCAGAACCGAACTGACCACGGCCTTGACTAATGAATTGATCCGGCAGTTCACCCTCTCCAAACTGCTGTCCGTCACCAATGTCGATGCAGCCGACGCCGTCCTGGAGGCCCACATCAAGGCCGTCCGGATCGAAAGCGGGGCCTTGAGCCGCACCGGCCGTCAATCCCTGTCCCGACGGGTGACCATCCTGATCGACGCCGTCCTCAAGCGCAAAGACGACGGGCGAATCCTCTGGGAAACCGGCAATATGATTGAACGCCGCACTTACGGCGTGGCCCAAAACCAGACCGTCGAAGAATCCAACCTCACCGCCGCCTTAAACACCGTGGCTGTCAGCCTGGCCGAAAAAATCCATAACGGCATTTTTGAGAGCTTTTGATGGGGCCCGCCGAGCTCGAACGTGACCTGGCCCAAGGAAAACTCAAGCCGGTCTACCTTTTTTACGGCCAGGACGCCTTTTTAAAAGAACGTTATCTGGCCCGCCTGACGGATTTGGTCCAGGAAGGATTCCGGGATTTCAATCTCCAGCATTTCTCGGCCGAAGAAATCCCCCCGGCCCAGGTCATCGAGCAAGCCAAAACCATGCCCTTCATCGCCCCGCCCCGAGTGATTGTTTTAAAGGGCGTCGACCGGTATTCTGCGGAAGAACTTCGGCCTTTTCAAGACTATCTGCAAGACCCCAACGAATCGACTTGCCTGGTCCTAACGGCCGAGAAGCCTGATCTGCGCCTCAAACTCTTCAAAAACGTCCGGGAGGCGGGCTGGGACGTGGTTTTTGAGCCCCCTAAAGGCCGTGACCTTTTGTCCTGGATCAAAACGGCCTTGGCCGAGCGGGGGCAGGAGATGACCGAAGCGGCCGCCCGGGAATTGGTGGAAAGAATCGGCCCGGACCTTATGGAATTGGACGGAGAATTGGAAAAAATCTCGCTCTATGCCTTGGAAAAAAAGCGAATCGGCGTGGACGAGGTCAAGGCCGCCGCCCGTTTGACTCACAAAGCCAGCGTCTTCAAGCTGGGGGACGCCGTCGGCCGGCAGGACCTAGGCAGCGCCCTGGCTGAACTGGCCGACCTGCTTTTAAGCGAACACCATCTGCCGGTCCTGGTGATGCTGGTCAGACATTTCCGTTTGCTCCTCAAGGCCAAACTGCTTCTCAGTTCGGGCCGGGGCCGGAGTCAGGCCGAAGCGGCCGCCGCTCTGAAAGTGCCCCCCTTTGCCGCCCGACAGTACCTGGACCAGGCTGACCGATTGAGTCCGGCCGAGATAAAAAAGGGTCTGGCCCGCCTCTTGAAGGCCAACCTGACCCTGATTTCCAGTCCGGCCCCGGCCAGACTGGTGATGGAAAACCTGGTCCTGGACCTGGCTTCGCTCAGACCGAACCGCCGGTCCGGGAGTTGATAAAACGGGAAAGTCGAGCGATCTTGCGGGAGGCGGTCTTGGGGTGGATAGCCCCCTTATTGGCGGCTTTGTCGATGGTCTGCATGGCCTCTTTCAAAGAAGCCTGGGCCTGTTCCGGCGACTCCTCGGCCGTTTGGCGGGTCTTTTTCACTATATTTTTCACCCGGGTTTTGTTCATCTGATTTCTCAGCCGGCGTTTTTCGTTCTGCCGGACCCTTTTGAGGGCGGATTTATGGGTGGCCAAATGAAAACCTCCATCTCTAAGACTTTAAAGTAATTAAGGCCGGCCTGCCGCGGCCGAACAAAAATATCTTTATATTTGATCGGCGGTTATTTGTCAAGTTCAAACATAAATATAAACGAAGAGATTTCCGGGCGCGACGACATAACCAGGGCCGCCGGAGTGGTCGGCGCCGCCACCCTGCTGTCCCGCGTCCTGGGTCTGGCCAGAGACCTGGTCGTGGCCTTTTTTTTCGGGGCCGACCAGGCCGCGGACGCCTTTTTCGTGGCCTTCCGCATCCCCAACCTCCTCCGCCGCCTGGTGGCCGAAGGGGCCCTGACCGTCTCCTTCATCCCTATCTTCACCGAATATCTGACCGCCCGGTCCAAGGCCGAGGCCTTTGAAGTAGCCAAGTCGGTCCTGACTCTGTTGTCCCTGGTCCTGACCGGCGTGTGCCTCCTGGGCATCCTTTTCTCCCCCTGGATAGTCTGGGCCTTCGCCCCGGGCTTCTCGGCCGACCCGGACAAGTTCGCCCTGACCGTGCTCCTGACCCGGATCGTCTTTCCCTATATCTTTCTGGTCAGCCTAGTCGCTCTGGCCATGGGCATCCTCAACTCTTTGGGCAAGTTCGCCGGCCCGGCCCTCTCCCCGGTCATGCTTAACCTGGGCATGATCGCTTCCGTCTTGTTCCTGGCCCGTTTCTTCGATCCGCCCATCCTGGCCCTGGCCCTGGGCGTGCTCATCGGCGGCCTGCTCCAGGTCTTGCTCCAGGTCCCCTATCTGGCCCGCCAGCCCGGTTTGATCGGCCTTTCCTTCAATTTCAAGCATCCGGCCATCAAAAAGATCGCCCTGCTCATGGCCCCGGCCGCCCTGGGCGCGGCCGTGTACCAATTCACCGTATTTATCAACACCATCCTGGCCTCTTTTCTCCCCGAAGGCAGCGTGTCCTACCTTTACTACGCCGACCGGGTGGTCCAGTTCCCCTTAGGCGTCTTCGCCATAGCCCTGGCCACTGCCGTGCTCCCGGCCATGTCCCGCCGGGCCGCCGACCGCGACCTGGCCGGTCTGGCCGACACCCTCTCCTTCTCGCTCCGCCTGGTCTCCTTCATCACCATCCCGGCCGTGGTCGGCATGATTCTATTGGCCGAACCGATCATCCAACTGCTTTTCCAGCGTGGACGTTTCGATCCCGCCGCCGCCCAAGCCACGGCCCAGGCCCTGATCGCCTACGCCGTCGGGCTTTGGGCCCTCTCCGCCGTCCAAATCGTGGTCCGGGCCTTTTACTCCCTCCAGGACACCCGGACCCCGGTTAAGATCGCCGTAGTCTCCCTCACGGGCAACGTCGTCTTCGCCCTGCTGCTTATGGAGCCGCTCAAGCATGTGGGCCTGGCCCTGGCCAGCTCGGCCGGCTCCATCCTCAACCTGGCCCTGCTGGTCGTGGCCCTGCGCCGGCGGCTGGGACCGATGGGCGGAAAACGAGTGGCCGCCTCCGTCATCAAGCACCTGCTTTGGTCCGCGGCCATGGGCGCGGTCGTCTTTTTAGCCGCTTCCGGACACGAGCCGGACCGAAACATATCCACCTTACGGCTGGCTTGCCTGGTGGGCGGAGCCGTATTCTTCGGCCTGGCCGTTTACCTCGGGCTGGCCGCCCTCTGGCGGGCCGAAGAAATAAAAGCCCTCTGGGCCGTGGTCCGCCGCCGCCGACCCGAACGCCTTGACATCCAACCGTAAGGCGTCTATATTGGCCTCCAGTAGAGTTTTATAGTGGGGATGTAGCTCAGTCGGGAGAGCGCCGGCCTCGCATGCCGGAGGTCAGGGGTTCGAGCCCCCTCATCTCCACCAAGTAAAATCAGGGGGTTGACCGAAGTGGTCAGCCTCTTTTTTTTGTTCTTAAAATCATACCTAACCGTATACCTAACCTTCAGGTCCAGTTGCAAAGACTGGCGGTTGACTTATGGGCGCGGCCGTTCGAAGGCCTGCCCGGTCGAGCCGCCGGGCTCCATGATGCGGCCGGGAGTTTAGTCTCAGCGGTCAGCGAGTCGATGACCTTTGGCGGCCCATCATTCGCTCATCAGGCTGAAGATTTCCTGGTCTACCTTTTTGAGAAGGGCGGACAAATCCGGTCTGGGCAGAAAGGCGTTCTTGAAGCCGAGCCTGACCAGGGTCAAAATTTCCCAGCGTGACAAGCCTCCTTCAACCATCCTGGCCGCCTTGAGGTACTCCCGGGAAAGACTGGTCCTGGAAAATCCGGGATTGTCAGTGTTCAGGCAGACTTCCAGGCCCTGGTCCAGATAGAGCCGCAAGGGATAGATCGGTCGGTCCGAAGTAGAATCCAACCAGTAGTCCCGAAAACCGCTCGTCTGGAAATTGCTCGACGGACAAAGTTCCACGGCAGTGCCTCGATCCCGGAACCGGGCCAGTAAAGATTCCTTGGCGGCCAGGTTCAACCCGTGACCGATGCGGTCGGCGTTGAGGTGATAGACCGCTTCCCAGATGCTGGAAACGTCGGCCGCTTCCCCGGCGTGGATGGTCACCCGCAGGCAGTTTTCAAACACAGGCAAAAAAAGATGGCGCAGTTCCTCCGGCCTCACGGACTCCTCATCCCCGGCCAGGTCGAAACCCACCACCCCCGCCGGTTCATCCGGCCGGCTTCTTTGAGCGTAATTCACGCCTTGGACCAAGTGTTCGCGGATGTCTTCAACGGAATTGTGCCGGGTGGCGATCAGGACTAGTTTAACCAGACAGGCTGAACCATCCTGCGCTGGCCGGCGCGCTTCTTCTTCCTGGATGGTTTCTCGGATGGCCTCGATCACTTCTTCAAATCCGAGTCCGCCCCGGGTGTAGTTGCGGGGCGAACAGCGCAGTTCCAAATAACGCACGTGGTCCGCGCAAGCCCGGTCGTAAAGGCAGCGAACGGCTTCAGAGAGGGCGGCCCGGGTTTGCAGAAGGCTGCTGCCCTGCAAGTCGCCGAGGCAGGTGTATTTTACCAAGCCGACCCCGACATAAGCGGACTCACGCCGATAGGGGCCGAAAGTCAATTCGTCCAGTTCTTCAAGCTGACTGTCAAAATCGGCCAGGAAAGCGGCCAGGATCAAATGACCGGGAAAATCGGTCCTTTCAGCCAGTTGATCCAAAGTTATTTCCAATTTTTCCCCTCAAGCCGAGTCTTAACGGCTTCAGTCAAAAGCCCTCGAGCTTGCCGGGCGCACAGTTGAAGAGACTCGCGCCGGCCGGGAGCCAGTTCATTTAGGGAAGCCCGGGCCACTCGGACCAGACCGGCCGAGTCGAGCACTCCGCCCAAGTGGCAGTGCAGATCGGCCTTGGGCAAGCGGTCCAGCCAAGCCAGGTCTTCCTCGGCCCGGGCCGGATCGGCCCCGATTTTCCGCTCCCTGAGTTCCTTGATCTTTTCGGGCCTCAGACGATAGAGGCTTCGAAAATTTTCGTACGGTTCGTCCCTGGTCGTTTCGAAAAAGAAATTGCGGACAATGGACCGGGACTCGGCCAAGGTTTTTTCCACCTCTTCTAAAAGAACGGCTTCGGTCAGGTCCACGGTCAGGATTCGGCTCTTCGGCCCCGGTTTTCCGTCCAGGGGAAAACGGGAGGGGTCCAGGGAACGAATCTCCAGGACCTCAGATGCTTCCAGCCGGCCCAGATTGACCGGTCCCAGGCCGTTGATCGCTTCTTGAGAAATCATGTCTCGGGCGAGTTCTTCGGGCGAAAGTTCACCCAAGGCCTTCTCCGCTTTCCGGTCGGCCACCAAGTGAAGGAGGGCCTCGGCCCCGAACAATCCGCCGGCCCGCTGAAGGTCGGCCGACATGGTCTTGCGGCCCCCGGCCAGAGACAAGACCAATTCAGTGTTCCGGCGGCGGGCCTCATCCTTGGCTTGCAGAACCAGCCGATAGACGGCTTCGCGCATGAACAGGTTTTCATCGGTTTGGTCGAGGTTGCCGGTGCGGGCTATGGAGTAGACCCGGAGTTTCTCCGGCGCGCGGCCGGAAAGGTTCCACCAGTCGATGGATTTCTCGGTCGCCTCCAGGGCCTTTTCCCCGTTCGAGGTCACGGCCAGGACCAGATCGGCCGGCCCGAGACCGGCTCTCTCTTGCTCCAGGCGCCGGCGGAAGGCGTGGCGGTCGAAAAGGCCAGGTCGGAAGCCCAGGTCGAGAAAAGAGACCACCTCCGGCAAAACCGCCCAGGACGCGCCTAAAGTACATACCAAAACGGACATAGCCCCATCTTCCTTTCCAGCAAAATCGGAGGGCCGCTGCGCCGGGTCCCCCTGCCGCCAAGTCGATTTGCCTTACTCTCTGAACCTCCGTCGAGACGAATAACGGCCATAGGGCAGATCGGATCGATCCGGTTCGTTTTCTTTCCGGAATGCGGACAGGTGCAGCAGTCTGTCTTGAAGGACCAAAGCGCTCCCGGCTACGGTGGCGGAGTCCAGGCGAAGGTTGCGGCCTAATCCGATGGCGTCATGCTCATGATAAGCAGCGGCCTGGATCGCCTCCAGAAAGTCGAGGGCGTTTTTCGCTTCGACCCGGGGCTGTTCCTCTTGACCGCCGGCCCAGTCGATGGCGTCCAGGGCGTAACTTTGGACCAGTTTGGAAAAAAAACGGCTCATGGTGTCCTGGCGCCCGAAAGCTTCCAGGCCCAGGACCTGCCCGTTAACGGCGAAAACAGCCCCGACCTGACCCTCGACCAGACTGAAGGCCTTGGCGTAGTCCTCCAGGCGGTTCTGACATTGCCGGAACAGGTCGGACATGGCCCCGGTGGGGGAGTTCAGATTAAAGCGGGCCGATTTTTCCGCGATTTCATTCCAGATCATGCCTTGGTCGGAGTAAAAAGTCCTGGTCTGAGAGAGGTTGGCCTCCACGGCGCGTTGGGACTTTTGCCGCAAACTGGCGTGCATCACCTTTTCACCGGACTCGAAACGAGGGGTATGATAAGTCCAGCGGCCGGCCTCCACACAACTGACCGGGATGATGAGCTCGGTCCGGCCGGGCGCGAGGAAGGTGACGTTGACGATTCGATTCTGTTTGGCGCCGACGAGTTCCTCTCCTTCGACAATCAGCACGGCGCTTTCTCCCGAGTTGATCAGCTTCAATTCCGGGACGCGACCCGCCTCCCCGACTTCGGTGATCGTGACGGTCTTTTGTTTTAGAGCCTGCTCCAGGGTCAGGTAGTCAGGGCGGCCTATATCTTCGGTTAAGAGGGGGAACACGGTTAAATTCAAATGGGTCTGGGAGCCGGACAGTTTTAGGGCTTTGATAAAATTTTTCGCCGGGTTCATTTTCGACCTCCGTGGCGCAAGTATCACCCTGGTCAGGGTGACGGCCGGGGCTAATCAACCCAGTCAAGGCCATCCCTTTTTAATCAGGTCTTAGTTTCTATTCTCACCCCTTGATCCCCCGGGCAACGGCGCGAAGGGCGAACCGTCATTTCCTTGTTATTTAGGTTTCAATTTTTACGGGGGTAAAAGGGCGGACCCGGGGGGCTGCCCCTAAGATCGTTTTTTTTTGATCGGCTCTTAATTTCTCCTCACCCCCATACTGTATAGGGGCGGACGGGCCTTGATGCGGGTGGTCGGGTCACCGCCCTCCCTCACCTTCCTACTGTAGGGGCGGACGGCGTCCGCCCTCTGTCGCAATCCCTTTTTAATCAGGTCTAATTTGTCGGCTGGCATCGGTCGAGACCCCGGCTGAATGGTCGCAATCCCTTTTTAATCAGGTCTTAGTTTCTACCCAGTCGGAGGGGTCCGAGCCCGACTGGTTCGGGCTCGATATGTCGCAATCCCTTTTTAATCAGGTCTTAGTTTCTACTCGAGCGGATTAATGAGGATATTCAAACGCCCGACGTCGCAATCCCTTTTTAATCAGGTCTTAGTTTCTACCCGAAGTCAAGGCCGAAGTCGAAAAAGCCGAAGCTATAAAGTCGCAATCCCTTTTTAATCAGGTCTTAGTTTCTACCAAGGAACTCTGAAAAGTGAAGACTTATACAACCCTCTTTGTCGCAATCCCTTTTTAATCAGGTCTTAGTTTCTACATGACGGCCAGGGAGATCGCGGCGGGGTTAGGGGTTCACGTCGCAATCCCTTTTTAATCAGGTCTTAGTTTCTACTATGAAACCGACGCCCGTAATGTTAGGCGTCGAGTGATTGGTCGCAATCCCTTTTTAATCAGGTCTTAGTTTCTACCCAAGCTGAAAAAACTGAGGGAAAGAAAGGTCGTGGTAAGTCGCAATCCCTTTTTAATCAGGTCTTAGTTTCTACCTTATACTCCCTCATTAACCTTCATTGTCCTCCATACAGTCGCAATCCCTTTTTAATCAGGTCTTAGTTTCTACAAGGCTTTGTCGGAGCTTGGGATTCCCGTAACCAGCCTGGTCGCAATCCCTTTTTAATCAGGTCTTAGTTTCTACCAAAGCCCAACCCGATCAGCCGGAAACCAAGCTGAACAGGTCGCAATCCCTTTTTAATCAGGTCTTAGTTTCTACAGACCAAGTTTGCCATTGGTATGGGATTACCGGTGTCCGGGTCGCAATCCCTTTTTAATCAGGTCTTAGTTTCTACCGACGTGGAAATCTATAGCTGGCCAATCATGCATGAGTCGCAATCCCTTTTTAATCAGGTCTTAGTTTCTACCCATATCGAGGCAGTCGAGCGGTTTTCTCGATGCCTCGTCGCAATCCCTTTTTAATCAGGTCTTAGTTTCTACTCCTGGCCGAATGCCGGCGGCGGGGACTGATAACCTGCGTCGCAATCCCTTTTTAATCAGGTCTTAGTTTCTACCTCGAATTCTATGGGCGCGTCTGGCCAAACCGTCACCAGGTCGCAATCCCTTTTTAATCAGGTCTTAGTTTCTACCGAGCGGCCAGACCTGACCGGCTGGAGCTTGCAGCATCTGGTCGCAATCCCTTTTTAATCAGGTCTTAGTTTCTACGTGACCGGACTAATCTTCCGGTCTTACACTCATGACCAGTCGCAATCCCTTTTTAATCAGGTCTTAGTTTCTACGAGATTTATCCCCGCCCTTAAATGCTGGGAAATCCCTAAGTCGCAATCCCTTTTTAATCAGGTCTTAGTTTCTACTGGAAGAATGCTAACTGTGCCCGAATCTATCAAGCTGGTCGCAATCCCTTTTTAATCAGGTCTTAGTTTCTACCCAAGCCCATCATTATAGTGGGTTTGGATGAGGGATTAAGTCGCAATCCCTTTTTAATCAGGTCTTAGTTTCTACACGCCACGTGAGTATTTGATAGATTTGGTGGATCATGAAATGTCGCAATCCCTTTTTAATCAGGTCTTAGTTTCTACAAAAGAACGGAGGTAAGACAAAATGAAAAGAACGTTTGTCGCAATCCCTTTTTAATCAGGTCTTAGTTTCTACTGAGGTGAAATTATGTATATCCCTGTTGCTCCTCTCGTCGCAATCCCTTTTTAATCAGGTCTTAGTTTCTACCAGTTGAAACAGGCTCAGCACTGCGTTGGGGTCCTGGTCGCAATCCCTTTTTAATCAGGTCTTAGTTTCTACATGTACAGCGGTAGTGGAGAGGGAAACACGTACACTTGTCGCAATCCCTTTTTAATCAGGTCTTAGTTTCTACAGAAATGTCCGTAGAAGGACAATCGTCGAGGGCCGTAAGTCGCAATCCCTTTTTAATCAGGTCTTAGTTTCTACTCGTCGAGGGCCGTAAGTTAAACCTTACTGACCAAGAGTCGCAATCCCTTTTTAATCAGGTCTTAGTTTCTACGCGGAACTTGGCATTCCCGTAATCAGCTTGTCCAAAAGTCGCAATCCCTTTTTAATCAGGTCTTAGTTTCTACACTTTGGAAAAAAGTGAAAAAACGGTTGGTGTCAGATCGTCGCAATCCCTTTTTAATCAGGTCTTAGTTTCTACAAAATCAGTGCGGCACTTGCGGCCGCCAAGGGCAAACGTCGCAATCCCTTTTTAATCAGGTCTTAGTTTCTACACTACTGGTCGATATAATTGACCACGAAATGGTCCTGTCGCAATCCCTTTTTAATCAGGTCTTAGTTTCTACAAAAGTTAAACCAGACATTATTTTGATCGGGGACATCGTCGCAATCCCTTTTTAATCAGGTCTTAGTTTCTACATGGAAAAGACGTTTACCGGGTCAGGAGAAGGCAATACGTCGCAATCCCTTTTTAATCAGGTCTTAGTTTCTACGGGACATCGAGTTCCCCGAAGCGAAAGAGGAAATAGAGTCGCAATCCCTTTTTAATCAGGTCTTAGTTTCTACACATTATTTTGATCGGGGACATCGAGTTCCCCGAAGCGAGTCGCAATCCCTTTTTAATCAGGTCTTAGTTTCTACATGAGGAAAAGCAAAAGACTTGACACTCGGCAAAAAAGAGTCGCAATCCCTTTTTAATCAGGTCTTAGTTTCTACAGAGGGCCGTAAGGCAGACCTTACGGACCAAGAGATCAGTCGCAATCCCTTTTTAATCAGGTCTTAGTTTCTACCAGCGTAACATTAGGCGTCGAACCATCGTCGAGGGCCGTAAGTCGCAATCCCTTTTTAATCAGGTCTTAGTTTCTACCGCCAGGCGGCCATCGCCCGTGAGGCGGGCAAGGATTGGTCGCAATCCCTTTTTAATCAGGTCTTAGTTTCTACGCCGCCAAGGCTAATCCGGTCGTAGAAACCAAGCTGTCGCAATCCCTTTTTAATCAGGTCTTAGTTTCTACCAAAGCACTGGTGCTTCCGGTGTCATAAAATCTGACCATGTCGCAATCCCTTTTTAATCAGGTCTTAGTTTCTACTCGGACTCACGCAATTCGAAACAGATCAACGAAATGGTCGCAATCCCTTTTTAATCAGGTCTTAGTTTCTACTTATCATAGTCAATGAGCAAATGTGTGAGCATTTCCACGTCGCAATCCCTTTTTAATCAGGTCTTAGTTTCTACCCTTACCTTTTTCGGCCTTGGTTGTCAAGGCCTGGGAAGGCCGTTTTCATGGACCCCCCACCCCCCATCCCCCCTATCTCTGAAATTTCACGAATTAACATGTCATTTTTTAGTGATTTCATATAGATAACCTTTCAGGGATGATTTCTTTACGCCTGAATGATTTCAATAAGTTACAAGCCTGACCTCACATCGGTCCATATCCATGTAAAAATTAATCTATTTTCCTTTTTAATATCCGAATTTCCCGCCCCTTTACGGGGGCGAAGATTGTATCAGCCGCGGCGGGCAGGCACGGGGGCCTGCCCAATAAGCGCTAAGTTAATTTAGAATAATCAACATACTTAGATAGTTGGGAAATACGCTCACGGTGTCTCTCAGACAGTAATTCAACTATCTCGTTCCATTGCTTAAGCATCGCGTCAAGCGGTA
>Ga0209164_1000847_pt1 | contig 51217 bp, 38 predicted proteins | sample MTBNYHSulfiMetaG_FD_187458 | JGI IMG/M metagenome (GOLD analysis project Ga0209164, IMG submission 187458) | Enrichment culture microbial communities from rom New York Harbor, USA that are MTBE-degrading - MTBE-NYH (New York Harbor Sulfidogenic)... | ecosystem: Environmental > Aquatic > Marine >... | reverse complement strand
TTACTTCCGCTATTTGCGTCCTTCGTGGGCAGCGGCCTGGTTGACGAGGAAAAGGACAGCCATTCTGACGGCCAGGCCATTGGCTACCTGTCGGAGTATGACGCTGTTGGGGCCGTCGGCCACTTCGCTTTCCATCTCGACGCCTCTGTTGATGGGGCCGGGATGCATGACAAGGATATCCGGGCGGGCCTTCTGCAGCCGCTCGACAGTCAGGCCATAGAAGTGCGAGTATTCGCGGACGGACGGGAAGGGGTTGCTGCCCATACGCTCAAACTGGATGCGAAGCATGTTGATGACATCCAGTTGCTCTATGACGCTGTCGAGGCTGTAGCTTATCTTGACCGGCAGCTTCGAGACTTCGGGGGGCATCAGGGTGGGCGGCGCGACGAGCGTGACCTCGGCACCGAGCTTGGTCATGGCCCAGATGTTGCTGCGTGCGACGCGCGAATGCGCGATATCACCGACGATGGCTATCTTGAGGCCCTCAAGGCTCTTACGGACCTTTCTAATGGTGTAGACGTCAAGGAGTGCCTGCGTTGGGTGTTCGCAGTATCCATCACCGGCGTTAACGACACAGGCGTTGATATTGCGGGCGACCAGATGTGGCGCTCCGGCAGCCTTGTGGCGAATGACGACGATATCGATGCCCATCGCCTCGAGATTGCGGGCAGTATCAAGCAGCGTCTCGCCCTTGCTGACCGAGCTGTGCGTCTCAGTGAATTCGATGGTATCAGCGCTGAGGCGGCTGGCGGCAAGAGTGAAACTGTTGCGGGTGCGGGTGCTGTCCTCGAAGAAGAGATTGACGACGACTTTGCCGCGGAGAGGCGGGGCCTTTTTTATGGAACGAGTACTGACCTGCTCGAATCCTTCGGCAGTGTCAAGAATATGTTCTATCTCCTGGCGGGTCAGGTCACGCAGCCCCAGGAGGTGCTTTCGCTGCCACACGAACGGTTTCTTCACCTGTGTTGTCACGCCACTTCCCTGCGTACTTATGCTGCCGCCGGAAGCACATCCCGGCGGTTTCTATTCGATCACTACCTGGTCAACGCCATCGGACTCGACGAAATTCACCCGGACATTCCTGCCGGACTCGACATCGGCCTGGTAACCCCTGAAATCAGCCTGTATCGGGAACTCACGGCCGGATCTCTCAACGAGAACGGCAAGGCGCACGGCCCTGGGTCGCCCCAGGTCGATCAGGGCATCCATGGCTGCCCGAGTCGAGCGGCCGGTATAGAGGACATCATCGACCAAGATGATGAGCTTGCCGTTTATATCGAAAACTATGTCTGTGGCCCGGACCTGCGGCTGCTTGCTGCCCTGCGGGTCGTCGAGGTCATCGCGATACATTGTGATGTCGAGTGTGCCGCACTCAACCTGCCGGCCGAGCCTGGCCGAGAGGAGCTTCGTGAGCCGCTGGGCAAGTATCTCACCCCTGCTTCGGATACCGATGACGGCGACCTCGGTGCTGGGTGGTATGTGCGATGCCACGGCGTCGCTCAGCTCGGCGATGGTCTTCTGCATCTGTGTGGCGTTAAGAATTGCTTTCATCACTCAGGCGACCTTAGTCACTGCTCAGGTATCGGGGAGATTCTAGCAATTCGGGGCAAGCCAGGCAACGAGATTTCGCTTTTTTTATCGGTACGTGGGCCTGCGGGCCGCAAACCGTAAAACAGGAGCTTTGATACTGATTTTTTGCGGCTTGCATCGAGAGCCGGCCGAATGATATAATATGGTGTTAGGGTCTGTGCGACGCGGGCCTGGTTTGTGATTCGAGCGGCAGTACCTCAATGAGAAAAGGCGGGAATAGCGGGGTTTGTTCACTTCGTGGGGTCATTGCGGGGACGCTATGCCTGCTGCTGGGAACAGGGGCTCTGGCAGCAGAGAACTCAAAGCAGCCGGCTGCCCTCGATTACGCAGGAGTATATCAGCTCAGGCGAGCCGCCCCTTCGCTGACCGGGGCAGGGGTGAGAATCGCGGCTGTCAGCAGGAGCATGACATACTCCAATGGCCTGCCGATGAACGATTACCGGCCTTATTCGGAGCATGCGTGTTTCGAGGGACATCTGTTTGGATTCCATGACAGTGAGGATATCCCGGCGGGGTTCTCAATGCATGAGACGGCTATCGCGAGTATACTCTTCGGGAACGACCCCAACGCGGTCCTGGCGGGAGCAGGCAGCTTCAGCTATGAAGGCGTGACACCGGATGCGTCGGGCGATTTCCACGAGTTCTGGCATTTCCTGACGGATAGCGTGTTCCCGGGGCGGAAGCCCGAGGCAGATGTGATAACCATCAGCCTTGGCAGCCAGTTTGAGGACTGGTGGACTCGTGGGATAGATGCGATGTCAGAGAGATACGGCGTTCCTATCGTGGCCGGCATCGGTAATGGGCTTTCGGCACATGATTCGACCTTGTTCCCTGCGGCAGGCTCGAACGTGATAGGCGTAGGGGCAATAGAGGAAATCCAGTCGGATGATCTTGTATCAAGCCTGGCAAGTTTCTGGCGACCTGTGGCCGGTTCGTCAAGCTGCGGCCCAACCGACGATTACAGGGCTAAGCCGGACATTGTCGCACCCGGCAGGTGCGTGGCCGCTGATGGAACGGGCCTTTCGGCGTATCTGGTGACCCCAAGCTGTTCAAGTTACGCCACGCCGATAGTGGCTGGAGCTATTGGCCTTCTCACGCAGGAGGTGAAGGCTGACCCGAATCTGGCCGAGGCAATGGACGAGGGGGCTGCACTGGTCATGAAAGCGATACTGCTGACCTCCGCGCGGAAGCTGCCATACTGGCACAAGGGTGCGGCTGGCTCTGAAGACGATCCCTTTGTGCCTCTCGACTACAGCCAGGGAGCCGGGGCGCTGGACGTGATGGCGGCCCATGAGGTTCTTAAGGCAGGTCGACGTGCAGCGGGCGAGGTTGGGCCGGCAGGCTGGGACGCTGCGTCACTGCCACTGGATGACACCGGAGGCGCGATATATCTGCTAGACGACGACCTCAAGGATAAGAGTATTGCGGCGACGCTTGTCTGGAACCGGCATTACTCGCAATCGTACCCTTTTGCACGTGATGCATCGCGTGATTCAAATCTTTCGCTTGAGCTCTGGGCATATGGGGCGAGCGGAGCGCGGCTGGCTGCCTACAGTGACAGCAGGCAGGATAATATTGAACACGTGTGGTTCGTGGCAGAGCCTAATGAGCGGTACTTCCTGCTAGTCAGGCTGAGCGATGACAGTCTTCAGACAAGCAGCGGTGTGGAGCCTTACGCTCTGGCGTGGCAAGTGGCAGCTGAGCCGGTGATAGACGAATCATGGTATGACCTGAATGGCGACGGGAAAGTCGATGTCGGCGATGCACTCATTCTTATCTCGAACTTCACGACGGCTGATGAGAAGTGGCAGGCGGGCATCCTGGGAGACATCAATATGGATGGGAGGATCGACATACTTGACCTTGCTGCGATGGGCAGAATGATTCGCCGCCACTGAGCCCGGCAGTCACAATGGGTCGGGGGCCTAACCGCACATCCAACGCTCGTGAGCCGATGCTCTCGGTACAACCGCCTTCTGCAGGCTCTGCACTGCAATAGAAAAGGGCCCGAGGAATCGGTCCTCGGGCCCTATCGGTATCGATTTGCCAGAACTATGAGACTCTAGTTGCCTGCCATCACTGCTGGCGACCATGCTGTCTCGGTGTTCCACATGTCTCTGGCCTTCACTCGCCATACGTAGCGCTGCGGCCATCCGAGGTCACCTACTCTGGCATAGTAGAACACCCCGGTATCGTTGAAGTACAAGGGGTCTATCCATCCGCTTGACAGGCGCGGGTAGGTCACGCACTCGAAGTAGTACTGCACGCCAAGAGTGCTACCCAGGTAATCATAAGCCCAGGCGGCTGTCATGACGTGGTAGTAGCCAGGCGGCGTTGTGATGAACTCATCAACCTCATAGGCGATGACCTGTGTTGGGTAACCCACGTCCGCACCGCCCCATGCACTGTCAACAGTCCATTGCATCGGGCTTGGGTATGGCGGAATGCCTGCCCCCGGAAGACCACCTTCACCCAACGTATAAGCCGAGACCGCAGTGGCAGGAGTGCACTCATTCCGATTCGCAGACATGTCTCGCACGTGCAGGACAAATGTGTACATCGTTGCAGGTTCCAGGTCAGTAGCGGTGTAGTAGAGTGTCTGCTGCCAGCCGCTGTCTTTGTCGTGCCCGCCCAGGATGCACTCGAAGTTGTATTCAACGCCACTGACATCATACGCCTGTACCGCAGCCATTATTATCTCCGTCGTCGAGACCGCATATGGCTGGATGAGCCACTGTGCGGGATTCGGTATTGGCGGCGTAGTGTCGGGTAAAGTGAAGGTCTTGGCTGAGGCTGGAGAAGACAGGCCGCCTGTGTTCGCAGCCGCCGATTTGTCTCTCATCTTGACGGTGTAGGTGTAGATCGTGTCAGGGTAGAGCTCTGTGTTGATGAACGAGGGTGAGGCCTGCCAGCCGCTGTCATAACCGGCGGCGCCGGACTCGCAACGGAAGTAGTATTCCACACCGCTGGCATCAACTCCCGTCATAGCGGTCATCGCTATCGACGCGGGAGACGTGGCGTACGGAGGCGTAGCCCATTGGGCTGGATTAGGACTCGGAGCCCTTCCGTCCTCGCCAGCGTATCCATAAAGCGTGGACGACCAGTCGGTCTCGTTATGGCGATTGGGGTCCTCAGGAATGACGTCTCTGGCCTTTACCCTGTAGCCATACTCAGAGCCCGTGGTCAGACCTGTGTCGGTATATGTAGAACTGGTGGACCATGCGCTGCTGTGCCCGCCGGCACTCACACATTCGAAGAGATACTCGACCGCGTTTCCTGAATTGTCGACTGCTGTGACGGCAGTCATGGTAATGCTGGTGGTCGAGTTTGCCGTCGGCGGTATGAGCCATCGAGCCGGGTCGGGAATGGGTGCTGTGATGTCGCCTGCACCGTAACTATGTGACAGAATGGCCTCATCTACAAGGTTGACCGCGCCATTTTTGTTGAGGTCGGCGCCTTCGCACCAATCGGGGAATCTGCAGGTGTCGGCAAGGTAGTACTCGGCAAGGGCTGCAAGGTCGAGAATAGTCACTGCGCCGCTGTAGTTGATATCGCCCTGAGGGTAGTAGCCCGCTTTTCTGCGATGGTAACCTATGTCAATGATGCCTGTGTCGCGCTGGCCGTCGGTTCGCAGAGTATACACGTACCTGCCGAGCGGGAGCAACGGCTGCTTATTAGGGTCAGGGGTATCAAGGTCCACCCTGCCCTTGTCTATGCAGGGGCTCGTGTTCGTCAGGCTGTATTTGGTTATGAAGTTGTCAGTCTGAGTAACATAGTCATAGACGAACTGCGGCGACGCGTAACCCTCGACGTTGTTGGATTCATACATCAGATAGCTGCCGGGGGCAGTCGCGATGTTCACCTGGCCGTTCTGGAGCATGGAGTACCGTACTGTCGCGTAGGCGTACTGGTAGACTCCAAGGCCGTTCGGGTCGACCAGTGACAGCTGGGGTCCGACAAACGCAGTATTGCCCCAGAGCAGGCAGTTCTCGATGGTTGTGCTGCTGCCGGCAGTCACCGACATCGCGCCACCCGAGCCGATGAAGGAGCCGCTTCCAGTAGCCTCATTGGCAACCATCGTACAATTGACAATATTCGGTTCAGAGTTATCCGTACACACTACCGCGCCGCCGTCACGGTCAGCTTTATTCTCCAGGAACAGGCAGTTGTGCACGCGCGGCACCTCTTGGCCGACCTGATTGAAGCCCACTACGGCCAATGCACCGCCGGAATGAGTACTTTCATTTTCCCTGAACACAGAGTCGCCGACAAGAGCACTAACGCTGGCGAGGTAAATGGCACCGCCCTGATTGAGCAGGCCCTCGCTCAGCAGGGGCTCGCCACCTCCCGCCGCAAAACTCGCCGTGTTCTGCCTGAAGGTGTTCTCAAGCAGCCAGGCCGCTCCACGGTAGCCATATATGGCCCCACCCTGGAACGCTCCATTCTGCTCAAATGTGTTGCCTTCCAGCAACATCATGTTTGTTGAGGTGATCCTGCCGGCCCAGTACAGCGCTCCGCCGACGCTGGCCGTATTGCCCGTGAATGTGCAGTCGGTCAGTGTGATGCTACCGTTCTCATCGGTCGCAATCGCACCGCCGTACGCTATGTAGGGGGACTCAAAGCGGTATAAAGGGTCTGCTACTAGTCTAGGCGCGTTGTTGCTGAAAGTGCAGCGGGTAAATGATGCACTGCCGGCGGGCCAGCCGAGCATGAAATTGCCCCCGACATAGACGGCGCCGCCCGACGAACCCATATCATATCCAATCTCGTACGGTGAGGAACCTATACCGCTGCGGCCCGAGGATGTGTAGCAGTTCGTGAAGGTGCAATCCTCAAATTCCGCGCTTCCGCCAAGGACCATCACGGCGCCGCCGCCGGCCTGGCGTTCGATGCGTTCGCCGTCGCCACCGGAGGTGCTGGACCATACCTTGTAACTGCCGCCGCGTCCATATCGGTTAGTTGCCTCGACGCCATTACCGCCGTTACCCGCTTGGGCGAAGCAGTTATCGAAGGTACAATTCTGGAACAGGGCGTCTGCATAATCAACGAATACTGCGCCGCCGCCCGCACACCCGCCATGACCACCATCGTAGCCGAGGTTATTCATAGCGATTGCATTGCCGCCGTTACCACCAGTCTTGCTAAGGTTCTCGAAAACACAGTTGGATACTGTGGGCCCCCATCCCCATCCATACCCCGCGATCTGCATACCTGCACCGTAGCCCGAACCGCCGTCATTGCCGGCCGGGTGGACCGGGTTATCCGATGTGCCGTTCAGGCCGTCGGCTTCACGAAGATTGCTGTTGCGAATGGTTATGCCGCTTACGATGGTGTCGCGTCCGCAGTCTTCAAGCCGGAAGACCGTGCTAACACCCCAACCGGCCTCAAACGCCGTGCTGGCAACTGTTGCCGGATCGGTCGGCGCAACGGAACGGATAGTGATAGCCTTGTTTGTGATAGTGATGCAAGGAGCGCCGACCACGGCGTACCGCGGCGGTTTATATGCGCCATACCCGGGGAGCACATACACGCCAGGATGCACAATGATGGTATCGCCGTCGCGAGCGACCTTCACGGCGTACTGCAAGTCAGCATATTGGCCGGGGTAGTTCAGTGTCTTGGGTACATCCGGCTCAAATGAGACATGTACCTCACGTGACTCATACATATAGAGATAGCGGGACAGGTTATCCAAGTCGTAGATCGTGTCGTCATTTGTGCCTATCCAGTATTCAACACGATAGCCCACGTTCGGATCGGCATCCAGCCACACCCAGTCGCCGGCAACAAACTCATATATGTTGTTGGGGTCGTACATCCCATTGACTCGTACGCGACCATTTGCCGGAACAGAATCGACAACTATGGTCAGTGTCACCGGTATATCGGGCCCTGTATACTGGGGGTAATGGAAGCCCAGGTCGACCTGCAGACGGTCGGGATTCCCTGCGGGGTCAGTATAGCGCCGAACATTCATGCCATAGTCGCGTGCATAGGGATTCGCAAGGGTGCCGGCACCAGCATCAACGGCTGGACTGGCTGGATCGAGGTAGTAATTGCCGGGCGGCCCCCAAATGGCATTGTATGGACCCTGAAGGAACATAGGATCGTCATAGCTAACGTTGTCGCCGTCGATGGCGACGTCGTCAATGATGCAGTTCGTCAAGTCGATAGAACCAGAATAGCCGATGCCGCCACTCCAGAGAATGCAGTTGACAAACGTCGGGGAAGCATCATCGCAGTAGACATCGTAGTAGCCGGAGCCATACACGACCGTACACAGCTCGAAATTCGGCGTGCTGCTTTCCGCGTAGATATTACCGCCTGAGTCAGCATAGTTACCAAGCATCAGGCAGTTAATAAAGTTTGGCGTTGCCTCGTCGCGCACGGCAACTCCGCCGCCGGCATAGTAGGCGCTATTGCTATAGAAGATGCAGCTTCGGATGAGAGCATCATTGTCACCACCGCCGCCACCGCCCTCGCCCTGCCCGATTGCGATGCCACCACCTGCGAAGTCATAGGCTACGCAGTTGAAGAACATGCAATTAGCGATAACAGGAGAACCGGCATCGATGAGCATCCCCCCGCCACATCCCACATTCGTGATATCGGGCAGGTCCGTGGCTTCAGATGCGAAACCGTTGATTATCGTGAATCCGTCTACAATGAATCCTTCGTTGACGTCTTCTGGCTCATTGGGGTCAGCGTAGTTCTGACCTTCAAGGAAGAGGAATCCGCGAGCAAGGCCGTTACAGTCGATCACGACATCACCTATCTCCGCGCGGACGCTGTTCACATCAACCGCGAGAAGCCTCTTGGGCACCCACATCTGGAGATCCCTGTTACCATCGCCCTTGTAAGGGCTGCCGAGTGCATCGACCAGTATGTAGTCGGCATCCACAATGTCCTGCAGGGTCTCATCCTGCCACAGGTCACGCACCGCGTCACGCGCCACGTCCAGCGCTTCCTGAATCGTTACATACGGTCCCGCCACGGCATCGTTCCGATCAGTAGTCGGGGAGATATAGACGGCACCCTGTGCCCAGCAGGCAATGAGCAGAGATAGAGTGACACCTAGAGAAACTTCCTTCTTCATGAAATGATTCCCTTTATGTATACCGTATTATGGCTACTGAAAAGCGTGCTATTATTATACCCCTGGCATAGACAGGTGTCAATATAAATGGACCGATAAGCTCTGGGAAAACCGCGACCTGGCCGTGCATCGGTTATCGGACGGGTGGCCGGTGCTTCCAGGCCGGCCGGGGGCTGGCCCCGCCCAATTTCCGTTGACTGCCTGCGACCCTTAGGCTATGTTTACGTGTCTTTGCACGAAAACAGTAGAAACAGCTTGGGAAAACTCAGATGATCAAAAGAACAGCCAATTGCGGCCAGCTTCGCGCTAACGACGAAGGCACGACGGTAAGTCTGGCTGGGTGGGTCCACTCGTACCGCGACCACGGGAATCTCGTCTTTGTGGATTTGAGAGACAGAGAAGGCCTTGTTCAGCTGGTCTTCAACCCGGACAAGCAGCCCGAGGCACACAAGCTCGCCCGGACGGTCAGGTGCGAATGGGTCATCGCCGTAACAGGGACAGTCCAGTTGCGCGGGGAGGGCCTTCAGAACCCCAAGCTGCCTACCGGGGATATCGAGGTGGCTGTTGATAAGATGGAGGTCCTTAACAGCGCCAAGACCCCCCCATTTATGCTCGATGAGGCGGACAAGGTCGCCGAGGAGACCCGGCTCATTCATCGGTATGTAGATCTCCGCAGGCCTGTGATGCAGGAAAGACTCCGGGTCCGTCACCGCGTAGCCAAGATAACGCGCGACTATTTCGACGACCACGGTTTCTATGAGGTCGAAACGCCCATGCTTGGCAAGAGCACGCCAGAAGGTGCCAGAGATTTCCTCGTTCCCAGCAGACTGGTCAAAGGGGCCTTCTACGCCCTGCCGCAGTCGCCGCAGCTCTTCAAACAGATACTGATGGTGAGCGGCCTTGACAAGTATTTCCAGATAGTCCGCTGTTTCAGAGATGAGGACCCGCGTGCGGACAGACAGGCCGAGTTCACACAGATTGACGTCGAGATGAGCTTCGTCCAGAGCGATGATGTCATCAGCATGAACGAGGGTCTGGTTGCAAAGATATGGAAAGAGGCGGCTGGCTACGAGGTTACTCTTCCCATACGACGGATGACATATGGGGAGGCGATGGATGACTACGGAATCGACAGGCCAGACCTTCGTTTCGAGATGAAGTTGAAGGATATCTCTGACATTGCGGCCCAAAGCTCATTCAAGGTGTTCACGTCAACTGTGGAGTCGGGCGGTATCGTCAAGGGCCTGTGCGCTCCGGGTGGAAGCAAGTTCTCGCGCAGCGATATTGAGAAGACTCTGACGTCTTTTGTTGCTGATTTCGGGGCCAAGGGCCTTGCCTGGTTCAAGGTGGTAAAAGCAGACTCAGGCACTATCGAGCTTCAGAGCAGCATCGCCAAGTTCTTCACACCTGAACAACACAAACAGATCATCGACCGCTTTGGCGCGAACGAAGGCGACTGCATTCTACTTGTCGCCGACAAAAAGGCTGCTGCCAACAAGGCACTGGCGCCTCTGCGGGTCAAACTTGGTAGAGACCTCGGGCTTTACAGGAAAGATGCTCTGGCGTTCGTCTGGGTGGTGGACTTCCCACTTTTCGAATGGAATGCGGACGAGAAACGATACGATTCCCTACATCATCCTTTTACGGCGCCGGTGCCGGAGGACCTTGATAAGCTCGACACTGATCCTGCTAACATCCGCTCGCAAGCCTATGACTGCGTGGTCAACGGTTCCGAGATAGGCGGTGGAAGCATTCGTATCCACAACCCGCAGGTGCAGCAGAAGGTCTTTGATCTTCTGAATATCACGCGCGAGCAGGCACAGGAGCGGTTCGGTTTCTTCCTCAAAGCTCTTGAGTATGGCGCGCCCCCGCACGGCGGCATCGCATTTGGCCTGGACAGGCTTGTGATGATGTTGACCGGAACGGATAACATCAGGGACGTCATTGCTTTCCCGAAGACACAGCGAGGTCAGTGCCTGCTGACTGATGCGCCCAGCAGCGTCGATCAGTCGCAGCTTGATGAACTGAACCTGCGAACGCAGAAACATCTGCATGCGATTGAGGACAAGCCGGAGTGAGTCGTGGACCGGGCGCAGCCGGTCTGTGACCAACACAGCCGCTCGACGTGTTTCGTCAATCACGGTGGCCAATGGTACAATTCATCCAAAACTGGACAGGTAAGCTGCTTGGCGTTGCAAGGCTTTCACGTATGTCACTGGCAGGCAAATGCAGAGTCCTGTTCGGTTCGGCGGTGGTACTGATAATAGCTCTGGCCCTGATGATCCCCTATGCATGGATGACCAAGCTCAAGAGCAATATGGCCCTGGACCTCGGCAGAGGAGCGTCGCTGCTGGTATATCGTAACCACTTCAAGGTTGACGCCGCCGGCAGCAACCTTGCCCCTCTCGACGAGACAGGTGCCGAGCGCACACAGCAGAAACCGGCTGTGATGTGGATCAGATTGCAGAAGGAATCTGAAGAGATGCCGCGATTGCTCTCGACCAGGCAGCTTGAGGCCGTAAAGACGCTTAAGCAGCCGGACAGCACTGTAGAGCAATCCTGGTTCGATTCCGAGGGGGCGACAACATATGGCAATTACATCAGAATTGTGAGAGCCGGCGAGAATTGCCTCAGGTGCCACAATCCCCAGGGCTCAGCCAGTGCGCTCAACAAAAACGAGGTGGTCGGAGCCATCGTCGTAAGGACGCCCACACGCGAGATAGAGAAGATCGCGCTCATGAACCGCATATGGATCATTGTCGCCGGCCTGCTTGCTGGTGCAGGCGCGATAGTGACATTCTACATAATTGTCCAGCGAGTGATACTCAGCCCGATACGTCAGCTCAGAGCCATTGCCAACAACGTGGCCGAGGGCAATCTTGATGTAAGGAGCGCCATTTCGACAGCCGATGAATATGAGAAGCTGTCCGGCGCGTTCAATCACATGCTGGACAGCCTGCAGGAATCGCAGCAGCAGCTGCGGAAGGCCAACAAGGAGCTGGATGCCAAAATCGTGGAACTGTCTGACAGGAACATAGACCTGTTCAAGGCGAACAAGCTCAAGAGCGAGTTTCTTGCCAATATAAGCCATGAGTTCCGGACACCCCTCAACGCCATTCTCGGCTTCGCTGAGATACTTCGTGACAAGCCCGCGGCAGACATTGAAAAGAGCAGAAGATATGCCGAGAACATCATCACCAGCGGGCGAAGTCTTCTGACGATGATAAACGACCTTCTCGACCTGGCCAAAGCCGAATCCGGGAGAATCGACCTGCATCTGAGCAAGACAAGCATCGCCGAGCTGTGCGAAAACCTCCAGGTATTCTTCATGCCTCTGGCACAGAAGAAGCAGATCTCACTAAATCTATACTGCGATGCGCGGATACCGGCAACAAAGACCGATGCGGGCAAAGTACAGCAAATACTGTACAACCTCCTCAGCAACGCGATCAAGTTCACACCAGAGCATGGCAAAGTCGATATAAGAGCAACTGTCAACGATGACGGAAAGACTATTCGCGTGGCGGTCAGCGACACAGGCCCTGGCATCGCACCGGAAGACCAGGAGAAGATATTCGAGAAGTTCCGACAAATCGATGGCTCAATCACGCGCCAGTCGACAGGTACCGGATTGGGGCTGGCCATATCGAAGGAGCTTGCAAAGCTCATAGGCGCCAATATTGGCGTGAAAAGCCAGCCTGAACACGGCGCCACATTCAGCCTGGACATACCAATCGTGACCGCCGATGAGGCCCCTGAGCCCAGAGCCAGAACGTGAAGCTGGTTGTCGTCTCTTCAAGCGGTAATGCGCACGTTAACGTTGTTCACTCGGTACTCATGGCATCCACAAAGGCCTTGGGGTCATTGGTCCACTTCTGGGCCTCAAGCAGGTCTATCTTGCCCTGCTTCACCAGTCTGGCAAGATGTTTCTCAAAGGCTATCATGCGCTCTTCAGGAACGTTCTTTGTTCTGGTCTGCAACTGGCTGTATATCTGCTCGAGTTTCCCCGTGCGTATGAGGTTCGCCACAGCGTAGTTGTTATTCAGTATCTCCATGGCGATGACACGACCGTCACCGTCTTTCTTCGGCACCAGCTTCTGGCAGATGACGTATGCAAGGCTCAGCGAAAGCTGGTTGCGCACTTCGTCCTGCCTGCCCGCCGGGAAGTAATCGAGTATTCTCGTGATGGTCCCTATGACGTTTCTCGTATGCAGAGTGGAGAAGACCAGGTGCCCGGTCTCCGCTGCCATCAGCGTCATCGATATGGTCTCTACGTCTCGCATCTCACCGACAAAGATGATGTCCGGGTCTTCTCGCATCATTGCCTTGAGACCGTCGAGGAAGTTTCTCACATCTCGTCCTACCTCGCGCTGTGAGATCATCGCGTTCTTCTGGCGATAGATATACTCAATAGGATCCTCAAGTGTAATGATACGGGCTGCACGGTTCTCAGCGATGCGGTCTATCAGAGATGCTATCGTCGTACTCTTGCCTGCGCCGGTGATGCCTGTCAGCAGAACCAATCCGTTCTTGCGGCGGATTACGTCACGCCACACATCATTCGGAAAACCGATGTCTTCGACGCGCGGTATATCTGTGCCTAGTGCCCGTATCGCCGCGCACACCCCTTCGCTCTCATGGAAGACGTTTATTCTGAACTGCAGGAAGTCGCCATGCCTGAAGGAGCAGTCTACACTGTGCTTGGTCTTGAGCTTTCGCATGTTATCCTCACTCAGCAGAGGGTATATCAGACCCTCGGCCATCTCCTGAGTGAGCACGGGGCCGTTCACCTTGACCAAGTCCCCGTCCACGCGGTACGCTGGCTTTGCACCAACTTTCAAATGCAGGTCGGAAACGCGCATCACACCACGCTTTTCGAAGTAGGTGAGCATGTCTGTTATGCTCAGGGTCCCTTCTTCGCCGGCATAGACCTTTGCTTCCTTGTCGTAGACAGCCTCTGTCATAGTCCGCTCTCCTGCAAAGTTTTCAGAGAATTAATGTTTAACGCAGTATAAGCAACGGAACTACACCCCGCAATTGGAAAAAGCCGAAACTGCCGGAGCTGTTCCTGCAATTCCTGACAACCAATCACAGTATACGCATGTAAAGCGCGGCCTGCAACCTCGAAATCCGGTGCTGTTTGGTTTCTTTCGGTCGGCGTCGGCTATTGGGCATCACTATCCTGACTCCCCCGAACCCTCACATTCTCACGATATCCCTGATCTGCATCCTGTTTTCCCGGCATGTGCCTGCTATGCCATAGTATTCTGAGACCTGTCGCCCAGAACCCCAGCCCGGCTACCACAAGTATCGCTGCTGCCACTACAGCCAGTATCTCCCTGAGAATGAATACAAGGACCCCCAGCACCACCAGAACAAGACCGAGGAGAAGCAGTGACTTGCCTATCGCCGTGCCGCCATAGGAATAGAACCTGAACACTGCAAGCCTTTCCAAAAACAAAAAAAGCGGGCTTCCCTGTGGAAGCCCGCTCATCAACCGCTATCAATACATACCGCCGCCCGGCATTGCGGGAGCCTTTTCCTTCTTCTCAGGTATCTCGCTGACGATTGCATCGGTAGTCAGCAGCAGCGAGGCTATCGACGCCCCGTTCTGAAGCGCCGCGCGCTCCACCTTCGTCGGGACTATGACGCCGAACTCAACCATGTTACCGTACTCTTTTCTCAGGGCATCATATCCGAAGTTGGCGTCGCTGCTCTCCATCACCTTCTGAGCCACGATCGAGCCATCAAGCCCGGCATTTGTGGCGATCTGCTTGATCGGTGCCACGACGGCTCTGCGGACGATATCCAGACCGATCTTCTCGTCGCCCTTGCATTTGAGCTTGTCAAGCGCCGGCAGGGCCCGCAGCATCGCAACGCCGCCGCCCGGCAGTATACCTTCCTCGACGGCTGCTCGACACGCATGCAGCGCATCCTCAACACGCGCTTTCTTCTCCTTCATCTCCGCTTCGGTCGCGGCACCCACGTTTATCTGTGCAACGCCGCCCGCGAGCTTTGCCAGCCGTTCCTGCAGCTTCTCAATGTCATAGTCGCTCGTCGTCGCGTTTATCTCGGTCTTGATCTGCTCAATGCGCGCCTTGACAGCATCGGTCTTGCCGGCACCCTCGATGATGGTCGTGTTGTCCTTGTCGATCGTGACGCGCTTCGCCTGGCCCAGGTCTTTCAGGTCAACGTTCTCAAGCTGGATGCCAAGATCCTCGAATATCGCCTGGCCGCCGGTCAGCACAGCTATGTCGGCAAGCATCGCCTTGCGCCTGTCGCCAAAGCCCGGCGCTTTCACCGCCGCGCACTGCAGAACACCGCGGAGCTTGTTCACCACCAGCGTTGCCAGCGCCTCACCCTCAATGTCTTCTGCAATGATGAGCAGCGGCCGGCCCTGCTTGGCAACCTTCTCCAGCAGCGGCACGAGCGACTTGATGCTGCTTATCTTCTTCTCATGTATGAGGATATACGGCTTGTCGAGCGCAACGGTCATATTCTCGAGATTATTGATGAAATGCGGGCTTATGTAACCCTTGTCGAACTGCATACCCTCGACAAGCTCCACGGTGGTCTCAAGGCTCTGCCCTTCTTCCACCGTTATCACGCCGTCCTTGCCGACCTTGTCCATCGCCTCGGCCATGTTCTTGCCGATCTCCGTGTCATGGTTCGCTGAGCACGTCGCAACCTGTTCTATCTGCTTGCTGCTCTTTATCTGTGTGCTCATCTTCTTGAGCCCATCAACCAGAGCCTCAACTGCCGCATCAATGCCGCGTTTCACCTGCATCGCATTCGCGCCGGCGGTAATGTTCTTAAGGCCTTCCTCGAATATGCTCTCAGCGAGAATGGTCGCAGTGGTTGTACCGTCGCCTGCGACCGTCGAGGTCTTCGATGCGACTTCTTTCACCATCTGAGCGCCCATGTTCTCGTTGGCATCCTCGAGCTCTATCTCCTTCGCAACTGTCACGCCGTCTTTCGTTACCGTCGGCGAACCGTACGATTTCTCGATTATCACGTTCCTGCCGCACGGCCCGAGCGTCACCTTCACGGCCTTCGCAAGCTTCTTCACGCCCGTGCGGATCGCATCACGCGCATCCGTGTCAAATGTGATCTTTTTCGCTGCCATTTATTGTCTCCTGTTTCTCTGCAGTCTGCCCGAAAGGCCCAGGCTTCAGTCTTCGATTATCGCCATTATTTCAGATTCATCCATTATCACGTACTCTTCGCCGCCTATCTTCACTTCGCTGCCTGCATAGCTCGTGAAGAGCACCTTATCGCCCTTCTTCACCTGCACCTGGCTTCGGGAGCCGTTATCCAGCAATTTGCCGTTGCCCACGCTGACAACCTTCCCCTGTTTCGGCTTCTCTTTGGCCGTGTCCGGTAGCACGATCCCACCCGCTGTCTTCTCTTCGGCCTCAAGACGCTTCACAAGTACTTTGTCGCCCAAAGGTCTGATCTTCATCTTCTGCAAAACTCCTTTCCTGGTAGTCTGCCCGCTGTAGCGGGATGGGCTGTAGCCCGTTTCTTCTGTTCTCCTGCCGGATTTCACGGCACATTCAGAGGTGCTACGACCGGACAGACATTCACATCTAAGCGGCCGTGCCCTCTGCGTCAATATGAATCCTTTAGCAAAACGTGTGCCAACGGACGGCGCACACCGGCCGACACACTGTAAGCCTCTGAAACACAGCAACTTATGCGCAGCAGCCCGCGATCTCTTGCCTCGCCGTCGGACTTCCTCCGGCAGCCGTTCTCTGCCATCCTGACAGCATACGACCACTTGCCATCCCCCAGCGTGGAGGGCAAGACCCAGCCTTTTTTCACAGATCCCACTTTCCAGCCCGAATATGTTTGACGCCCCCTCACCCCATTCCTATAATCTCGCTGATTTTGCCCGAAGCGAACGATTTTCCATCACGAAGGGACGGAACAAGTGGATACAAACGCCATATTGAAGAGCAGGATTGCGCCCGAACACCTTAAGAGGCTCATGGCCCTCGACAACGCGAAGCTGCACGCTTTCGTTGCCGACGCCATAGAGCTCTGCCAGCCCGAGTCCGTCTACGTCTGCACTGACAATGTAGCTGACTTCGACTATATTCGGAAGCAGGCCACAAAGCTCGGCGAGGAGAAGCCCCTTGCCACAAAGGGACACACTGTCCACTTCGACGGATATGATGACCAGGGACGAGACCCTAACGCCACAAAATACCTTGTCTCGCCGACAATGAAACTCGGTGAGCGGCTCAAGACTATCGACAAAGCGACAGGCCTTGCGGAGGTGCGCGGCTATCTCAAGGATGCGATGAAAGGCCGCCAGATGATCATCGCATTCTTCTGCCTGGGACCGGCCAATACGAAATTCTCAATACCGGCGGTTCAGATAACCGATTCGCCTTATGTGGCCCATAGCGAAGCTATTCTCTACCGGGCTGGTTACGAGAACTTCAGGAAGATCGGCGCAAGCCCTGACTTCTTCCGCTTCCTCCACTCCGAGGGAGAGCTGGAGGGCTGCGTCTCAAAGAACACCGACAAACGCCGCGTCTATATAGACCTCGAAGAGAACATGGTCTACAGCTCGAACACCCAGTACGGCGGTAACACTATCGGCCTCAAGAAGCTCTCGCTGCGACTTGCTCTGCAGAAGGCGAGTCGCGAAGGCTGGCTCGCGGAGCACATGTTCATTATGGGTGTTCATGGCCCCAAGGGTCGCGTGACATATTTCGCCGGCGCATTCCCCTCGGGTTGCGGAAAGACCTCTACCGCCATGATACCCGGCCAGACCATAGTCGGCGACGACATTGCATACTTCAGAAAATCCGACGGTGATATCCGTGGCGTCAACGTCGAAAAGGGTATCTTCGGCATTATCGAGAATGTCAACGGCAACGACGACCCGGTCATATTCAAGGCACTGACCGATCCTGGCGAGGTTATCTTCTCCAATGTACTCGTCACCCCCGACCTTATGCCGCACTGGCTGGGCGATGGCCGGGAAATGCCAAAAAAGGGCACAAACCATTCGGGCGATTGGCATGAGGGCAAGACCGACAGTGAAGGTGCCGTAATTACTCCTTCGCACAAGAACGCCCGTTATACACTCTCACTCACAAGCCTGGCCAATCGCGACCCGCTCTGGGATGCTCCCGAAGGAGTGCCCGTCGGTGCCATTGTCTATGGCGGACGTGACAGTGACACATGGGTCCCCGTCGAGCAGGCCTTCAACTGGGAGGAGGGCATCATAGCCAAGGGCGCCTCGCTCGAATCCGAAACCACTGCGACCATCATAGGCAAGGCGGGCGTCCGTCGTTTCGATATCATGAGCAACATCGACTTTGTCTCAATCCCGCTGGGCAAGTATATCCAGAACAATATTGATTTCGCCAAAGGCGCAAAGAAGACCCCGCTCATTTTCTCCGTCAATTACTTCATCAGGGACGACACCGGCAAGTACCTCACCGGCATGCACGACAAGAAAGTCTGGCTCCTCTGGGCCGAGTTGCGCGTCCGCAATGATGTCAAGGCAGTCAAGACGCCGACAGGCCTGATACCCATCTATGAGGACCTTGCGAAGCTCTTCAAGGACAACCTCAAAGTCGATTACTCAAAGGACCTCTACGCCAGGCAGTTCACCATCCGCGTGCCGCAGATACTGGCTAAGATCGACCGCATCGAGCAGATATACAAGACCCAGGTGCCCGATACGCCGAAGCTCGTCTACGACGTCTTCAGCCAGCACCGCTCACGGCTCAGTGAACTTAAAGGCAGGTACGGCGAGTACGTCTCGCCATTCGACCTGGCAGAATAGTACTGTCCCCCAGTCACACAGCAGTAGATAGCGGCAGCAAGCCGTTCTGGTGACGCCCGGTTGGCTGTCTGCGCCTGATTCTTCTTGCTTTGTGGGCACTGTTCTGCTAGAATCCCTGTAACCTGCGGGCAGGTTCTGCCGTGGGGAGAAGCTTGAGGACCTGAGCGTGAAGCTAACCACCTACTGCATGGTGCTGCTGGCGACCGTGACGCCATGTCTGGCAAGCGTAGACCTGAACACAGACTGCAGCGTAGACTTCCATGACTTCGCAGACTTCGCCCAGAGCTGGCGCAGCACGGGGTCGCTGTTGCCTGCGAATTTCAATGGTGACAGCTTGGTAGACTGGCGCGACCTCGCAGTACTCACCGATAGCTGGCTCTCGGAGCAGGTCTTCGCACAAATAGCAGCCGAGACCGGTTTCTCCGAGGCCATCAGACTGATGCGGGAGAAACTCGCCGCTGAAGCCGTATGGGACAACAACAGCCTCCCCTCAGCAACCGACGTGAACATACCCGGCGACTGCGCAACGTATGACTTTTCAGTCACCGGCAATCCCTCGGCTGGCTTCAACATCACATCGACCGGCACACATGGCGTATTCGTGAAGACGATTTGTGGCACTCTTGCAGTCCGGTCATCGTGGATGGGTATCGCAGTCGCTTCCACAATTGACGCCAAGAACGTTTCATTCATCAACTCATATCCAGAGCCGAATGAATGGATCGCCTTGAGGACAGATAGTACTGTCAAGTGGGCAGTCTCACTTAATACCGACCTGGCTGGCGACATAGTGTTTGGCCCCGGAGGTCGCATCGGAACAGTCGTGAAGCTTCTCCCCGGTTCGTCCGTAACCGGTTCCATCTATCCCGCACTGGCAACGATGAATCTGCAGCCGGTCACAGCGCCATCGGGCCTGCCCGTGCAGACCTACGTTCCCGGCACATCGCTGGAAAGCGGGGTATACGAGAGCCTCACCATAGCCGGCAATGCCAGTACCGAACCAGGCGACGTGACCATCTATGTACAGGGGAAGGTTCTCATTATGGAGGGCGCCACCTTGACAGTCCCCGCCGACGGGTCACTGAAGCTTTACCTGGGCAGCAGTTTCGAGGGCAAGAATGGCTCCAACCTCGTCAATTGTACACAGAACCCCTCAAGCATGCAGATATATGGCCTCCCGACTTACAGCAGCATCATCGTAAAGAACAGCGGCTCACTATACACTGCGATATATGCCCCTAGTGCGGATATTATTATAGACAGCTCGGGCACTTTTTACGGGGCCCTCGCCGCTTACAGTTGTGTGTTCATGAACGGCGGCAGCATGCGTGTTGACACCCGCCTTCAGGAGGATGCCTCCATCGATGATGTCCATGTGTTCCTCGACCTGGAGAGCCGCTGGGAGGAGTGAGTGCGGACGTTGTTCGCTTCTCTTTGCCCTTGGAGAGCGCACAAAAAAAGCCGGCCCCTTAGACCGGCTTTAAAGGACTGAGCCTCCTTGGGCTTCAGTATTTCCAGCCGTCCGGATACCGGACGTCCTGCTGGGAAATTTCAAACTTGCGGCAGAGCGATTCGATCAGCGCACCCAGCCGTTGTGACTGGCTGTCCGTCAGCTGGTTCCCCGCATCATCGCCCACAACACATATCCTGACCGTATATTCATTGCCATTCCACCTATCCCCCTGCACACACGGCAGCTGCCTCTGCCATCTCGCTGTCGAGGCAATGGTCCCGTCGCTGGCACCTCTGCCGTTGCAGATGAGAAAGTGAAAATTCAGGTCTTCGGCACTGGCAAGCTTATTGAGCGAGGTTATCTGCTGAAGGTTACCCCCGCTCGTGTAGCTGTAGCATACTTCGATCGCGTTCCAGCTCCCCTTGCGTGCAGATCTCTCGCTGTGCACCGCGTCCCCCACCGAGTCCAGCTGCGAATAGCTCGACAGACTGAAAGCGCCAGCCGGAACGGGCCGGCCATCGAGAGCTAGAAGAACGAACGCCCCAACCGTCATTGAACTCAGAAGTGCAACGAGTACTTTAGCCACCCTTGGCTGATCGACCATGTCCGTCATCCTGACGTACTGAAGAATGCTTCGAAGTAAAACCATTTTCCCTTATATATATCGCTTCGGTAATTGCCAAGAGCTTAGTGCACATTTTGAGCAGAAAATTTTCCCCATTTTGCTCAGCTTGCTCAATCCGATAAAAACACCGCAATATCCCTCTCGCATGGCCCAGCGGCCCATAACTGTATGGCATCCGCGGGACCTTTACTTCGCCAGTTTCTTCGGCAGTTCTTTGTTACCCGTTAACAGGATGATGTGAAATCTCTCTTCCCCATCGCCCCTGGTCGCCCAGCGACCGCATCGCCAGGCGCACAAAAAAAGCCGGGTCTGTGACCCGGCTTGATATTACCGTTGTGCCGTGGATTAGAAACCGCCCATCCTGGCAGCTTTGCGCATCCGGCGACGCTTCTTCTCAGACGGCTTCTCGTAGTAGCTTATGCGCTTCAGGTCGCGGATGATGCCCTCCTTTTCGCACATCTTCTTGAAGCGCCTGACCATCTGCTGCACCGATTCGCCGACTCTTGCCTTCACTTTTATCATACGCCGCTGCCTGGACCCTTCTAATTCGAGTTATTTTTATACCACTTTTGCCTGCTTCAGAAACGGATAGTATATACGCCGTTCGACCTCTGGCAAGACAATTTCGGCTCGAAAACCAGAATTATCTGGCCCCTCATCAGGCCCCGTCCGGAGCTCGTCGCCCTGCCATTACGTCTATCGGTTCTCCGTGGGTCGGCCTGAAGTGTTCCTTTTGCCGGAATGTGCAAAAACTCATAACTGTCTGCCCGCCAGGCAGTTATGCAGAATGGGCCAGCCGCCACCCTTTGGATCATGCCGTCGAGACATTCTCGCATCGGGCAAGTTCGCCAAGAATATCGCGCAACTGGCGTATGCCGCCGGCACTGAACCTTGCACCCGAACCCTCGTAGCCCATCATCAGGCTGTGTGCCCACGCCGGCAGCGCCCTGAACATGTCTTTGTCTGTGTAGTCGTCGCCCGCCGCCAGGATGAAGTCCCAGCCCCCCTGGCTGACGATGCCCTGGGCCGCGGTGGCTTTGTTGACGCTGGCGCTCCTGACCTCCAGTGAGTGATTCCCATCCAGGATACCCAGGTTCTGGTTCTGCGCCAGATGCATAAGAGCCGCCCTGAGCTCAGCAAGGCGGGTCTGAGCCAGTCCCGGCTCTGCCTTCAGATAATGCCACACCAGCGAGAAGTCCTTTTCCTCTACCACGGTTCCGGGCGTTCGGTCCGCATACAGGTCAAGAAGCGCCTTGACCGTTTCCTTCCAATCATTGCGCGCGCCCTCCGCCACGCGCCACGGCCCTCCCCATAGCCGCTGCCACGCGCCGTGTTCTGCTATCAGGCCCGCATCAAGGCCCGCACCCACCCACCTCTCAAGTGTGTCCCTGTCCCGGCCGCTGACCAGCACCACGGAATTCCGCCTGTCTGATGCAAGCTGCCCCAACACACCTAACAGCTCTCTGTCCGCCGCCGCTTTGCCCGCCTCGCCCGCAAAAGTCGGTACGGTACCATCGCAGTCAAGCAGGAACAGACGCCGCCGCCCTCTCACATACGCCTCTTTCAGACCCTCCATCTCAGTTTTTGAGAACCTCACAGTCTGAAGGCTCTTGCTTGCCTCGATGGTGTCTGCCAGCGACTGCATGAAGTCGTTCGCCCATCTGAAAATGTCATAGCGCTTCAGCCGTCGCTGCATCGCCCTGTTACGGGCACGCTGCTCCTCCAGCGGCATCTCGATGGCCTTCTTCATCGCCTCTACTACCTCATGCTGGTCATTCGAGTTGACTATCAGAGCCTCGCCAAGCTCGCTGGCTGCACCAGCCATCTCGCTCAGTATCAGCACGCCGCTTTCATCTGCCCTCGCAGCTATGAACTCCTTTGCGATAAGGTTCATCCCGTCGCGCAGAGGCGTGACCAGCGCTATATCGGCTGACGCGTAGAACGCGCAAAGCTGCTCGAAAGGTACCGCCCGGAAGAGATACCGGATCGGCTCCCATTCTATCGTTGCGTATTGGCCATTCACCTTGGCGATCAGGCGCTCCACCTGCTCGCGCAGCGCTGCGTAGTCCGGCACATCCGTCCTTGTCGGCACAGCCAGCAGGAGGAGCTTTACCTTGCCGCGATACTGCGGGTACTCCGAAAGAAACGCGTCAAAGGCCTCGACACGCTGCGGAATTCCCTTGGTGTAGTCGAGCCGGTCTATCGAGACCATCAGCTTGCAGCCCGCAGCTGCCTTGGCGACCGCTTCCATTTCCTGGCGCACAGCAGACGTTGTTGGTCCGCTTGAGTATTTCTCGTAGTCGATGCCCATCGGGAATGCGTCGACCTTTACCATTCTGCTGCCCATCGTGAGACGACTCAGGCTGTGCTCCATACCTGTCAGTTTGCTCGTCGAGCTCAGGAAGTGACGTACGTAGTCGTAGGTGTGAAAGCCGACGAGGTCCGCGCCAAGCATACCGCGAAGGATCTCGCTGCGCCAGGGCAGCAGCCGGTATATCTCGAATGACGGGAAGGGAATGTGCAGAAAGAATCCAATACGTGCATCAGGCATCTGCTCGCGAATCATCTCGGGCACGAGGAGCAGCTGGTAATCGTGCACCCAGATGGTGTCATCGGGCGACATCTTCTCCAGGACCGCTGCGCAGAATTGACGGTTGACCTCCTGGTAGATCTGCCAGAGAGCCTTGTCATATGAGGTGAACTGGGTGAAGTAATGGAAAAGCGGCCAGATAGTCGCGTTGCAGAAACCGTGGTAATAGCCGTCGACCTGCTGCTGCGTAAGATGGATGCCGTGGTAATGCTCCCGGGCGAGCTGCCTGGAAAGCTTGTTTTTGTCGGCGTCGGTCAGGTGGTCGCTGGGGATGCCGGGCCAGCCGATCCAGACCTGCTCGTGGGCACCCGGCAGCGAGCGAAGACCGGTGGCGACGCCGCCGGGACTCAGCTGCAGGGTCCAGGAACCGCCTCGTGCCTCCACGAAGACAGGCAGCCTGTTCGACACAATGATTGTTTTCGGCATTTCGACCCCCTACAAGGACCATTATCGCGCGCGGAGCGTCAGATTCAACCTTTTTGCGCAAACGCGCGGAAAAATGTCGCAGTTACGCGGGAACGGTGGCCAAAGTGTCCTATCCTGACGGGTAGGACAAGCCGTAAGTCGTTAGCTTATAGCGAGTTATGGATGGCCAGGTAGTTCTATAGGACACAAAGTCGAGATAAGCTGACAGAAGAGTCCAGTATCAATGAACAGGGGTCGCCAGCGTGTGCTGACGACCCCTTTCGGTTGAAAAGCAACGGCGATTGGAGGGTGCTGTTGCCTTCTTACACGTGCCTGCCAGAGCCGGGGTATGGCAACCGGACCGAACAGGCGGAGTTCACTAACGTCGCCCCGCTTGTAGCGGGCAAGCCTTGGGGCGTGCGCCTTTATTCATTTTTCTTTATCGCGGGTCGGCGACCGGCTGGATGGCCCGAATCCGCACCTTTCCACCAGCCGAGGTCACATCGCTGCGATCAAGAATGACCATCATTCTCTTCTGCGGGCCATTCTCGCCAAGTCTTAACAAAATATAAGCACAGAAGACGTCGCTCCTGACCGTAGCCACGTTGCTTATACGGCTGAAGATCACATCGCGTTCCTCAAAATCATCGGGGACATTGTCAGATGAGAAGTCTGGTGAGCCGGGCGGACCGACCGCCAACTGGCCGTCCGGCGGTACCGCGAGATCCTGCATTCGCGGGGCAAGCAGAACATCGGAGATACTCGGAAAACCCTTAACAGCCGGGTCGTCACGGCGGGCGACCACATCCCTCGCCCTGGCGAATCGGTTGGGGTCCGTGCTCGCCATCGCATGCGAATACTGCATCCACGGAAGTTGAGCGATAACGAAATACGGAGCAGTGTTAATGTTGACGCGCCCGTACACTTTCTTCCCCGCAACTGGCGAGGCAGTCATAACAGTGAAATATCTGGCAATATTGCCATACGGCGCCACGGTCCAGTCCAGGCGAACATCCGCCTCAGAATGAAGCGGCCCTACGTCGTTGGTAGCCTTCTTCAGCACATTCCCAAGCTCGCCTATGGTCGTGAAATCAGCATCTTTTGTGAAATACTGCATTGGCTCGGACGTGCCCACATAGCCGTTGCCGACGCCAAGAGAAGGTGTAGGATCAATAGCAGGATCCCAGTCCTTCATAAGAGCACGCTCATCGCTGATGTCACGCCTCAGACTGATGGGCGGTACAGCACCAGCCGGAATGAAGCCAACCGGTACTATCTTGCTGTCCACGGTGACCCACGTCGTGCCAAGAACTAGCCTCTGCAGCTCTATCAAATCCCCGTTACTGAAAGCAAAACCGGGCAGCGATGCGCCGTCAACGTTGGGGTCAGCAAATGCGAAGAGAGAGTCCGGGTCATCCTGAAGTACATAGAACTGGCCCGCCCACGAGGCCGATGACGGGATCGCATAGGTGCTGGCACCAATTCGCAGCCGGTAGTCGGTTGCCGGCGGAACGGTTCTGGGAATGTAGAGTTCAACGGCATAGGCTATCTGGTCCGGACCTGATGGCGGAACCACATAACTATACGCTACTTCCGATATCCACATGAACGGCGAGGAATGGCCGTAGATGCCGAAGTTGGGGTCGCCGGGCTTGTCGGGCTTGTCCAGTCGCGATACCTGGTTGTCGCCGTCGCGGTAGTCTTTGATATTGACGGCAAGCTGGGCCACGATGTTGGGGTCAACGGCAGGCATGGCGACGCGCAATCTATCATAGATGACCTGTGCCTTGACGGTGTTGATGTTGGTCAGGCTCTGACCGTTGGGGTCAATAAGCCTGTCGCAGTTGAAGGTGGTGGTAAGATGGCGATAGTCGTAGGAGTTGGGGTCATTGGGGTCGAGAGTCTCGGCAGGTACCAGGTCCCTTCGGGTGACCCGCCGGTACCAGCCAGACAGGCTCGATGAAGGGACACTGATACCGTTCTCCCATGCCATGGCCCAGAACGAACCGAATGGGTTATTATCCATCCGTGTGGTGATGTAATTCTGATTGAGGATATACCTGTACCGCAGCTTCAGCTCTTCGCCGATGCCGAACGGGGTGTAAAGGCCGAGCGGATCGCCGAGACGCCTGACAACCTGATTCTCATAGGAGCTGAGCAGGAAAAGGGGCTCGGCCCCCTGCCACTTAGCCTCCAATTGGCCGATATTATTCGCGCCGGAAGTAGATCGCAGGGCCAGACCGAATAGATTGATCTGCGTGACGCTTGACCCATCTACCCTCGTGACCAGAACGTTCGTCGGGTCGAATCGGTAGGCGGTGTTGGCATTCAGCATCCCGCCGAGGTCAATGACTCTGAGTGCAAGGTATACCTGCGCTCCCCTGCTGCTGAGGAGAGGGACATCGTCAGCGCTGCCGTAGATGCCGTCCGCCCCGGGGCCGGCCATGGCTTTGACCCATCTCGAATCGGCGATGCCGTCGCCATCCGCATCGGCGGGTTTTCCCGGAGAAGAACTGTCGCCGTCAACGATGACGGCGCACTTAACGACATTGTTAGTGGCGGCGGCGCCAAGGTCGCCGTAGAGGTCACTGATGTGACCCCAGTAGTAGTCGGTTCCGCTTCTAAACGGCTCGAGGCATGCCAGCCAGCGGTCGTCCCGTTTCCACACCGGGTCGGCTGGGCTGACAGCCCCGTTATCCCACGGGTAATCCTGGTATTCCTGGCCGTTCGGCTGGGCCAGCGTCTTGATGCCGGGCACATCGAGGGTGAGCTCGTACTTGAGCTGGGTCAGCATGGTGTCAACGGCAAAAGAAAGCTCCTTGTTGTCCGAGACGGACAGGGTCCCGACGGAATCGACGCTTGTGCGAAGGATGAAGAGGACCGCGATGAGGGCGAGCAGGACGGAGACGACGACCGTGAGGATCAAGGCCGAGCCCTGCTCCATTTTCGATTTACTATTTTCTGTTTCTCGTCTCATACGATGCCTTTCAGTTCCACCTTCCACCATCGTCGCCTATCACTCCGCGTCAGTTTTCACCTATGTACACCATGTGCGTGAACTTTCGCCCTTCCTTGAAGTAACGGCGCGAGTCATAGAGCGTGAACGTGAATTTGAGGACTTTGCCCATCCCGGGAATATCACTGCCGAAATTACCCGCCTTAACCGAGGGTGAATATGTGACAAACCACGAGCCGCGGCGCTTCCACATAGTGCCGATGGCTGCGGTCGTGTCTATGACCCCGCCGGAGACATTGAAATCGGAGTCGGCCACGTCACCATCCATATTGGGGTCGACCGAAGGATACCATCTTGCCTCGGTCGGGCACCAGCCCTGTATCGAGAAGTCGGTGACGCCTTCAGCGAGGATGAGGTGGATGGCGGCGGGATCATCGACGTCCACGGTCAGGCCGCCCTGAACTTGGTTGCCGCTTATCTCGATGTCGGTACAGGTGCTGAGCATGGCGTACAGGCCATAATCAGGCAGTACGGGTGGTTCGTCCTCCTGCAGTGCATCCCACCAGCCTTGAAGGCCGTCGGTATCATACTCGTAAGTGTTGTTCTTCGTCATATAGTCATTCGGGTCATACGCGCCTGCGGCCAGGCCCGATATCAGATCGAAGTCGGGGAAGGCAACGGGAGACGGCACAGTCTTGTTTGCAAAATCGGGGTCGGCTGTCACTATGTGCTGGCTGCGCGCCAGTATGTCCAGCGTTCGGCCCGACGAATCCGAGGCCAGCATATACGATATCCTGGCGACGTTACCCCTGACCGCCTTCTTCGGGACAGATGCCTTAGAGTTTGTCGTCTGGTCATCATAGGACTGGAAATCGCCGTTGGCGAAGAACACTATGCGGTCCTCGCGTTTGCATTTGGTCGGGTCGGGGTCATCCACAATCGAGACAAGAAAGATAACGCCATCCTTGCGGAGCCCCTTGAAATCAGAATCAAGCTGCTCTGTGATGGCGCGGAGCTTTCGCATTATCTCGGCTGTTGCGGAGCTTGCTCGATACGCCTCGAGCGACATCCTGAAGATGACGCCCATCGCGCCCAGGGCGATAGCGAGGATGGCGATGGCGATGAGAACCTCGACGAGAGTGAAAGCCCGCGGGCTTCGCCTCCGCGCCCGGTAATGGGTCACGGGTGACGAACAAGAGCTTCGCATTGTCGCGGTATGTGAAGTCATAAGAGCATGCCTAGAACTTTAGAACCTTCTGATAGACGGCGATGCACGGATTGCGAGTGGTGCCGATGCCCGTAGGAACTACCCACAACTTGTAGTTGGCCTGAGGATTGAGGCTCTTCTCGACGAAGTCGCGATCAAGAAAGATGAAATCCGAGGTTGTCCGTTCCACGACGCGGTATACTTCGCCCGTAGTATCATCAAGCACGAAGCAGCCGGGATTAAGATAGATACGCTGGCGACCCGGGTCGGCCGAAGGCGTTTTGCCCAGTATCCTGACGGTTCTGGCGGAGCTGCCGGGCATCCTCCTGATGACGCACAGGTCGCCGCTGTTGAACACCGTATCGGAGTTGTTGTCATTGAACAGCAGCACAGGCCTCGGCCAGTCGTTCAGCGGCACCGGCGGCGCCGCAGCCTCTCCCTCGCGTTCGTAGTAGACTGGGTATTTGACATTCCCTCCGCCGACCCTCCTGCTGACGAATACCACTATTCTCACCTCGCCCGTGGGAATGCCCGCGCTATTGAGCTCCCTGCGACAGAGCGCGGACCAGTAATACACGCTGTCACCACTCTGTATCATGTCGGTGTCGCTGGGATATGCGAAAACCTCGCGCCTGTCGCCAGGCAGCGAAGCGGCTACGGTCTCGAAGGGCACCCATTCCTGACGGACCATTTCACTGAGAGTGACAGAGAACGAAGGCGTATACCACGCCGAACTTACGTCAGACACTGATTTGCTGACATCCCTGAGGCCATAGAGTTTTATCTTGGCGAAGGCTTCGTCGGCGACGACCGCGGCAATGGTGCGCTCGGCGACATTGGTCGTCATGGCCACGCCGACCGGGAACGAGGCCCCTACCATCACCAGGGCGATAACGAGGATGGCAATTGCGATAAGGACCTCCGTCAAAGAGAAACCGTCGGCCGTCAGCCGTGAGCCGCCAGCCCGGGGTCTGTAAACACGCTGTGCAGTTCCTTTGCCCATAGTCATCACTTCATCGCGTTGCGGCGATTCTCGTTCTCGATGATGGTGCCCGTATAGGGGTTTATGTAGAGCTCCTCGTGTTTCTTGATCTCCTTGAAGAAATCGCTCCATCGGTTGCTTGCAGGGACTTTCTCGAAGGCCCTTCTGTCGAATATCACAAAGCTCTTGCGGCTGGACTCCTGGCCGATGCCGGGAACGGGCCTTGTTGCGGCCGGCGTGTCGACATCCTCGTAAAACATCCCCTCGTAAGTCTCAGGGTCGCCAGGCCCGGGTACCGTACCGGCAATGGCGCCCTCGACATTTGTCTTTGTATTGAAAATGATATCGGTGCTGGTATTGTCGTTGTATGGAGCTCCGTCCTTGTTCCAGACCTTCACGGTGTGCGTGACGAGTCTGCCGGAGGGAGAGAAGATGATGGAGAAGGTCGTCGCATCCCAGAGCTCCGCGGCATCGTCGATGGAGGCGTTGTCAGTCACGTTCTTGTCGACAGTATCGGCGACGGTGTAGTCCACCTTGACGATCAGGTCAGTCACAGCCTGGTTGACGGGCAGCTTGACGGGCTCGATGCCCTTGGCGGCACGGAAGCCGTTGACCCCTATGTTCTGCAGCGATGGGTCCTGTATGATGAAGATCATGTACTGGTCGCCGGGCTTTGTCGGGTCCTCGGGGTCGGGGACGCACTGGAAGTGGATGCCGGCGTATTTCTGCTCTTTGGCGGCGATGGCTTTTGCGCTGGCCAGGGCTGCACTGATAAGGGTGTCGGCGCCGCTGCTGGTGAAGCCTTCGCGGATGCTGTAGAGGGTAGGGATGGCGATGGCTGCGACGATGGTGACGATCACTATGGTCACGAGCATCTCGGGCAGCGTAAAGCCTGTACGCTGCACGCCGTATCGGAAAAGGGGTCTGACCCCTTCTCTTGGCCGATGCGACTGGCTGGAAGCCCGTCGCATCGCCGGGGTCTGACCCCTTTTTCCGGGTCCAGCCCACATAAGACCTTTATTTTGCGCAATTGTTTTCACGGTCAGATTCTATTACTCTTGATATCATCGTTCGTGCCAAAGACGCCGTCGGGCCCGGCTGAACGGATAATGGGGAACTGGTCTGTCGTCGTATATGTCGCCGGGGGAATGCTGCCGGGAATAGTCATACCGTCTTTTCTGTACTCATAGCGCAGCGGGTTCTCCCATGCATCGACGAAGCGATAAAGGCTTATCTGCTCGGCAGGAGTACCCGTTCCTATCAGGCTTGCCGGAATATTGGGGTAGTCAGCAGCACTGAATGGCGCTTTCGGCGAGGGATCAGGGTCGAAGACAAGCATCCTGCCGACCCTGCCCTGTGGTTTGCCGGGGATCTTCGGGCCGCTGGTCATTTTGTCTATCATGCGTTTCGTGACAGGTGTCCTGTAGAGCCTGATGTAGAGGGCCTCGCTCGGAGCGTTCTCGTCCTTGTGACCCGCGTTCAGCACAGATGTCCAGCTGGCGTTGCTGACAGCGCCGAAGGCATTCTCAAGAACGCCTCGCGACCACTCCCCAGCCGCTCCCGGGATGGGAGCCGGAACGGGCACCCCCGGAGGATAATCGCCCCAGAACTCGTGATACTGCTCGAGTGCGGTCATGAGTATGCCGATGGTGCTCTCTGTGAGGCGGATGCGTGCCTCCCTGCGCAGACTGCTCGCGCTGACGGCCAGTATAGCGACCAGCACCGCCACAATGGCCACAGCCAGAAGCATCTCCAGCAGAGTGAAACCGGTTTTTCGCATGGTTTTCGTCATCGCATTCTCTCAGACTCTTTCATCCGCCCCCCTGCCGGCCGAAGACTCACGGTCCGTTGCTACCTCTTGTAGTTGGTAATGTCGTCCTTCGTGCCATAGACGCCGTCGATGCCCGCGGAGATGATCAGGAAGCCGTTGGTGTTGTAGGGGCGGGGCTCGGTGGTTATGGCCGGGTTCGTTATCGCGTTGTAGAAGGCAGTGCGGCCGGCGTTGCCCGCGATATTGGGGCTCCAGGCGTGCGGGATAAGATTGCCGTTCTTGTCCGTCTCTTCGGAGAGCGGCATCAGCTTGAAGAGGTCCATGTTGTCTTCGTAGTTGTAGATGTTGCCCTTGTTCTGTGTTTTGTCGAAGAGGCGAGAGCCTGTGTCGGCCTTGAAATAGACGAACGGCGTGCCCGCTACCATGGTGGTGCCGCCGGCGCCCGGGACCTCCCTGACCTTCATCGCGTCGCAGAGCAGGCGACCGACCTTGTAGCCCTGCGGCGGGGAGTCGTAGAGGTCGCCCCAGTCACTGTAGAACGTCCCGAGGCTGTTCACATCAACGGCCACCATGTCCTGGCTGGGTGTGATGAACATCTCCTTGCGGCGGTCGAGGCTTGCCTGGCCGACGTATGCGCGCGGGTCATTGACGGTCGTCTCCACGTCGAAGGTGCTCTGGGGGTCGTAGCCGTGCAGGTCAAGGCCGACCAGCGCCTCGGCGAATTTCATCGACCCGCACGTGAGCTCCTTCTGGCTGCGCGAGCCGGTAAGGTTCGAGGGCGGATAGAATTCGTAGTCGCCGTAGAAGGCTTCGATGCCCTCGCTGAGGCCCTTTATCTGGGCCTTGATCTTGAGCTCGCGGGCGATCTTCTTGGTGTAGTTTATGCCCGGTACGATCATCGCGATCAGAATGATGATGACCGAGATGACCGTCAGCAGCTCGACTATAGTAAAGCCGCATCGTGCGGCACGGTTATGTGTTCTCATAAGCTCACCTGCCTTTTCTTTTCGACCCGGCAGCTGCGCGGGCTGGTTGCTTGCGCGCAGCTCGCCCGAAGCATCGCCATGCTACTTCGACTCGGATGCACCGAAATTGGTGATGTCATCGCCCGTGCCATAGACACCATCGGGGCCGGCCGAGATCAGGATGTAGCTGTCGGGATTGTACGGCCAGCGAGTCGCGCCTATCTTCGGATTCTGGATGTATGAGTAGAAGGCTGCAGCATCTCCCAACGTCCCTGCCACGCCGCCGCGCGCGGGGTTGGTCGTATCCAGCCACCAGTGCGGTTTGGTCTGATCGGCGAGTCTGCCAAGTGCCACAAGGTGCATATTGTCGTGCCAGTTGTAGGTACTCGCGTCGATAGTCGCGTCACTCGTCGCGTCGAGCTGTTTTTTGGCGGGATCGGCCTTGTAGTAGAGTATCGGAGTGCCGACCTTCGCCGTTAGGAGGACTTCTGTGGGAGGATTGGTCGTAAAGTCATATGATTTGTAGGTGATGGTCTTCACCTTGAAGACATCGCAGAGGAGATTGCCGTATTGCTTGTCCCTGGGAGAGCCGCCGCCATAGAGCGGGCTGCCCGTCAGGTTGTAGAGGTCGCCAAGCTCATAGTTGCCAAGGTTTTCGTTGATGGTGACATAGGGGCCCTTGCGCCTGTTGAGGCTGTCTGTCACATCCTGAGCATTTGTGGTTGCAGGCACATTCTGCAGTGCATACATGTACCTGTCGAGCTCTATCTCCCTGCGGTCGAACTTGCTTTTCGGGTCGAAACCTCGCAGATCCACACCCAGGATGGCCTCGGTCATCTTCTGCGAGCCGCAGGTTATGTAGGTCGCTGCGGTGTAGTCGTACGGATTCGTCGGAGAGCTTTCGTTCGAGGGTGGATAGTCACCGTACATGCCGCTGAAGGCCTCGAGGGCTGTCTCGATGCTCTTGAGCTGGGCCTTCTGCTGGACTATCTTGGCGGTCGTCTTGACATGCCCCAGGGCCGGCACAAGCAGCCCGATGAGCAGCGCTATGATCGCCATGACGGTCAGCAACTCGACCAGCGTGAAACCTGCCCGGATCTTCGATTCATCTCTTCTTGTTCTCATTGTCATCTCCTTTGTATCTATTATGGCTTACACAAAATCTACCTGTTCAGCACACTCGTCTGAAACTCTGTAACTCTTTGTCATTACTACTCTTACGCAGCATATCCTAGAATCCTCCCGCCCCGCCGCCCGAAAGACCCGTTATCATCTGCACCAGCGGCAGGAATATCGCCATCACAATCACCAGCACAATCGAGCCCAGCACAACAATAATTATCGGCTCAAGCAGGCTCATCAGCGAGCCGACAAGCACGTCCACCTGCTCCTCGTACTGGTCCGCTATCTTGTGCATCATTTTGTCCAGGTCGCCTGTTTCTTCGCCCACGTCTATCATGTTCACCACGAGCGAGTCGACGGTCTTCGAGGCCTTCAGCGGATTGGCAAAGGTATCGCCCTGCCTTATGGCGTGGTTGACCTTCTCGAGCATGTTCGCATAGACCGCGTTGCCAGCCGTCTCCGCTGTAATGTTCAGGGCCTCAAGTATCGGCACACCGGCACCAATAAGCGTGCCCAGCGTTCGCGTCCATCTGGCGATGGAACTCTTGCTGGCGATCTGCCCTACGACAGGCAGTCGCAGGGCAACATGGTCGATAACAAGTTTGCCGGGCTTTGTCGCCTTGACGAGTTTTATGGCAAAGATGAACGCGACAACCGCGCCGATAGTTATTGCCCAGCCGCCTTCCTTTATCCAGGTGCTTATATTCATCAGGGTCTGTGTTATCCATGGCAGCTTCTTGCCGGTCATTTCCTTCAGCACCGAGGAGAACTGCGGTATCACGAACGCCATCAGGCCCATCACTATCAGGAACGCCACGGATATCACGACTATCGGATATATCATTGCGCTCTTAATCCTAGCCTTCAGCCTTTCACTCTTCTCCATGAAGTCAGCAAGCCTGGCAAGGATGACGTCGAGCACGCCGCCCGCCTCGCCGGCGGCCACCATGTTGACAAACAACTTGTTGAAACACTTTGGATACTTGCCAAACGCTTCAGACAGGGTCGCGCCGCCCTCGATGTCGTCGCCCACGTATCCGATGATTCTCTTGAAGTTGCCGGGCTTCTGCTGCTGCTCGAGGATGCGCAGCGACCGCAATATCGACAGACCTGCGTCCTGGAGAGTTGACAGCTGCCGGGCAAACTGACAGAGCATCTTTGTCTTGACTTTTGCCTTTGCGCCGCGGCGGCTCTTGGGCCTGGCGGCGGCGCCAGGCCTGGCTGCACGCAATCCGCCTTTGGCGTGCACTTTCGTGGGGAAGTACCCCATGTTGCGTATTTTGCTTACCGCTTCTTTGCTGCTGAGGGCCTCGACCTCCGATTTCATCGGCTGGCCCTTCGCGTCCAGAGCTTCGTATTGAAAGACTGGCATAATCGTTACTCCGTATTCGCTTCCGCAGCCGCACGGGACCGCGGCAAATCACTATTGTCGCCTCGTCTCACTGGCAGTCATATACCCCGCTGACTCAGTTACTCTTCCATCGCTATTGTCTCGCGGACCACCTCGTCGATGGTGGTCAGCCCGTTGTATATCGCTTCAAGGCCGCTTTCTCTAAGCACCTTCATGCCGGTCTTTCTGGCTGCGCCCCGCAGAACCGCAGTCGATGCATGCTTCATGATCTGGTCGCGGATATTGTCGTCAAACGTCATTATCTCGAATATGCCCATTCGCCCGCGGTAGCCTGTGCCATTACAGACATCACAGCCTTTGCCGTAGTAAAATGTCTTCCCATGGACGTCGTCGAGCGTAAGCCCCAGTTCCATCAACATTTCCTCGGTCGGCTCAAACACCGTCTTGCATCCGGCACATATCTTCCTGACAAGACGCTGGGCTATGACGCCCTCGACCGTGGCGGTAATAAGGAACGGCTCCAGTCCCAGATCCAGAAGTCGTGCAACTACCGATGGGGCGTCATTGGCGTGAACCGTCGTGAGAACGAGGTGCCCTGTCAGCGAGGCCTGGGCCGTAATCTCGGCCGTTTCAAGGTCGCGGATCTCGCCAACGAGTATGATGTCGGGGTCCTGACGCAGTATAGATCGCAGGCACGCCGCAAACGTCAGCCCGATGTCCGGTTTCATGTCGACCTGTATCATCCCGTCTATGTCGTACTCGACCGGGTTCTCAACAGTGATGACCTTGTTGTCTATGGTATTGCGCTCCTTGAGCGCAGAGTAAAGCGTAGTAGTCTTGCCGCTGCCGGTCGGACCACAGACCACTATCACTCCGTTGGGTTTCGCTATAAGCTGCCTGACCATCTTCAAATCGCCCTTGCTCAGCCCCAGAACGTCAAGGTTCAAATCGAGCTGTGTCCTGTCGAGCACACGAAGCACGACGCTCTCGCCGAACATTGTAGGCAGCACGCTAACTCGCAAATCAACAGGATTGCCGTGCACAACCAAGGCTATGCGGCCGTCCTGCGGCATACGACGCTCAGCGATATCAAGGTTCGCCATGACTTTCAGTCGCGAGCTCAGTGCAACGGCGACATGTTTCGGAGGCGGAACCATCTCGTAGAGTATGCCGTCGATGCGGTATCGCATCTTGTATTCTTTTTCGAACGGTTCAAAATGTATGTCAGAAGCGCCGTCGCGTATCGCCTGCAGCAGCACCAGATTCAGAAGCTTCTTAACGCCGCTGGAATCGGCCAGTTCTTTCAGACTCTCAAGGTCTATGCTCTGGTCTCGCCCAGCGAACTCAGAGAGCAGCGTATCACCCTGGATCTCCCCTATCAGATCCTTGATGCTCTCCTCTTCCTTGGAGTAGTATTTTGCAAGTGCTTCTGCGATAGCCTCGGGGTCACTAACCTTCGCCACCACTTTGTACCCGGTCAGTGTGCTAAGGTCATCGGTCGCCCTGAAATTGTCGGGGCCATCAATAGCGACAGTCAGCTCATTGCGCCTCTCGTCTAACTCAAGCGGAATGACGTTGTAACTCTTAGCCATCTGCGCATTGATGAGGGATATCACCCCGGAAGGAATTTCGGCAGTGCGCAGGTCCACATACTCCATGCCTCGCTGGGCAGCCAAGGCGATGCGGACTTCACTTTCCTTGACGAGACCGAGCTTGACAAATATCTGGCCCAGCGGTTCCTTTCCACCCTGCTGCTGCTGAATTTTCAGACAATGATGGACCTTCTCCCTCGTTAATAACCCCATTTTGATAAGTATCCGGCCGATCGTCCGGCCTTTGAGTTGGTCGAGTGGTGGGATCTTGTCCATATCTCATCTCCGTTATCTGACCCAGACGGCTGAGGTACCTCAAGCCATCCACTTTAACTATACGCCTGTAAAACACGTTTTACAAGCGTTTTATAAATAAGCCACCTTGTTTTTAAGACTATGCGCGCGCTCTGTCTGCCTTCTTGGAACACACGGATGCTGAAAACATAAGGTGGTACGGGGCGAGTTAGACGCAGCTAGCCCGTTCCCTTAGGGGCCAGTCCATCTGGTCCGTCGCCTTTTCTCTGAAATCACGTGCGCAGAATCGGCCCCATATCCTCCTCTTCCTCCTCTCCCGGTTTCCTTCGCTGCTGTGGCCCCACACGCCCTTCGGCTCTGTCAAGCAGCACACCCGGTTGGCGAGCCTTGTCGACCATCTCCTCCTTGCTGATTCTTCCGTCTTGGAAAAGGACCCAGAGATGGTCATCAAGCAACTGCATGCCCAGCTTTTTCCCAGTCTGTATAGCGGAGTCGATACGGTAGGTCTTATTTTCCCGTATGAGGTTGGCAATGGCAGGGGTCACCACCATAAACTCGTAGGCTGCAACTCGCCCTCGCCCCGCTTTCAGGGGGCACAGCGCCTGGCTTAGAACCGCAATCAGATTGGCCGCCAACTGCACGCGTATCTGTTCCTGCTGATTAGGTGGAAATACGTCAATAATACGCGTAACCGTTCCCTGACAACCCGTGGTGTGCAGCGTACTGAAAACGAGGTGACCTGTCTCGGCAGCTCGTATCGCTGCCTCGATCGTCTCAAGGTCTCGAAGCTCACCGACCAGGATAACATCCGGGTCCTGACGCAGTACGCGCCGCAAGCACTCGGAGAACGATGGAACGTCGATACCGACCGCTCGCTGATTGACGATCGATTTCTTGTGCTTGTGGACGAATTCTATGGGCTCTTCAACCGTAACGATATGATGGTCGAAGTTTGAGTTGATATAGTCGATCATTGTGGCCAGTGTTGTCGTCTTCCCACTGCCCGTCGGGCCGGTAACAAGGAACATACCTCTCGGCCGGCGGCAGAGGGCAGCGCATATCTTGGGCAGGCCGATCTCTTCGAAGCTCATAAGTCTGGTCGGTATGAGTCGCAACACCATGGCAATCGTGCCCTTCTGCTTGAAGATAGCGACGCGGAACCTCGCGTTTTCGCCGAACGCGAAGCCGAAGTCCGTTCCTCCCACTTCCTGAAGCTCCTGCTGGTTCATCTCAGGAGTGATGCTCTTCATCAGGGCTGTGGTGTCCTCGGGCTCAAGCACCTTGGTCTCGAGCGATCTGAGGCGGCCGTCAATGCGAATGACAGGGGGACGACCCACTGAAAGGTGAAGGTCCGAAGCTCCCTGTCGTATGACTGCGTCAAGCAGTCGGTCCATTTGGATAGTTGCCATGTTCGTTTTCCAGTGAGGTTAGCTATCGCACTATTCCTGCTCTATCAGGAGCCCCTCTTCCTGAGTGATGGTTGCGACTTCCTCGGGTGTCGTTACCCCTTCGAAAACCTTATCTTTGCCATCTTCCATAAGGGTCTTCATGCCCGAGGCTTTCGCGGCCTTACGAAGTATGTTCGCAGGAGACATATTGAAGGTCAGCTCTCGCAGCTCGTTATTCATGGTCATGAGCTCGAATATACCGATTCGCCCCTTATAACCAGTTCCCGAACATCGAGCACAACCTTTGCCCTTGTAAATAGGCCTGTCTTTCATCACCTCCGGCTTAATTGACAGCAGGCGTAGATACTGTGGGTTGGGGTCTTCGTCGACGACCTTGCATTCCTTGCAGATGACCCTGACGAGCCGTTGAGCCATAATGGCATGTATGGAGCTGGCCACAAGGAAGGGTTTGACGCCCATATCGATGAGTCGCGTCACGGCGCTGGGCGCGTCATTGGTGTGCAGCGTGCTGAAGACAAGGTGACCGGTCAGAGCTGCCTGAACGGCGATATCTGCCACGATACCGTCACGAATCTCGCCGATGAGAATGATGTTGGGTGACTGACGAAGCATCGACCTGAGGATCCGCTCGAATGTCAACCCTATCTCAGCGTTCACCTGACACTGGTTGATGCCAGCGAAGTTATACTCCACGGGGTCTTCGGCGGTAATGATCTTCTTGTCGGGTCGGTTCAGCTCCTGGAGCGCTGAATAGAGCGTCGTGGTTTTGCCGCTACCAGTCGGCCCCGTTACAAGAAACATGCCATTGGGCCGCTTTATCATCTGCTGGAAACGGCTGTAGTCCTCACTGCCAAAGCCAAGTGATTGGATGCCGCGGCTCGTCGAACCGGGGTCCAGAATTCTGAGGACCACGCTTTCGCCATGATAGCCTGGAAGGGCTGAGACTCGGAAGTCGATGTCGTGGTTGTCTATTGTACGCTTGATACGGCCGTCCTGCGGAAGTCGCCGTTCGGCCATGTCCATGCCGGAGAGAATCTTGAATCTGGCAATGAGTGGCGCCTGCATGTTCTTGGGTATGTTGTCACGCTCTATGCAGTTACCATCCAAGCGGTATCTTACTCTCACCCTGTCGGCCATCGGCTCTATGTGAATATCGCTGGCCTTCATTTTCACCGCTTCGTCGATTATCAGGTTAACCAGACGGATGACGGGGCCTTCGTCATCCTCCTCACCTCGTGCCTCGGCTGTCCTTACCTCCGCTTCCCATGTGTGGCCGGCCTCGCGCAGCTCCTGTGCCGTCTGGTCGATGCTGCTCCTGACCTCATCCGTTTTCCGCTGAACAAAGGCACGTATTTTGGAGGGCGAGCCGAGCGAATATTCCAGCTCTCTGCTCAGTCTGAACCGCAGCGTGTCCATCATGTCGAGGTCCATCGGGTCCGTTATGAGCACCTGCAGTTTGCCGTTGCTCTCACCCAGAGGAAGCACGTTATACTTCTGCATCAACTCCTTGGGTATCAGCTTGAGCGTATCGCCGGATATCTGCGTCTTGTCGAGGTCAACATATGGCATATCATGCTGCTTGGCAACGGCCTCAGCGAGCTGGTCTTCGTTTATGAGGCCCATCTCCAGCAGGAGGTCGCCAAGTTTTCTGTTCTTCAACTGGGCAGTTTTGATCGCATCCGTAAGTTCCGTCTTGCCGACAAACCCCAGTCGGTAGATCACTTCGCCTAAGTGTCTTCTCTTCTTGGCCATATGCTTTTCTTCAATAAAGGTGATGTTCTACCTGAACACCGTATTATACCACTTATTCGGTTCCTAGTCAAAGCGCACTTTGCGTCTGACCATATCCAGACCGGTCAACGCTGCGCGAAGCCTTACGGCCTCACGGTTACCCATAAATCTGCATTCTCGCGTCTGCGTTCCTTCTGCACTGTCGGCACTTATGTAGACGAGCCCGACGGGTCTCTCCGCAGTTCCGCCGTCAGGCCCGGCAATGCCGGTGATACCGACCGAGAAATCCGTTCCGGCCCGTTTTCGGGCTGCCTTTGCCATGGCCTCGGCGACCTGACGGCTTACAGCACCATGCTGCTCTATAAGCTCCGGAGGGACACAAAGTTCCCTGACCTTGGATTCATTGCTGTATGTGACCCATCCTTGCATGAAGTAGCTGCTTGAGCCGGCAACATCCGTCAGCATTTTTGCCAGCAGGCCGCCCGTGCATGATTCAGCCACCGCCATGGTCTTGCCGGCACGCGCCAGTGTCTGGCCGGTCACCTCTGCCAGTGTCTGGCCGTCTCTGCCATAGATGTATTCGCCGACCAGGTTATGCAGCATCTTATCATCAGCTTCGACCATGGCATCGGCACTCTTCTCGTCGGTCGCCATGGCGACAATATAGAGCGTCACGAGCCCGACGCTGGCCGTTGTGTTGATGAGAGGATTGCGGTCACGGCTCATCATGTCACCCAGTTTCTCCGCTATCGCCGATTCACCTGCGCCGAAGCAATGAAGTCTTTTGGTTCTTATGACCTGCCCACCTGCAAGTGGTTTCAATCTCGGTTTGACACTGTCCTCGAACATCGCCATCATTTCGCTCGGCACACCCGGCATTGAGACTATCACCTTGCCTTCTTCGTGCCACCAAACTCCAGGGGCAGTGCCCAGACTATTATGCAGCATCTGCGCTCCTGCCGGCATATAGGCCTGAATCATATTCCTCTGGGGCATCGTCAGCCCGCGATCAGAGAAGAACCTCCTCAGTTCCTCAACTGCTTCAGGCACAAGCACCAGCTTCACTACCAGCACTTCGGCTATCGCCTGTCGAGTCAAGTCGTCGTCTGTCGGCCCTAACCCGCCGGTGATGACTATTATGTCTGCTTCTTTGGCTGCGAGCTTCAGGGCCCTGGTTATGTGCTCAATCTCGTCGGGCAGCGTGTAACCGGCAACCACGGGTATGCCCATCGCCATCAACTTCGTGCATAGCCAGGCGGTATTTGTATCCACGATCGTGCCGGACAAGAGCTCATTGCCGATGCTGACGATGCACGCTTTTTTCATATAACCTCAGAACTCGATCATTGCCTTGACTACCCCGTCTTTGTAGTCAGCAACCATGTTGAAGGCCCTCTCGCTATCTTCCATACGGAAGTGATGCGTGACCATGTGGTCGATATTCACTCTACCGCTGCCGACGAGGTCCATCGCCTCCTCTGTACAGCGGTTCTGCCGCCGGACATTCACCACAGTTATCTCTTTGCGCCTCGCAAGGTCTATCCTTAGAGATATCCTGTCCTCCCGAGGGATGCCTATCATTATCAGCTTGCCGCCAGGTTTGAGCACTTCGATCGCTTCATCAACGGTCTCCTGTTTCCCGACACACTCATAGACTATATCCACCCCATCAGGCTCCTGTTCAAGCATACCCTTGACAATACTGCCTTTTTCCGGGTTACCTACCCACTTGGCGCCGACTCGGCCTGCCAGAGCCAATCTCTCAGGGACTTTTTCTGTAACATACACTGCGGCTGCGCCGGTAAGCCGGGCCGCAGCTAGACAGCTCAGACCTATGGGTCCCGCTCCCAAGATTGCGGCCTTCATATCTCTGACAAGGGCCGATTGCTTAACGGCATACACCCCTATGGCAAATGGTTCGCACAGCACAGCCTGTTCAAATGTAAGTTTGTCTGAGGGGATGCAACATTTCTCGGGCATTACCATATACTCTGCCATGCACCCCTCGACCTGCCCCGGACAACCCAGGAAACGAAGTCTTCTACATGTGTTCTCCCTGCCTGACGTGCACTGGTCGCACTCATGGCAAGGCATCGCCGGCTCGATAGCGACTTGCTGACCCACCTTCACATTCCTGACACGCTTGCCGACTTCCGCCACAACGGCTGCGCACTCATGTCCAACGACGAATGGATATTTCACTACCTGTGAGCCTATCTTCCCATCCACGAAATAGTGAATATCCGACCCGCAGACACCGACCATCGCCATCTTCAGCAACACATCCGTGTCGCTCCTAATCGAAGGCCGCGGTTTCTCCAGAACCTCCATACGCCTCAGACCCGTAAGCGCAACCGTCTTCATCTTACTACTCCAGACCACTAGACATTGAAACGGAAGTGAATGATGTCGCCGTCCTGCACCACATATTGCTTTCCCTCCAGCCTCATTTTGCCGGCCGCTTTGACGGCCTTTTCGTCGCCCAGGGCTCTAAGGTCAGTATATGCCATCGTCTCGGCTCTGATGAATCCCCGTTTGATATCGCTATGTACCTTGCCGGCTGCGTCAAGGGCGGCTGTACCCTTGTCTATCGGCCAGGCTCTTACCTCGTCATCTCCCACTGTGAGAAAGCTGATAAGGCCGAGCGCCGCGTAGCAGGCTGTGACGAATTTTTTCGCTCCTGACTCCTTCAAACCCAGGTCCTTCATGAACTCGCTACGGCTCGCGACATCGAGCTGTGATAGCTCCTTCTCCAGCTTCGCACACATCGTCACCACCGGCACGGATTCATGCACTATGTCTTTGAAATCGAGGTTTCTGCCGGTACCCTCTTCACCCGTATTGATAAGGACAATCACCGGTTTCAGGGTCAGGAATCCAAACGACCTGACGAGGTCCACATCCTCCCCTTCAACCACTTTCCGCAGTGGTACTCCTGCCTCCACGGCAGCCTGCATCTTCTTCTGCAGGTCAAGCTCAGCTTTGTCGTGCGCTTGCGTCTTTGTTGGCTTGTGTACCTGCTTCTCGAGCCTTTCCACGCGGGTTGTTATCTGCTCCAGGTCCGCCCAGAGTATCTCTTCGAGTAACTCTTTCAGCTCTGCCCTGGCATCGACTTTATTCCTGTAGGCTGCTACCGAGGGGTCGTCGAATGCACGCACTACGAGTACAAGCATGTCTACTGTGCGCACCTGGTTAATCAGCCTCCTTGCTGCTACGCGGCCGTGTTCATCTATGAACGAAAGCCCCGGCAGGTCGAGGCAGTCCACTGTTGCATGCACTGTCTTCTTGGGCTTGTAGAGGTCGGTCAGCCAGTCGAGCCGTTCGTCAGGCACCGGCACCACGGCTTCAGATATCTGTACAGAGCCTGCAGGCGGCATCTCCTTGCCACTTATCGCGGAGAGGATGGTGCTCTTGCCCGACTGCATCATACCGATCAGAGCTACTTTCACTTGCAGACTCCTTGCCGAGTGATTTCTATGAATCAGTAGAGTAGACAGAACCACCTGCTGCATCGTATGCAACCGTAACAGGCAGGTCGACGACCTCGAGCCTCCTTATCGCCTCTGTTCCGAGGTCTTCGTATGCAACAATCTCGCTCTTGACAATACACTTGCTCAAAAGCGCCCCAGCTCCGCCGATGCTTGCGAAATGCGCCGCGCCATACTCTTTCATCGCCTCGATAACTTCTGGTCCTCTGTAACCCTTCCCTATCATTCCTCGAAGACCTTTGGCTATCAGCTTGGTCGAGAATCCATCCATCCGTGAACTTGTCGTCGGGCCGGCTGCGCCGATCACCCGACCTGGTCGCGCAGGCGTAGGCCCCACGAAGTATATGACCGCCCCTTCGATCTCGAACGGCAGCTTCCCGCCCTTGTCAATCAATGTGCACAACCTTTTGTGGGCCTGATCGCGAGCAGTGTATATCACGCCATTTATGAGAACTTCGTCGCCAGCTTTGAGGCTCCTTATACATGCCTCCGAAAGTGGCGTCGTAAGCTTTTTTTTCTCTTTCATCTATCTGGATTCTCCTTCCGGTAATGGTCGGCATTCTACCCTACTGAACCTGTTTTGCGAACTAAAAAGAACCGCAGGCACAAACCGCTAATCTGCTTTGTACTTTGGGTCGATTATAGACGTATCTCGCCTTGACCAGCTTCATCTTGATTGCTAGGATTTTTGTAGACTGCTTTGCAGTAAGGACCCCGCGTAAATGAGCCATCTGATGGGACATACTCTGAAAGTATCTCTATTTGTCTGCCTTCTGGCTTTGCTTTCGCCAGATGCGAGTGGTGCCGAGACAATGTCTCCGCCCTTCAGGGCACCGGACCTGGCCGTGGGCCAATGGCTGACTCCGCATCCGCCTCAGAAAGCTGACCTGATCGGCCGCCCATATGTTATCGAATTCTGGGCATCATGGTGTGTGCCCTGCCAGCGGTCCATCAAACACATGACCGAGATCCAGAAGCGCTACTCGAACGAAGGTCTCATAATCATCGCATTTGCCCAGGACAACTCCGTCGACACAGTGCTATCCTTCATAAAGCAGAAAGAGATCAACTATAATGTCGCTATGGATGCGGGGAATTCCCTTGAGTACTCGGTCACCGAGATACCCACGGTCTTCATCGTAAATCATGAGGGGATCGTCGTGTGGCGCGGTTATCCATGGGACGGGCAGTTTGACAAGATGGTCCGGAAGGTTGTCGCCGAAGCACCTCCAGCAGTTACCGGCGGCGTGGCTCTCGGGCCCTTCGAGAAGTACAAAGATGACCTGCATGGCGGCAAGCGTTTCGCCACTGCATACCGCGACATCAAGACTCAGTCCGAGACACCTGATAATCCCGATGCTCATACAGCACGAGGGATAATCCTTGCCATTGACCTGACTATTATCAGGAGAATCAACCAGGCACACGTGCTCAGATACTCCGAGCCTTCGTCTGCCTATCACATCTACTCAGAGCTGGCAACCAGATACGGCGGCATTGCTGTCACCCAGCCAGCCGTCGAGGCCGTGGCAGCTATGAAATCGGCGCGGGAGATAAAGCCCGAGCTGTACGCAAGAGAGCAGACCAATCGCTGACCATTCGGCCAGCTTTCCCCTGCCGGGGCCTACAGACACATAGCCCCAGCATTCGACCTTCTCAGCATACCTCTATCAACATAGGGCATTCCATTAGCCCCGCTTTGACCATATCCCCTATCGGACAAACAGGGTATGCCCTGATTGACGGTTGCTCGGATTTCCGGCAGATTTACGCTTGTTTGTGTGTCGCAGTTTCTCGACATTGTGCTTGCCTTTGCCGAGAGTTGCTATGTCTAATGCGGCGTTAGTTGGTTGCCTGCCCCTCGACGGGGGAACGTCGTGAAATACCCGGGCTGTCCGGGATGTGTCTACATTTGAACAGCGGTATTACTAATTGGGAGGTGTCAAACATGAAACGTGCCCTAGAACTAGCTATACCACTTCTGGCAATCGCCGTGCTTTTCGCTGGATGTGGCCCATGCCCTGCTGCGAAGCCTGCTGCCAAGCCGGCACCAGCTCCAGCTCCGGCCCCGGCAAAGCAGCCAGCGATGGTTACGTCGCCCTGTGCTGTGGCAGGTCAGACCAAGGCTGCTGGACAATACCCCAGCGCGGAGGATGTCAAGCTTGAGAAAATCGTCCCCGACTTCGTCTACCTCAACAATGAGTTCACATACAGGATAGAGGCGACCAATGTCGGCAGTGCGGCCGTTCAGAATGTCGTGGTTACTGACTCTATAGCTTCTAATGTCAAGGTCAGCAAAACTACTCCACAGGCTCAGTTGTCAGATGGTATGGCCAAATGGTCTGTGGGAACTCTCGCCGTTGGCGAGAAAAGGGTCATGCACGTGACGGCCGTTGCGACTGGCCCCGCTACCATCTCTGGCTGTGCTGCAGTCACTTATGACAAGCCGCTCTGTGCCGAGATAAAGGTGCTTGAGCCCAAGATCGCCGTCGCGGTCGCCGCTCCAAAGGAAGTCTCCCTCTGCGATAATATTCCGGTTGAGTATACCGTTACCAACAACGGCAATGCCGACCTGTGCTCGGTGGTGCTTGCGGCTGCCGTGCCCGAAGGAGTGAGATCGACTACGCCGAAGACAGCTTTCGATATGGGCAATGTCATGGCTGGAAAGGGCCAGAAGATGACCATGGTCGCCAAGGCTGATAAGACCGGCACGTATACCTTCGGCGGGAATGTCCAGGCTGAGGGCGGCATAAAGGCACAGGCCAATACGGTGACGGTCAAAGTCGTCAACTGCGCCCTCAAGGTCGAGGCCTCGGCTCCTGATATGAGATATATCGGCCGTGATGCCAAGGTCGACATCAAAGTCACCAACACTGGTGAAGGTGCAGCTATAAATGCTATGGCTATGGCGTCCGCGCGCGGAACGCTTGCCAGCGCGTCCAGCGGAGGTACGGTCGCAGCCAACAAGGCAACGTGGAAACTTGGCACGCTGAAGCCGGGCGAGTCAAGAACGATGTCGGTGACTCTGAGCTCGGCTGCCGCGGGTGATGTCGCTGTTGATGCCTCCGCCAGCGCGGACTGCTGCCCGCCTGCCACTGCGGCCGCCAAGACCCAGTTCGCCGGCATCCCGGCAATACTGCTTGAGGTCATCGACGTCGCCGATCCGATTGAAATTGGCGCCGAAGAAACCTATACCATCACGGTCACAAATCAGGGATCTGCACCCGACAAAAACATCAAGGTCACGTGCAAACTTGACGCCAACACGCAATATGTTTCCTCCAGCGGACCTACCGCCGGAACCTTTAAGGATGGCACTCTCGAGTTCGCTCCTATCGTCGCCCTGGAAGCCAGGAAGCAGGCAGTGTACAAAGTCGTCGTCAAGGCAGTCACTGCCGCCGACGCCAGGTTCTTCGCCCAAATCACCTCCGATATGCTTACCTCGCCTGTTACTGAGACTGAATCGACACATTTCTATAAGTAAGCGATACTGTTGTCAGGGGCGCCGGGCTGTTGTGCACCGGCGCCTTTCTTTCTCAACTTAGTGCACACAACAAAGGGGGAATATCTATGTGTCAGACATGTGGATGTTCGCCATGCAAGAAATGTGGCAGGCCAATCGAAAATAAGGTGTGTTCCGGCTGCAAGAAACCGTCAGCCCAGTGCACCTGTCAGCCAAAGAAGTAGCCGCCTGTTGACGCCTGCCAATTGGGGTACCGAAGCACCTCGACTCCTCCGCGGGAGAGTCGGCCGAGGCAGCAGATGCCAGAGGGCGTCTAGCCTGACTTCCCGCCTTCCGGCCTGACCAAAGGCTGGGAGACAGGCGACAGAACGACATGACAAGCGAAAGGATGCAAAGATGCTTGTCCTCAGTAGAAAAAGAGGAGAATCAGTCATCATCGGCGACGATATCCAAGTCGTTGTCACTGGCATCCGCTCAGGCAAAGTCAGCCTCGGTATCCAGGCGCCAAAGAACATCTCAGTACGCCGCACAGAGATATATCTCGCGATGAAACTGGCGGAGAAGCTCGAACTGGCAGCCCATGGACATCCCTCACTGTAATAGAGAGTTTGTCATTCCTGTCGACGGCATCGCCTTTCTCCTTGCCTTTCACCTAGCCGGAGTATATAATCTAAGTATGGCCAAGTACCCGATATTCCTCGAGCTCTCAGGTCGTCGTGTGTTGCTCGTGGGGGCTGGTCCTGTCGCGCAGCGCAAAACGCTGAGTCTCCTTGAAGCAGGCGCACGCCTCGTTATCGTCGCCGAGAGCATCGACCCAGCATTCGAAGCTTTCTGTATCTCCAGAAAGATAGAGCTTATCAAGGGTCGTTACTCCGACGAATATCTCGGCAAGGCTACGCTTGTCATCGCTGCGACTGACAACCCTGACGTCAACCTCCGCGTGTATAGAGACTGCCAGGAGAAGGAGATACTCTGTAACACCGTCGATGAACCTGAATGCTGCGACTTCTTCACGCCTGCGGTAGTCCAGCGAGGTCGTCTCCAGATAGCCATCGGCACTGATGGAGCATGTCCTGCGTATGCCGGCCATATCAGAAAGAAACTCGACGAGATCATCACTGAGGACCACGCCCGCTTTCTTGAAGAGCTGGAGCTTGCCAGATCACGCGTGATTGCACGTGTTCCCGACGAGAAACAGCGAAAGGTTGTCATCGGCCACCTGGTTGATGATGCGTCGTTTGGCTTCTTCAGAGAAAATGGCTCAGATGCCTGGCAGAAGTATGCGGATAAGCTGGTCGCCGAGGCTGTAGCCTAGCCTTCATCGACACAAATCACTGGCCATGGTTCTGGCCGGCAACCGCAAGAACAAATGCGTACACATTACGTGCGCCGGCAGCTTTCAGAGTCGCCGCACACTCATTCAGCGTTGCACCTGTCGTCTTCACGTCGTCGACGAGGCACACGGTCCGCCCATGAAACGGGTGATGGCAGCGAACCGCAAACGCGCCCTTAACATTCGCTGCTCGCTGAGCCGGGGATAGCCCCGGCTGGATCTTCGTCCTGCGTATCCGAACCAGATCGGTACTGACCCTAACTTCAGGATTGCTCAGCATGCGGGCGATAAGCTCGGCGTGGTTGTAACCCCGAGTAAGTCGACGAGTCCAGTGCAACGGCACAGGCACAAAGCACTCTATCTGGTCAGCAAATGACGTCGCGCCGAACGCCGCACTGGCCATAAGGCGAAAGTGGATATCGAGATCTGTGCGGTCGGCTGTCTTGAAAGACACAATCATACGCGCAAGCGAACCGCCATATACGCCGGCTCTGGCAATGCCGTCAAAGCTGTACTCCGAAGAGACACATTCGGGGCAACGACCATTCAGTACCGCGTAGAGGCTTGCGTCGCGGCCGCATTGTGGGCAATAAGTCGAAGCCGTGAACTTGAGAATGTCATCCCAGCAAGACTGGCAGAGCAGACCTTTCGAGTCAGCGGAAGCCTTGTGGCATGACTGGCATGTGGGAGGCCATACAAGGCTGGAGCAGCTCGCCAAAGCAACATTGATACCGGCCCGGAGCTTCTGTATATTGCCTGTCAGAGACATCCCTGCATTATAGAGACATGTGCCGCAGACAGACAGGGAAATCACTTCAGATCGTAGGCCGAGTTGTCGGCGGAGAGAAAGCCCGTGTCGGCAGCGCAAGGCTGACCCGGCACTTCACGTGCAGGCTCAGCGATGGTCTGCGTACTGCCATCGGCACAGGCAACATTTGTCTTTTTCAGATGCCGGAAACCCTGAGTGCCGGCGTTGCGGGCGAAGAAGCCCGAATCCAGTTTGCCCGGCAGAGGAGACCGCATGAACTTGTTGGCACCATCGGCATACTCACCATCGCCAAAGACCGCCGTTGTGCCAGCCGACTTGATGTCGGTCACGCGCGCCGAGGGTATCACCGTCTCTGACACAACACAGCCGTTGACCACAGTTGCCGATCCCCCTATGAAACTCGCATTGTAATTGTAGCCGGTGAATGGATCTTCGAGCCAGTTGGCGGAGCCCTTGTAGGACGGACATTGCTGTATCTTCGCAATCGAATCGCCCTGCCAGAGAAAACCTGGCACCACTTCTGTCGCACCCATGGATTGCGTGGTCGTGAAATCCCAGCAGCCTGTGATTGTAGCCACAGACGAATACTGAGGCACATAAGCCATGGGGTAGTAGTCCGAGTTGTCGCGCGAGTAGAAATGAGCTGCGGTGATAAGCTGTTTGAGATTACTCAGACATATCACAGACCTGCCCTGCTCCCGCACGGCGCGCAGCGCTGGCATAAGCAGGCCGAGGAGCAGCACGATTATCGCGATAACGACAAGCAACTCAACAAGCGTGAAACCGTTTCGTTTCATACTAATTGCACTCCCATGAACATGCCAGCCAGTTTGCCGCGATCGGCGCCAGTTCGGTTGCTTGTCCCACCCAGTCCGCACCAAGCACCGCAAGGTCCCTGAAGTCGACACGGCAATCAAGGTTGAGATCGCCCTCGGGAAACGGATGGCGGTAATCGCCACATGCCGAGACATCAGCGACAGCATCTATCTCAGTCGTGGACAGCTTCGTCGGGTCATCTGTTATCTTAACGTATCGTATCCAATCCAGGCCAAAGACCGATATGTCGAACGCTGTGCCACCCGCTGAGCCATCATAGCTCTCAATGGCCTGCGCTACCGTTAGTCCCAGAAGACCTCCTGGCGCAAGATTCGGGTCAACGGGCCTCGTAGGGTCAAGTGGCGAGTTGACATCCCATCGCCCACGTTCGTAATCCCATGCGTATGCAGCGGTCGGCGCGAATGAGTCCGCTCGCGGATATGTCAGCGGAGCATATGTGTACCACGTTGTGCCGTCCTGGCTTATGGACACGATGCCCGGTTCTTCAAAAACGCCCGGCACACCATAGAGTCCGGCGGCTATATGGATGGTCGCGGGGTCGCCGCCCTTCGGCCAGTAGCCGTTGGGTGCATCGTTGGTCAGGTAGGCGTTCCCGAAAACTATGAAATCCATGCCGTATTGGTTGTTGAGGTCATTGGCTACGGGGTGGTCAAACTCCAGCACCAGGCAGAATGGTCTGCTCGCAGAGCCATTGCCTATTGTCACAACCTCGTTTGCACGGTATGCCGGATATGCGGGATTCACCGGCTCGTTCGGTTCGCCGTCGAAGTAGTTATACCTCGTCAACTGCGTAGGACCGCCGGTGGCTGACCGTGGCTTGTCATAGTATCCAAACACCGGGTCATAAGGACTCCCAGGTTCTTTGATGCCGCAGAATGGCCTGTTCGGGTCACTGTAGTCGTTCGGATCGCTGGGGTCGCCATAGCGCGCGGAGATGGCGAAATCACTGGGGTGATAGTCATAGGCTGACACCCGCGACGCAAACGCCGCCAGAACCACTACAACTAGTACTATCGCTGTGTTATCCATGGCATGCCATAGAAGGGTGAGGCGTGTGCGCCTCACCCATTTCAATACGCACAGCCTCCTTACACAAGCCGCCTTCTGAACAGTAATCCTCCGAAGCCAAGAAGCATTAATGTCGCCGGCTCAGGTATCGGCACCTGCCCCGGCTGACGAATCGGGTCCCACGATACCGAGAAATCGTAGTTCGACCACACGAACGCATCCCACGAGCCGTTTGTCAGCTCTCGGAACGAGACGCCTGATGTCAGATACCAGTTCACACCATCATCGCTGGAGTAGTATGCCCAACCCTGGGTCACACCCATGCCGTAGTCATAGACACCAGCCTCGCCGTACAGCAGTGCGTAAACGTAGATGCCCATGCTGCCATAGTCGATGCTCATCACATCGAGCGAACCATTCAGGTCCACGGCATTCAGGGCGTCCCAGCCGGTCGCACTGCCATCCCAGGAATAGTTGAACGCATATGAGCTCAGGCCGAAATCCACCACGATGGTAGCAGCATTGGTCCCTGAGCCGGTCGAATACTCGGGCAGAAGCTCATAAGTTGAAGCATAAGATGAACAGGTCATCACAAGCATGCATAATCCGGTCGTAATTGTCACGTATCTCATCACCAACTCCCAAAACCATGTCATTTGCTGTCAGTTTTGAACGTAATACGAGAGTCTCGCTCACATCTACGTCACGCAGACAGCGATTCTGCATCCTGTGCTGTGCATAACGCACCTCCTTTCGCGCTATCCGGCCCTTTACGCGAGGGCAACAAAAAAGCCGCCGTTCCCGCGAGAGGAACGACGGCTTGGTCGTTATATGCAATGCCGCACAGGCTGGGCCCTTTCTGGCTGGGCCGAACGCCAAAGCGGCAGCATCGAAGTTCCTTATCGCGAGAACAACTCGATTGCCAACTGGCCACAGGCAGGTTTTCTGACTTGCACCCTGCCGCAAGATTCCTTCCCATCCCGATAGAACCGGGACAGTGGAAAACAGACCTTGCGGGTTTCCGATGGTTCGGAGCGGGCGCTTACAGCGGCGCGACCGTCGCGGATTTTCACCGCGTTCCCTTTGCATATCCGAAAGAGGAGTCTTTCGGACCTGCGGCTGTTGTTAACATTTCCAAAGAACGAATACCTATTTACCTGCCCTTCTTGGGCATCGCAAGGAAAATCCTGAAAGAATTGTTCCGCTATCTCAGTATCCCTATCGCCGTAAGCATCGTCAGGACAACGAGCAGGCATATAGCCAGCGAGATCAGGAACACCCATATGAACCTGCGGTTCTGCACCTGGACCAGGTATTTCATATAGCGGTCAGATGCCGCAAAGGCCTTCGACATATTCAAAAGGGCTTCGCGGTTTGCCTCGGTCGCCTGGGTCAGCTTGGTAACTGTATC
>Ga0209164_1000844_pt1 | contig 51417 bp, 35 predicted proteins | sample MTBNYHSulfiMetaG_FD_187458 | JGI IMG/M metagenome (GOLD analysis project Ga0209164, IMG submission 187458) | Enrichment culture microbial communities from rom New York Harbor, USA that are MTBE-degrading - MTBE-NYH (New York Harbor Sulfidogenic)... | ecosystem: Environmental > Aquatic > Marine >... | reverse complement strand
GGGGTGAGTGATGAAGTACTCGCCGTCCGGGACCGGCTGTATCGCACCACCATACAGATATGCCGTGCCGCTGACATCCACCAGGTCGGCATTCTCATCATCGTCGACCTCGACCACGAAGGTAGTGTCGGAGTCGAGCCAGAAGTCGCCCAGTACAGTCGTTGTTCCGATGCTGTTGCCGGGCGAGAAAGTGCCGCCATCTATCCAAAGGTCCTCAACCGAACCCTGCCAGTTAAGAACGCCGTCTTCCATATAGATACCGTTTTCGTTGTTATAGGCATCGCCGAGGACATACCATGTGCCGCCGTATATCTCAATCAACTCGATGTTGGCCATGTCGCCTGTGATATATCCGGTATTGTAGTCATAGCCGGTAAGGTCGAGCTCATCTTCATAACTCTCGCCGCCGTCGTAACCAAGGTCGATGTTACCAACAACGGTCGAGCCGGAGACGATCTCGACGAAGTCGGGGACATCCTGGAAGCGATCCTCTTCGCGGAATGCATCGGGGAAGCCGGAGCTTATGGCGTATGCGTCGCCGTCGCCGGCTTCGGCGATGACGGAGCCGCCATCGATGAGTATGTCGAGCGGGCCATAGGCTGCCAGTGCATAGGCATCGTCGTATTCCGCATATGCACTAACAGAGCCTGACGACCCTACAGTTGCCGTCAGAGCGCCGCCTGCGGCGATGGCATACGCGAATGAGTCGTCCCAGACATCGGCACTGACATTGCCGCTTATGGTGCCGGTGTCAATATCGCCCGAATCGCTGTATATGCCGGCTGCACAATAGGATGCCTCTCCGGTTATATCTGTGCCTGCGCCGATTCCGCCCGGGAATAGTATGTCGCCGCCGGCATAGATACCGGCCGCATAGTCGTAACCGGCCTCGGCGGAGATGTCGGCATTGATACTGCTTATCGTGACATCGCCGCCTGCATAGATGCCATAGGCGTTGTAACCACCCGCATATACATCAATAGCACTGTCACTATAGTAGTAATCACTAATAGAGCCGATGGTTACATCGCCGCCGGCGTAGATGCCATAGGCGTTATCGCCTGCCGCGTACGCGTCTATGGCGCTGTAGCCATAGCCATAGCCATAGTAGTAATCGCTGATAGAGGTGATGGCGACGTCGCCGTCGGCGTAGATACCGTAGGCATTGTCATAGCCGGCATAGGCGCTTATAGTATGGTCATAGTCATAGGTGCTGATCGAGCCGATGGTAACGTTGCCACCGGCGGAGATGCCATAGGCATCGTAGCCTTCATCTGCGGTTGCGCTTATGGAACCGTAACCGCTGATGGAGCTGATCGCGACATTGGCATCGGCGGAGATACCATAGGCGTAGTCGCCATAAGTGTAGGCGGATATCGTGCCCGTGATGTCGCCGATATCAACATAACTATTCCAGCTGGCAATAGCATAAGTGTCAAAGTCGTCGGCTGTGGCCGTGACAGACCCACTAATAGAATCGATGTGGACGTGATCCCATGCATCGATAGCCCATGAGTTGTTGCCGCCGTCAGCACTCACCGTGCCCATGATATTGCCGATGGAAATATAGCTATTATTGCTCCATATGCCATCGGCGTCCCCTGCACAAATGGAAATTACATCGCCTGTAATATCCCCGATGCTGATGTATCCATCGGCGTAAATGGTATCTACATACGCTTCGGCGCCGCCCTGAGCCTCGGCCCTTAACGTACCGGCAATATCGCCTATTGTGATGTTGCCGCCGCCGTAGATGGCATAGGCTTCAGTGCCACCGGCATAGGCATCGATGTAACCGTTGTAGTCTATAGAGTCAATCTCGATGTCCCCATCGGCGTAGATGCCATAGGCGTTATCGCCGTAGGAGTAGGCTGATATGTTCCCATTGATCGAGTCAGCATAGAAATCCGACTCATCGGCCTCAATCGCATATGCATTATTCGCAGCCTCGGCAGATACCGAGCCTGTCAGGTCGTCGATATCCAATTCGGACTGGTAAGCATAGAGGCCGACCGCCCAATCTCCACCAGCTGTGGCGGTGATGTTGCCAGAGATATCACCTGTGTCGAGCGAGCCGTGGCTAGAGAGCACAGCATAGGCATTAGCGCCGTCCGTATAGGCAGTGATATTGCCGCTTATGTTGTCGATCTCGACGTAGTAACCGGGCCCGTCATCTGCATCTGTGCCGAAGATGCCGTAGGCGCCATCGCCATCTGCTGTGGAGGTTATGTCGCCGGTGATATCGTCGATATCGATATTATGATAAGCGTAGATGCCGTAGGCATTGCTGCCGCCATCGGCAGTGGCCGTTATATCACCATCGATATCTCCAAGAATATAGACGTTGTCGCCAGCAGAGATGCCGTAGGCGTCGCCAAGGGCGGCGTAGGCCTCTATCAGGGCGCTCTCGCCGATGGAGCTTATCTGGACGTCATAATCGGCATCGATGGCGTAGGCGCCTGAGCCGCTGGTAGCCTCGGCGGATATCGTGCCTGTGATATTTTCAACGTAGAGGTCCGAGTCTTCTGCATAGATGGCACGTGCGTCGGAGGCTGCCGTGGCACTTATAGTGCCGCTGACATCGCCGACCTCCATATAGGAGTCATAGGAGTGCAGGCCATAGGCGGTGCTGCCACCTGCTGTGGCTGTAATTTCGCCAGACACATCGCCAATCTCAAGGGAATCTTCCGCATATATGCCATAGGCTCCGTCACCACCGGCTGTGGCAGTGACATTGCCGCTGATGATCCCGGTCACGATCTGACCGTTGGCGTAGATGCCATAGGCGGTGTTGCCGCCTGCTGTTGCGTCGATACTGCCGGAGATATCGCCCGTGCTAACGGCGCCGTAGGCAGAAATGCCATAGGCATTACTATCTGCCGCCGTGGCAGTGATGGAGCCGCTGATGCCTCCGATACTGACCAATCCATCGCTCCATATGCCATAGGCGTCGTTATTCGCGTCGGCGGTGATGGCGCCGGCGACGCCTCCGGGTATGTAGACGCTGGTCGGGCTGGTGGTGTAGATCGCGTAAGCCCCATCGCCGCCGGCTGTAGCCGATATGCTGCCAGTCTCGGTGATGGATGCAATGGTCACGGTGTCGGTAGCGCTGATACCGTAAGCGCCGCTGCCCGTGGTGTTAGCGTCGATAGAGCCGCTTATGGCCCCAGTGCTGACGTATGACAGGTCGCTATAGAGGCCCCATGCGCCATTTGCTGCGGCGACGGTGATACTGCCGCTGATATCGCCGGTCTCGACATAGCCGCTTGAATCAAGTCCGTAGGCGCCGGGCCCTCCCGCTGTAACGGAGATAGTGCCGGATATGTCGCCTATCTGGACGTGGTCACCTCCGGGCGCGCTTATGCCAGTAGCCGAGCCATTGGCGGCTGTCGCTGAGATATCGCCCGAAATATTGCCTATGTTGATGGAACCGTCTTCGGCGAGGATGGCACGGGCATTATCGCCAGCCACAGTGGCGGTGATGGTTCCGCTGATGTCGCCAATCGTAACGGTACCACCATTGCTGTTGATACCATAGGCATCGTTGTTCGCATCGGCGGTGATCGTGCCGGCGATACCTCCGGGTATGTAGATATCAATGGCGTTGATCCCATAGGCCCCATCGCCCCCGGCGGTAGCCGATATGCTGCCGGTCTCAGTGATGGATGCGATGGTCACATCATTGTAGTCTGACCATATGCCATATGCACCGTCGCCGGCTGCTGTGGCTGTGATGGAGCCGCTGATAGCGCCGGTGTCGATGGAGTACCAGGTGCCGATACCACTGGCGTCGCTGCCGCTTGTCGCATTGGCCTCGATGGTGCCGGATATCGCGCCCAGGTCGACGCTGCCCGAGCGCATGCCGAAGACCCAGCTGGTTCCCGTAGCGGAGAGGTTTCCGGCGATGCCGTCTGCATAGATCGTGTCATGCGGCACCCACATGCAGTATGCTCTACCACTACTTACCGTAACCGTAATATCTGTGGTAAGGGCCTGACGGTCACAGGGGTCGGCACTTGCGCCGATGTAGATGTCATAAGGCCCGCCGAAGGCCCCCATACCGTAGAAGTTGGGTTCCGTGATCGTTATCGAGGTGTAGTAGTCCCCGGCGACGATGAGGTGCTCACCTGAGGTTTCGACAGGGTCGGTGACGATGAGGCCTGCTGAGGCGCCGTTCGCCAGAACGGCCAGCAGCATCGCCATCAGCCACATGTCAATTCTTGCCAGTTTCTTCATGTTACTCTCTCCTAAAGTAGTTTCAGGTAGTAAGCGGAGTCTGAGCGGCGCATTGGGTGGCCGCGATTGCGTTCGGGGATACGATCAAGTAAGGACGCCACTGAGCCATTATGCGGGATAGTGGAGTCTGGAAATGTCGATAGGATGGGGTCTTTAGAGGCGCACACTCATCGACAAGAAGACCGACCCGGTGTCTGCGGTCAGCCCCACGGTGACAATTGGCCTCCATGCCAGACAGCGATAGCACGCCTCCAACCACGTTCTGCCCTGGTAAATCTACAAAGCACGTCGAGTCGGGCCGCTGTCCGCCGCTGCTGTAACCTCTGCGACGAACCCCACGGAACCCAATCATTGGCTGGGAATGTAGATAAGTCAAGGAAAAAACCGGCAAAGAAGGCTGGCAAAGCCGGTCATTCATGGCGGCGAGCGCCGTGAGCCGGCAGAGAACGGATTTTTCAAGGTAATCTGCGCTGCCGGGGTGTTGTATAATTGACGATCGATCGAATAAGGCTCAATGAGGTTTTGGCGTGTTTGAAGACCGGATACTGGTTTGGCAGCTCAGGCATGGCAGCCGCGAGGCTCTGTGCCGCATCTATGACAAGTACCGCGACGACCTTTTGCGGCTGGCTGCGGGACTTGTGGATGAACGGACAGAGGCGGAAGACGCCGTGCACGAGGTCTTCGCAAAGTTCGTAGAGTCGTCACGAACCTTTGTCCTGACGGGCACATTGAGAGGCTACCTTTGCACGTGCGTGGCCAACAGGGCCCGCAACCTGAACAGGACAAGGCGCAGACGGCACACGATGGACCTGGAAGATGCCCCGCCGATGGCATCAGAGGCAAAGCAGCCGGACCAGTGGATAGTTGAGACCGAGGAATTCCGGAAGTTGCACGCGGCGATGGCGAAGCTGCCGTATGAACAGCGTGAGGTGGTGCTCCTGAGACTTAATGGCGGAATGAAGTTCAAAGAAATAGCAGAGCTGCAGCAGACGCCAGTCAAGACAGCGCTTAGCCGATATAGTTATGGAATCGATAAACTGCGGTCAACATTGAACGGCGAGGTGACAAAATGAGACCGGCAGACAACATAGAGCGATTTGTCAAAGAGACCAAGATAACAACGAATCCGAAGGCGAGCCAGGAGGTTCTCAACGACCTGCTGAGCCGGATGGATAAGGCTGAAGGCGCCCGACCGGCCGGTGAGCAGCCGAATATATGGAGAGTCATCATGAAGAGCAATGTATTCAGACTGGCGGCTGCGGCTGCCGTCGTAGCTATAGTGGCGATTGTCGGCATGCAGTTTGTGGGCGGCACGAGCGCGTATGCGCAGATAGTGCAGCAGATAAAAGCGGCGCGCACTGTGACATTCACACTCATCAGGCAGTCGAACTCCGGTGACGACAAGACCATAAAGGTCGACGTGGCTTACAAGGAACCGGGTCATCTGAGGACGAGGACGCCCGACGATTACATAGCGATAGTGGATGGGACCACGGGCAAGATGATATCCATAGTACCGCAGGGAGGGTATACCATGGGTGACCTGGGGAGTCTGATCGCGTCGGGTAATTCTACCCCGTTTGCGGACATCGAAGCGATGAAGGCGTTGCCGGCGGAAGCCGACCGCAGACTTGGCTCCAAGGAGATAGATAGTACTGAATGTGATGGTTACCAGGTCACACAGGGTGACATGACGATAGCGGTCTGGCTGGAAGCAAAGAGCGGGGACCTCGTGCAGGCCGAGCTTAAGTACGCAAGCGCCCCGGGCATGGACACAACAATCAAGAACATCCAGCTTGATGTCCCACTGGAGGATTCGCTGTTCAGCCTTACGCCGCCAGCCGGATACAAGGAGATGGGTGGCCAGATGAAGAGCGACACGGCCATGCAGACGGAAGAGAAGTTCGTCGAGTGGCTTGGCTGGTGGGCCAATGCCAATGTTGACGCCACCTTCCCTCCGATGGTAACCGGAGCCGAGCTGGCTAAGGTCTGCATGGAAATGGCCCAACAGGGCAAACTCAAGGGCGAGTACTGGCAGAATATTCCCACGAATCAGATGTTCAATGCATTGCTCTTTGTTGCGACACTGCCCGAGGAAAGCAATTGGCGGTATACGGGCAACGGTGTGAAGATAAACACCCCTGATACGCCGATATTCTGGTATCGGCCGGCGGGAAGCGAACTGTATCATGTTTTCTACGCCGATCTTTCTGTAAGAGATGTGGCCGAGAGCGAGCTTCCGAAGTAGATAAGGGTATACAGCCATCCTCTGACAGGGCCGGGCGGGTCGAAGCGACTCGCCCGGCCCTGTCTTTTCCTGGGGAAACGCGAATATGACTTACGTGCCCCGACAGAGAGGGCGGGTGTGCACATGTGTACATAACCACGTCATTGTGCTACACGCAAGACGACTGATACAGACCGCCGCGAGTTTTGGCGTAAAAGACTTGCAGAATAACGCCGTACAAGGCATATTTGGCTGGTCGGTTGACGTCTTCATTAGGAAAGCGGCCTGCGGCTGGCCTGGCAGGTGGTGCTGGCAGCGGAAAGGTTGATGCTTCAGACGCTGGAAGGAGTTTACGTATGAGGCGGTGCACGGATGGTCTTTGGGAAGGGATTGTGAGGAGGGCACGTCCGAAGAGCGTGCCAGGCCTGGCAGCGAGCAAAGGAAGTGAAAACATGGGTGATGACTACGTGCCGCGTGCCGGCACTGCAAACGCTCTCATTTCGTCTCGTTCATACGGCATTGTTGTTGCCCATACCTGCGTTCTTTTGTCTATGGCGCTGGCGCTGAGCGGGTGCGCGGACTTCTTTGCCGAGAAGGCTACCGAAGTTCAGAGCGAGAATATCCTGCGCGACCTGAGCAGGATACGTGTTCTGCCCGACCCTAACATAGTCGAGCCGCATGTGTATACAGAACCGCCTTTCATTATGCGCGAAGCAGACCATGTGAAATTATTCTACTTCGTTCGTAATCAGACCGCTGCGGACCTTGCTTCACTGGTCAAAGAGCAGTACGGATATGCTGTCAGTCAGGTCTCGGCAACAAACCAGCTGATCATCAAATGCAAGACAGCCGATGATGCCAACTCGACACTGGAATTCCTGAGGGAGGTTGACGTCACACCGGTCCAGGTTCGTATCGACTGCATCGTTTCCGAGCTTTACGCTGACGTTACAATGGACTGGGAGACGACACTTCTGATACAGAATCTCTTTGGCGAGCAGATCGTATTAGGCGGCAAAGTTGATGCCTCTGGCAATCCACTTCCGGCCTTTCCCGGGGCATCCATCAGGGACGAAGCACGCTCTGCCTTCGGTCTTAAGGTCGGTGTGAATAGAGGAGTGGAAGGTCACAAGTTCCTGGCGCTCATAGATATGCTTGTCTCGAGAGGCTATCTCAAGATCATGATGAGTCCGTCACTGGAAGTAGTCAACGGAAAGACGGCGACAATAGAGACTCTCAACAAAGTGCCTCTCCAGAGGCAGGTGACGTCCCCTCAGTTACTGCCGTATAACATCACGGAATATCATGACGTGATAGACTCACTTCAGATAACACCGCACGTTTTTGCTGACGGCTACATCGGGCTTGAGACGCAGTGCACGATCGGGTCGAAGTCAACTCCTGAAGGAGTCAGGCAGGTGCCGATCATCACCAAGAGAGAGGTCCGCAATGCTGAGAACCGGATTCGACAAGGCGAGAGCCTCGTCATAGGGGGCATCAAGAAGACGGAGAAGCGCTCCGTCGTCAGGGGTGTGCCGTTTCTCAAGGACCTGCCCTTGATAGGGCTTCTGTTCTCCAGCAAAGACTTCGAAGAGCGCGCGAACGAAGTCATATTCATTATCACTCCGAGCATTTCTTCCGGTGGGATTCCGCAGGCTGCGATGGTCAGCGAACTGGCGAGGAAACAGGGTCCGTCCGTATCCGGCGGGACATGGACCGAGAGCCTGCTTGATCCCTTTGGCCTTCAAGCCAAGCAGAAACAGAAGAGACGCGCCGCCGAACTGGCTGAAGATGAGCGTATAAACGCAGAACGAGCCAGGGCCAGAGCGGAGAAGGCTGAGGCCGAAGCCAGAGCCCTCCAGCTTGCCTCTGAACAGGCGAACATAGAGAGAGAAAAGGCCCAGCAGCTGAAGGCCCAGGCTGTCAGAGCACAGGCAGAAGCCAAGAGAATGCGTGCCTCCGCTGACAAAGCGCAGGCCGAGGCACAAAGGGCGGCTGCCGAGGCTGAGAAGGCAAGCAAAGAGGCCGAGGCGGCTCAGGATCTGGCGGCGGCGAGTGAAGCGCGCAAGGCCAGTGCCGAAGCTGAACGCAAGAGAGCCGAGGCCGAGAAGGCTGCTGCCCAGAGTCAGGAATCCATGGCGCAGGCGGCCGTTGAAAAGGCGCGGGCTGAAGCTGATGCTGCCCGGGCACAGGCCCAAGCCGAAGAGGCCAGGGCTCAGGCAGCACAGGCGGAAGCCGAAAGGGCCAGAGCCGATGCGGAAAGAGCCAGAACTGAGGCCGAAAAAGTGAGGAGCCAGGCAACCCCAGATGGCGGAGCAACTGAAAAGAGCAAACCTTTGGAGCCAAACGCCGTAACTGAAGAATAGGTTCTTCCTCGCGATGGGTCTATCTAGCAGATGGTCGGCCGCGCGCGGAACCCCGGCGGCTAACCGACCGCCAACGCTCTGATCTCTGCGGGGCCGGTCCCTGCATTTCGAGTTGACAGAGGGCAGTTCATGAGGTATATATGAATATATTGGCATATAGTCATATAAGGAATCCATGATGTCAAGCCGAGACAGACAGATGCTGCTGGAGAAACAGGCGGAAATCGTAAAGGCGTTGGCGCACCCTGTGCGGCTGGCGGTTGTGGACTTTCTTAAGGACGGCGAGCGGTGTGTCTGCGAAATGGCGGAATACGTAGGCAGCGGGCAGTCAAATCTCTCGAAGCATCTGGCCTTGATGACTAGTGCCGGATTGCTTGGGCAGCGAAAGGAAGGCCTCAAGGTCTACTATAGCCTGAGATGCCCGTGCGTGAACAGGTTCATCACGTGTGTGGCTGATGTTGTGAAGGAACAGGCGGCCGAGACAAGGAGACTGGCCAAGGCGCTTCGATAGGATATACATGAAGTCGGAACTCAAGAAACTTGGCTGGATAGTGACTCTGTTTCTGGCCATTTACTTTTTGCCTGTAGGCAGCGACAGATTTGACAACGCCGTCACAGAGTCGATGTTGCTGGCGAAGGAATATGCCCGGCAGCACGTGTTGCTCTGTCTTGTGCCGGCCTTTTTCATAGCGGGGGGGATCGCGGCATTCGTCAGGAAGACATCCGTGATGAAGTACCTGGGGCCGCGCGCGCCGAAACCGCTTGCCTACGGTGTAGCCAGCGTTTCGGGTTCCATACTTGCCGTATGCTCGTGTACTGTGCTGCCGCTCTTCGCCGGCATACACAGGATGGGCGCTGGGCTGGGGCCTGCTACGGCATTCCTGTATTCAGGGCCGGCGATAAACGTGATGGCGATAATCCTTACCGCACGTGTTCTTGGGATCGAGCTTGGCATCGCCAGGGCGGTGGGAGCCGTAATCTTCAGCATAGTGATAGGACTGGCAATGCATCTGGTCTTCCGCAAGGAGGAATTGGCCAGAGCCGGAGAGAACGCAGCTATGTTCGAGCAGCAGGAGGAGCCGAGGCGGCCGCTGTGGAAGGACGCTACGTATTTCGCCTCAATGGTTGGCATATTGGCGTTTGCGAACTGGGCAAGAGGTACGGAAGACACGGGTATCTGGTCGGTGATATACTCAGCCAAGTGGGTGGTCACGGCTGCGTTGCTCGTCGGGCTGGCATACATGCTGTTGCGCTGGTTCGAAAGGGATGAATTGGCCGGATGGATTGGCGAGACGTGGACCTTTGCCAAACAGATACTGCCGTTACTGCTGGGCGGCGTGATTGTGTCAGGGCTGCTGCTTGGGCGGCCAGGACATGAAGGGGTGATACCCTCCGAATGGGTATCGAATGCAGTCGGCGGTAATTCCCTGATAGCCAATCTCTCAGCAGCCTTGGCTGGGGCCCTGATGTACTTTGCCACACTGACTGAGGTGCCGATACTTCAAGGCCTGATCGGCTCGGGTATGGGTAAGGGTCCAGCACTGGCAATGCTGCTCGCCGGGCCTGCGGTATCGCTTCCTTCCATGCTGGTGATACGCACTGTTATGGGGACAAAGAAGACTATAGTGTATATACTGCTGGTAGTAACGATGGCCACAGTCACAGGTGCGGCCTATGGCGCGCTATTCTGAGGTGTAATATGAAGAAGATACAGGTACTTGGAACAGGATGCCCGAAATGCAGACAGCTTGCCGAGCTGGCGGTACAGACTGCCGAAGAGTTGGGAATTCAGTACGAACTCCAGAAGATTACGCAGCTTTCAGACATCATGGAATTCGGCGTGATGGTCACACCTGCGCTGGCTGTGGATGGTGTGGTCAAGTGCACGGGCAGGGTCCCGAACGCATCGCAAATAAGGGAAATGCTCGCTTCCTGAAAGGCCAAGGGTGAGACATGAAGAGTAATCAGAGGCTTGTATGGTGGGTCCTGATAGCGCTGGCGTTTGCCGGGGCGATGGTAATGAGATTCAGGCCGTCCGCGCACGTCGAGCTGGCGGATACTTATGATGCCAACCTGCCAACACTGATGGAGCTCGGAGCATCCTGGTGTCCGCCATGTAGAGCCATGAAGCCTGTGCTGAAAGACCTTCAGGATAACTATAGGGGCTTCAATGTCAGATATGTCGATGTAGAGGAGGATGTCGCCACCGCCCGGAAGTACAATGTCAGCTCAATCCCGGTGATGGTATTCGTGGACAATGCCGGCACCACTCTTCATCAACATGTAGGTTATATGCCGAAGAGCTCCATTCTGGCGATGTGGCGCGAGCTCGGGGTGGATACGACGAGAGGCAAGTAGTCTGATCGCAGACAATAGAGCTGTTGCATGAGGTGATCAATGAATGGTATTATTAAAATCGCGATAGTTGTGGCGCTACTGGTGGCGGTAAGCCTGGTGTTTGCCATCAAGCAGGGACAAAGGGCCGACCACGGTGATGTCGAGACAGCTACGGTTGGCGAGGGACAGGCACCAGTGATTGCGGAGAGTACCGCAGTTCAGGCTGCCGACAGGAAACTGCCCAGGATGATCGACCTCGGCGCAGGTAAGTGCATCCCATGTAAGGCGATGAAGCCGATACTGGACGACCTCAGGGCCAACTATGCCGACCACTTCCAGACCATTTTTGTCGATGTATGGGAGAACACCGACAAGGCGAAGGAGTATGGAATTAAGACCATCCCCACACAGGTATTCTACAATGCCGATGGCAAGGAACTTTTCAGGCACGAGGGTTTCTACAGCAAGGAGGAGATACTTGCGAAGTGGAAAGAGCTTGGCGTAAACGTGGAGAAGGGGGCCAGATGATGGAGGAGTTGTTCACTCAGCTCTCTCGCGCGGTTGAAGGGACATGGCTTGTTGCGCTGGCTGCTTCGTTTGTATGGGGGGCTCTGAGTATAATCCTGAGTCCGTGCCATCTGGCGAGCATCCCGCTTATCGTAGGCTTCATAGATAAGCAGGGCCGCATCTCTGCGAAGCGGGCGTTCTGGATATCAATGCTCTTCGCGGCTGGGATTCTGATAACGATCGGCACGGTCGGGGCGATAACGGCAGCCGCCGGCAGAATGATTGGCGATATCGGCGGCTGGGTCAACTATGTAGTGGCGGTCATATTCTTCCTTGTGGGTCTGCATCTGCTGGATGTGCTACCCATGCCATGGTCGGGGCCTGGCCAGATTCGGATGAGAAGGAGAGGCCTTCTCGCTGCACTGGTCCTTGGACTTGTATTCGGTCTGGCACTTGGGCCGTGTACCTTCGCATACATGGCTCCTATGCTGGCAGTGACGTTCCGGCTGGCCTCGACGAACCTGACTTATGGCATCCTGCTGCTGCTGGTGTACGGTATAGGTCATTGCTCGGTGATAGTCTTTGCCGGAACATTCACAGAAGTTGTGCAGCGATATATGAACTGGAACGAGAAGAGCCGGGGTGCCGTGATCCTCAGGAGGATATGTGGCGTGCTGGTTCTGCTGGGCGGGCTCTATCTTATCTACACGTCCCGCTGAAATGACAGCGCCTTCGGCGGCAGTTTGGAGCATGCATGAAAGGATAGTCATGGATTCAGGAAAAGAACAGACACATGAACACGTCAGGCAGTCTGTGAGGCAGGGGTATGCTGCAATAGCGAAAGGGAAAGGCTGCTGTTGCGGGTCGCCTGATCCGAGTAAGCTTGCCGAGTGCATAGGTTATTCTGCCGATGAACTTGCCCTCCTGCCGGATGGCGCAAATATGGGGCTTTCCTGCGGTAATCCTACGGCCATAGCGGGATTGAAAGCAGGGCAGCGAGTTCTTGACCTTGGCAGCGGCGGGGGATTCGACGTCTTCATCGCAGCCGGTAAGGTCGGCGCAGAAGGTCAGGCCATTGGCGTCGATATGACGCCGGAGATGTTAAGCAAGGCCCGCGCGAGCATCGCCAGATTCACGGCAAAGACCGGACTGGCTAATGTGGAGTTCCGTCTCGGCGAGATAGAGCATCTGCCAGTGGCGGATTCAAGCATTGATGTTGTTGTCTCGAATTGCGTGATCAACCTTTCGCCCGACAAGCAACAGGTGTGGTGTGAGATATCGAGAGTTCTGGCCGATGGCGGCAAGGCATGCGTCTCGGATCTGGCGCTCAGGAAGCCGCTGCCGGAGAGTCTGCGTCAGTCAGCAGCGGCGATCGTCAGTTGCGTGGCAGGCGCAGTGCTGATCGATGAGACCAGAGAGATGATGAAGAAGGCTGGATTGCAGGACATATCGATCGTAGAGAAAGAATATAACATCGATGTAATGGCCGGCTGCAACGATCCGCTCTATCACCAGGTGCAGGCCTCGCTGCCCGCGGGAGCCAAGTTGAGCGATTACGTCGTAAGTGCGGATTTCAGTGCTACGGCGCGAAAGTGAGGTATTCGCATGGAGACTAATGCCACCAATGAACGCAGGTTGGCCAATGTCTTTGAGCGTTATCTCACTATCTGGGTGGGGCTGTGCATCGTCGTCGGCATTCTTCTGGGCAAGCTGGCCCCGGGACTGGCGCGGGCGCTCGACGGCATGGCGATATACGTCAGGGGTGCGCCGGTCGTTTCCATTCCCATCGCTGTGTGCCTGTTCTTTATGATGTATCCCATCATGGTCAAGATAGATTTCACCTCCGTCGTCCGTGCCGGCCGCAGCGGCAAGCCCGTCTGGCTGACGCTTTTTCTCAACTGGGCTATCAAGCCCTTCACCATGTACCTTATTGCGACGTTCTTTCTGGGCATGCTTTTCAGGGGTTTCATAGGAACTGATGCGACGGACATTGTCAAGATGCCGTTCGGCCTGGACCTGCCTGTCGGCGCTCAGCATGGCGCCGGCACTGTCATCATGCACGAAGGGGTCAAGATGCTGCAGGTACCGCTGTGGAGGAGCTATCTGGCGGGGTGTATCCTGCTCGGCATCGCGCCCTGCACAGCGATGGTTCTGGTATGGGGGTATCTGGCGCGCGGCAACGATGGCTTGACGCTCGTCATGGTAGCCATAAACTCTCTGAGCATGCTTCTGCTATACGGCATCCTTGGAGGATTCCTGCTGGGGGTGGGTCGGCTGCCCGTTCCGTGGCAGGCGCTACTGCTTTCGATCGCCATCTATGTTGCCCTGCCGCTGGTTGCGGGATATTTCTCGCGAAGATGGATAGTCGCTGCAAAAGGCGAAGTGTGGTTCAGGGAGAGGTTCCTGCACGTTCTGACGCCCGTCACCATTATCGCACTTCTGACGACACTTGTGCTGCTCTTCAGTTTCAAGGGGGAAGTAATACTCGGCAACCCCTTGACGATTCTCTGGATAGCAATACCACTCTTCCTGCAGACTATGCTGATATTCTGGCTCGGCTACGCGGCCGCCCGGGTGCTGAGGCTCTCCTATCGGGATGCGGCCCCAGCCGCCATGATCGGGGCCTCTAATCACTTCGAGGTGGCGATTGCCACGGCAACCATGCTCTTCGGCCTTTCCTCAGGCGCAGCCTTGGCAACAGTGGTTGGAGTACTGATAGAAGTGCCGGTAATGCTTATGCTCGTGAAGGTATGCACTAGCACGCAGCACTGGTTTGCGGACTGAGGTAAGAAATGGCGACCGGACAGGCGCCGACTACCCACGGTGGAATCCTGCAAATCACTGGCAAATGGAGCGGCTGCGATTATAATAATCCACGGCGAGTTCCTGCTGTCATTCTGCGTTGAGGATCGGCGAAGATGAGAGTATCTGTCATTCTGGGTCATCCAAATAAGGCGAGCTTCAACCATGCGATCGCCGGCGAGGCCGTTGCGGTCCTGCAGGCAAATGAGCATTATGTCTGCTTCCATGACTTGTATGCCGAGAACTTCAGCCCCATCCTGTCGGGCAACGAACTTGCCAGAGAGATCGTGGAGAATGACCTTACACGGACGCACTGCCACGAGATCACCCGCGCCGATGGGATCATCGTCATACACCCGAACTGGTGGGGCCAGCCGCCTGCCATAATGAAAGGCTGGATAGACAGGGTATTCCGCCATGGTACAACGTATCAGTTCAACGAAGGTGATACGGGTGGAGGTGTGCCCAGAGGACTTCTGAAGGCCCAGAAGGCTATCGTGTTCAATACATCCAATACGTATCCGGAGCGAGAGCGGCAGGTGTTCGGTGACCCGCTCGAGCTTCTCTGGAACAACTGCGTCTTCCGGTTCTGCGGGGTCAAGAGCTTTGAGCGGCGCATGTTCAGGGTCATTGCCGACAGCACCGCGCAGGAGCGAGCCAAGTGGCTCGCGGAGGTTCGTGAGATAGTGCAGAGGTGCTTTCCTCGCCAGTAGAGTGTATGGCCAAAGAAGACTTCGACAGAATGGCAGCTACGTGGGACGAGAACCCCATGCGCAGAGAGATATCGCTGGCAGTCGGGCAGGCGATACGAAGCAAGATCAGACTACACGGAGGGATGAATGTCCTGGACTACGGCTGTGGGACGGGCCTCCTGAGCTTTTTGCTGGCCGCTGAGGTGGGCGCCGTCACGTCAGCCGATACTTCCGACGGCATGCTTGAACAGGTCCGGAGAAAGGTAATCGCTCAGAAGGTTAAGAACGTACAGGCGCTGCAGCTCGATGTGACAAGAGGGGATGTGCTGACCGACAGGTTCGATCTGATAACAAGCGCGATGACAATGCACCACATCGAGGACGTGCATGGAACACTCCGCAGCCTCGCGGGTATGCTAGAACCCGGAGGTTGGCTGGTTGTGGCGGACCTTTGCACTGAAGATGGCGGATTTCACAAGGATGTAGACGTTGCTCACCATGGCTTCGACGCGGGAGAGCTCACAGAGTATCTGAAAAACTGCGGTCTTCAGGAGGTGGCATGGGAGATGGTACACAAGGTGGAGAAGAATGGCCGCGAATACCCCATCTTCTGCGTATACGGCAGAAAGAAGCCGGCTCCAAAGTCACTATGATACCGTCACGACAAGCCCGGACGGGTTCACATTGTAGTCGAAGAACCGGGCACGAGGATTGCTGGGCTTATTCGCAAGCATCTCGCGGATTGCTTCAGCATCCCTTTTCGACCTACATACCATCAGGAGGAAGCCGCCGCCACCAGCGCCCAGCAGTTTCGCGCCAATGATGTGTTGGCGAATACGTCCAAGTAGCGACTCAACCTCATCATTCGTCGAATTGGGATCGAGCTCCTTGTTGAGCTGCCAGGCAGCATCCACCGCTCGGCCAAAGGCAGCAACATCTTTCGTTGAGAAAGCATCTGCCACCGCTGGAGCAAGGTCGTGTATCCGCCGAAGCGTAGCCATCGCCCGACGGTCACGGCTGAGATAACGACCTACAACCTGTCCCAGGATATTCTTGGCGAGGCGAGTGATGCCTGTGTAGTAGAGCAGGGTCACGCCGCCATTGGCGACAGGGTCTATGACGAACGAAGGAAGGTACTGCACTCGCGGGTCAGGAACGAGCCCGGGATTTGAAGAGACGATTTTCGCTCCCGGTGCCGCGCCGCCGACCTGGTCCTGCCAGCCTCCACCCGTCGTCAGGGCCTGCTCAATGCGAAGCACTTCGTTGAAGAGTTGCCGCTGGGTGAGTGCCTTGCCCATGGTTCGGCTGATGACCGCCACAAGGACCGCGCCCATTATGCTTGACGTACCGAGTCCACTGCCTTTCGGAATGGCCGCGAGCGTTGTTACCTCGAGCCCGCCGCCGAAACGTCTCATCATCTCTGGCAGACTGATATCCTCCGGCCACGCCGCGGCATCAGGCGAGAAACCCGCAAGCGCGATAGTAGCCTTTGCCAGCCCGAAGGCGCTGTCAGCCTGGTCATAATCGAGAAGCTGGGAGAAGTCCTCTATCCGGATGCGCAAGCCAAGGTCAATGGAGGCAAGGCGTATAACAGGCTCCTCGATCACCCGTGCATACGCCTGTATGGGCGGCTGACCGTTCAGATTGACCGCCGTATTGACAACGCACCCGCCAAATTCAAGGCTGTAGGGAGGCGTATCAGTCCATCCGCCGCCGGTATCCAGCCGCGCCGGCGCACGACCCCACACTATTTCATCGCTGCGCAGCGCACTTCGGGGCGGAGCCGGTGTCGGGCCGTCCGCAGCGATAATAGTGCGGCCGAAAGAGGCAAATGCAAGCTCTCGTGCGCGGGTGCACCAGACATCGACTGTATTGTCACTGACCGGAAGCCCGCACGACGCCAGCCAGTCGAGCGTTGCCGGCGCCAGATCGGCCTCTATTCCCTCAAGCACGTTTCCCACGTCCCCAGACAGCGAACCTATGGCATCCGCAATGCTGTGTATGATCCGGGGAAAGACCAGGGAGTCAGTTCCACGGCTTGCCACCGACTCGTGATATTGACGGGCCTCATCGAGAAGGACGGCCAACCACAGCCTTTTGTCCTCCACGCTCGACAGCAGGAACGCAAGCTCAGCCGCACTGAATCGGCTCTGAGGACGGAACATCCGCCTGAGCGACCCCTTGATAACTGAGCTTCGAATAAGGTGCCTGCGATTGAAGAACGCGTGCTGATCGGCCAGCTCGCTTATCTCCTCCGCGGAATAACGGTCTGATGCAAGCCAGCGTTTCCTCTGCTGCAGATTCGCGGTCTGTGGCGAGAATACCCACAGGCAGTCCCTGTATAGCTCACCCTCGGCAACCGCCGGGAAGACGCGCGCGTTCCACAGCCTTCGCGCGTCAGCCGGAATTGACTCATCCCACAGATCCTCCCGGCGGAGGCCGGCCGCGGTCAGCCAATCTGCGAACTTGATATTGCAAAACGTCGCCACAGCTGCGAGGTCCTTGAACGTATCCATTATGCCGTAGCATCTAATAAACCACACGGACCTGCCGCTCCTGTCACGACCGGCGATACAATCAAGACAGGCGCCCTCAGGCAGGGACAGCGGGTCACGTATATCGGTACCCACAACGACGTTCTGGCCGGCAAGCTGCAGTGTTGAGGAGATGTGGCATCCCTCTACCCAGGCGTTCGTGCCGCCCATGCTGCCTGACGGGCTGATGTCGTTGTTGATGTCGAGAACGGTCCGCACGGGCGCCGCCCCGCGTTCCTGCCTGACGATGGCCAGGCCGCTGCCGATGAGCTGATGGCTTGTGCCAAAGTGAAGGAAATCGCATCGCGCAAGTGCATTGACGTGGAAAGCGATCGGCGAAAGCCGGCCAAAGATGACGGCAAGCTCTCCACTCTCAAGCTTTGAGCCGCTCTCCGACACGGAGGCCGTATACTCCGACAGGTCCGTCTCCGTTCCCAGGGCGCAGCATATCTCGCGGTAGAAATCCAGGCCACATCTCAGGGCCGCGTCATGGACAGCACCGGCAAAGCTCATCGAGCTGCTCTCATCTCGGCGAACGCCGAAGAGCTCCAGCAGGGTGACGGCTGTATCGCAGTCGAGATTCACAACGCCGATATCGAGCACGGATTGGCCGTAGCGGTCGATGGCGCCATGACGCTCTTGCTCGGCGACGGGCGGCTTCTGCAGGAACTTGCGGACCCTGTGATCGTGGTCAGTTCTGTCTACGCAGTAGACGCCGTGATGACTGGCATCCTCCGGCGATGCGAGACACCCAAGACCCGTGAAACCCTCAGACGCGAAGCGAACCGCAGCCGGGTCAAACTGCAGCAGCACATCGCCAGCCGTCACGACTATCTGGCCCTCGCCTCCGGCAGGAGCCGGCAGGGCAAGGTACACGGGCAACTGTCTGTCAAACAGTGTGACAGGCAGCGCCGAATCGCTTTCACCGGGGACCGGCACGAATATCTTGCCGCAGGGCCCATATGCCGGCAGCCTCTGCGAATCACCCCCGGCGTGCACTATCAGTATGCGGAGACCCTTGAGCACTTCCCGCCAGTCTGCATCCGGCCTTGCCGCAAGCTCGCGGTTGATGACTTCCAACAGGCAGAAAAGCGTGCTTCCGCCGCTACCCACTCGCTTGCCGCCGGGGTCAGGCACAACCAGGACGTTGTCGATATCTGCCAGAAGCCCCAGCTGTCTGCGGAGATTAAGCTGCGTGCGGTACCCCCGCGCCTGTGAGTCGTGCGAAGCCGTAACGATAAGATAGTGCCAGTTCATTCAGCGGTCTCCCGAACGATCGCCACGCGGCATACGCGTCCCGATGGCGGGGCAATTATAACCTGATTGCGGAGTATCTACAACAGGTCTGTTCAAACGAAGCGAAGGTTGCCGAAGAATGACATAGATGGTATAATGTGCACAAACGGGCTCAGCCCGCAGATGAGCCTTGGGTTTCTTTTGGAGACTTTGATGAAATTCACGTTCTACGGCGCGGCAGGGGAGGTCACCGGTTCCAGCCATGTTATCAGCATAGATGGCAAGAATGTAATGCTCGATTGCGGACTGTATCAGGGCAAGCGAAAAGAGGCATTCGAGAAAAACAGGCAATTCCCATTCGATCCTTCACAGATCGACGCTGTGCTGCTTTCCCACGCGCATATGGACCACAGCGGCAATCTGCCGACCCTGGTGAAGAAGGGCTTCAAGGGGAAGATATGGTGTACTGACGCCACGGCGGACCTCTGCGAGATAATGTTCCGGGACTGCGCGCATATCCAGGAAATGGACGTTGAGTACGTCAATAAGAAGAGGGCCAAACAGGGCAAAAACCTCTTCGAACCGCTGTATACCCAGGCGGATGCGGAGGTTGCGGTAGGACACATCGAACCCGTGAGATACGAGAAGACATTCTCACCTGTTGATGGGATGGAAGCAGCGTTCTTCGATGCTGGTCACATACTCGGTTCGGCATTTACTGCGATGGATATCCGGCGGAATGGCTCAACAGAAAGAGTAATGTTCACTGGCGATATCGGCCGCTACGATATACCAATACTGAAGAGCCCCGTGGCAGTGGAAGATATTGACTATCTCATCACGGAAAGCACCTATGGAGACCGGGTACATCCGCCCAAGGTTGATGTCCAGGGACATCTGGAAAAGATAGTCAACAGGATATGCCAGACCAAAGGCAAGCTGATCATACCAGCCTTCAGCATTGGCAGAACACAACTTATAGTTTATCTGCTGAATAAGTTGTATGTTGAGGGCAAGATCTGCCCCATACCGGTATTCGTGGATTCGCCGCTGTCATCGGCTGCGACGGCGATATATGCAAAACACAAGGAGTGCTGGGATTCGGAGATGGAGGAGTTTGTAATGAATGGCTCGAAGCCGTTCAGTTTCCAGACGCTCAAATACACCGAGAGCGTCGAGGAGTCAAAGGCCCTCAATGAGATGCCGGGGCCGATGATAATAATCTCAGCGTCGGGAATGATAGAAGCGGGGCGAATACTGCACCATATCAAGAATAATATCAGCGACCCGCGGAACATCATTCTGATAGTGGGTTATCAGGCAGCCAATACCCTGGGCAGAAAGATAGTGGACCGCCAGCCGGTGGTGAAGATATTCGGCGAGGAGCATGAGCTGAAGGCCGAGGTGGAACAGATTGAGGCGTTGAGTGCGCATGGGGACAGGGTCGAGATGCTGGACTATTTCAAGAAGTGCGGCCCGAAGAGCGTCAAGAAAGCGTTCTGCGTGCATGGCGAGGATGGCGCTCTGACAGAGTGGGCGGAAACACTGAAGAAGGCTGGTATGAAGAGCGCTGAGATCCCGACCTCGGGTCAGAGTTTCGAGATAGAGTAACTGCGCAAAGGCGCGCAAAAATGTTGCAGTGACGCAGGAACGGTGGCGGATTTGGCGGTATCCGGGGGTATCGATAGCACGCAAGTCTTTAGCGGGCAAAGAGTTATGAATTATGGAGGCGGTCTAGGGGTCAATCAGACAGGGCATGTTGAATCGTCAATGTCGGGATATAGGCGCGGCTGGCAGCGAGAGGAGGAAGTGGTGGAAGCTGGTGTTGGGAGAGCGCTGGTCGGGATTCTGGATTGCGGAGTGCGGATTTCGGATTGTGAAGACGCGGGATGAGCGGTAGAATGTGAGGCCGGTTTGGAAGAGTACTGATTTGAGCTTCTTGTGGAGGGCATTACTGTGCGATTCGCTGGCATAACACGACCTGTGACATGTGGTCTGATCAATGCGGTGTTTGTCGCCTGCACGGTGGGAGTATGCCCTGCCGAGGTGGTCAAAGACTCTGCCGTAATCGCAGGCTCGAATGAAGCTACCATATCCGGTGCGCATGATTCGCCGAAGAACAGCTCTGGCGAGCAGCCTCCTAGAGCCCGTGAAACGATAGTGAACTCCATCGGCATGAAGCTGGTTTATATCCCTCCGGGTACCTTTATGATGGGTGATAGCGGCGGCACGGCCGATGAGAAGCCGGTCCATAGAGTGCAGATAAGCAAAGGTTTCTGGATGGGCCAGACGGAGGTTACCCAGGCCGAGTATCAGAAAGTCACTGATACGAACCCCAGCGGCTTCAAGAACGGTGACAACCGTCCTGTCGAACAGGTGAGTTGGGATGATGCGATGGCATTCTGCCAGAAGCTGAGTGCGAATGAAGGCAAGACATACACTCTTCCAACAGAGGCGCAGTGGGAATATGCCTGCCGCGCAGGCACAACGACTAGATGGGCTTTTGGCGACAGCGAGTCTGACTTCAACACATATGGATGGTGTGGCATGAACAGCGGCAGTCAGACACATCCTGTAGGCAAGAAGAAAGCGAACCCGTTCAACCTCTTTGATATGTGCGGCAATGTATGGGAATGGTGTCTAGACTGGTATGGCGAGAACTACTACGAGAACAGCTCTTCTGTTGATCCGCAGGGCCCTCATAGTGGGGCGTTCCGGGTTCTGCGCGGTGGTAGTTGGGTCGATCCTCCAGCCAGTCACCGTTCCGGCATCCGCGGCAAGCGCACCGCACGCCTTGGACGCCACAACGTCGGATTCCGGGTCGTTTGCCTGGATTCGTTGGCAACCTCGATACGGGGTGGTCAGGAACGCGCCGGCATGGAGGGAGATGGTGGTGTGAAGAATGGTCGCGAGGGTTCCAAAGATGATGTCGTCTATCTGGGAAAGCCACGGACTCGGGTATGGCTCATAGAGATGCATGACAGATTCGGGGATCGACTAATAGAGATAGACGGGCGGTGCATATGTGTCAACCCGCTGAAGGTCCGCGAAATGAGGAACGACGCGTTTCCCAAGGGAACGCTAGTCAAGCCGAGGAAGAGTAGGGTACTGAATGTTATTGGCCCCCACGAGATCTTGGCGATAGCGGAGACATCTATTCGAGAGCCTTCCATTGTTTTTCACATCAGAGGCGTGCAATCCGGGCTTGTGAACGATGAAAAGCTCAACCTGGGACCCTACATCATTAGCATAGGCACCTATGAGTATGCTGCGGTATCCGGAGCCTCCCGAACTGTCCCCAGTTTTGTGATGCCAAGAAGACTGACGAGAGAGGAGTTTGCCGAGGCTCTTGCCATGGGCGTCGAGCTTGTAGACTACAAAGTGATAAGTGGGAAGATAGAGGCCCGGCCTATCAAGTGAGACCCGGGGGAAGACAAAGATCCGAAGCCGGAGACTTCGGCCACATTGAATAAAAGACAAGCTAAATCCGCCAGAGGCGTACAAGGCCTGTATTCCAAACAGAGAGACGACGGATGTCCAGAGACAGTAACGAAAGAAAGCGGTTGGGGCTGTACGTGCACGTGCCGTTCTGTGTGACGAAGTGCAGATACTGCGGGTTTTTCTCGGAATGCCTTGGGGGCATTCCTCATGAGGAGACAGGAGATTGGAGTCAGGAGACAGTAGGAAGAGAGGAAGCCAAAGGCCGTGTCGGCGCGGTGATAGACGCGATGATGAGGGAGATGGAGGGGTATGAGCTATCGAGGGTGGATACGGTGTATGTTGGGGGAGGGTCGCCGAGTGCGATACTGGAGGGGGAGTTGGCAAGATTGCTGGAATATTTGCAAAAAGGGGTCAGACCCCGGGAAGAGAAGGGGTCAGACCCCCTTTGGGAGTTTACGGTTGAGGTTAATCCGGGGCAGGTGGCGCTAGAGAGGCTGCGGAGGATGAGGGGGCTGGGAGTGAACCGGCTTTCGATGGGGGCGCAGTCGTTCGATGACGGCGAGCTGGCATTCCTGGGCAGGAGACACAAGGCAAGTGATGTGAAGAGGTGCGTGAAGGAGGCGAGGGAGGCGGGATTCGAGAATGTCAGCGTTGACCTCATATTCGCCATTCCGGGGCAGGGTATGGATAGCTGGAAACGGACGCTGGATGAGGCTGTCCGGCTGGGCTTGGAGCATATCTCGGCGTACGCGCTTACATATGAGGAGGGTACGCCGCTTCATGCTGCCAGAGAAAAGGGCGCGGTCGTACCTGTGGATGAGGAGCTTGACAGGGCGATGTATGAGATGGCGATAGATACGCTCAAGGCGGCAGGATATGAGCACTATGAGATATCGAGTTTCGCCAGGCCCGGCTTTGAGTGCAGGCACAATCTGAAGTATTGGGCGAATGATGAGTATGTGGGGATAGGGCCGAGCGCGGCAAGCTGGTACGGGGGCGTGAGGTGGACGAACATCGCAAGCATCGATGGGTATATAGCGGGAACTCAGGAGCCTCACCACAGAGGCACGGAGGACACGCAGAGGATAAGTGACGCAGATAAGTCTGAAGGCAGGAACCACATAGCTCAGGCGAGTGGATCGCGAACGAGCCGACAAGCTCATTCGGATGGTTATGATGGAGGACACGGAGAAGAGGAACGTCACCCAGGAGGCGAAGGTCGCAGAGGAAATACCATGCAGAGGGTGAGGGTGGATGAATACCGCCCGTCGGTGAAGGAGATGGCGTGCGAGACGGCTGTGCTAAATCTGCGGAGGATCAAGGGGATTGAGCTTGGGGAGTACAAGAGGCGGACGGGCTTCGATGCGATGGAACTCTTTGGCGAGGTGATGAGGAGACAGGTGGCGGCTGGGATGCTGAAGGTCGAGGCAGGGCGGATGTTCTTGACACGGGAAGCGCTGCCTGTGGCGGATTCGGTGCTGTGTGAATTTGCCAGCGTGAAGTGAGGACGAGGGCAATGGACATGGGCCACTGGTGATGGAAGCGATCTGTCATGATGCCCGGAATACGCTTTCCCCGCAGTCGTTGTTGTGATATACTCATATCATACAGACTTTCAGCGTCAGGGGGCAAAAATGGCTGTTCTTCAGAAGAAGCGTTACCGCTTTCGGGTAATTGTACCTGCTTATCCGGCCTTCAACATATATTCCCGCATTGCAGCCACGACGACCGCCCTTGGTCCGGTCTGCGTTGCCACGGCTGCGAACAAGATGCCGCGCTGGGATGTGGAGGTTATTGACGAGAACAATCTTGGCCGCTTCGGCCCGCGTGCCGAGTCGGGTGCTGACCACAAGACGTTACAGGAGGAACGGCCCGCTGACGTTGTCGGTTTCTATGGCGGCCTGACGAGCACCGCGCCCAGGATCTATGAACTGGCGCAATTCTACAAAAAAGCGGGAGTCATCACCGTCGCAGGCGGGCAGCACTTCGCCGGTGAGAATATCGGGGAGGGCCTGGCAGGCGGTCTTGACTATATCGTCCTTGGTGAAGCTGAAGAGACGATAGTCGAGCTTCTGGCGGCGCTGGAAGCCGGGCAGAGCACCGACAACGTTGCCGGCCTTGCCTTTCTCAAGGATGGCGAAGTGTTCGTGACCACAGCGCGTGACCATCAGCGGGATTTCGACAAGCTGCCACTTCCGGATTTCTCGCTGGTCAGATATGCGAAGATACGGATATACCCTGTCGAACGTATCCGCGGCTGCGGTATGGACTGCGAATTCTGCACAGTAAAAGGCAAGCCGCGATGTGCGAATCCTGAGCGGCTGGTCGAGCACATCAGACTTCTTGTCGAGACAAGACGTGCCCGTCATTTTTTCGTTGTTGACGACCTATTTGGGCAGCAGCGCGCTGAGACGCTGCGACTGTGCCATCTTCTTGAGGACTACCAGCGAAGGGCAGGCTGGCGGCTGGATATAACCGTCCAGATACGCCTTGACAAGGCGCGTGACGGCGAGCTCTTGTCGGCGATGCGGGCTGCCGGTGTGCAGACTGCTGCGATCGGCTTTGAGTCACCCATAGAGGAAGACCTAAGCGCGATGAGCAAGCACGTACATGCGGATGACATGCTGGCCCTTACCCGCGTATATCGAAAACACGGCTTTCTTGTCCACGGTATGTTCATCTTCGGATACCCCATGCAGAAAGACGCCGCTGTATCCATCGGGATTGAGGAGCGAGTCAAGCTGTATAGGCGCTTTATCCGCAAGGCCCATCTCGACACGGTACAGGTTCTCCTGCCGGTGCCACTTCCAGGCACCGCACTGAGAGACAGACTTGCCAGCCAGGGCAGGATATATCCCCTGGCCGATGTGGGGTGGCAGTACTACGACGGCAATTTCCCGCTGTTCGAGCCTGACGATGGCGTGGAGCCCCACCGCATGCAGTGGGCTATTCGGAAGATAATGAGCAGGTTCTACCGCTTCCATTATTTCTTCCTGATCCCCGTTCAGATAGCCACATTCCCGTGGCTCGTGTTCTTTCTGCACAATATTCGCACGGGCTGGGGCAGATGGTACAGAAACTGGCGTAACTACCACATGCGGTTTGGCGGCTGGGTTGTCATGCGGCACTGGGTCTCAGCCTTCAACAAAGACGACTTCCAAGCCCGACTTAATGCCGCTCGTCACCACCTCCATCCGGGGGACTGAGTGTAGACTACAGAGACTTGACGCCAGCCGAGCGCAAAAAAACAGCCCGTGATGGGAACACGGGCTGCTTTCCTGGGTGATAGCTAAGTTTTGCTTGCTTAAGGCTGCAGCGTCATTGGAGTTGTGTCCAATTCCGCCCGACGTTAGCAATCATCACCATCCCAGTCATCACCTTCCATCCAAGAGTCACCAAATCATCACCTTCCAACCAACAATCATCACCTTCCAACCAACAATCATCACCTTCCAACCAACAATCATCACCTTCCAACCAACAATCATCACCTTCCAACCAAGGTTGGTGCCAGAAAAAAGGGCACCAGTAACGGACACCTGTCCCATTCAGATGGCCGACGTGAGCCGGGATAAACGCTCTTCAATTGTGATAAGAGCCTCTGGATATGGGTATGTCGGGTGGGTCTGGATTGCTGCACTCAATCATCACCATATCCAACCAAGTCACAGTATACTGCAAAACGCCCCCGTCAACAAGATGCGGACGGCCAATGCCCCAAAAAAAGTGCCGTCTCGGGCCTGTGGCGGCTGGCCCGGCACCCAAGTTATTGTTTGGCAACAACTTACGAACTGGACAAATGTGGATAATATATGGGAAACGCATAATTTCCGGCAAATTTTTCGTTCTGGTTTCCGTCCAATAGGCAGCCCTGCAGCGGGGTGTAAGTGAGGCCTGATGCGGTGAGAACCGGCGGTGATGTCCAATCCGGCAAGTACATGACGATATTCGGCCAATGGAGGCAGCTCTGCGACATTGACCGGGTTGCTTCGACAGCATGCAATTGCCCGGCCACAAAGATGGCAGCTGCTTGCAGTCTTGCAGGCACATGGTAGATTCATTCATGCCTAGTACGGGAGTCAACAGACGGGTGGCCTTTGTTTCTGAGGTAATTCGATGAGTTGGGACGCGGGCCCTAAGATGAGGCCGATGTTGAAGGGTGGGATGCGGCGGCCGCTGCGCTATCAGCCGGATGGCGGTGACTTCGTGATTCGCAACGGTGATTCGATGTTCGCCAGAGGGCTATATGGCCGCCACAGCGCATTTCGCGTGGTCGCAGGCGACCGGCCGGAGTTCATGCTATTCGGGCCGGGCAAGCGCGGGACATTGCGGCTGGGCGTGATTAGCGAGAAGGGGAGCAAATGGCTTACTGAAGCAGATGACATTCTTGCCAGATACCGGGCTGGCTCGATGATATACGAGGTGCGCGACGCGCTCATCGGCGCGGGCATCCTGAGGATAGCCGTGCTTTCGATGCACGATGCGGACGGACTTATAGTCCGCGTGGAAGCGGAGGGTTGCAGCGATGTCGAGCTTGTGTGGGCGTTCGGGGCGGTGTGCGGCAGGAGTTTTGCCAGAGCGGGTGACATCGGCACTGAGATGCGGGAAGCATTCATGCTCAACGCTGAAGAATGCGAGGGGAACGAATTTACTATCGATGGCGAGGCGTTCGAGCTTCGGGCGAGTATCAAAAGCGGTCAAACTCGAATGGTTGGCGTGATGCCCGGAGGATGCCGGATGCACGTCGGGGATGCGCGTGTACAGGAGTCGCCCGAAGCGATGCTTGCCACACATGGAGCTGACAGGCCTGCTCTTGCGGGCAGCAGGACAATGAAGGCAGGCGAGGCGGTCTACATAGCTATCGAGAAAGAGAGTCAGACACCTCGCAGATATGCCGACCTGACTGGGGTGTTCGCGGCAGCCGAGGCATACAGAAAGAGCATCGTCAGCCGCGTGAAGGTGGAGACGCCCGACGAGTTCATGGATCCGATCGGCGGTGCTATGGCGATAGCAGCCGATGCGTGCTGGGAAGAACCGACATGGCTGCACGGGGCTGTGGCGTGGCGGCGGAGGTACAATGGCTGGCGGGCAGCGTATATGGGCGATACGCTTGGCTGGCATGACCGCGCGATGATGCATTTCAGTGCATACGCAAAAAGTCAGATAACAAGCCCGAAGACTGGCAAGGTGTGCCCGAGCCGGGAAGAAAATCTTGCCAGAGAGGCCAAGACGCGCGACTCTCTTCTCTACAGCAGCGGCTATATCTCGCCTGACCCGGATGGAAGGATAACGCTGAGCCATTACGATATGAACCTTGTCTATATTGACGCTCTGTTGCGGCATCTGCTGTGGACAGGTGACATGGAATTCGCAGGCGCGATGTGGCGGGTTATAGAGAGACATCTGGCGTGGGAAAAGCGGTGCTTTGATGCGGACGATGACGGTCTCTACGATGCGTATTGCTGCATCTGGGCGAGCGATGCTGTTCAGTACTCGGGCGGTGCGGTGGCGCATTCAACAGCTTACAACTACTACGCCAACAAGATGGCTGCCCGGCTGGCACGAACGCTTGGCAGGGATGGAAGCAGATATGAGCTTGAGGCGGCGAAAATACAGCAGGCGATGAAGGATACGCTCTGGCTGAGCGACAGGGGATGGTTTGCGGAGTACAGAGATGAAATGGGCGAGAAACGGCTGCATGAGTCCGCGGCGATATGGACAATATACCATGCCATCGACAGCGAGGTGGCAAGCAGCTTCGATGAATTCAGCATGCTACGATACGTTGATGAGCACATACCACATCTGCCTGTCGAGGGCGATGGTGTGCCTGAGGGCCTTGAGGTTGTATCAACCACAAACTGGATGCCTTACACATGGAGCGTGAACATTGTGGCGATGGCGGAGAACGCTCACATGGCCCTTGCGTACTGGCAGGGTGGCAGATGCGAGGAGGCGTACAAGCTGTGGAAGAGCACGATTGTGGATATGATGTATATGGGGTCGTGCCCGGGGAATTTCGGCCAACTGTCGTGGCTGGATGCATATCGCGGAGAGCTCTACAGCGACTTTGCGGATGTTGTCGGGATATGCTCGCGGGCGCTTGTGGAAGGGCTCTTCGGGGTAGTGCCTGATGTGCTTGCGGGCGAGCTGCTGATCAGGCCGGGTATGCCCAAGAGCTGGGAACATGCCCGATTCGAGATACCGGATGTAACACTGGAGTATGAGCGTCATGAGCGTACCGAGGTCTATCGCGTTGAGCAGCGTTTTGCCGTACCGATGAAACTGCGGCTACGGTGCAAGGCGAGGTTCGACCAGGTGATGGTCGTAACCGTGAATGGCGAGGGTGTTGGCTGGGGTCCGGTGGTGGATGCGGTTGGCGAGCCGATGATCGAGGTACGCGGGGAGACTGCTGCGGCGTGGGAGGTTATCGTGGAGTGGGACGGGCAGGTAATGGCCCCTTGCTTGACAGCCGGCAGTGGACAGCGGTTCGAACAAAGGAATCAGGGCGCAATGGAATGGTGGGAGAAATCAGAGGGTGCTTCTACATCCATTCCTGACCGAACGGGCTTTATCAGGCCGCACAGCTGTGAGACGGAGATGGTCGACCTGCGTGAGGTGTTCAATGGCAATGTGACTGACATATTCAGGAACGAGTACATTGCTCCCCGGCCGAAGACGGTCACACTGCAATTACCGAAAAATGGGATAGGGAACTGGTGCAAATATGATGCCCATCCAGACATAGATGACTCAGGCATCAGGGCTACCGCGAAAGGCAGAGGGTGGATAGAGGGGCCGTATGGCGTGCCGTTTGCCACGCCGGAAAAAGGCAAGAATATTGTTTACACATCGCTCTGGAATAACTATCCTGATAGCATCACAGTTGCACTCGGGGGGAAAGCACGACAAGCTTACTTGATGCTGGCAGGCTCGACCAATGCGATGCAGAGCCGCTTTGTGAACGGTGAAGTCCTATTGCGATACTGTGACGGAGGCGAGGAAGTTCTGGAACTCAGAAACCCTGAGACGTGGTGGCCGATACAGGAGGACTACCTGGTAGATGACCACGCCTTCAGGATCGATGGCGAGTTGCCGTGGCGGGTGAGGCTGGCCACGGGTGAGGTCTATAGGCCCGAGAGAGGCAAAGGAGGCCGCCAGATACCCGGCGGATGTGCGACAGTCTTGTCTATAAGGCTGGATGCAGAGCGAGAGCTGCAATCGCTGAGGCTGGCAGCAAGGGCGATAGATGTGGTGATAGGCTTGATGAGCCTGACACTGGTCAGGTCACTGAAGCGGGATGAAAAAAGTGGGGCATAAGACATATGGTTTGGAGCGTCTTCTGGATAGAATGATTTCTGTTCAGGAGGCATTTTGAGGAACTTGTATAGAGGCAGTTGAGGTTTGACACAAGCGGGTGAGCGAGCGGGAGTGCTCGGATGGGGCATGCGCAGTCCGAAAATACCGCAGACCTGTTCCCACCAGCTCGCTCTTCCCGATGGTTGTGACTCCAGTTTGTATGATTGGAGTCCGAGGGGATATGAAAGGTGTGTAACGCATAGTATGAAAGGAAGGTAACTGATGGGCGCGAAGAACATTCTCGTCATGGGGGGAAACGGCTTCGTTGGCTCGGCGGTCGCCGAGCTGGCAATGGAACGAGGCGACAAGGTCTGGTTTGTGACTCGGGGGCAGCAAGTGCCGGACGGCGTCAAGGAGATCGACGTGGACAGGCGGAAGAAGCCTGACGAATTCAGGAAGCAGATAAAAGCCTGCAGGGTCGAATGGGACCTTGTGGTGGACATAATGGGGCGAACCCCCGAGGACGTAGAACAGGATATCGAGGTGTTCAAGGATAAGGCATCGCATCTGGTCTTCATCTCGAGCGAGATGGTCTACGACCCCCGCAAGAGACAATTCCCGCAGAAGGAAGACGCCGACAACTACTGGGAGGAGCAGAGCGGCCTTCGTATGAGGGCTTGTGAGCTGAAGCTGATTGAAAGCGATACAAACGGGATGCAGTGGACGATCTTCAGACCCGGCCATATCTACGGGCCCGGTTCACATCTTGGCTGCCTGCCGCTGGAGAACAGGAAAGCGGACCTCCTGGTCAGGATGAAGAAGGGCGAGAGGCTCAAGCTCGTTGGCGGGGGTCACTTCCTTCTTCAGCCGCTGTTCTGCAGGGACTTCGCCGAACTGATACTTGCAGTCATAGGCAAGAAGAAGACTTACGGACAGGTTTTTGCGGCAGCTGGTCCGGAGTTGATCGAGGCCAGAACTTACTACTATACGATCGCAGACATTCTGGGCCTGAAGATGCGCATCGAGGAGTATCCGGTGTTCAAATATCGCAAGGACCATCCGGAGAACATACCGTTCCTCTGTCACAGGTACTATGACCTCTCGAAGCTTGAGTCAAGCGGCCTGAAGATGCCGTCGACTCCGCTTCGCGAAGGTCTGGCGATACATGTGGCCAGTATACCCACGCCGCCGCCGGAGAAGCCCGGCAAGAGCGAGAAGTCCGGCAAGAACGAGAAGCGCAAAAAAAGATAGGGCGGATAGTCCTCCGACATACCGAAAGCTGGCACATGGGCACGCTTCTGCGTGCCCATTTCCATCGCGATCAGCAGCCGAGCCCCGTTATGATGGCCGCTAAATGGCCGTACCGCCTGTCTCGCCTGTCCGGATGCGGATACATTCCTCGAGCGGCTGGATGAATATCTTGCCGTCGCCGACTTTGCCCTCACCATCGCTTCTTGCAGCCTTGATGATGGCATCGATGGTTATCTTGACAAAGGCGTCGTTCACGGCAATCTCGATCTTCATCTTTGGGACGAGGTTGGGCATGATCCTGCTTCCGCGGTATATCTCGGCATCCATCTGGCGGCCATGGCCGCTGACTCGCGAGACGGTGATGCGCGTGATTTCGGCGTCGATGAGGGACTGCCGTACCTGGTCTATCTTATCTTCTCTGACGATGGCTGTTATCATCCTCATGGCGGTATCCTTTCTGGGAATCGGCTAGTGAGCGGGGTTGATGAGGCCGTAGCCGCGCTCCCCGTGGAGCGAATAATCAAGGCCGGCCATTTCGCGGTTGGCGTCGAGCCTGAATCCGACGGTCTTCTGCACGATGTGGCATATTATGAGTGTACCGAGTCCTGCCAGCGCTACCACAGTGAGGAGCCCCTTGGCTTGAACGATGAGCTGGTCTAGAGCAGTCCATGTGCCGGTTGGTGATACTTGAGCGGCGTGAGCCATCCAACTGGGCCTTATGAAGAACGACAGAACCAGCACGCCCATTCCCGAGCCTATCCCATGTATGCCAAAGCAGTCAAGGCTGTCATCGTAGCCAAGGCGGGCCTTCATATGCAGAGCAGTGAAACAGAGGCAAGCAGATACCGCACCGAGTGCAAGCGCCCCCATAGGCTGAACGACGCCCGCCGCAGGTGTGATGGCCACAAGCCCAGCAAGTATGCCGGAAACAAAACCGAGGCTGGTGGCCTTGTGGAAGATGACGGCTTCAATCACCAGCCACATAAGTGAACCGCTGGCTGCGGCGATCTGGGTCATTGTGAGCGCCCGGGCGGTGTCGAGGTTGGAGTGGACGGTCGAGCCGGCGTTGAAGCCGAACCAGCCGACCCAGAGGAGGCCGGCGCCCATGAGGGTCATCACGAGGTTGTTGGGATGCATGGTGGTATCGGGATAGCCGCGCCTGGCGCCGAGGTACAATGCCGCGACGAGGGCACTGACGCCGGCGGAGACGTGTATGACGGTGCCGCCCGCCAGGTCGATGACGCCGGCGGCGCCCAGGTTATAGAGCCATCCGTCGGGGGCCCAGACCCAGTGACAGAGCGGGCAGTAGATGAAGAGGAACCAGAGGCTGATGAAGAAGACGTAGCCTCGGAAGTAGACGCGTTCGGCGATGGCGCCGGCGATGAGTGCGGGGGTAATGATGGCGAATTTGCCCTGGAACATAGCAAGGACGTATTCGGGGACGCCGCCGACGATGGAGTCGTCGATGCCCATGAGGCCGAGGAATTTGGGGTTCCATCCGATGATGCCGCCGAGGGCGTTCTTGCCGAAGGCGAGGCAGTAGCCGACGAGCATCCAGAGTACGCCGATGACGGCCATGGCGGCGAAGCTGTGCATCATTGTTCCGAGGACGTTTTTGGTGCGCACGAGGCCGCCGTAGAACATGGCCAGTCCGGGGACCATCAACAGGACCAGGCCTGTCGCGGTCAACATCCATGCGGTCGTGCCGCTGTCCACGGGCGGGGGGGTGGTTAGCTGCGTCTGCTCCGATGCTTCTTGTGCAAATAGCGCAGGGGCAACTAGGGCCACGAGAATCGCGGCTGCGAAAAGACTTCGTGCCATCATTCTGCCTTCCATTCCTGATAGACCTCTATTGCGGCGTCGCCACAGCGGCGACAAAAAGAACCCATGCAAGTGGTGTGCCCAAACTGATAATCAGTATAAGATGTGCTTCAAAACGTTGTCAGGACAAGACTTAAGTACGGTTGGCACGAGATCCCATCTGTGATGAGAGAATACAGTTATGTTATTATGGTGCCAGCACTATGACAAAAAAGTAGAAGGCGAGATATTCTCTGAAAGGTACGTCTTTACTATGCGGTTTGAAGCAGTTAGATTGGCTACGAACGTCCATAGGATTATCATAATAAGGGCTTCATGCCACGAAGGAGATTGGCGATGTACAGACTGAGGCGCAACCTGGTGAAGTTGATCGTTTGTGTTGGTGCGGTCCTCCTCAGCGTGCCGATAGCGACGCTGCAAGCTGGAAACAGCGTGCTCTTGCCTTCTGTTACAGGCGACAACATGGTGCTTCAGCAGCAGGCCAATGTGCCGATATGGGGCTGGGCGGAGCCGAATGAGAAAGTGGTAGTCGCCGGCAGCTGGGACGGGCGGGAGACGACCGCGGCAGTCTCCGCCGATGGCAGATGGAAGGTGCTGCTGGCGACACCGAAGGCTGGTGGGCCATATACGATCACAGTGAAAGGTGGCGATGAGATAACCCTTAAGAACATACTAATCGGCGAAGTATGGGTCTGCTCCGGGCAGTCCAACATGCAGTTCACTCTCGGCAAGGGCCAGCGATGGTACACCGGCGACATTAACGAGGAGACGGAGGTACCTGTGGCCAACTACCCCGATATAAGATTCTTTACGGTACGGCCGAAGTATAATCCCGTCCCACAGGATGACTGCAACGGCGTTTGGGTGCAATGCAGTCCAGAGACCGTAAAGACTTTCTCTGCAGTGGGATACTATTTTGGGCGAGAGATACACAAGAAGCTGAATGTGCCAGTCGGGCTTATCTGTGCCGCCTATGGCGGAACAATGGCAGAGGCATGGACGAGTCGCGAAGGTCTTGCTTCTGAGAGCGAGTTTGCTGAGATGCTTGCCGCCTACGACAAAGACAAGGCTGCTTATCCTGAGCTGCGTGCAGAGTATGACAAGAAGCAGGACGCGTGGAATGCAGCCAAGTCGAAGGCAACAGCCGAAGGGAAAGAGTACTCGGAGCCGCAGCCGAAAAAGCCGGCGCGCGTGCCCAATCAGAACAGCCCGACTGTGTTATGGAACGCCATGGTGCACCCGATAGTGCCGTTTGCGGTCAGAGGTGTGATATGGTACCAGGGCGAATCGAACGACCTGGATAAGCGTTCATGGCAATATACCAGGTTGTTCCCGCTGATGATACGAAGCTGGCGTACCGAGTGGCAACAGGGTGAGTTCCCGTTCTATTTCGTGCAGATTGCACCCTACAAAGACATGAGCCCGGAAATCCGGGAGGCACAGAGATTGGCAGAGCGCAGGGTGGCGAACACGGGGATGGTCGTGACAACGGATGTTGGCGACTGCAGCGACATACATCCTCGCAATAAGCGGCCCGTTGGTGAGAGACTGGCCAAATGGGCTCTGACCAAGACGTATGGCACGAAGGATATCGCATTCTCTGGACCTATGTACAAACGGATAGAGGGTATCAAAGGCTCCAGTCTGGCGATTTCATTCGACCATGCCGACGATGGTCTTGAGGTAAGGGGCGGTCAGTTGACCGGCTTCACAATCGCCGGGGCCGACAGGAAGTTTGTACCAGCGAAAGCAGAGATAGACGGCAGTCGAGTGATCGTCTGGAGTGATGAAGTGAAAGAGCCTGTGGCCGTACGCTTCGGCTGGGCGAATTGTCCCGAGGCTACACTATTCAACAAGGCCGGCCTGCCAGCCTCACCGTTCAAAACCGACGATTGGAAGTGGGAGACGGACACGCAATAGCTGCAGCAGGTTCATCACTCAGGTGTCAGAGGAGCTGGTGGGCTCCCCGGCGGCGAACCACAGCTTTCCGGCGGCAGTCGGGTGCACCTCAGCCAGTCCGAGGCGAATTGGGCGACATCCTTCAGGTCCAACACGCCGTCAATGATGAGGTCCACGGAGGGCGGTACCTGTCCCCATGCAGCCGCAGCAAAGGCATAGTCAGTGAAATCCACGCGGCAGTCGTCATCGATGTCCGAGACCAGCGGCGTTGAACACACATAGGGAGCCGTTGCCACAGCGTACATGACCTTGAAGATGTCGGTGTTATCAAGATATTTGCCCGAGAAGCCATATTTCGAGGCAGCAGTGACATCTGTCAGGTCAGCGTATGCTGCGAAAAGCTCGCTTCCAACGCCCTTGGCATGGAGTGGCACAAGCTGGTTCGTGTGAGAGTTTTTGAAATAGACGCCGCCGGGCAGGACTCCAACACCATTGTTAACGATGGGATTGAATACTGTGCCGCCGGAACCCGGCCCCCAGAGACAGCCACACTCATGGTCAGCAGTAACGATGAGCAGAGTCTGGTTCCAGCTGGAGTTGGTCTCTATCCAGTCTACCACCGCCTCCACGGCGCGGTTAAAATCTGTGAACTCTTCCAACATCCGGTCAAGTTTCTTGTCGTGGCTGGCGTAGTCAACTGCGCCACCCTCTATCATAAGATAAAAGCCGTCCGGGTCCTTTGACAGGATATTGATGGCTGAAATGGACATGGTCGCTAGGTCGGGGACATTTGTGTTCAGAGAGACGGTTGTTCGCTTCTCCTGAAGTGTCCTGTGGACCTGTGCTATGCCTATCAGCCGTATCAGCGGAAGGTTTGGATCGGCGGCATATGACTGAAAGCCTGCCTTTGACTCGATGAGCGTCCAGCCACGTCCCGTCGCCCCGTTCTTGAGCTGGCTCCAGGTGGTGGCTCCACCGACGTAATCGCTGGTCATGGAAGCAGGCAAGCCGTCATTGTCATAGTTGGGATTACCGGCGCCCATTATCACATCTAGCCCGGAACTATATATCATCTCGTTGGCAATGGCGGCGTAATTGCCGCGGTCGGTATTGTGGGCCCAGACGCATGCCGGCGTCGCATGCGACATCTCAACTGTCGTGACAACGCCGGCGGCCCTGCCACGAGAGTCCTCTACCTGTGCGATAGACGTAAGCGGGTTGTAGCTGTTGTCAACGTTGATTGCTCCGTCATACGTCTTAACGCCGGTATTGAGCGCCGTGGCTGCGGCGGCTGAATCCGTCGCGCCATTCTGCTGATATGTGAAACTGGCCCACATGGAAGCGGGGCTGTACGAACCGGACGAATCGAACGTGGTGCAGCCATATTTCACCCAGCCGGGGCCGTCGTACACTTGGTGCCCCAAGCCCCCGTACTGGTAGTAGCTGGTAGTTATGAAATGGTTGAACCCGCCTCCGTCGACCACCATCAGAATGATGTTCTTTGCGCCCTGCACTGCCAGGGATTGCGAGGCAAGCATAAGCACCACGAGAGTGACCACAAGGTATGAGGCGGGACGGCACAAAGGGATATCCGTTGCTTCAGTCATAGGGAGGATTATATCACAAATGGTGGGCGCACTCAACCCGGTCGTTTCGCTTCGCCGTCTAAAAGCGTGACAGTCGGAATATACGACTCGATGGAGTCGTGATATGCGTCACAGCGGCCGCAGGTCAGGAACGAAGCTGAAAAAAGAGGCCGCCCCTTGTGCGAGTTGCTGGGGGGCGGCAGATTGAAGGATTATGACCTTGTGAGGCAAGCGGCGAATGCCATATCGCGCTTATTGCCATATCATTATTCTGTCATATCAATTCGCAGGATACAAACAAATTCTGGGAGAAACTTCATAATCTATGAAAAAACACAGCCCAAACAAACAGGATAACGAATCCTGTAACATCCGTTATGCCTATTGGCTTGGCTGCCCCGCCGCGTGAGTCCTCCTGACGGCAAGTGCCGCGTATCGGTGGGCGCACAGCGACGGGTAGATACGGCCGGCGGGGCACACGGAATGGAGGGGGGATTCACGAAGGCGCTGAAGGCCGAGTCATCTTTCCAGTCTGATAGCGTAAGTATTATCGGGCGAAGAACTTACAGCGACAATCCGGCTTTTTTACATTGATTTCGGGTTGGCGCGCATGTAGTCTATGGGCGCATTCTCCGGGGCGGCAGGCGATGATGAAAGGGGTGTACTGATCGAAGTCTCTATAGGCACCTAAGAAGCTATAGTAGCAGCGTGTCGGCAGGATGCTGCGCGTAAGACGACGTAACCAGGGACAGACTCCATCGTGTGCGGCGAACCGCATGAGGCTTTATGGCTCTTGTGACATTCTACTTCCAGCTTCATCAACCCTTCCGGCTCAATCCGAATCCTGAGAAATTCCTGTGGGATGAGCAGAACAGAGAGATATTCCGCAAAGTGGCGACGAAGTGCTACATCCCTGCCACGTGGATGTTCACCGAGCTCATAGCGAGCCATCCGGGATTCAAGATAACGATGAGCATGTCGGGTACGTTCCTGGAGCAGGCGGAGGTTTACGACCATCGTGTGATAGATGCCCTGCAGGAGCTGGTCAAAGCCGGTCGTGAGCACGACCAGGTGGAGTTTCTGGATGAGACGTATTACCATTCGCTGACGGGGCTGTTTCATGATCCGTCCAAGGAGGAGTTCAAGGAGCAGGTATCGTTCCATCGGCAGAAGATGAAGGACTTGTTTGATGTACGGCCGAAGGCATTCCGCAATACGGAGCTGATGTATAACAATGACATAGCGAATGTCGTTGCAGACATGGGCTATAAAGCGATGTTATGCGAGCAGCGTGACGATATGTTCACGCCGCAGGATGGCAAGCCCATATCGCCGCATGCGGTGTTCCGTGTCAAGGGCAGGCGTCGTGAAAGCCGCAAGCTCATCATTATCCCGAGGAATCGGAATCTCTCGGATGATGTTGCGTTCCGGTTCGTGGGGATGAGATTGACGCCTGAGAGATACGCTGAGTACTTGGCGAAGATCGATGGAGAGGTTGTGCTTCTGGGATATGACTATGAGCACATAGGCGAGCACATCTGGGATGACACAGGCATATTTGAGTTCTGGCGCGGGCTGCCGGCGGCGCTGGAGAGGCATGAGAGTGTGGTCTGCGCGAATCCCACGGAGATAGCCGAGAGGTTTTCGGATACGCCGTGCCCCATCATCGATATACATCCTCTTTCCACATCGTCGTGGGCGGATATCGAGCGCAATACGTATGGCTGGCTGGGTTCCGGGACGCAGCACGCCCTGTTCAAGCAGATAGAGGTTATGGAGCCCGATGTCCGGCGGGCAAGCGGAGCGCTTCTGCGTCGCTGGCGACACCTGACAACCTCTGACCATCTTTACTACCTGCACGAAGGCCGCGGAGCGGACAGGGTCGTGCACGACTATTTCAGCCCTTATGGGTCACTGGCAACCGCGACGTATCTATTGACCTCGAACCTGACAGAGCTTCGCATGGCGGCCAGGCACTTTAACATGCGCAAGCAGCGAGTTGAAACGCCCGTGGTGATAATATCGCCCGAGACGGCACGGCTGCCGGAAGAAGGCATGGGCGGGCTTGCGCGGTATGTGTCGGGTAAGAGCGGCGGGCTCGGTGAGGTGGTTTCGGCGCTGTGCAAAGGGCTCGCGGAGAGAAAACTGCCCGTACACCTCATAACGCTGAACCTCAGGAGAAGATTCCGTGAAGAGGCAAGGATGAGTGAGGAGGAATGGGTGCTGCATCGTCACAAGCTGAACCCCGAGAATGTGCACCTTGTCAGCTCGTCGAAATTCGAGAACTATCGCAATGCTTATGAAGGCAGGCCCGTCGAGACCGCCGCGGAGTTTCAGCGTCAGATAATTAACATGTACCTGAAGGAGATACGCTCCAGGTATGACGGCCGCGGGATACTGCATACGCATGACTGGATAGCAGGGGGGACGGTGACAGCATATGCGCGAATGCGCGGCATGCCTGTCCTTCATACCGTTCACAATACTCATACAGGCCTCATACCGACGGCGGAGCTTGCGGGCGTGAGTCTTGGCAGGATGTGGGACAAGCTCTATATCGGGTGGGAGTTCGGAAAGGAATGTGTCGATTCGCAGGCAACCGCTATAAACAACGCCACGAAGATAAGCTATGTGGGCAGGAGATTCCTCGAGGAGATAGTGCAGGACTATTTCCCGGATGTGCCGGTGATACCGTGGAGTGTCAGGCAGGAGACTAAGGCGAAGTATTACCATGAACAAGCCATGGTGATCCCGAATGGGATATCGCCGGATCTCTACTCGGAGAACAGGCGCGAAGAGCCGGATTTTGGCAGGCCGGGGCTGGCAAAGGTCTTCGGGCCGGACGATGATGTGATGGAGGCAAAGAAACTGAACCTGGCCAAGTTCCAGCATCAGATGGGCTTGAACAGGAGTCCGGAGGCTATACTACTCTACTGGCCGAGCAGACTTGACCCGAACCAGAAGGGCGTTGAACTGCTGGAATGGATAGCGCAGGAATTCGTGAACAAGAACCCGGATGTGCAGATCGCGGTTGTTGGTGACGGGCTTTCGAGTGACTGGAGTCACAAGGATATAATGGGCAGGATTGCATGTGCCTCGCGAGGCAGGATTGCCTATCAGCCGTTCAATGAGGAGTTGAGTCTGCTGGGATATGCTGCGGCGCATGACGTGTTCGGGGCGTCGCTGTACGAGCCTTTTGGACAGATAGATGTGATGGGCAATATCTATGGAGCAACGGCAACCAATCGTGACACGGGCGGGTATTCGGACAAGATAGTACCGCTGAGCCTGAAGGCGTGGGGAGCGCCCACCGACAGGGGCAATGGCGTGCTGTTCAAGACCTATGATACAGGCGGATTGTGGTGGGGGCTGTCGCTGGCTGTGCAGAACCACAGGTTCTTCAAGAAGAACCTGGGGCTGTACGAGCGGCAGATGAAGCGGATAATGCGCGAGGCACGCGATCAGTGGAGCCTCGAGAATATGGTGGCCGGTTATATAACGGCGTACGAGGAGCTCAACAGCGGCGTTCCGCTGGCTTGATGCGGATCCACCTGTAAGGGGAAGATATTGCTTATCGTGGGGCGGCGCTGTAGGATTGTCTCCATATAGGAAACCAGCTAAGGAGCAGGAATGGGTCAGGCAGTACGGTTCTACTACAAGAACGTAATGACAGACGTTACTGGCGCTGAGCATGGCATCAGCCCCAAACAGCTCGATGAGCTTGCCGTCAGTGCGGCAGCAGCCGTCCGGCAGGTAAACGAGCAGCGGGCAGCAGGAAAGACGCGATATCGCGATCTGCCTTATGACGAAAAAATGGTCGCGCGCGTCAAAGCAATGGTGAAGGAATTCGCACCAGGGTGTGAGAATCTGGTCGTGCTCGGGATTGGCGGCTCGGCGCTCGGGAATATCGCTCTGCAGACTGCGCTTAATCCCTACTTGTATAACACGGACCCGAAACAGCGAAGAGGCCCGCGTCTCTATGTCTTCGATAACGTTGACCCCGGCCAGTTCGCCAGCTTTCTCGAATGGATAACACCGCAGCTCGGGAATACTGTGTTCAACGTGATAAGCAAGAGTGGCCGCACGGCGGAGACGGCGATGCAATTCCTCATAGTGCGTGACATCCTGCTCAAGGCAATGGGGCAGGACGGATACAGGAAACACCTGCTCGCGACGACCGATGCAAGATCGGGGACTCTCCGGACGATAGCCGACAAGGAGCACCTCAGGACGCTTGAGGTGCCCGATGGCGTCGGCGGCAGGTTTAGCGTCCTCTCGGCGGTTGGTCTCTTCTCGGCCGCCATGACGGGAACTGATATAGATGCGCTCCTTGCCGGTGCCAGAGATATGGACCAGCGTTGTAAGGAAGAGGATGCACGCAAAAACCCGGCCGCGATGAATGCAGCCATCAACTGGCACTACTACATGCGGGGCAAGCCTATATCGGTAATGATGAGCTACAGTCATGCCCTTATAGACTTTGCAGACTGGTACCGCCAGCTATGGGCCGAGAGTCTTGGCAAGGCCAAAGACCTCAAGGGCAGCGAGGTCTTTGTCGGTCCTACGCCCGTCAAAGCGCTCGGCACGACCGACCAGCATTCACAGGTGCAGCTCTATCGCGAAGGGCCCAATGATAAGCTCTTTACCTTCCTTGAGGTGAAGAGTTTCGCCAGAAGCGTGACATCGGGTCCGACACCAGAATGCGCCCCCGAGCTTAGTGACCTCGCCAGTCAGGAGATGAGCAAGCTCTTCCTGGCGGAAAAACTCGGGACCGAGTATGCCCTCACCAAGAGCAATCGACCGTGCCTTTCAGTTGTCTTTGATGAAGTTAGCCCCTATACCATCGGCCAGTTCATATACCTCTATGAGGTGACAACATCGATCGCCGGCGCGCTTTTCGGAATAAACACATATGACCAGCCGGCCGTCGAGCTTGGCAAAGATGCGACGCTGGCCCTCATGGGTGTTAAGGGTTACGAACAGCTCGCCGCCGAGATACGACCTCTGGCCGCGCGTGACGAGGGTTTCATGATCTGATGGACCTTCTTGCGGCCATTGCAGCCGATGACCTGGCGAAGATACGCTTCCTCTGCATGTTCACCGTGCTTCTCGGAGGCGTTGCGGGCGGCTACCTCGCCGGCACCCGCCTTGGCCTCGACGAAAAAGTGGCCAGGAAATTGATGACCCTGGTTATCGCTGTGTTCAGCTGGCCGGCTACGCTCATAGCCATCTGGCAGATCGAGATGAGGTGGAATGTCCTCACAGTCCCAGCCATGGGCGTGCTGCTCCTGCTCGTCTCCAGCGTCCTGGCCCTTGTCGCTTTCCGTTTCCATAAGCTCGATACCCGCGCGCGCCTCACGGCCGTCATGGCCGGCGGCCTGGCCAATCTGAGCTACACCGGCGGCGCATTCGTCTGCTACGCGCTCTTCGGCCTCCACGGCTACGCGCTCGGTCAGCTCTACCTGGCCCTGTGGCTGCCCACGGTCTACATAATATGGATGCCGATACTCAAGGCGTACGAACAGCGGGCGCTCGGCCACAAGGTCAGATTCGGCCTGCGTGATATGGTTGATGCCCGCCTGGTAGGCCTCTGGGCGGTGGCGGTCGGGGTCATCCTGAATTTCTCGCCGCTCAAAGCCCCAGCCATCATCACACGCTGGTACATTATGGACCCCTTCATCTATGCCGCCAGCGCCCTTACCTTCTTCGCCATCGGCATGCGTCTAAGTATCTCGCGTCTGAAGGATTATATGTCTTTGTATTTCACCCTCGGCGTGGTAAAATTCATCCTGACGCCTGCAGCTGCCGCCCTGATACTCTGGCTTGGGGCGGGCTGGCTTTCAGGGCTTTCGCCGCTGGCCAGGGATGTTATAATGGTCCAGTCAGCAGCGCCCTGTGGCACCACCATGGTTACAATGGCCAACATCTTCGACCTCGACAGCCGGATGGGCAGCGCGCTCTGGGTCGTCAATACCACAGCATTTGCGCTCGTGGTAGTTCCGATACTCTTCCTCATCTATACGTGACATTGCCGGGGCAAAAAGGAGCAGACTATGAGATACGCGGTTATTATGGCTGGTGGCACGGGCCGAAGGCTTTGGCCTCTCTCGCGCGAGACCAGACCAAAGCAGGTCCTCAAGCTCATCGAAGGCCAGACGCTGCTCCGCCGCTGCTTCGACCGCTTGACGGATCTCTTCGACCTGCGCAACATCATCGTCGTCACGAATGCCAGCTATGCCAACATCGTCCGAGAGAACCTCGCCGAGCTTCCCTACAACAACGTCATTGGCGAGCCGGTCGTACGTGACACGGCAGGTGCCATAGGCCTTGCTGCTTCCATACTCTCAAAGAACGACCCTGACGCTACAATGGCCGTCGTCACAGCCGACCATCTCATAAAGCCCGTCAAGACACTACAGCAAGCCCTCATCGATGCGATGGTCTGCGTCGACGAAAAGCCCGATATGCTGCTCACGTTCGGCATAGACCCGCAATTCCCAAGCACACAATTCGGCTATATCAGGATCGGGCAGCCTCAGGAGTGCCCCAGGTGCCAGAACAAGGTGTTCAAGGTGGCCAAATTCGTCGAAAAGCCCGACGAAAAGACCGCCCGCAGATATATACAGGAGCGAAACTACTGCTGGAACAGCGGCATGTTCGTCTGGAAGGCGAAGACCATTCTCAACCGCATCTTTGAGAACCTGCCCGAATCCAAAGTGCCGTTCCAGAGAATTGCCGCAGCATGGGATACGCCTTCCCAGGAGACCGTGCTTGAAGAGGAGTTCATCAAGCTGCCGAGGATAAGTATCGATTTCGCCGTGATGGAAAAGGCAAAGGATGTGCTCGCGATACGCCTCAAATGTGACTGGCTCGACATGGGCTCGTTCGCCGCACTTGCCGATGTTATCGATGCTGACAAGAATGGCAACGTTGTCGTCGCGGGCCACAGCGAAGTGATGAACTGCAAACAGAGCATCGTCGTGACCGAGGATGGCGACCATCTTATAGCTGTTATGGGCCTTGAAGATGTCGTTGTGGCCCATACGCCCGATGCCACACTCGTCTGTCATAAGAACGAGGTCAATAAGCTCAAGGACCTGCTCGACCAACTGAAGGCCCACGGCCGCGCCAAATTCCTGTGATATCTATTGCGCATCTTTTGCGATTTTTGTTCTTCTCTTGGTGGTGAATTTCATTGCGCTATCTTGCGATTGACTATGGGCTGAAGAGAACCGGCCTCGCTGTCTGCGACAAAAGTGAGACTCTTTGCTCACCGCTCAAGGTCGTTGAGACCTCCCCCGGTCTCATCCCCGCCATACTCAAGCTAATCCAGGCCGAAGCGATAGAATCCATCGTCGTCGGCCTGCCTGTGAATATGGATGGCACAGAAGGCGACATGGCAAAGAAAGTGCGTGCCTTTGCCTCGCAGCTTGGCACCAGCACCCCTTTGCCGATATACCTCCACGACGAGCGACTGACCAGCCACAAGGCTGAAGAGCTTCTTGCCCCGGCCGACTTCACATTGAAGAAAGTGAAACAGCGTCTCGACGCTGTCGCCGCCGCTGCCATCCTCCAGACATTCCTGGATTCACGAAATATGTAGGGGCGGACCAATGTGTCCGCCCGTCTTTTCTCTATGAAAAAAACGATTCGAACAAGCAGAAAGCGCCAGCAGGTCACAAAGCGAACCCGCCAGACAAAGTTCGTCGACATCTTCCGCACCACACCGACCGACACAGTCTGCCCCAATTTCTATGTCCTCTCCCACGCAAACGGCTGCACCTTCGCGCCCTTGTGCGCGTACTGCTACCTCAAATCATCCTTCTGGTATCTCGCGGCGCCGCAGGTATTCACCAACACCCGCCAGTTGCTCGACGAAGCCAGAGCCTGGCTTGGCCGCGATGGCCTCGAGTCCTACATGCTCAATACCGGCAATCTCTCCGACAGCCTCGGCTTCGAAGAGCACCGGCCGCTCATTGCCCAGCTCATCGAGATCTTCCGCGCCGAGGCCGAAGCGAAGGGCAGAAAACATACGCTGCTTATCGTGACAAAAGGCGGCCGCAAGGAGTGCGACAGCCTGCTGCAGAGCAAACCTTGCAGAAACGTGATAGTCTCCTTCTCGGTCAACAGCCCCGATGCCGCCCGCAAATATGAAAGCGGGGCAGCCACGGTCGCTGACCGCCTGGCAGCCGCGCGACAGCTGAAATCCATGGGCTGGCGGATTCGCATGCGCATCGACCCCATGATAGCCGGCTTCGATTACGAATGGATAGTCGAGCAGGTTGCCCAGCTCGGACCGGAGCGGATTACCCTCGGCACCCTGCGCGCCGACCACTCCCTGCCCCGATATGTCAATCAGTCTCTCTTTGACGAGCTGGAGCCGCCCGCCAAAGCGAAAGGCCTCGCGCGCTATCCCAAGGCCGTGCGCCTGGCCCTCTATCACCCCGCGGTCAAGAAACTGAAAAGCATCGCCCCCATCGGCCTCTGCGAAGAAACCCCCGACATCTGGGATGCCCTCGGCCTCGACACCGACGCAAAACAGTGCAACTGCTGCCTCTGAAAAAGGGGACATTCTGCTTTTTTGGCGGGCACACCGCCCGGGGAGCCGGGCTCACCCGCTCGGCAACAACACTCAGGACGCGGATCTGGCGCTCATAAAAACAGGGCTCGCTCAGCTGCTTTTCCGCCTTCTTCAGCATTTTCATCGTGTTCGGTGCGGTAACAGGGCGCGGTCGCTTGTATGAATAGGCCCATTCTGCTATCATACACTCAGTGTGTCTGATGTCTGACTCTCTCCCATATTGGTGATGAAACTTGCCGCCCAGCTGGACGACATGCTTACAGATGAAAACAGACCGCTCTATCACTCCGCCATCAGATAAGCAGAGCATCGTCCTGATGGCTGCATCACTGCTTGTGTTGCTGCAAGCAGCAACGGCATTCTCCGCTGTCTATTACGTCGCTACCAATGGCAGCGACACCGGCGCAGGTACCTTCGAGAGCCCTTTCGCCACTGTCCATCGCGCCCAGCAGGCTGTCTCGCCCGGTGATACGGTCTATATACGCGGCGGGCGGTATGTGATGAGCGAGTCGCAGATAGCCAGGTACTACAGCATATGGGCATATGTCACCGAACTGAACAAGAGCGGCGCCTCCGGAGCTCGCATCAACTACTGGGCCTATCCGGGAGAAAGGCCCATCTTCGACCTCTCGAATATCAGACCGGCGGGCTATCGTATTGACGCTTTCTATGTCACTGGCTCGTGGCTGCACTTCAGAGGACTTGAGGTGGTCGGAGTGCAGGTGACTATCCTGGAGCATACGCAGTCGATATGCTTCGCCAACGACGGCGGCAGCAACAACATCTATGAGCAGCTCAGCATGCACGACGGCCAGGCAATCGGCTTCTACCTAACTAGGGGTTCGAACAATCTCATCCTCAACTGCGATGCATATCGAAACTGGGACTATACCTCGGAGAACGGCAAGGGCGGCAACGTTGACGGTTTCGGCGGCCACCCCAATAAGAAGGGTTACACGGGCAATGTGTTCAGAGGTTGCCGAGCCTGGTTCAACAGCGACGACGGCTACGACTGCATCAACGCGTGGGAAAGCATCGTATTTGAGAACTGCTGGGCATTCTACAATGGGTACTCCACATCCTTTGCCAGCTTGGGCGATGGCAATGGCTTCAAGAGCGGCGGATATGGCAGGAACGGCTCCACAGTGCCGAATCCCGTCCCTCGCCACGTGACACAATTCTGCCTGTCCGTCGGGAACAAAGTCAACGGCTTCTATGCGAACCATCATACCGGCGGATGCGACTGGTTCAGCAACACGGCCTATCGCAACAACACCAACTATAACATGCTGGGTACACTCCTCGACAACCTGACCGATGTCCCCGGCTACGGGCATAACATGAAGAATAATCTTGGGCACGGCGCCAGGACCATTGAGGTATCCAATCTCAACATGGTCGCCAGCGACGTCAACGACAACTACTTCACCATGCCTGTCGCAGTAACAGCCGATGACTTCATGAGTCTTGATGAGTCGCTGCTCACCGCCCCCAGGCAGGCCGACGGCAGCCTGCCCGCCCTTACCTTCACCCAGCTTACAGCTGGCAGCGACCTCATCGATGCGGGCGCTGACATAGGATTCCCCTTCATTGGCGCTGCGCCCGACCTGGGCGCCTTCGAGTCCGGCCTCTACGCATATTACTGCGATGGCAACCTGCCCGCCGACCTCGATGGCAACTGCCAGGTTGACTTCATCGACTACGCACTGCTTGCGGCACAGATGCCCACGGGTACCAGCGATCTGGTGGACGTGGCCATGATGGCCAGCCAGTGGCTCCAGTGCGGCCGCCTGCCCTCAGACCAGTGCTGGCAGTAGCCGGGTAAAAAAGGGGACATTCTGCTTTTTCCAAGGCAGCCGCTTGCCCGAATACTTGTGGCACGGGCATTCCGCCTATGTTATCCTCGCGAATAGCGGCTGCACTGCTCGGATGGGCGACTGACTGAGATGTGCGATCACACGTCTGCTCGCATCCGGCAGTAGGGGCGCAAGCCAGTACGCAAGCTGATAGAGTTCGGTCAGCCACGTAGTCAGCTTCGTATGGAGCAGGTCATTATGTTCGCCCGTCAGCTCCCACGGTCTTTCATCGTTTATCCTGTGGTTAAGGCTCGTGACAATTCGCCACAGACTTGCCAGCGCCCTGTCGAACTCGTACCGCTCGATCGCTTCGCGATAACCTTCCGGCGCTGGCAGAGGCTCTTGCACGCCCAATGCCCTGAAGCCTGACTGCTCGCAGAGGCGGCACAGCCGGCTGAGCAGATTCCCGAGCCCGTTCGCAAGGTCCTCGTTGCATACCCGCCCGAGGCGTTCCAGCGAGAAATCGCCATCATCAAAAGGCGGGATGGCTTTCAGCAGGAAATACCGCAGCGCATCAGCCCCAAAACGCCCAGCCAGCTCTATCGGGTCAAGTGTCGCCCCAAGCGATTTGCTGATCTTCTGCCCCTTTTCAGTAATGAAGCCGTGTACCACTATCTCATCGGGCAGCGGCAGCCCAGCCGACAGAAGCAGGGCGGGCCAGTATATCGCATGGAACTTCCAGACATTTTTGCCTATCACATGCACCTTGTGCGATTCGTCATTCCAGAACTCCCGCCATGAGGCTTTCGTGCCGTATCCCAGCCCTGAGATGTAATTCACAAGGGCATCGATCCACACGTACACAACCTGTGAATCATCTTCCGGCACCGGAATGCCCCAGCCGCCGGCTCTCTCTGCCGGTCGGCTGATGCTGATATCCTGAAGCCCGCGGCCGATAAAGGCCAGCACCTCATTCTTTCGCGTCTGCGGCACGACCTTTATGACATCCGCCTGTACCAGCTCCTTCAGTTGTTGCTGATATGCCGACAGCCGGAAGAAGTAGTTCGCCTCGTTCACCTGTTGTGGCGGCACCCCGTGGTCCGGGCACAGACCCCCCACAAGGTCCTTCTCCTGATAGAAGTCCTCGCACCCGGCGCAGTAAAGGCCGCTGTAGTCCCTGACATAGACGTCTTCAGGCCGCAGGCTCTTCCATAGCAGCTCAACACCTCGCCTGTGCCTGCTCTCCGTTGTCCTTACGAAGTCGTCGAACGAGATATCGAGTCTCCGGGCAAGCTGCTCGAAGAGTGCGCTATTGCCGTCCACGAATTGCTGCGTGTCAACTCCAGCCTTCCTTGCAGCCAGCACGTTCTTGAAGGCGTTCTCATCCGTGCCGGTCTGCAGGCGGGTACTGTTGCCGATGAGGCGGCTGTAGCGCGCAACAACATCCGCCTGCACCAGCTCGAGAGCAAAGCCGACGTGTGGCCGTGCGTTCACATATGGTATCGCTGTAGTGATATATACTGTCCTCTTCATGAGGTTCTCCTTTGGATAAGGGGTAAACAAAAAAGGCCCGGAAGTTTGTCGCTTCCGGGCCTGGTAGTGTCCGCTTCGGTAGGGGAGTCTAGTCCATGCCTCCCGAGCGGCAGACGTACCGGGCCCGCTTGCGCATCATGGCGCCTGTCATCGCGAAACCCAGACTCGTCAACCAACTCGGCAAAACACTACTCCCAAATCAACTACACCTAGTATATCGTCCAATCCCGCCCCGTCAATAACGTATAACGTGGCACGGGTGTCTCGCCCCTGGATGTAGGGGCGGACCTGTGTGTCCGCCCGGACACCAGCGAAACGCCGGAAGGCGTCCGATTCTTCGAAAAAGGGGTCCGGGAGCCTTCTCTTCGCGTGCCTGCACGCGGGCTCCTGGACCCTTTTTCACTGTGCGATGATCGCCATCGCTTGCCATCTTCCGTTCGGAGTTCACGCTTCAGCGTGTCATCCCGCATTGTAGGGGCACGGCATGCCGTGCCCGTCGTCAGCTTACGCCTCTCCCGAAGGAACTCTGAGCCTGTCGAAGGGCCGGCGTGAGCAATGTGGCCCGTCCCGACGTACATCGGGATTGCCCGACAATCCTCTTTAGGGTAGCTCGAGCTTCCAGCTTGAGCGTGCCCTCCATATCGCGCCGCGATTCCCTAACAAGGCCCGAGGGGCCGGAAGAATGACTAGCCGGGGGTGTCAACCCCCGGCAGGTGAGCCGCACCCATCCCTCTCTTTCTCCCTCCTCTCTTCAAGCCCCAGCGGGGCGAAAGAACCAGTGCCCTTGGCAGACGGATAAGGAAGGAAGATTGTCTTGTTTCTGCCAATAACCGCTGGTATTATTACAACGACAGGTGGCAGATGATGGCTGCTTATGACGACAGCGGCAACGCCACAAAGTGGATATACGGCAACTATATCGACGAGGGCCGGTAACGAGGAACCATATGACCCATCTTCATCAGTCTTGCTTTCGTTCCGGCAGCTCTCGACTGACGACTCACGACTACCTGGCCACGACCAGCTATACAGCCCCGCAATCCTCGTCAACTCCAGAGTAGGGCAAGCGTCCCGCTTGCCGTTTTCGCCAAAGAAGCGAAGCCAGAGGCTTTGCCTACTCTCCCAATACGATGCCTACGGCGCTTGCCGAGTATTAAACGATAATTATACTGCGGACGCTGATGGGAAACCGGATTTCGGAAATCCGTTCTTGTTCACTGGCAGAGAGGTGGACTTCTTAGATGGCGGCTCTCTGCCGTTGCAGTATAACAGACACCGCTATTACTCGCAGACATTAGGAAGATGGACATCAGAGGACCCGCTGGGAATTGATCCGACAGGATATCTGCATCAGAATTACTTGAGTGCTATGGGCCAATACAAGGATGGCTTGAGCCTGTATCTGTATGCGCGTCTTAGACCTCTGCAAAGGCAAGATCCTCTGGGGCTGTTATGCAAGGACAAGTGTAAACCCGGAGAAATCCGCTTTAATGAGGCCACGCTCACCGCTAGTTGGCCCGGTCAAGATGAGCGGCACCGCGCTCCTTGGGGATTGGGTGAGATTGCCTCGGTGTCACTGAACCTTCAGAACGGCCGGATTGAGTGGGATGTGGCCGACGCGAGAACCTTCTACGAATTGCTAGTCCAAGCGCTATGTGAAGGTGCAAATCCTGTAGCCGGAATGACGGGCGTGACAATGGCCAACGCTACGGCAGGAATGGGCTTAGTGTTTGACATAGAGGTGAAATTCGACTGTTGCTCTCGCAAGCAGACATGCGTGTTTTCGACGATTATAAACTTCCTTGCTGGCGCGCATGAGGTCTGTTGGCGCTGGAACTGGGAGAATGACTTGGAGGAGCAGCAGACTGTCAGGTCACTGAGCGGTGGGATGGGGAACATGCTTGACGATCACTATGGGCCTTCACCGGCCTCGGCACCCATAAACGAGCTTTTCCAGGACGTGCTTTCAGCCAGTCGCAATGTAATCGCAACCGCGCGGCAGACGTGCTGGAATTTGACACGACAACCTCGGTAGCAGACAAGTGCGGCATCTCGGCCGTGTCATGGAGTCACCATGAGAATCGTGAAATGCAAGACAAAGTGTATTGTGGTAGCCGCGCTTATCACGGTGATTATCATCGTGCTTGCCGTACATGGCGTTCGCCGTCTCGGTCCGTACAGGCGCATTATATCGCGCGATTATGCCGGGACCCTTAGCATCACTCCCCGCAAATGGTCGACTTCTTCACCACCAATAGATACTAAGCTTACGACTCTCGGTGATTTCACGATAGATGGGCTCAATGAGAGCGAAGCTACTGGCATAGTGCAGAACGAAGGGGGGCTTTGGAGTCTCTGGTTACGTTACCCCAACTATTATGTATTCATATCAGCTCCCATTCGCACTGACGACCGACTGCAGAAAGAGATTGCGGATCATGGCCTGTGCGAGGCAATCTCTGCTATTGGCTGCGTAAGACCTGCGAAGTGGTGGCGTGTGCTGCTGATGAGCAGCGATGAGTATGCCGATCATTGCTTCATGCTGCAGGTGAAAAGGAACTTACTCGGGCTGCAAGACCTTCGCCAAGTCACTCGTGCGGACATGTGTGGTCTCTTCGGTGTTGCAGACTTCTCAGAATGTCTCCTGTTCTTCGGCTGGTGGGCGGTCTCCGACCCTAAGGTAACTCCCGGCATTGTCGTTGAGGGGTTAGTGGGTTCTCAGAGTTCCACAGACCTACACAAGGTTGCTATTCTGTTTGACCGAAACGTCACGAAGGCGGAGGCAATATCTTGTTCAGAGCACTTTCTATCTACCATACGACTTCAAACAGAGGTTCCCTCTCCCGAAGCATGGCTGCAGGCGGTTCAGAGCGACATTGCCAGGAATAACTAGGAATAACCAGGGACAGTCACCTGTTTTCTTGTTGACAAGCGATTGGCTATCGAGGATATAGTGCATCCATGCCAAGGGTAGCCAGAGTAGTAGTTCCGGGAATGTCATACCACGTGACGCAGCGTGGGAACAATCGGCAGGACGTCTTTTTCGTCGATGACGACCGGCGAGTGTATCTTGAGTTACTGAAGGAGCAGGGTGCAAAATATGGCCTTGAGGTCCAGGGCTGGTGCCTTATGACAAATCACATTCACTTGATCGGTCAGCCGAAGTGTGAGGATTCGCTGGCGAAGGCTGTGGGCCGTACGCACTGGCTGTACACGCAATACGTCAACCGCCTGCATGGCCGCAGCGGTCACCTGTGGCAGAATCGTTTCTAT
>Ga0209164_1000843_pt1 | contig 51424 bp, 41 predicted proteins | sample MTBNYHSulfiMetaG_FD_187458 | JGI IMG/M metagenome (GOLD analysis project Ga0209164, IMG submission 187458) | Enrichment culture microbial communities from rom New York Harbor, USA that are MTBE-degrading - MTBE-NYH (New York Harbor Sulfidogenic)... | ecosystem: Environmental > Aquatic > Marine >... | reverse complement strand
AGTGTTCTATGGAACTTGTAGTTGAAGTCTATACGCTGACTAGAAAGCTCCCAGAACACGAGAGATTCGGTCTTGTTTCACAGATGCAGAGGGCTGCTGTTTCAGTACCATCAAACATTGCAGAGGGATATGGCAGAGAACACACTAAAGAGCTGATCAAGTTTCTTTACGTTTCCCGCGGTTCCCTCATGGAACTTTCCACTCAAATGGAGATAAGCGTGAAACTTGGTTACCTGTCTGAAGGTGATCTCAAACAGTTCGAATCCCTGTCGAACAGAGTCCACAAGCTCTTGAATGGACTTATCTTCTCTTTGAAGAAGACCGTTAAGTAAACAGGACGGGGATTTCTCCCCGATCCTGTTCTTTCCAACCTGCAACCTGCCATCCTCTACCGCGGCGGTGGTCAGATCAGATTAAACAACTCATTCTTCTGAGTGTCGATTACTGCTGCGTAGTCTACCGCATAGCTTGAAGGGATTACCTTCAGAGTTACGAGGTTCCCCATGACAGTCTCGACCTCAGCCTGAGTCAGAGTCTCCTTGGGCTCCTTTATGTAGAAGCCCTTGGACTTCTTCGCGGTCGAATCGTACCATCTAACGCTCAGGTTTCTCATTTGAGTTCCTCCTTTCAAATTGTACGGGGCTGCGGGTCGGGGGTTGCGGGTAGGTAAACCATTTCAACCCGAACCTCACTCTTTAACCGCTACCCCGGACTATCTGCTCTTACGGACCTGCTACCTGCTATCCGCTACCGCGGCTCTTAGTCAATCGGTCCGAGGGTCTGGGTTTCGACTAGCTTGATATCGGCGATGATGTAATTTGTGAGGCCTGCGATGTTATAGGCTGCGTCATAAGCCTCCTGTGCAGTCATTGCCGAATCGACCTTGAGAGTCTGTCTCGAGAGGACTGGTTTGTCGTCCTCAATGACACCGGTATCCCAGGTGATCGAGAGTGACTTCTCGGTTCCAACTACCATTACGGTTGTGCCAAGTCCCATGAAAATTTCTCCTTTTTTTGGAGGCGGGGGTCAGAGGTAAGGGGTTGGGGGTTTGAAAGATCTTACCCACCCGCTACCGCGTACCCGCAACCTCCGTTTTCTTCTTCGTGGCCACGTGAAATGAATATATATCACCGGATCAAAAATCACCAAGCTCAGGTGAAAAACACCTGACTTTGGCTCTGGAATACCGGGAATGTATAATCAAGATAGAGAAGCAAAGGCTCTTTTATTCCGATTGAAAGCTATCGCATTCATGTGCCGAAAATCATGAAAACGAAAGAAAAAAGAAGATTAGAAAAGAAAAAAATCCAAACACATCGAATGAATGAAATAATTGGTATTAATCGGCAATAATCGTGGATAAATAACAGTATTTGAAAATATCGCTCCTGGTCTCTCAATGCCGAATAGCTCACGAACAGTTCTTGACAGCGTTTATGGGAATGATATAGAATATATACACCCTGTTTTGATTGACTAACGGAGCCGATGGAGGTTTTTCAAAATATGGATGGTTTTGGAAAGACTGCTTTTATCTTTTGTTCTCTTTGTTTAAGGGTTTCTTTCTTCAAGAACTCATCTTCAGGTTTGTCTCCGTAGAGGAGCATGATAATTTTCGATTGAACGGGAGACAATCTGCGTAAGTTTAGCTGAAGCTACAGAGACACACCGTTCAAACAGCCCGATTTTGTTCTCAAGAATATGAAGAGATGATTTGAAGCATATCTAGGGCTTCAAAGCCGTCGCATTCAGAAAATAGAGTTCTGAATGAACTGAATCCATGCTGAGAGGAGGTGATTTATGGGCAGCCTGCGCGATGAGAGAATCATGAAACAGCTTAGCCAGAGGGAGCTTGGAGAGGTGATAGGCAAGGACCAGAAGTATATCTCCGAGGTAGAGCTGGGAAGGATAATTCCCTGTTTCCAGAAAGCGGATACTCTGGCCCGTTTCCTGGAGGTTCCTGTGGAGAGGATCTTTCCCTGTTTCACAAGGACTTCCAGATTTCCCGGCTACAAGGATCTCATGTATCTTTACAGTCTCGGTTACGACATAGGCGTATATGAGAACGCCATAAGAGAACTTACAACAAAGGAGGCGCAAAATGACTGATGAAGAAGGTCAACCGTCAACGGTCCACCGTTCTCCGAGAAGACCGTTTGCAAGTTGAAAGATCCAAGCTGCAAGCGACTGGGTTCCGTTGCAACTAACAACTTGGATCTTGGAACTGAATTCAAGAAAGGAAGGTGATCTGCCATGAATCCGGCAGTAAAATACGAGAACGGATCTCCTGCCAGAGACCCGCTCTCAAAAAAACAAAATAACAACCAAGTCAATGTTAGCATTTCTAGTCAGAAAGTGACTAATTCTGCCTACAGTTTCTGCAACAGTGATATTACTTCGTCCATTCCCGCAGAAGAAGTGAAGGGTTTTGGTTCTGAAGGTTTTCATCCAACCCGCAACCCCGGACCTGCATTCTTCGAGAAATTGCCTTTTCAGAAATCCCAAGACGGAGAACGGCTGACGGAGAACCGTCACCCGTTCCCACTATCCTACTCCCGAATCAAAGCCTTCGTTGAATGTCCTCACAGGTTCTATCTACGTTATTTCGAGGGACTGCCCGAAGCTCAGGGAGAGGGAAGAAAACACAACGGCCTTATCCTGAGGGCTTTGTTCAATTCTTATCTCGGTAATTCACCTACTCCCCTTCTCTTTGGGGAAAACCTGAAGAGGGATCTCGACCAGACAGAGTTCGGAGTTCAATTCCTCAAGAGCAAAGATATCGTAGCTTTGAACATCCCCTTCGCCCTCGATAGATTCTCTAATCAAATTCCCTTCGACGAACCGGAAGTGGTGTTTAGGGGAAGAGCGCAGTGTCTTTACACTGCGCCGGGGTCGGAGGCAGGTGGTAGCGGGTTCGTAAGATCAAAATCCAATTCAGACGGAGAATGTGATGATAAGACAGCGTCTTCCGATGTCCGTTCACCGTTCACCGAAAAAGCTGTAAAGAACCTTGAATCTGCTTTTCTTGGTCTTACGGAGGACGGAGGACCGGGGACGGTCAACCAACCCCTCGTTTTGTGCCACTTCAAGGCCGGTTTTGGAGATCCCGACTGGGAGAGGCTGTTTATTTACGCGTGGGCTTTGTCGAGACTAGGCTATAACATTGGCAGGATTGAATGGGTCTCTCTTTCGGCAGGGGCTTCAATTTCTAAAGAGGTGACAAAGGAAAACCTCGAAGAGGCGGGGATCAATCTCTACGCCTGGATAAGCCAGATCCTTAAGAGCGATTTTGTACCTGAAGCGGGAGACCACTGTTCTTACTGCCTTTATCATTCCTTCTGTACCTTAATGGAGAAGCTAGGAGAGGATCTCATGATAACAGACAGAGATTCACTGAAGAACACTCTTCAAAAGACAGTTGCTTTTCAAGAAGGGGCTAAGAAGATGAAGAAACTCGCAGATGAATTCATAGACAGAGAAGGGATAGGAAAGGTGGAGCTTCAGGGCTACGAGTACGCAAGTGATGAAGCTCCGACTCAGATAAGGCTTCTGGATAGAGAGGCGGCTCTGGATACCGTTGTAGGGCTCCCAGATCCATTCAAATTCATCACATTCAGGAACCTCTCCGAACTGGTCGACTATCTTCCCGACGATGCCTACGAGAAGAAAGAGAAGCTGAAGCCGGTGAGGAGGTTCAGGAAAGCATAGCTTTCGAGGCTGGGGGTGCGGGGTAGCGGGTTCGTAAGATCTTGACGTACCACCGACCCAAGAAAAGGCTAGCGGTTCACCGTTGACCGTTCTCCGAGGTGGAAGGAGCAAGTGATTTTGAAAGTTTCCAGAGCATGCGGTAATCCGTTCGGCCTTCTCTTCGATAGTTTCAAGAGTCTCTTTGTCAATAAAGCCGAATTCGAACGACAGTTCCAGCTGGGAGACTGTTTCATTGAGAGATCCACGGGCCATGTAGAGGAAATGAATGAATTCCTTCCTGTACTGGCGACCGGCTCCCTCAGCAATGTTAGACATTACGGAAACCGCTGCCCTGCGAAGCTGAGAAACCAGTGTGTATTTCTCTTCCTCAGGAAAAGTTGAGGTAGCAAAGTAGATATCCTTTGCGAAATCCTTGCTCAGCTTCCAAACCTCGAGGTCTTTGAATCTAAAAACCATCATCACACCTCCCGATGATGATGATAGCAAAAAGAAGGTTCACCGGCAAAACTTGGACATTTGCTGAGAAGACGTGAAAGCAGCCGTAATGAATGGATCTAGTTCTTTCGGAGATCGGTGAACGCTCAACGGATAACTATTTCAATGGAGGTTTTGTATGAATTACATAGAACTAATAAACAACTTCTGGATACAGCACAGGCGGTTTCATTTCAATGAAAAGGAGATCTCCATGTTCTTCTTCCTTCTCGACAGGGCGAATGAGTTATTCTGGCCCGAGAGTTTTTCTCTGCCTGCCAGTGTTTTCAGAAAAGAATTCGGCTGGACGAGAAATCAGGTGAGATGGGCGAGAAGCAAACTGATTGAAACCGGCATTATAAGCTATTCTTCAGGCGATACGTGTAGGAGCGGAGAGTACTCGTTCTCAGGAACATTTCTATGCGCATCTTCAACGCAATGTGTGAGCACTCCATGCGCACTTTCCGCGCACTGTGATGAGTTAGTAGAAACCTCGTCAGTACTGGAAGAGCGTTCATCGGAAATGCGCGATGGTGAAGATTCTACGCGCAAGTCATGCGCAGACCACGCGCAACTTTCGCGCGAATCACGCACACGCACATTATATATAAACAAAACAAAACAAGACAAAACAAAACTAAAAAACATCCTTTCTCCTTACGGAGAAACGAAAGTTTCACTTTCGCAATCAACAGGAGAAGGGGTTAAGAATGAAGAGATTTCGCTAGGCATGAAGACCGTATTTGGTGTCTTGGAAAAGGGGAATGCCGATCAAGGACAGGTTGATAGTGGTGAGTTTCCTCCCGGTGAATTGAGCGTTTCATCTTCCGAAATCAAATCGAATGGCAAAGAGACAGCTCGGGATAAAGGCGGACCTCCGGAAGAAGTCCCAGCTGAAGGTTGTCTGGTCGTTCCCTTGTTCGAGATGAACGATCAGGGAGAAAAGCAGATTGAGGAAGGTCAGGAAGATTTCTCCTATCTCGAATCCTGTTCGAGGTACGAGAGAGACGTAATGGAGACATGGGAGGCGATAATAGGTCCCTTCGAGAGGGAATGGATTCCTCTCTTGAGAGAAGCCCTGAGGAAATGCTATCCCTCCCAGATAAAGAACGCGATCATAGCGATAGACAGATCGAAACACGAGGTACTAGAAGAGATTGGCTTCGAGTATCTTATGCAGCCCCTTCTCAGGGGAGCCTTCGGAAGGAGAGTGAAGAAAAATGGAAGAAAAGATTGGAGCGATTCTGAACCGTTTAGAGATCCTATCGAAAAGTTCAAGAATCCGGCAAGAGAAAGACCCAAAACACTTGAAGAACTCCTCAAATTCACGGTATAGCAAGGACGAGGCGATAGAAGAGTGCATGAGAAACTGTCCCGGTCCGGAGAAGTGCCCTTACGGGGGATACATCATCTACGCCAGCGAAGATCCACGCTACAGCGACCTCATGTACGAGTGCTCGATATACAGGGAATTCAGAAGGGTGAGGGAAAACATGGAGAGACTGATAAAAGTTCTTCCCAAGGGACTTTGGGAGAGAAGACTGGATAACTTCATCCCGGAAGACGAAGTAACAGAAAGGGCTCTCGACCTCTCGAAGAAGTACGTGAGACACAGGGCGTGGAAGATAGGGTCGAACTTCGTACTTCTGGGAGGTTACGGCACGGGAAAGACTCACCTCGCTGCGGGAATAGCGATAGAGGCGGTCAATATGGGAGATACTGTAGCCTTCATAACCGCTCCTTCTTTGAAGATCGGAGACTTCAAGACGATTTGCGAGAAGATACAGGAGTGTTCGGGGGTAGATCTTCTCGTTATTGACGACCTGAGCAACGAGACGGAAAACAAGATGACCACAGACAAGATATTCGAACTGATAAACCACAGATATGAACAGGGAGCTGGAACGATAATAACATCCAACCTGAACTTAACCGATTTCGATGGAACCGTGGGGGCAAGGATCTTCAGCAGGCTGGGCGAGAGGACTGCGATCATGCGACTGGAAGGAGTCAGCTCTTACCGGGAGAAGAAGAGGGAGAGGTATGCGGCATGGACGAAGGAAGAGTTCCAAGATGCAAGTTCCAAGTTTCAGGAAGAACGAAGGAAAGAGGAGTGATGTCATGGAAGATAGAATAATCAAGACGATGGCTTTGCTTATGGATGGAAGATGGAGCGAGGCAGCCAATCTTTATCATCTGATAATTGACGATCATAGAAAGGAAGAGAGTACTCCACAAACAACTCAAAACGGAAATGACAGTCAATGCGCTTCGGAGACGAGTAAGCAGGTATCTGTAGCAACCGAGTTCGAAAGATGGGCGACACTGAACGAGGAAGAGCTATGGGATCTCAGCCATATCGCCTATCTCTTCGATGACACAGAGACGGCAGAATCGCTTTTGGAAGAGCATTATTCAAGAAAGCCGAACGATATAGAAGGAATGGTCTTTCTCGGAAAGGTCTACAAGAAGCGCAAAAAGCCTTACAAATCCGAATTGATGTTCAGGGCTGCACTTTCGGAAGATAAAGACAACATGAAAGCTGCGGAAGAGCTTGTTTATCTTTACCTCGAAACCGACAGGCCTCTCGACTCCCTCGCATGGGTACAGAAGTTGCTGAGGCTCGATCCAAGAACTCCGAAAAATTACTTTCTTGCAGGCAAAGCACTCGAGAACCTGGACAAGACAGAGCAAAGCAGAAGATACATTATCGCCGGTATGATCCTCGATCTGTCAAGATTTTTCGGGGGCAGTCTGCAGAGTTTTTATGAAGAGAAACTCGGTGAATCGATAACCATTGCCGATCTTCATGATGCCAGAGAGGTTATTGAGGAGTGGGTGGGAAAAAACCAGCACGCGGTTGACCGTTCTCCGTTCTCCGAGTTAGAGCACCAAGAGAGTAACTAGTTTCAAAATAGGTAGCTCTGTCCTTAGACCCGCTGAGGGCTGAACGCTGTACAATGGGGTTCGGGGCTGCAGGTTCGTAAGATCATGACCTACCCGAAGAGAGTTAACGGTTCACCGAGAGGGTATAAGAGCGGTTGGGCCATTGATCTTGCTCTTTCGGAGGACGGAGGACCGTTGACGGTCAACTATTTCTAATGGAGGTGAATGAAATGTCTGAATACAGATGGCCGATAGAGCAACTAAACGATATTCTTCAACCTATGAGAGAAACGGACTTTGTCGTGATAGGTTCGAGGCCCTCTCAGGGAAAGACTACGCTCATGCTGAACATGGCATATGAATTCACGAGAGAAGGAATGAGGACTGCCTATGCAACCGTAGACAGAAGCAAGGACAATCTAGAAGAAAGGCTTCTCCAAAGGCATCGTTATTCAGAGGATTTACTGAAGGACGGAGAAGACGAATATTTTGCAATGCGCTCCCGATACAGAGAGAAGTTAAGAAGCATACCCCTCTTCTTCTTAGACCTTAGAGAGTGGGGCGAGACTATTGACAAGGTCGCATATGCTATCGACGATCTGAAATGCTTTTTCAGATACGATATCTGCTTTGTCGACTACCTTCAGCTCATTCGTGAGAGAGAAGGAGAACTCAAGTGGTTCAAGGAGTTGGCTACGTTTCTCCAAATGCCGATCGTTATTGCAAGCCAGCTAAAGAGAACGGTAATGAACAATCCAGGCAATCTTCCTCAAGAGAAGGACTTTCATGACTTTGAAGAGATAAACGCCCGCGCGGACACGATAATCATGCTTCATCACAAGCGTTCCTATGACGACAATACTCCGAAAGAAGAGCTCAGGGTTATGGTCTCTAGAGACAGAGGAAAACCCGTGAACCGAGAAACAGTTCTTCACTTCGACTGGGAAAAGGCCATGCTGATGGAAGAAGAGCAAGAATCAATAGCTAGGTAGCGGGCTCTTCACCAACCGCCGGTCTTTTCAGGAAAACGGCGATCGGTTGCATCATGATTTCTTCTTCCAAAGTGAATCATTGATGAGCCCTTTTGCTCTTTTCGGCGGACGGTGGACCTTTGACGGGCAACGTTTGTTTCTTGCAACTCAGAACATGCAACTGTTTCACTCACACACCCCAACGGCAGGAAGGAAGAGAGATCCTTCCTGCCACTTTCTTCTGAAGCTACGGTACAAGCTTTCTCAACCAATGATTTTGCTTCACGCAATGACAGATATTATTGTAGATTTTGCAGTCAGACGAATATCATATCGTTTAATCACTCTGAAAAGATCGTCTGGGAGCTTTCTTACCTCAATAGTTAGAACTGAACGGCTAATGTCGTAACAATTATGTTCAAGTCAGGATGTATGATTTGTTGTGTTAGGTAAAGCTCAATAGCGAGCCTATATTCAGTACTTAAAGCAAAAAAACATCCTATCCAGTGAAACGGAGAATTTAATGAATGAGTCATCTAACCTAAGACAAAAGGCTGCATCAGGGCTCTTCTGGAGCTTCTCTGATCTCATAGCTAACCAGGGAATCCAGTTCGTTATTCAAGTCATACTTGCTAGGATGCTCCTTCCAGAAGACTTCGGGCTAATAGGGATGATTACGATATTCATATCACTATCAACAACTTTCATAGATAGTGGCTTTAGTCAGGCGTTGATTCGCGAGCAAGATGCAAAGCAAGAGGATTTCTCAACCGTCTTCTATTTCAACCTCGGAATGGCATCTGCTCTTTATGTAGTGCTTTTTTTATCAGCGCCTGTTATTAGTGATTTCTTCAGAGAACCGAAGCTCATTGAAATACTTAGAGTTTTGTCTCTTGTGCTGATCATTAACTCTTTTGGGATTATTCAGCGGGTTATGCTGGTTAGAAGAATCGATTTCAAGACACAGACAAAGATTAGCATCATTGCTTCTGTTGCGTCGGGTGCTGTTGCCGTTGCTCTTGCATATTTTGGTTTGGGAGTATGGAGCCTAGTAATTAGGACTTTGACAATGCAATTTCTTGTTGCATTTCTTCTTTCTGTCTCAAACAAATGGAAGCCTTCACTTGTCTTCAGCATGCAATCTTTTAAAAGGCTATTCAGATTCGGATCTCGCTTGTTGGCATCCGGATTGCTCAACACAATCTACATGAATATATATTATGTGATCATTGGAAGATTCTTTTCGGCAACAGAACTAGGTTTTTTCACAAACGGAAAGAAGCTCGAGGAAGTCGCTTCTCAAGCAGTAAGCACTTCTCTTCAACGGGTAAGCTACCCGGTGCTTAGTAGTATGCAAAAAGACGAGAACCGTCTTCGGGCGGGTTTTTCGAAGATAATAAGAACCTCCACATTCATCAACTTTCCAATAATGGTCTTTCTAGCAGCGATCGCTGCTCCATTGATTGGGTTAATCTTTGGCGAGAAATGGCTGCCTTCCATTCCTTATTTTCAGATACTTTGCTTTGAAGGGATGATCTTCCCTCTTCATGCAATTAACTTGAACATTCTTCAAGTTAAGGGCAGATCCGATCTTTTTCTGAGGCTGGAGATAATTAAGAAGGCAGTGTTTACGGCAACAATAGTAGTTGTTCTCATTATGAAACTCGGAATTGTCGGCTTGCTTTGGGGATCCGTACTCAACTCGTATATTGCATATTTGATAAACGCGCTGTACTCGAAACAAATGATTAGCTATTCTGTAAAAGAGCAAATGGCAGACATAATGCCTTCTTTCTTGTTGTCCTTTGTTATGGGTGGAGTTGTTTTTGGTGTAGGGTTTCTTGTTCCTGGGGGTGACGTTATCACATTGCTCGTCCAAACGCTGATAGGTTTCACAGCTTACGTTGGTCTAAGCAAGCTTTTTAGAATAAGAGAACTAGATACTGTGAGAGAACTCTTACTGTCTTTCCTGAAGAAAGGGCAGTAGCAAAAGCCTCTACGAAGGGTTCATTTGGAACCGCAAAAGTCTTATCGCACTTCAAAGATATACTATTCGATTAGTTAGATGTATATGGAAAGGTTCTTGGTGTTCTTTGGGCACTGGTCCTAAGCTTGAAGACAAAGTTCTCAAAGCGTTTCCCAATGCTAAGGACATAGTTGACTCCAACACCAAGCTTTCATAATCGTCTCAATTCTGAGCTTGTTTTGTGAATAAAGCGTGCTAGTGATAGAATTGGTTTGCAATTTCTTTCTTGTTTTGAGCATTTTCTGTTTTAAGGCCGTTGAGGCAACAGAGGTCATGCATCGATGCGGCAAGTTGTACGTAGTTGTTCTGCTGAGAACATGACTTTTTCTCGTTAATTGTTTGAGTTTTGATTGGGGAATCATTTCTGAATCTACAAAGAGGAGTTGAAAACACAGCACAAAAGGGTGATGACTATGGCTGGTTTTCAAAATCCTTTGACTGACGATTTCTACAAGACAAGGATTCAGAAGCGCGAAGAAGACATTAGAGGTTCGTATTTCCGGGATCAAACTGCGATTATCCACTGTATGGCCTTCAGAAGAATGAAAAAGAAGACTCAGGTTTTCTTCTCTCCTCAAAACGATCATGTGTGCACTCGAATTGAGCATTCGCTGCATGTATCGACTATAGCTTCAGTAATATGCAAAGCTTTGGGACTTGACGTAGAGATGGCGCAGGCGATCGCGCTTGGCCATGATATTGGCCATGCTCCATTTGGGCATGCGGGAGAGAAGAAACTCAATGAACTAGCGTCCAGTTCTGGGGGTTTCTTTCATGACGTCCAAAGCCTTAAAGTATTGGATCGGATTGAAAACGATGGGAAGGGCCTCAATCTAACTTATGCTGTCAGAGACGGGATAGTGTCTCATTGCGGGGAAGAAGATGACCGTAGCCTTGCTCCATGTGAAACCCCGAAAGATCTTGATACTATTCAGAAGAAGGGGACAATTCCAACGACCTATGAAGGTTGCGTTGTTAGGTTTTCCGATAAGATCGCCTATCTTGGCCGTGACATTGAGGATGCAATAACTGCCGGGATAATTAAGATTGAGGATGTTCCTCAGGACATAAGGGATGCTCTCGGTAGTAAGAACGGAGAAATCATAAATGCCTTTGTTACTGATTTAGTGACGTGGTCGGAGAGAAACGGCCTAATTGGGTTGTCGGATCAGAAGGTCGCCCTGATAAAGGAATTGAAGGACTTCAACTACAAAAAGATTTATAAGCACCAGAAACTGCTTACCTATATAGAGTACGTTGAGAAGATCATTGAGAACCTGTTTTATTATTATCTGCATAATGTTACTGAGTATCAGATGAACTTCAGCATGTACAAAAATGCTCCTGATAAACCGGCACAGCGAATTGGCGACTATATCGAAAGAAGACAAAGCGCATATACGCTGGAGCCGTTCAATACTACTAGAGTCGTTATTGATTATATAGCAGGTATGACTGATGATTATGCACTCAAAACATTCGAAGAAATCACATTGCCGAGGCCAATAGAGTTCGTGAGATAAGAGTGAGGAAGTGTATCGTAATGATTGAAGTCATGATTAGCTCGACTATTTCAGATTTGAGAGGCGAACGAGAAGTTGTCAAGAATGTGCTAGAAGATAAATATAAAGATTTGATTACTCTGGTCGGGGCCGACCCAATTCAGAATTTCACTCCCGGATCTCCGGCATACATGGAGTCGAAGAGAATCGCAGCCACATGTGACATCTATTTCCTAATAATTGGACAAAGGTATGGTCATAAATTGGAAGACGGAAGATCTGCAACAGAACTTGAGTTTGACGCAGCATTTGAGGATGATCCGATAAAGATAGTTCCGTTAGCAAGTAGTAGCCTCAAAATAGAAGACTCAGAACAGGTGAGATTCTATGGCAGAGTGAGTGATTATTTCAAAGGTTATTGGATATGTTTCTATGATGACCAGGATGATCTGGGAAATAAGTGCATAAGTATGGTAAACAGGTATTTGGAGTACTCAGTTAGAACTCGCAAGTGCCTTGATCTTCTAGATAAATTCGTAGGTGTAGTAACAACTCACAGTTCTTACGTCAAGAATGAGTTATCTTACAGTAAAGCAAAAGAGATGGTGGAGATATCAAAAACCGAAGCTGGTGAACGTCACATTCTTCAGTTTTCCAGGGAAGACATATCTAGTGACTTCTGGGGATGTGTTAGGTTTGCTTTGCAAATTTGAGAGGAGTCTAGATGTGTGTGTTCATTTTGTCAATAATGAGTATTCCATCGCAATGAAGAATGAGGTTCGTGATTTTGAGTCTGCATGGGATGTGCGAGAAAGTCTGGAGGTTTTGGGTAATTTGCTGAGTCAAGAGATTCTTCAAAACGGGTTCATTTCTGAACGGGAATTCATGACTCCTATGGGATGTGAAGTAAAGGGACCTAGACTAACTATACCTGGGTGTGTGGTAGTTGTGACAACCTCGGTTGACAAAGATTCTTTGGGAAAAGGAATTTCTGTCAATTTCAAAGAAGTCAAACAAGGTGAAATGAACTTCTCAGGACTCAGAGGAATGCAAGCTCTCAATGGCTCGCCACGTGACATTGTGCTTCCAGCAAATAACAATCCAGACCTCTTAGTGATTGGAAAGACTGTGTTGGCTACTGGCTGCACGGCGATATCACTTACAAGAACAGCTGTTGAGGAATTGAGACCTAAGAAGACAATTATAGCTTCTGTATTCTATTCAAATAAGGGACTTGAGGAATTGTGCAACGGCCTAGCAGGAGTAGATTTTGAGGTTTTCGTCATAGGCGAACCTGACGAACTCAATGAAGATGGCATGTTAATTCCCGGTGTAGGAGATTTGGATAGAAGAATACAAGAGTCCACATAACACCTTTTCAGAGACTCAATAGTCCTATTTTCTTTGGTGACTTTATTTACACCCCAGTTACATCGGTATTCGTTCAGTTAGAACAGGTTTGCCGTCAGCGGTTCTCCGTTCTTCGAAAAGACCGTTTTTATCCCCCTAGTATTCTGAATAAAAGGAGCGCTCAGTGGCGCCGCTTAACTTAGTCTGTTATTGCTCTATTCCGCGGTGATTTGGAGAGTCCGCAGTAAATAAGTGTTTTCAAGTTCAGTATCTGGAAAATCTAGAAGGTGGGCTGATATCACAAGTTCGTAGTTTCCCACCTCGGGCAAGTTGAGCTCATGACCGAAATCCCAGTTCCAAATTTCTTCTTGATGAATAACGCTTCCGTACTCATCGTACAGTGTAATGGTGACTGGAATCTGACATTCAAGACATCCAGATGCGTCCTTCAATCTAGCGCCGAGCCATTGGATTCCCGTGTTCATAGTTACCGCGGTTGTATCATCGGGTATCCCATCTATTTCGATATGGAGTCCTTCGAGAACATGCATATCCAGTGTTTGCCCTGACGTGAGCTGTAAGCCTTCGAGATTTGAAAAATAGCATGTTCCGTTTCTGCAAACCCCGTAATGATAGCCAACCGTATCGCAGGGCATCAGCCGTATTGTGAAGTCTGGTGTATGATACTCCGTTGATACTTTGCTCCTGAAATTGAAACTTATTCCGAGGTCTATTGCTTCGTATAGATCAATGCTGCTTATAAAGTTGAGTGTTGCGCAATTCTCAAGGGATAAAGTACTTCTTTTCGGGACAGACTCCGTTATTTACATTTCGGTAACATAGACATTCGTCAGTCAGAGAGGTCTGCCGTAAACGGTTCTCCGTCCGCCGACAAGACCGTATTTATCCCGCAATTATTCTGAAGAAAAGGGGCGTTCAGAGACGCCCCTTGAGTTTGTCTGCTATTGCTCTACTCTATTCCACATTGATTTGAAGAGTTCGCACTAAATAAGTGTTTTGAAGTTCAGAATCCGGAAAATCTAGAAGGTGGGCTGATATCACAAGCTCGTAGTTTCCTGCCGAGGGCAAGTCCAATTCATGACCGAAATCCCAGTTCCAGATTTCTTCTTGATGAATAACGCTTCCGTACTCATCGTACAATGTAATGGTTACTGGAATCTGACATTCAAGACATCCAGATGCGTCCTTAAGTCTAGCCCCAAGCCATTGGATTCCCGTGTTCATAGTTACCGCGGTTGTATCATCGGGTATCCCATCTATTTCGATATGGAGTCCTTCGAGAACATGCATATCCAGTGTTTGCCCTGACGTGAGCTGTAAGCCTTCGAGATTTGAAAAATAGCATGTTCCGTTTCTGCAAACCCCGTAATGATAGCCAACCGTATCGCAAGGCATCAGCCGTATTGTGAAGTCTGATGTATGATACTGCGTAGATACTTTGCTCCTGAAATTGAAACTTATTCCGAGGTCTATCGCTTCGTATAGGTCAATGCTGCCAATGAAGTTCAGTGTTGCACAATTCTCAAGCGACAGGGAGCATGATGATAACATAGGTAGACTCTCTGCGAACCAGTGTCTTCCCTGGCCTAGCTCAATGAAATGAATCATGGCTATTGTAGGTATGTTTCCATAGAGCATTTTTACTTCAGAGTATGAGGTTGTTGATTGAGTTTCATAGAAATCTAAGAGGAAGAATCTAGCAGTGACGATACTGGAATCAGATATCTCCATCCCGTTTTCGTCAATGAGAGTAATGTCTGCGTGATCTGTAAAGCTTGAGAGTTCTACAATGGTTGCTCCGGGAACGCTCACGGTTCCTTCAAGAAGGTATTGTTTGACTCCTTCAAGAGAAAGCGTCTCCAATCTCGCCATGTATCCCCATATACCTATCTCGAGATCCGAGATGTCCAGGATACCCTTGTCTGTTCCCGTACTCGTCGACTGGTTCTCTCTGAAGAAGACGATGTTCAGACTTCTTATCTTCTCTCCGGTTTGTGGATTGAACTTTATGTACGAATCGGAGGTCGGGGTCTTCTGTTCCTGGTAATTAACGTTCACTCCTCTTGATTGAAGCTCTACGATAGCTACCATGTCCGTTGAATTCTCTGTCAGGTCGAGATAGTTTCTGTTTACGTCTACGAAGTCTCCCGAACCTATTCCTAGATTGTTCACAAGAGGAGAGATATCCTCTATCTCGTTATCATAGAGGCTCAGCCATTCTAGATTAACGAGTGATTCCAGCGGCGTTATGTCTGCAATTATGTTGGAAGAGAGGTTGAGAGACCTAAGATTCACTAGACCCTCCAGTGCCTGAATGTCGAAAATACCGCCTTGCTTCTCTTCAACTGATCCCAATTGCAAATCATACGATGCAGGTTGATAGAAGGAACTCATTTCTTGTTTGAGAAGAATACTCGCTTGACTCAGTTCTCCAATAGACGAAATGATGTTTCCGCTTATGTGTAGTTCTTGAAGATTGGTTAGGTTCGATAGCGGGGAGATGTCTGTAATAAGGTTGTCTGAGCAATTGAGATAGATAAGAGATGTCAGATTTGAGATGGGAGAGAGATCATTGATTCTGTTGTTCCAAATGCCCAGATAGCTTAGCTGTGACATATTTGACAGAGGTGAGATACTACTGATGTTATTGTCAAATGCAAAGAGGCTTGAAAGATTCACAAGGCCTTGAAGAGGGGAAAGGTCAGTGATTGAATTCCTAGGGATCCACAGTTCTGCAAGTTGTGGGAGGCTTGACAGAAATCCTATGTTTTCATCAGTCAAGGAAAGATCGACAAGAGCCAGCGTTTGAAGATTAGATAAGGTTTCAATTGGCGAGAAGTTTGCTATTGGATTATTGCCCATACTCAGGCCTGTTAGGCTATTGATTGCCGAAAGAGAAGAGATATCAGAGATGTTGTTTGTCTCTATGTTCAGATACTCGAGTTTCGCGAGGCTTGCGAGCGGAGAGATGTCTGTAATGTTGTTCTCGTTGATGTATACATATCTCAAATTGCTCAGGTGCTCTATACCAGAGATGTTTGAGATGTTTCTCCATTCTGCGTGGAAGTCTTCTATCCACAGTACTTCATTTGCGTAGATCGGTTCACCAGCGTTCTTGCCGATGTACTCTCTTACGACTTGATCCAGATTAGGGTCAGGGAAGAATATCTCTTCCAGCACAGAATTCTGAGGATAGTACTGAACATCAACGGCTCTGTCGATTAGAGCCTGTATATTCAGCATATCCGCTGATCCCGAAGTTAATTCGAGGCTGTTATATGAGATATCCAAGACTGCCCCATCTCTAAAGCCGGTATTATTGATTAACGGAGAAATATCTTCGATCTTGTTGTTCGCTAGGTTTAGAGATCTTAGGTAGATCAGATTGGTCAATGAATCGATACTTTCTATATTGCAGTCTTCCGCACAGAGAGAAATTAGATTAGTGAGCGATGCTACGAAGTCAAAGTTATCACCCTGCAGATCGAATTCCCCAAGCGCAAGTTCCTCGAGCCAGGTCATCGAGGCCAAGGATTGCAGGTCGACAACCGGGATCGGATTATTTCCTATCCAAATACCTTTCAGGTTTGGCATCTGAAGAAATAGGGCAACCGTAGTCAGCTGGTTGTTCTGCAGATCAACAAATTCCAAGTTCGGAAGAGACTGCAGGAACAGAATATCGCTGTCGTACAGCCCCATGGTAGGTATTCTCAGGAGTCTAACCGACTCGAGGTAAACGAGCTCCGACACGTTGCTTATCTGATTATTTCCAAGATCTAGCACCTCCAGCTCAGTAAGAGTCAGAAGAGGAGTGACGTCGGTTATCTCGTTGTTGTTCAGACTAAGGTGCCTGAGAGATTCGAGATGCCCTATACCCTCCAGCAAGGATATATTTCGGTCATAGGCGATTAGGATTTCGATATTCATAACTTCATGCTTGTATATGGGGCCTTCCGGTTTGCCAATTATCTCTCTGATCACTGCTTCAAGATTCGGATCCGCGAAGGAAATTTCGATTGGCTGAGGTATGTTCAGGATTAGTTCTCTGACGAGATACTCGTTCTCGTACTCAGTCGAGGGGAAGTCTAGAAGTTGCGCCGATACAGCAAACGAATAGCTTCCAGGTGTGGGAAGGTAGATATCATAATCGAAGTCGTTGTTTCTCCATATTACCTGCTCCCAGATTATCTCGTTGTTCTCATTTCTCAGAGTACCTGTGAAAGGAATGGAATCGAAGACCTCTATGCTTCCTTCAGAGTTGTCTTTGAGTCTCCCGGATATGCGAAGGTTGCCTTGCGTAACTTCAATTGCTGTTGCTTCATCTGTAATGTCCAGGAATTCGAATCGGAGGCCTCCGAGAACTTGCAGTTCAACAACTTGTACGGCTGAGAGCTGCTGATTTTCTTTGAGAGAGAGATAGGTTCTTCCGTTATTTGCGGCTGCATACTCATAGGTTATGGATTGGAAAGGCATCAGCTTGATGGAAATATCTGTTGACTCATAGTCGATAGTGATCTTGTTCTTATGATCATATGCAATTCCAACACCTAACCATTCATAACTGTCTATATCACTGCTGAAGTTTAACGTCGCGTGATCTTCTAGAGAGAGGACCTGTATTGAAGGTAACGGAGCGTCTTCTACCATCCAGTGTCTAGAGGCAGCCTTCTCTGCGAAATGAATCTGCTCGATCGTTCCAAGGTTTCCGTAGATCCTTTTCATTTCGCTGTAATAGAGCTCCGATTGAAATTCTAGGAGGTCGCTCAAGAAAAACCTCGCAACGATGTCTGCAGTTGGAGAAAGCTCCAAACCAGCTTCATCTTGCAGCGTAAGATCAATGCAATCAGTAACGGCCGACAGGTCTACGGAGTAGGCTCCGGGAATCGTTAGAGATCCTTGTATAAGGTATATCTTTCTTCCTGAAGAGGTAATAGTCTCCACTTCTGCACCGTAATTCCACTCACCTAGAGCACAGTCATCCAGATTGAAAAGGCCATAGCTTGAGTCTCCACTTACTACCGTATCATTGCCGTACAGAACAAGAGCCACGTTTCTTATCTTTTCCCCGGTTTGTGGATTGAACTTTATGTACGACCCGGAGGTCGTGGTTTTCTGGTCCTGGTAGTTGATGTTTACTCCTCTTGATTGAAGCTCTACGATAGCTACCATGTCCGTTGAATTCTCTGTCAGGTCGAGATAGTTTCTGTTTACGTCTACGAAGTCTCCCGAACCTATTCCTAGATTATTCACAAGAGGCGAGATGTCTTCTATCTCGTTATCGTAGAGGCTCAGCCATTCTAGATTAACGAGTGATTCCAGCGGCGTTATGTCTGCAATTATGTTGGAAGAGAGGTTGAGAGACCTGAGATTTACTAGACCTTCCAGTGCCTGGATGTCGAAAATACCGCCTTGCTTCTCTTCAACTGGTCCTGATTGTAAATCATACGATGCAGGTTGATAGAAGGAACTCATTTCTTGTTTGAGAAGAATACTCGCTTGACTGAGTTCCCCAATAGACGAAATGATGTTTCCGCTTATGTGTAGTTCTTGAAGGTTGGTTAGGTTTGATAGCGGGGAGATGTCTGTAATAAGGTTGTCTGAGCAATTGAGATAGATGAGAGATGTCAGATTTGTGAGTGGAGATAGATCGGAGATTCTGTTGTTCCATATACCCAGATAGCTTAGTTGCGACATATTCGGCAGGGATGAGATATCAGCGATTTTGTTGTCATAGGCAAAGAGATAAGTTAGTTTTGTTAATCCTTGAATAGGCGAAAGATCTGAAACGAAGTTCATACCGAAATCAATGAATCCAAGGCTAACCAAGCTCTGAATAGGAGAAAGATTGGTAATAGAATTCTGCGAAATCCAAAGTTCTGTTAGTTGAGTAAGATTAGACAAGGAAAGGATTTTCTCGTCTGTCAAAGAAAGCTTGATGAGTGCAAGGGACTCGAGATTGGTCATATCGTACAATGGGGAAAGGTTGTTGATTGGATTATTGCCCATACTCAGGCCAGTAAGACTATTTAGATTCGAAAGCGGAGAGATGTCAGAGATATTATTCGCCTCAATGTTTAGATATCGCAAATTTGTGAGACTCGCAACCGGAGAGATGTCAGTGATGTTGTTCTCGTTTATGTACAAGAATCTAAGATTGCTCAGCTGTTCTATACCGGAGATGTTAGAGATGTTTCTCGAGTCGGCAAAAAGCCCATCAATCTGCGCGACTTCGTTGGGGTATATCGGTTCTTCAGGGTCTTTGCCAAGATAGTCTCTAACTGCTTGTGCCAAGCTAGCATCTTCGAACACGACTTCCTCATCTGCAACAAATGTTGTGAAACTCCACAATGGTCCTTCCGCCACTCCACCTTTGCTGTCTTTGGCAACAATTTTCCAGCAATAAGTGGTATTTGGTTCAAGCGACACGAAATCCGAGAGTAAAATTGTCGAATTCTCACAGTCCTGAACTAGTAAAGGAAGAGAATCTGAAGCATCAGCTGTTCCAAAATACAAGTCGTAGAGTACCGGATCGCCATCTGGATCTGATGATATCCATGACAAGGGAACTACAAGCATAATGTCTGTTGCATCATCTGAGGGCTCCGGATTCATAGGAACGGATGGAGGATAGTTACCTGGATAGACAGTTGAAAAAGACCAGATAGGACATTCAAAATCGTACGTAACAGTCTCTCCTGGATGCAGAGGATCTTCCATAGAAGGAAAGACTCTCCAGTAGTAAATTGGAGAGTAGGTGAGTTCTTCTTCAGGCGGAATCGTAATTGAAGTTGAATCTGTCGTAGTCTCGAAGAAAATGTAATTATCAAAATCCTCTATTGATAGGCTTATCTGGACTGTAAATTCCAGAGTTTCCCCATCTGTAAAAGTCTCCCAGCTCAAAGTGGGCTGAAGTGAAACTTCAGTAGAACCTTCCGCAGGAGACGGATCGGTTGGTTCACCAATGATATCCGCTCTGAACAAGTAAGCATATGTGTTGTTGCCTTTGTCATACTGGGTCCCGTCGTATGTCACATATCTATAGGGACTACTACGTAGATTTTTGTAAAGCCAACAATCGAATTCTGTTAGGGGGATCGTTCCACCTAGAGCAGAATCATAGCCAAAATCCTCGGGAATCAGCTCTCCTTGAAAGCCGACCGGTACAAAGTCATCAGGGCTTTCACCGTGCATAAAGAACGAATATTGCCAAATAGCCATACGAACTTGGTCAGGGGTAGCCAGAACATAGGTACCATCGCCAATCATTCTATACCATCTCCAGGAGATGGATTTAAACCGCCCGTTAGGATAGGCAGTTGCTTTAGAAAGCGCAAATATAAACCCTTCAAGATAGTCATCGGGCGTAAGAAAATCGAAGTCATCAAAGTAATACACGCATTCGTCCGAATCGTTAATTTCAAGAACATAGTCTCCGTTATAGGGTGGGATCAAATCATTGACTTTCGGTATTCCGAACCAAACTGTTCCCCAGCCAGTTTCCCAGTGATAGGGTTCGTAGTGAAAACCAAAATCCCACTGTCCACCAGGGAGTTCTACCTGTCCAAGGTTATTGGGAAGGGTAAGTCGTGCCGGGGCAGAAGGCTCAATGGTGACTGGTAGACAGGAGCAGTTCCTTATGCCTATGATAAACTTTATCTCAAACTCGTTGAATTCCTCGATAGGGATTTTGATTGGATCATCGATATCATCGAAGACTATATCTCCCTTCTCAAACCACTTTGAACCAGTCTGGGTTGCAAACGTCCAGTCTACAACAGGGTCTTCGTCTTCATCATAGAGACCATTCTTGTTTATATCTGGGTTTAAGAACTTCTTTAACGTCATATCAAATTTACCGAAAGCCGCAAGAGTCTCGTATGAATGACCGAGAATGTTGCACAGATCCTGTCCGGTAATTAGCTCGGAAGTGTACACTTCACCATTCAGAATCAAGTTACCAAGATCAATTATGTCGTTTGCAGCATATGAAACTGGAAGTGTATGTAGACCTAGCTCAGCATCTCCGATAAGCCCGAGTACATTTATTACTCCGTTGTATCTTTCCGCTATTCCTAGGACGTACGTTCCACCCTTACTAAGTTGAATTGAGTTTGCACCATCAGCTAGCACAAAGCGACCCGAAGTTCCTTCTTCCTCAATATCCGTGTAGATCAGCGAAAGCTCCCGGTCATCCTGCAATTGAAAGTTTGCCGCTTCTTGTTGAGCCAGCGAGAATTTGAGCAGGAAGCTGCCTTCAGGCACCACAATATCCTGCGTGTTGAAGCTCCATATTGGCCCTTCGGTCCTTGCTCCTAGACTATCGGTAGCGACTACTTTCCAGTAGTATGTACTTGCATTAGGAAGGTCACTTTGTAACTCGAAATAGTTCGTGTTGAGGGCTGACGCTATTTCAACTAGAGATGAGCTATCGCTTGGTTCACTCAAATACACATCATAAGAGAGCTCTCCACCGTCAGTATCCTCGCAATTCCATGAAAGCGTAGGTTGTGTCGGTACTTCGGAGGCCCCGTCGGATGGAGAAGGACTATCCGGTACCATTGGCGGAGTATTTATGAAATAGCTTGTTACCTGTATAACGGCATTAAGCATGAAGAAAGGGTTTCTTCCCCCTCGTTTCATTAGCGTTATGTCAAAATCATAGAAGACGTTCGTGAGATCCTCCATCTGGAAGGGATCGATCATCAAGTTGATGTTGCCTCCTGAGACTGTGCAGGGATATTCAACATAGTCGATGCTGCATGTAGCATCGCCAGTTATGAGCTTCACTCTATAGAGCGTATCTCCGACTGAAGCCCAAATATCCTTCAGGAAGTCATTGAGGCCATCAACGAGTTCGATTGTACACGGTTCAAAATCGTTCAGAACTACTAGGCCAGTTGTTGTTACAGCAGACACTTCAAGAACATCTACATATATGAGTATCTCCGAGCTGCTAGACACCTGAAACTCGCTTTCAGGATCTTCGCCTTTGAAGCATCCAGAGATTACCACCAACAATGCCAGAAGCATACACAGAAAGACTCTTCTCATACCATGATCCCTCCCTTTATGGAAAGAAAACGAGAATCTATTTCTGAGAACGAAATTGGCAAATATTTGTCTGTCATAAACATGAAGAGTGTTGTTAATGATAATCTAAGATAATAGCTACACTGAGTATACTCCCAGACATCAAAGAAGTAGTCCAATCGATTGCACTATTACTACCAATAGTTATGTAAATCTTTTCGTCGAAACATAGGATTGTGAAAACAGAAAAAACGGCGATTCTTTGCTCTTTGGCAATCTGTCTCTTCTCAAGAGAAGCACAAGAAATGAATCCGGAAGCGCCGGGGCTTTCCGAGCAAACTTTCTCTAGAATCGGTGAGGTTGATTGTTAATTCAGCGCTTTCAGATGTTAGAATCCTTTTGTTGGTTTTCATTAATTTCTTCTCCTGGGGAATCTGCTTGGATGCGGGAGTTTTTCTGTTTCGAGTGCAATGATCTATTTGGACTGTCTTTGTGGGTATCCCAGGGGAGGTAATGTATGACGCTAAGTGCATTTCTTTCAGTAATTGTTCTTCTTGCGATTGGTTTTGTCGCTTTGTATGTCTTGAGTATCTATCTTAAGTACAGGAAGTCTTCGTATTATGATGAGAGTGGAATCTCCTTTCTGAAGATTCTCTTCGATAAGGGGAACTACGGTGAGTTTCTTATCTTTACGGGACTTGAGAAACTAGAAAGGTATCATAGACTGCTGACAAATATCTATCTCCCAAAGTCAGTTAACGGTTCTCCGTCCTCCGACAAGACAAGACCAAAACATTCTGCAATTATTCTAAAGTCAAGGGGCGCTCGCAGGTGCCCCTTGATTTACGAATTGCTTCTCCTCAAATCACTTCATTCACCGTTCGAAAATCTGTTGTTGAATAAAAAAGTCTATTATGCCAAACTCTAAAAGCGAAATGTTCTTGAGTATGCTAGACGATCACCCGTTTGATCAGGCCTTCAGAAAGTGTATCAAAACGAGCTGGGTCAGAAATATGAAGCGATGGTTCAGCTTGAACATGACTAGAATTAAACGTAGGATTCGAGTATCACTTAAGGTTTAGACGAATCGAGTTCTGAACGTGGTGGGTAGAGCAAATGCATCATATAATGTTTGTTGGTCAGTCTATCTATAGCCTAATTTCCTCGTAGAGAGAACAGCAGAATTCTTTGATAAAGCTAATTACATGATTTGCGTCTGACTCAGTTATTGGCCACCTGGATCCAGGAAAAGACGGATCAATGTCAGCTTCGTGCGCTATCTTGTTCCGCCTATCAGCAACTAAATCAACAGTTTGCTTAAGTTCTTCGCGCGTCTTGTTCATTCTCCTCGCAGTGCCTTCCCAAATGTCCTCTTCCGTGACCAACCTGAGCGCATCGTTGATTGCCTTGGATTGTTGAAAGCTTCTCCAACTGTGTTGATCTCTAATCTCATCCATGAACCAGTTCAAATGTTCGTCTGAGTTACAGTACAAGAAGGAAAAGTCCTTCACAGGTACTCTAAAAGCTCTGAATGCTTTAGTTGACTTTCTTTTCCCGGACAGAATTTCTATCATCCCAGTTGCTGTTACTTCATGTACAAAATAATCCAAAGCACTTACAGTGAGAACGATTTCTGATCTCAGAATATCGGAAATATCGAGAGCTTTTTCTGTGACTTGCGTCAGAGCAATGTATGTGTAATGAAGATCGCTAATTCGAGCGATGCACTCATTGAAATTGCTTATAGCTGCTTGCATTAACTAGTAAGCCCCTCAATCTTTCTACTTAGTTCACAGAACGTGTGCCTAAATGTTTTCACACTCTCGAGGGAATTACTCAATACAACACCTTGCTGAGCAATCTGATCAGCGCTGAGAGCAAATACTGGTGTCTGAGTCTCCTGGGATCTGGCTATCAGCGTGTTGAAATCCGAAATCATGCTTAAGCAGTAAGGCTCTGGATTATACATATCATATTTTTCTCTGCCTAGCACAAGTTCACTTTCCAGGAGCGTCTTGAATAACCTTTCCACTACAACTTCGTTTATTGCGTCTACCCAATATTCGAACCCTCTCGATGGCGCACCACCTCGGAGTCTGAATTTCTGGATTATTGTTCCAAGAAACTTAGGTCTGGCTGATGGAAATGCATAACTGGCTTCTTTGAGCACTCTATTATCCCCTGCAACCTTAGCCCACATGCTCCATTTTCTTATCATTGTTGACAATGAGTCAAGGGCCATTACAGAATAGAAGTCCGGAGAAGTGGGCACTATGAAGTATTCACTTGTCATGAGTAGGTTCTGGTTAATAGAACTAAGACTTGGACTCATATCAATGATCAAGAAGTCTGCTTCGTACTTCTCAGCCGTCTCTTGAAGCATATAACTCATAGAGCCTGGGAGGTTCTTGAGAGTCTGAATTGCTCCTGACAGTTCTTGAGCTATACCTAGTGTTACATCATATTCTGAAAGGCCAATGTGTCCAGGAAGCAAAAACAAATTTTCTTGTCCATTTACAGGCACACAGTCTGCAGCCTCAATCAGGCAAGGCTTTGCTTCGAATGCAGGAGAAAGAGCGGTCTTGATGTTAGATTGCGGATTTTGATCATAGAATTCTTGTATCTCTTCATATTTCTTGTATCCTAGAATCAAGCCAGTAAGGTTGCACTGAGGATCTGCGTCAACCAAGATCACTCTTCTTCCATTTGCTGCCAGCGCCCATCCCAAATTAAACGCCGTTGTTGTTTTACTTACTCCACCCTTGTGATTGAAAAGCGCAATTTTCTTCGCCATTACTACCTCCCAAGTTTGAAAGATTCCCGTATTTGCCTGCCCCCTAAATCTGTGACAATGACCTTAATGTTATGTATTTAGGATAGAATCAGGTAATAGACACTTGCTATCTTAACACCAGACTGAATAGGAACTCCATTATTTACATCGCAGTAACGTTGTTCTTAGCTCCAGAGACAAGGAATTTATTCCGTGCTCATTGTAGTCACAGTGATTGTTATTTGCATGAGGTCAGGTGTTAGAATTCTGATGTTGGTTTTCTTTCGTTTCTTCTTCTGGGGAATCTGCTTAGATGAGGAACTTGTTCTGCTTGGAATGCAGTGGTTCGTGGCTTGCCTTTGAAAATCGTGACAGACTCTATTTTTCGCAAAGAGCTTCTTTTCCTTCTACAGTCTGGCCGTAACGTAAGAAAAGACGTGCTCGACAAGAACCCGGAAATCGCAGATTTACTTAGCCCACTTTCAATCTATCTAAGTGAACCCATAATGATACGGCTTAGCTACCTTGTTGATGCCGAAGATCTTGAACCCGATGAAGTTTCCCGAAACTCCCTAAGGGCTTGGTTTGATTAAGTAAGAAAAAGCGGCGCTCTTGCAGCGGCTCGTCATTATACTCCTAAAGGTCGTAGTAAAGCTTGAACTCGGCTGGCGAGGGAACACTGTTAACGTATTTGATCTCCTTTTCCTTCAGAACCATCCATCTGCTGATCAGATCCTCCGGGAAAACATCCTCAAGATAACTGTTGTCTTCAATTAGTCCGTTAATCGCCGCCTTCAAATCAGACGGGAAGAATCTTATGCTCTTCCTTTCCTCCTCGGACAGATTGTAGATATTCGATTCGATCGGACCAAAGCCCATTTCGGAGGGATTCATCTTCTCTTTCACACCGTCTATGCCGGCACAGAGCATAGCAGCCATTCCATAATGGGCGTTGCAGCTGGCATCAAGAGTTCTGTATTCGATTCTTGCCTTGGCGGGATCCTTGACGTATCCGGGTATCCTCACAGCTGCACTCCTGTTACCCCTTGCGAAGACCGCACATATCGGCGCTTCAAAACCGGGAACGAGTCGCCTGTACGAATTCGTGGAAGGGTTTCCGAAAGCCAGAAGAGAACCGGACAGAGAGTGAAACAGTATGCCGGCCGTGTAGGAAAGAGCCACAGAACTTAGTCCACAGTATTCATCTCCGCTGAACAAATTCCTTTCCGAACGATCTCTGAGAAACTGATGTATGTGCATACCGTTACCGGCCTCTGCAAAGAGAGGTTTGGGCATAAACGTAACGGTAAGTCCATGACGATATGCTAGATTCTGCAAAACATACTTGGAAATCACGATAGAATCTGCGCTGCTTACTGCTTTCTGGAAGAGAAACTCTATCTCGTGCTGTGCGCTGCTGACTTCGTGGTGGTGGTACTTAACCGGAACACCCAGCTTATTGAGAGTCAAGACAACCTCGTTTCGGAACTCCGCCATTGAGTCGGCCGGAGGGCATCGGTGGTAACCGGCCTTTTGATCGACTCTGGTCTCCTTTGAAAGAATCCCGCTATTCCAGTAACCTTCAGATACTTCGACTCTATATCCGGCGCCGCTGGTTGCAACCTCGTATGAAACCCCTTCAAAGATGTGAAATTCCAGTTCTGGTCCGAAGAGAGCTTCGGCCGCGCCTATCGATTCCAATTTGCCAACGGCGCTCTTGAGAACATTCCTGGGATACTGCATAAAGGGCTTCCCATCGCTTGTCTTGATCACATCACAGAGAAACGATAGTGTGGGGGCTTCGTAAAAGGGATCGATGAAAGCGGTATCGGGATCGGGGACCATTATCATATCGCTGTCTTCCACTGTGGCATAACCGAAGTTCGAAGCGTCGAAACCGATTCCCTCTGCAAAGAGGCTGTCGTCAAGGCGGTCTCCAGGAAGCATTACATGTCGAAGTCTTCCGTTAATATCCACAACCTTCAAATCGATGAAATCGATTTTCCCTTTGTACTTCATCAGCAATTCCTGCATTATGCACCTCCAAGATTGCAGTCCGTGTTTAGTATTGTACATTCAAGGCAAACAAACCTCAATTCCGACTATACTCTTAGAGAGCCATTGAAAACGTTCTAAGCCACTCTATATAGTTCATTCTATTCTGCCAAAAAGTATGCTCTGAAGACCTCGAGAAATAGCAGTGTTGAGGGTTCGGATCGCCTACTAGAGAGAGGGGATGGCCTGCGCATGTGCTATTGAGGAAGAAAAATGTGGACTCCATTATTTACGTTCAGTAACACAGGTGTTCGTTCGGTTGGAGCACGTTTGCAGTCGATAGTCTTCCGAGAAGTGCGGTTCATAAGACGTGGGTCGTCGATCATAAACCACCAGACAGAGCCGGAACCCGTAAAATGCTATTTGGAAAACAATCGGATATGCATGTAGGAAAACACTCTGATCTTCATGCCAGATAAAGGCATCGAAGTGCTCTTACCGGATGAACTGCTTTGATACGATACCTTCGTGAGATTATTAGCTAAACACTTCCATTTTCAAGGTTAGCGATGCTTCTTCATCCAGTTTTTTTCATGTAGCTTTTGAAGAACATCGTCAAATACAGTACTAAACGCAGGCAGTGAGTTTAGTTGATTTCCGAGTGAGCTTTTCCACGCGTTTTCGAAGTCTCTTTCATTGTCTCTGAAGTAATCAAGATCATAGTCTATTTCCTTAAAGAGAAACTTCTCCCGAACGATGCCTTCAATAACAGACCAGTCAACCTTATCCCATAATTTCCATATATCATATAGATCTCTAGGTCTTGTCCTTTGAAAAAGACTCCTAATTTTTTCTGCCATGATTTCCTCAAGCGGGTAAACCTTCACTTCATAATCTAACTGATCAGAATAAGGATGAATTATCTGCTTTAGGCTAGGTGGAAGAATTACGTGTTCATTCGATTTCTTTGTGATATCGACCTTTATTTTTGTTCTGTTTACCCCTCTCTGTTTCATTTGGAATGATAAGGTTGCTTCGTAGCCATTAGCATTCGATTTAATGCCGCTATTAATGATACTTATTCCACTTTCCTCATGTGTTCTTTCTGCAGCAATAGTGATTTGTTCATTGAGTTCATCAATCTCAACTTCATTAAGCAAAGTAAAATCGAGATCATCGGAAAATCTGTAATTCTCAAAGTAGACTTTTCTAATGCCCGTACCACCTTTCAGAACCATGTCTATTGCTCTTAAATGCTTTAATATCCAATTTTGCACATAATCTCTTTCTATAGCCGAGATTGGTACTCCTAATTGACCAGATTTTTCTTCAATTTCCTGTGGCCTAATCATTCCAACTCTCCCAATATTTTTTCATCCAGATTTACTATGAGCATCCATTTTGAGTTCTTTGGACCTTTATGTGTCATTGTTGGATCAAGATATAGATAGTTTCTTGTATTGATAGCGGGTAGGTTTATATCTACATCTAGATAATCACACAAATAACCCAATCTTCTAATGACGCCAGTATTATTGATTCTCTTCGTGTATTCAACAAGTCGATACTTGTCATATTCTCCACTTCTTATTGCTTTTGCCACTTCTACAATGCCACCACAGTATTGCGGTTTGTCCAGACAGTCCACTATTGTTTTTTCTTTATCTGTTATGTTTATTTGATCGTAATCGATCCAGGTCTTTCCTATACCGAAAAACTTGTGTTCTTTTATTCTTACTATCTTGTACCTAATACCAATGATTCTCTTTTCCCGTATGTCCTTTCTTGAAGTTGTTTCAATGAATACGGTATTTGGTATTTGTTCAGTTAATCCATAATGGTTCAAAGCCGACCAATACGCTATCGCATATGGGTCTACGAGCAATGAACCAATAAGGAATTCATTTAGGGTATATCTGTCCTTTTCTCTTCCCAAAGGTATTATCAAATACTTTCCTCTCTCTATTCTTTTTATCCTGCCTCCTTTTTCTAGCCTAGAAAGCATTACCCAAAGGACATTTCTCTGAATATTGAACTCGTTAGCAATATCGTTTATAGTAAACACATCACCTTTCTTGGCTAACTTGTCTAGAATGTCTATTCTCATTACAATACACCTACCTTACCCAATATGTTATGTTTTACGTATCGGATCAAGAACTAGTTCTATTTATAGTTTAGCAGATTGCTTATTTTTTTCAATTAGAAGAGAACAAGGACCTGCAAGAATGATATGTATCATACACAAGTGGGGGACTACATTGTTACCTTTCGGGACAGACTAGATTATTTCCATGCTGTTGACAGTTAGGAGCGCCGAGGATCATAGGCGGACGCATGGCTGGCTTCGCCAGGTCGCAATGCCCGGAAAATCATCCGGGGACGCAGGGCTGCATTCGGCGGGACGGTAAAAACCTGACTCTTCGGGATGGCAGTCATTTCTTGCTTTCGGTCATTCTGGCATGTACCTGGCCAGAATCTCGATCTTTGGTGCGCTTTCAAGACCAGATCCCGTACAAAACCACTACGGGATGACTGTCTTCTCTTGCTTCGTGTCATCTGGCGGGCTTCTGGCAAGGATCTGCATCCTCTCACAATGTGATCTTTACCAAGAACGAGGAACAGATCCTCGCTCTGGAACGAAGAAGAGATTTTTTCCCTCTTGAACGGTCAACTGAGAACCGTATTTCGCAGCGATCAGCAGGTCCTAGAGAAAGCTGGCAGGGCAACTACGAGTTAATGTCAGTATTGAAAGCCGAGTGTCCACATCGGAATCGAATTTGAATAGGGCAAATCAGTGTCGTCTCTTATTACGAACTCCGCTTTCTTTGGTTTTTTGCTCCTTCCTCCCACTTCAATAATCTTCCCATCTACAGAGAAATCTCCGTTTCGCTCATCCGCAAATGCGAAGAATCTTCTACCTGCACCTTCGAAGGATTGTGCCACAAAGGCTTCTCTTCTTGTTCCAATATTTCCTGTACCAATTGAGTAGAAAGCAGGGTCGCCAAAGAATATTTTTTCACCCTTGGAGAAGGTTCGATTATCATTTTCTCTATATACTATTCTGATTACTCCTGTTGCGTTCATTACAGTAAGAAGTTCATAGAGCTTTCTCTTCCCTATACCCCAGTCTCTACACATTCTCTCTATGTTAAGTGTTGGTACTTTTGAAATCGCCAAGAACCCAACAACGGCATTCATTATCCTGAAGTGAATATCTGAGATTTGGGGAACGAAGAACGGAACATCTCCATGTAGTGTCTTTTCGATAATGTGTTCTATTTGCTCTCGAAAGTCCCATTCCATGTATGACGGCCTGAATCCTCGCTCAAGATATTCTTCAAAAGCAGAAAGTACGTTTGTACCGTTTATTATCTCTTTAACTGCCGAACTCTCAGGAGAGAATGGTTCTAATTCCGGCAGCAATATTCCGTCTCTAAGAAATATGTATTCTCTCAAAGACATTAGAGGGATTTGAACCCTAGAGAATCTTCTTGATAGATCTGCTATCCCCTGTCTTAATACTAGGCTGCTGCTATCGCTAGCTATTACAAGCTTTCCTGGATAGGAATCGTAGAGGGCCTTAAGATGAATGCTCCAATCTTTTGCGTAGTGAGCTTCATCCACTATTATCCCCTCATAACCCCTTACAAAGGCCGTCTTTGCTATATTCCATATGTCACTAGTAGAAACAAGAGGATTGTCGGCCGAAACGTAGAGTACTTTTCTCTCCCTGAATCTGTTCAGAAGAAAAGTGGTCTTCCCAACCCCTCTTGGCCCAAAGACAAGGACTGCCCTGTTCTTCATCTCTATTTTGTTGAAGTAAGCCCTCAGTCTCGATGGGAGCTCCATCTCCTTCCTTTTCTGCACCTCTTCAAGTGACTGAACTAGCTCGTCCAAATCCACAAGACCATCTCCTATCGTTTCACTGTGAAACTATACTATCATAGATTCGTTCCCATACGAAACGGTAGCATAAGTTTTGAAGAGCAACAAGAACCGCCCTTGGTCCTTCGTCCAAGAGCATGGACCCGTCCTTGGAAGAGCGCTACGAGGCAAGAACGACTTCGGCGGGAAGCGATGCTGCTGCGCAGGCAGCCTCTCTGGTCACCCGTCAACGGTCCGCCGTCCTCCGAGAAGAGCGAGAGAATATTATAGTTGAAAGACGCAGGGCCCGCTTCGCGGGGAAGGAAAACTAGCCAGTCACCTTCGGCGAGGCCAATCACTGCAAGCAGTGGCGAGAAAAGTCGAAGAACATAGAACTCTTTTTGTGAGACCATTCCGACTTCGCCGGGCAGAAGAGCCTAGTCTAGGAACGGGTTACATGGTGCGGGTTAGAAAGATCGGGTTGATAGAAGCGGGTTATCGAAACTTGGTTAGGAAGAGCGAGATCCCAATCAGTTGCATATTGGGATGACTGTCTTTTGTTACTTCACGTAGCTGGTGTGCTACTGGCCAGGATCTCGGTCTTTTAAACAGTTGCAAGTGACAAGTCGCAAGTTGTAAGGGAAGGCCGGGGTTGGTGGTGGCAGGTAGCGGGTTCGTAAGTGCAAAAGAAACTAGCTGAGAGTTTAGCGGTTCTCCGGGTGAGAAATTAGAGATAACCACGGGTGACTCGGGATGAAGGATTCAGGTTATTCGGAATCCATCACATTCCGTCATTCTGGCGTGTACTTGGCCAGAATCTCGATCCTGACGCGAAAAATTGGGCAGACCTCAGAAACTGGTCAGTCCCTATTTTCGCTTCTTTGGATTTTCAGCGCGATCAGTGATGAGCGTTTCCCAACCAGCGGTTCTACCAGCGTAGCGAGGATTCAGTTATTCTCTCCAGTCCTGCAGCTTCAATTCTGGAATTCTGCTGAAGTGTTTCATGTTGTGCGTGACTAAAGTCATGTCGTTTTCGATGGCAATACCGGCTATGAGAAGATCCATATCATCCAAAGGCGTTCCGAGTTTTCTAAGATACGCATAGTGCGACGCAGCAATAGAAGCTGATTCAAGCGTAATAGGAAGTACTTCATTGAATAGGCAAAACTCCAGGAATTGCTCTATTTGTCTTGTCGCTTCAATCTGTCTCAAACCACTGAGGATTTCGTAGTACGTTATTATCCTGAGTAAGACTTTCTCGTGACCTGTTGAATATTCTTTCATTCTGGACACTACAGAAGCATTGCCGCGGAAGAACATGGAAAGTATGTCTGTATCCAGGAGTACTGAGTCAGACATCGCGCTGCCTTCTTGACTTTTCTCTTCGGTCTCTTAGTTCTTTGATCATAGCGTTGTATTGATCAGAATCGATCTCTTTCCATGAGCCTGCATAGTCGGTAATTGATCTTCTCTTTGCCTGAAGATCAGAAAGATTGAACTTACTGCTTTTGATTAGTTCCAGTAGCAGCTGAAGCTTATCTTCCGGGATATTCTCAAGCTCGTCAATCATTTGCTTCTTGAAGCTAGCTGGTTTCACAAGATCACTTCCCAAAGAATTCTCCGTATTATTTTAACACGAGTTTGCAAGAAAGCATTCTTACCAAAAGGGCGAGGCGGACGAGACAAGATCCCGTGCAGGCCCCCCAAACAGGAGCATTTTGGGGCAGGCGCTACGGGATGACGAAGAGAGTGGATCTGGGAAGGCTCATTGGTGAGACTAATAACCATACGCCTTCGCCACGACAGCCTTTTCTTGCTTCACGTCATCCTGGTGCGCTTCTGGCCAGATCTAGGTTTTCCGCGAAAAATGGGACAGACCATTGGACCCGGTCAGTCCCTATTTTCGCTTACAGCGGTTAGCGTCCAGCTAGAAGCGGCTGTTTGTGGGTATATACATTTGAGGACTTGTCAGTCCCTCTTTTTAGCTCTTCAAAATCAACTTCGAATGCATTTGCTCGCTCCTACGCAGAACCTGCCACGCGCAACGCAGCACTCACTAGGGGTTGTGGAGGTTTCTAGGGTTTTTTAATGCGTACTAAATGTGTTCTGAGGTCAGAACTAAAGGTGCAAGTAGCATAAAAAAGGAGACCCCACCATTTCTATTTGAGCAATGTGGTTCTTCGTTGAGCTATGGATGTTGTTCGTTAATAGCTGGCAGATTACTGTGCGTGAATGCTCAAAGTAGAAGGCCTTGAAAGCAGGACACTCAGGAGTAGGGATAGTGCTATGACGGACTTATTTTGCTCCGGGCAAGAGCTTCCGTATCCTGACTCTTTCTGCAGTTATCACAACGAATTTGCCGATCATTTCACTACCATACCTGTTTATAACTTGTATTAGCTGGTCTGCTTTGCGCGAATAATCCACACCAGTAGTCTCAAGTGAACAATGCAAGGACAACTCCTCTGCTTCCTGAACACTATCTCCCCAAAGTCTTTGTCATCTGTCAAGATCAACGCGTCTAAGTTTTCTGAGAGTCTCATAACTTCCTCATCTGTGATTCCTGTAGACGATTCTGCTACTGAGTACACAGAGATACCGGGTAGCCTAGGCTAGATACTAACCTTTGATCGATGTTCTCATCAGCGAGCAAGGAAAGCGTTTCACTTCTTTTCGGCAAGAGAGTACACGTCCTCGTTGCGTAATACATCAAGAGCATAAGCGATTGCTGCCCTGACCTTCTCTTTGTCCAATGAAGGATGTGCTTCAACGATTTCAGAAATCTCCATTCCGGCCGTAAGTTCTGAAAGTATGTGCTCGACAGTTATCCTTGTTCCCTTGATTACTGGTTTGCCAAGCATTATTCTTGAATCTGAATGAATGAAGTCCTTGTAATCCATCGTCAACACCTCACGAATATTGTAGCATCTTGGGCTTGTCGGCTCTGCAAATTGCAGAAGAGCCATCATTGGTAAGAACCGGGTCTGGGGTGATATGGAATAGGGTCTTGCAAAAGCTGAGAAAGTGAGGAGAACCGTCCTTCGTACTTCGTCCAAGAGAATGGGCCCGTCCTTGGAAAAAGCGTTACGAAGCGAGGTCGATTTCGTTGGTCAAAAGTACCGCTGTTCGCCTTCTGAAGAGAAGAAGAGTGCAGGAAGAGCAGAATCAGTTGGCCGCTAGAGGTTCGCCCTTCTTCGACTGTAACTATGGGATGACTGCGTTAGCCGACTTCGTAAGGGTAATCCCTGAAAGACTTACTGTCCAGTAATCGCGAGAAAGATGTGAAGAGGCAGTATTTTTATATCCCCCGAAAGATCAAGAGTATGCTTCGAAAGGATGATTCCCTTCTTGAAGTGTCTTCTTATGGTCGAGAGATCTTGCAGGGTTATTGTGTTCTGATACTTTAGCTCGATCGGAACGTGTCTTACTAGCAAGTCGATTTCTTTTCCTTCTTTTGAGTACCAGTAACCGACGTCAGTAATCGACTCAAGTCCATTGTCAAGGTTCTTACCAAAGGCGAATGCACAGTTGGTCGTCATGATGTTCTCCAGTATTGCGCTTCTGTCAAGCTGAAGACCCAGCTTTTGCGAGACTACATCTGAGATTAGTCTGTCGCAGTAGTATATCTTCTTCTGTTTCTTTTCTGAAGGGAGATGTGTTTTTTGATCAATGTGCTTGAGGGTGAGAAGTAAGTAGTCGATTCCCAATACTTCAACGTATTTTTGAAATGTCTTTGTGTCTATTTCAGTCTCGCTTGCTGCACTGCTCCAGGAGAATCTTGATGAAAGTCTGGTCGAGACATAGGTAAGTATCTGGATGAGTTTCGCTCTTGAAAGACCATACCTCTCTATGTTTCCTATCAGGATCTCCCAGAAAGTGCTTATTAGGGTCTCGCGACTTTCACCTTGTTCATAAGCTTCGACTGCCGATGGGAATCCTCCGGAAGATATATAGTTGAAGAATTCAGTTTTGAGAATTTCGTTTTTAATGAGCAGTTCAAAGGCGTCTGCCGGGACCATTTTCAGAATATCCTCGGGTTGACATTTTGGAAGTCCCTCAATTTTCTTGCAACTCAGGTACTCTCTGAAAGTCAACGGAAGAAGAAGAAGAATATCTCCGCCACTTTGCCCTTTTCTACCCGGAAGCCTTTCAGATGATCTCTTTAAGTCAATTGCAGAGGAGCCGGACAAAGCAAAGAAGTCATTGACCATCTCTGTATTGTCTCGCACCTCCTTCACTGCTTGTTGCCACTGATCGACCATCGTGATCTCATCAATGAATATATATCGCTTCTTCTCGTTCCTTGTGAATTGAAGATATTGAATCAAAAGGCTTCTGAGCTCATCTGCTCTGGATACTGTATCCAGCGGGAGATAGAGGACTGAGCGTCTCTCTCCTGATTTCAGGAGGTTTGCTATGGTAAACTTCAGCAGAGTAGACTTTCCAATCTGACGTGGTCCCCTGACGATGTACAGATTATTTTCAGACAGATCAAACAGCTCATTATAATCTCTCTTGAATGAGCTACTCTCGTACTTGTCAACTAGATGGAAAGTGAAGTCTGTAGTCTTGCTTCTTTCATCCCACCATGGATTGTAGAACGCTAATGTCGAAAAATCCATCTTCATCACCAAGTAAATAATACCATGCTAATTGCTTTTTATGGATTCATGATCCATATATTACTCGAATTATGTGGAAATATAATCCGTGATACAGAGATCGTGAAGAGTCATGGAAAAGGACGTAAGAGGAAGGAGGTTAGAAGAGTGGGAAGATCTTGATTTTTAATCTCTGGTTCGAGATACAGGAGAGAGGGTTAGACCGATGAGAAAATCTATTCCACCAAAAGTCCACGTTGCCTTATGAGATTGAAAGGGTTTCACTCGGTGAAGCAACATCACTACGAGTAGGCCACTCTCTATTAGCTACGCCTTCTCTCTTTGCGCAATCTGCAGAAGCTTTTGTCTAATTCCCTCTACGACACTTTCAATGTTATAACGTACATCTTTTTCAGACACGCGGATAACAATTAGGCCCATTCTTTCAAGTTCTTTCTGTCTCTTTCTATCTTCTTCGCCTTTAATATCATGAGAGCTGCCGTCTACTTCAATTATAAGGCACAATTCTTTGCAGAAGAAATCAACAATGTATCTGCCTATGGGCTTCTGTCTTATGAATCTGTAGCCCTCGATCTGCCTTTTCTTATGTCGTTGCCAGAGAAGTACTTCCGCAAGCGTTCCTTTCTTTCTAAGTGTTGCAGCTTAAGCTTTCAAATTATGATCATAAGCAGGATAATCCGTCAAAGCAATCACCAATGTAATTGTAGAACATGCACACTCCCCACCGCAAGCGGTTCCCCCCGCTCAAGCGGGGATTTAAGATCAAGAGCATTAAGAGCGGTTATCCGTCATCACTCCAACGTTCTCCGAGATGAGAGAGTGCAAGCGGTTCCTGGTTCCGACGCTTCGCGTCCAGATTCTTGGTTCTTAGGCCGCGAAGCGGAACTGGCATTTACGATTGTGTAGGTAATTATGTAGGTCTTATTGTACAATATGCTTGTACAGGAGGTGGTTTTATGAAGTACATAGCGACTCGAGACCTGAGAAGCAATCCCTCAGCAGTCTGGGAAACGCTTGATGAGGGATCGGAGGTTATCGTTACGGTTAACGGGAAGCCTAGAGCAATAATGATAAGGGCAGACGAGGATCTCGAATTTCTCATAAAGGCTATTTCCCGAGCTAAAGCTGAACTCGCGGTCGAAAGAATGCGACTCCAGTCTTTGAATAACGGTCTTGATAGTCTTTCTTCAGAGGAAATTGAGAGAGAGATATCTGAAAGCAGAAAAGCCGACAGATGAAGATAGTAGTAGATACAAACGTCCTTGTCGCGGCTCTAATAAATCCTTACGGAAGTCCCGCAGATGTTCTCAATTGTGTTCTCTTAAATCGTGTTTTTCCCTGTTTCGATGCAAGAATTATCGATGAATACGAGAGAGTTCTTCGAAGACCGAGATTTGGATTCAGGAGCGACGATATAAGGGGGTTTCTGCATTTCTTTGTTAGGCACGGTTTTCTTGTGACTCCTGAACCTGTCTCTTTGGAGCTTCCATATCTATCGGATTTACCTTTTGTTGAAGTCTCCAGAGCCACTAACAGTCCGATCGTTACGGGGAATGCTAAACACTTTCCCGCTGATTTCGTAACTGTCCTGAGTCCCGCAGCGTTGCTTGAGATAGTTCATGGAAGGGCGTGAAGAGCTGTCCTTGGAGAGCAGAAAGTAGTTCCAACGCGCTGCGCCCAAATTCTCCGTTCCGGAGCTAGGAGCTTTATTCTTGGTTCAGAAGAGCGAAAGAACGGCCAGTAAAGGCTTCGCCTTTGCCAGTATCGCTTCGCATGCCAGTCGCCTTCGGCGACCAATTCCGCTTCGTGGGCTTCAAGAACCGGGACTTAGATCAAGAGCAAAGAGCGGACCTGGGTTCTTCGTTGCGTGAACCCGTCCTTCGGAAGAGCGGGAAGAGAAGAGAGGAAGAGAGAGAGAGGGAAGCCGACTTCGTCAGAAAGTGATGCTCGCTCGCGCGAGGAAGTGATGCCCGGAGAAGCATCCGGGGAAGTGATGCTGCTTCGCAGGAGGCGACAAAATACCCAGTCTGACGTAGGCTCTCTTCTAAGTCTTTTAACTTGGAACTGGTAACTTGCAACTGCTCCGTCTCGTCGTCGAGTATGGCGGACCGATAACCGCTGACGTAGGGCGGCTCTCTTCAAGCGATCAGCGGGTTCTTGTTCTTAAGCGCACAGCGGCTCTTCAGGGCGAGATCCCGTGCAGTTTCCCTTAACAGGATCCCCAAACAGGAGCCCCCAAACAGAAGCATATTGGGGCAGGCTTCTCAGGGCAGGCTCCACGGGATGACATCGGTTTTGTTTTCTCGTCATCCGGCATGATATGACTCAGAGTCTCTCTTTCTCGTGAGCGCAGCGGACGTCTCGACAATGATCCTTCTCCGCTGGTCTTATCGGTGAACGGGTTCTTGATCTTGAACGGCCAACGGCGAACCTTGTTTTACAGCTTTCAGCGGGTTCATCGCCTATAAGCGTAAAGCGGATATTTCATTCGACCATGTCGGCAAAACCAGATCCCGTGCAGGCCCCCCAAACAGGAGCCCTGAACAGGAGACCCCAAACGGGAGCATTTTGGGGCAGGCTAAGTTAGTGGATTCCAGTGGAGGCTCATTGGGATAGGTTCATCAGGGTAGGCTCTCTCACTTCCTTCCAGCCATGCCGGACCATGATCTGGCATCTTGCTCTTATGCACAACCCACAACAGTTCTTATCGAGCGGGGGCTGATTTCTAGAGCGGGAGATCGGGATCTGATGTGTCAGCTTCGAAGTGTCATTATTCATGATTCTAGAAGTTGAGAACGACGATCGTGAAGATGGCCAGAACAGAGGACTTAATAGAAGGCTATTTGATTTCAGCAATCTCGAAATTGTCGGTCGGTAATCTGCCATTGTTGACAAGAAGCAGCTCAAGCTCAGGATTGTTCTTGATTCCAAATCTGTCAAGAATGGCATGGTAATCTTTTCTCTTTTTATCTGGTAAGCGTCTCGAGAAGAAAGGGAAAAGCTTATCACTGTAGGTGATTTTCTGCCTGTTGAAAGGTAGTATGTCGATCAACCTTGAAGCCTCCAGATTATTCAGAGCACTTTCATCATATTTGAATGAATATAGTTTCCCATCAAAAACCAACAATCCAATGGGAATCTTCTTATCTGGTCTTGTTCTGTAATACAACACTGCTCTTCTCATCTAAACACTTCCTCAAGCAACTGCCTTTTTGAAATAATCAATTCTAGCAAGTAGGCTTTCTTCCTTTTGCTAAGAACCTCACCCGGTACTCTATTGATTATAGCATTCAGATTCGCTCTACTCATCTGACTTGTCATGCCGAGTATTTTTCTGAGTAATTCACTGTTGGCAAAATTGTCTTTGACGTGAATCATCAATTCCTTATGTGTGACTTTTCTTTTTCCGGAGAACACCAATAGAGACTTTGCCTTCGTGTCAACATTTGCCATGAAGCGTCTTTTGTCCTTCAGTATGTTCTCAATGTCCTCTTCCCTTATCTTCGAACCTAGTGATGCACTGTGATCGTATGAGGGCGCCATTCTTGTGTCTCCTTGAGCACCATAGATTATGCCCCAGTTGCCATGATGTCTATCACTGTTGCCAATTAGAGCATCAAAGACCAAATAAATTAGTACATCGGTAATAAGTCCTTCTGCTACTATTCGCAGTACATCAATTACGAGTTCAAGAGAATATGTTTTCCCAGTCCGCACATCTTTCATAAGTTCGGGATCATATCCTGGTTCTATCTTCTGAATAAGATCCAGTATTTCTAGTAGATTCTCTCCCTTGTCGACTTCAATGAAGTTCTTACTCACTGTGCCGAGTCTTCCATTGTACACAGCAAACTCAGTCTTCGCAGCTTCAATACCAGCCAGCTTAGCAATTTCGTAAGCAAGTTTCTCCGAAACATGCTCTGTTGTCCCCTCTTTAGGTACCTTGAATAGCCACTCCTCATCCAAATGATTGACAAACCAGTACTTTTCATTCCTCCCAGGTGCAGCTACTCCCAGTTTCTTCCACGAATTGAGATCAATGATTTCGAAAACGAAATTCTCTTCTTTCAACAAGACGCCTCCTCCTCTTGATCGACAAGAATTATATCAACAACTTTGGCAGATGAACAAACACGAATTTCACTCATTTCTTCTCGCATAGAATAAAGGGACCATTTTTATATCTGTTGACATAGTCGAAACCCCGGAGCAAGGACCCGTACTTCGAAAGAGCGGAGGTGTGAGATCTCGTATAAGAGCACTACGGGATTTTCGGGCAGGCCTTTAGGGAGAGATCCCGTGCAGGCCCCCCAAACAGGAGCATTTTGGGGCAGGCGCTACGGGATGACAAAGTGAGTGGATTCCAGGAAAGGCTCATTGGGGCAAGCTTTTCAGGGCAGGCGCTACGGGATGACAAAGTGAGTGGATTCCAGGAAAGGCTCATTGGGGCAGGCTTTTCAGGGCAGGCGCTACGGGATGACAAAGTGAGTGGTAATAGGGGCACGCATATGGACTGACAGTGTTTATAGTTCAGGGGAGCATAACATGGCAGAGACAGAAATAGGCGGGCTGAGGCCCGCCGGAATAGTCAGATATCGAGATTAATTTCTCTCTTGCTTATACAGCCTCTACGAAGTCGCTTTCGAACTGGCTTGTGTAAAGCTCGGCGTAGAAGCCGCCACGCGCGAGGAGTTCTTTGTGATTTCCCTGTTCGACGATGTCGCCTTCGTTCATGACGAGTATGAGGTCGGCATCTCTTATCGTTGAAAGTCTGTGGGCAATGATGAAGCTTGTCCTGTTTTTCATAAGGTTTTTCATTGCCTGCTGGATAAGGGCTTCCGTCCGCGTGTCGACTGAACTGGTTGCTTCGTCGAGTATGAGGACCTTCGGATCTGCCAGAATCGCCCGGGCTATAGTTGTCAGCTGTTTCTGGCCTTGCGAGATGTTGGTCTGCTCTTCGTTAAGCACGAGGTTGTAGCCTTCAGGGAGGGTGTGAATGAATGACTCGACATGAGCAGCATTAGCCGCTGCCAGTACTTCTTCATCTGTCGCGTCAAGCCTTCCGTATTTTATGTTGTCCCAGATGCTGGCGTTGTAGAGCCAGGTGTCTTGGAGCACCATTCCAAAGTTTTCTCTCAGATCGTTCCGCGTGTATTCTTCTATGTTGTGGCCGTCCAGGAGTATTTCTCCGGAGCTGACATCGTAAAAGCGCATCAGGAGTTTGACGATCGTCGTTTTTCCCGCTCCCGTGGGTCCGACAATGGCAATGTTGTGTCCCTTGTCCACCTCGCAAGAGAAGTCTTTTATGATTGTCTTTTCCGGGACGTATCCGAATCTGACGTTTCTGAACTCTACGTGGCCGTGATGCTCAACTCCTTTGACGGGGGTCGTTGTCTCGGTGGTTTCCTCTTCCTCTTCCAGAAATTCGAAGACTCTCTCAGCTGCCGCGGCTGTCTGCTGGAAGACGTTCATGATGTTGGCGATCTGAGCTATCGGCTGAGTGAACGACCTCACGTACTGTATGAAGGCCTGGATGTCTCCGACCGTGATCATCTTTCTGACGGCAAACCAGCCACCCATTATGGTTATGAGGACGTATCCGAGATTGCCCACAAAGGTCATGATAGGCATCATCATGCCGGAAAGAAACTGTGATTTCCAGGCCGAGTCGTACAGCTCTACGTTGAGTTTGTCGAAGGTCTCTATGCTTTTCTCTTCTCCGTTGAAGGCCTTTACTACGACATGCCCTCCGTACATCTCCTCTACGTGGCCGTTTACCTTTCCGAGATACTCTTGTTGCTTCTTAAAGTATCTCTGAGACATCTTAACCACAAAGGCGATTAGCCCCATAGAGACAGGCAGTATTAGCAAGGCTATCAGCGTGAGCTGCCAGCTAATCGTGAACATCATTATAATGACTCCTACTACTGTCGTGAGGGACGTTATGATCTGGCTTAAGCTCTGGTTCAGCGTTCTGCTTATGGTGTCGACGTCGTTGGTTACCCTTGACAGGACATCTCCCTGAGAGCTCTTGTCGAAGTATTTCAGGGGAAGCCTGTTTATCTTATGGGAAATCTCCTCTCTGAATTTGTATGTGACCTTTGCAGATATGCCCGACATTATCCATCCCTGGATATACATAAACAGTGCGCTAAGCACGTACAATCCGAGAAGAATAAACATGGTCCTGGCGATCGAGTCGAAGTTTATTCCTTCTCCCGTGCCAGTGATTTTTGCCATTATTCCTTCGAAGACTTCCGTTGTCACCGTGCCGAGTATCTTCGGCCCTATGATGGAGAAAAGAGCGCCGGCTGCCGCGAAACAGAGCACTATGATTATCAGGATCTGGTACTTCTTAAGGTATTGAACGAGTTTCTTCAGCGTTCCTTTCAAGTCTTTGGCTCTCTCTCCTCCCTGCATCATGCCGGGGCCCATCGGACCTCCGCCGCGACCTTGAGGGTTTCTTCCCTTTTCTCTGTTATCGCTACTCATGCTAATTCTGCCTCTGAAAGCTGTGACTGTGCGATCTCTCTGTATATCTGACAGCTTTTCATCAGTTCGCGGTGCTTGCCGATTCCGACAAGGTTGCCCTCGTCGAGAACGAGTATCTGATCTGCGTTCTTTATCGTCGCGATTCTCTGCCCGACTATTATCATCGTGCTATCTCCCGCTTCCTGCTTCAGTTTTCTTCTCAGCGCCGCGTCTGTCTTGAAGTCCAGGGCCGAGAAGCTGTCATCGAAGAGGAGTATCTTCGGTTTCTTCAGAAGCGCCCTGGCTATGGAAAGCCTCTGCTTCTGCCCTCCAGATACATTCGTGCCGCCCTGTGAAATGGGTGCGTCATATCCTTCTTCTCTGGCGGTTATGAATTCGGCGGCCTGGGCGATTTCGGCAGCCCTTTCGATTTCTTCTTCAGAGGCCTTCTCGTCGGCGTATTTCAGGTTGGATTCTATGGTTCCGCTGAAGAGTACGCCCTTCTGGGGGACGTAGCCCATCTTCTCTCTCAGCTCATGCTGATTCACTTCCCGGATGTCTGTTCCGTCGACCAGTACCTGCCCGCCGCAGACGTCGTAGAACCTGGGTATCATGTTCAGCAGCGTCGACTTTCCCGAGCCGGTAGAGCCTATAATCGCCGTCGTCTGCCCAGGGAGGGCCGTGAAGCTTATGTCGTTTAAAATGTTTTTCTCGGCTCCAGGGAAACGGTAGCAGACGTTCTTGAACTCGACAGTTCCCTTGAACTCGCTATTGAATCTCTTCGGGTTTTTGGGATCTTTTATCTGGGGGTCGACCTCTAGGATTTCAGAGACTCTTGCCGCCGAAACAGAGGCCCTTGGTATCATGATGAACATCATAGTCAACATGAGGAATGCGAAGATGATCAACATGGCGTACTGGATGTAGGCCATCATGTCTCCGACCTGCATCGTAGAGGCCTCTATCTGGTGCGCGCCCACCCAGACGACGAGGAGCATGGTTCCATTCATGACAAACATTATCGCCGGCATCATCACTACCATCACCCGGTTTACGAAGAGGTCGGTTCTAGTGAAGTCCTTGTTTGCGGAGTCGAACCTTTCTTCTTCAAACTTCTGGCTGTTGAAGGCTCTAACGACCATGAGGCCTGATAGGTGCTCCCTTGTAACGAGGTTCAACTTGTCAACAAGCTTCTGCATCCTCTTAAATTTTGGCAGGGCAATGGCGAACACGATTCCCACAAGGCCAAGCATTATGATGACGGCGAGTGCTATGATCCAGGACATGGAGGTGCTCTTCTCGAGAGCCCTCATGACTCCTCCTACACCAATGATCGGGGCGTAGAATACCATTCTAATTATGAGAACAATGACGAGCTGTATCTGGGTTATATCGTTTGTCGTTCTAGTTATGAGCGAAGCCGTAGAGAACCTCGCAAATTCGGAGTTCGAGAAGTTTTCGACTTTCTCGAAAACGTCTCTTCTCATCGATCTGGCCGAGGCGGCAGCTATCTTCGATGCGATGAAGGCGACCATGATGGTACACAGCGCGCTCAGCAAGGTCACGAGAACCATTACGAAACCGGTGCTGAGCACATACCCGCTCTGCAGCTTTTCGGTGTCCACGCCGAGCTCGCCGTAGATTTCCTTCACGGCAAGCGCACCAGACTGGTTGACGATGTTTTCACCCATGACTTCGACCATGCTGTCTACCTGAGTGAGCATTTCGAGCCTCTGGGCTTCCGGCATGAGCCGCAGCAGCAGGAAGACGTTTGCACCTTCGGGGATATTGAAGCCATCCGGGGACGAGAAGTTACCGTTTGTTCCCGTCATACCGTTTTTAACTCCGGAATAGGCCATCAGGGCTTTACCGAAGATCAGGTTGAGGGCCTGTCGGTCTTCAATCTCTTCGCTTTTCAGGACGTAAACATCTTTGCTCTCCAGCATTGGGTACTTCTTGAGGTTTTCTTCGTAAGCGGCCGAGTCTTTGCTTATGAGATCGTAGTAGGTCAGGACTGTTTCCTTCTCTTCTCCACGCATGAAAAGCGAGACGTTATCGAAGGCCTCTTTGCTTATGGCCTCAGGAATGGCGTCTTCGATGCCGCCCTGCTGGATGCCGACGTTTACGATATTTGACATGTAATCGGGAAGGGCAAGTTCTGCCATGGCCTGAACGAAGAGCAGCGCCACCGCGACGATGATGAAGACAGTGTAGGGTTTAAGGTATCTTATAAGTTTGAGCATCAGCTTTGTCCTCTTTCTTCGAGTTCTTGCGATTCTTCGAGTATCTTCTCCAGCTTCTCAAGCCCTTGCATAATAGAATCGAGGTCTTCTTCAGTTGTCGTAGACAATGCCCTTCTCATCTTCTGGGCAAAGGCATTAAGGTGTTTCTTAACCGGTTGGCGATACTCTTCCGCAAGAGTTATCATAACTATTCGCCTGTCCTTTTCGCTTCTTTTTCTTTTGACGATCTTCTTTTCGACGAGTCTGTCGATAATCCCCGAAACAGTGCTGTTTGAGAGATCGAGTTCCCTGCTTATATCGCTTACCTTCATATCGCCATATTGGTTGAGCACCCTCATAACAAGGATCTGGGATTGGGTCACCTGCATCTTCTTGAAATCCCTTTCGAAGTTCTGCTTTATGAGCGACATGATCCTCTTCATCGCCGTCAGCATCTCTTCTATTCTTGAGCTTTCTTCCAAAATAACCACCTTCTTCTTGCATTATCTGAACTTTCGCGTCCGAATACTTAGAGTCCGGATATTTCGCATGCGAAATATATTGTACTGCAATATGCGGTCAGTGTCTACGAGAAAAGAAAGAGAACTCGTAAACTTTGCGAGAACAGACTGGGTTCTCGGCTACCCGCTCTCTCTGAGCCAAAGCAAAACCGGGTCTGGGGTATGGGTCTAGGGTCTGGCAAGAGCGAGATCCAGTACAGGAACATAATGGGTTCTTTCCTGAGGACGGCGGACCGTTGACGGAGAACGTTGTTTTCATCAGCATTCAGCGGGTCCTCGTTCTTAAGCGCACAGCAGATCTCAGGGCAAGATCCCGTGCAGGCCCATCACGGGATGACAGAATGAGGGGATTTGTGGGTGCTCCAGTCACCCAGCCTTTACGGGATGGTAATGTCATACGATTTTGCAATTCTTTTTGTAGGGGCGAACGGCTGTTCGCCCGAAGCTGAAATCTTACCCCGCAAGGATATTGTTCATTGCGGAGGTCAGTCGAGTTTCACTTGGCCACCGGAGCTGACTTGCTATACATTCTCGTCTTCTCGTGAGCACAGCGAACTCCGGAAGGTCTTTCTCATCTCTTGCCTACAACGCAAAACCCACCACGAGGTACCGTTCTTACATAACACATTTCCACTATAGATACTGATATTGCAGGATGTACTTTGTTGGGTTATACTATCACCAGTGATAGTAACTATCAGGGGTGATAGCATGTATTTCGATCCCAGACCAAAGACTTCAAGAAGAGATCTATTTTTGCGAGACAGAGAGTTGGAAGAGTTGAGCAATCTAGATGTGCCTCTTACTCTTGTACTTGGGCCCAGGCGTCTTGGAAAGACTTCGCTACTGAGAGTATTCATGAATGAGAGCGACATGTCTTTCATATTCACAGACTGCAGGTCTCTTGCGGTAAGCGGAACATCTGTGAGCAACTATCATCGATTGTTAATGAAACAACTCAACGATCTTTCAAAGAGCAAGAGCAGCTTTCTGGAAGCTGCGAAACGCATTAGAGGGCTTAAATTGTTCGGAGTTGAGCTAGAACTCGATAGCAAAAGAAGCGAGTCTTTTCTGGTTGAATCATTCAACGCACTAGACAAATGGGCTTTGAAGGAAGACAAGATCCTGTATCTTGTTTTCGATGAAGCCCAACTTCTAAGGCACTTCAAAAGAAATGGCGGCCTGGATTTCAACGAGTTGTTTTCGTATATTTATGACAATCTCACCGGTTTGCGAATCGTACTGACGGGCTCTGAAGTGGGTGTTCTCGAAGATTTCATAGGGCTTGATGATTCTTCCTCGCCCCTGTATGGAAGATACGTAAAAAGACTATACCTTTCGCGGTTCACAAGAAAAGAGAGCGAAGAGTTCCTTGAGAAGGGTTTTGATCAGGTTAGAATGGAGGCTTCGGCAGAGACACTCCGAGACGCGGTTGATACACTGGACGGAATAGTCGGATGGCTAGTGTTTTTCGGAAGGGTGTGTATCGATGCTAAACAAGTCGACAGAAAATCGATTGAACTGACTCTGGAGAAGGCCGAGATCCTACTGAACGACGAACTCTCGAATCTGAAGCGAAACAGTACCAGGTATATCTCAGTTTTGAAGGCCATTGCCTTTGGATCGAAGGGCTGGAAAGAGATCAAAACGGCGACAGAAATCATAGAAAGCAATAACCTCACGGACACGGCCTTCAATCGGATTTTGAACAGGTTGATCGAGCTCGGTTATGTTGACTTTGAGATTGCTCGAGATGACAAGACATATAGGCTTGTTGATCCGGTTATTGCAAACGTAATCAGAAAGTTTGCATAAGAGGGTGAGATAGAGGAGCATTAAGAGCGGTTATCCCTCATCGGTCCGCCGTTCTCCGAGAAGAAACCTGTTCTTTGCTCCAGAGCGAGGATCTGTTCTTCGTTCTTGGTTAGAGCAATGAAGCAGCATCATCATGATCCCGACCAGGAGCTTTGTCGGAATGACGGGATGCGATGTTTTTGTTCAATCTCTGGCTGCAACTTAGAACTCACAACTTACAACTGATTTTCAGCGTACAGCGGATCTTCAGGGCGAGATCCCGTGCAGGCCCATCACGGGATGACCCCAAACAGAAGCCCTGAACAGGAGACCCCAAACGGGATCCCTGAACAGGATCATTTCAGGACAGGCTCATTGGGGCAGGCCCCAAACAGGCGCATATTGGGGCAAGCTTTTCAGGGCAGGCTCATTGGGGCAGGCGCTACGGGAAGAAGGGGTCAGTCAATTTGCCTGCGAGCCATAATGCTAATCGCTAACCATAAGTCAGTGAGTTCAGGAGAATCATGTGATGTTCCTTCCCTATGACAATATTTGCTGTCCGTAACTCCTGATGATCTTGATCTTAAAGCCTCCTTTGAGGGAGGAGGGCCACGAAGTGGCGGAGGGTGTACACTAATTCGCAAGTTCTAGATGCAAGAGATTACAAGTGAGAAGTATCTACTCCAACAGAAGGCGGCGTTGCCTTGACCGAAAGGACATCCCGCGGTTGGCCTGTCAGTAAGCATGAGGTCTTTCTGAGGGAAGGTCAAGAATGAGATCTCGCAGAGAGTCCGGCTTTTCTTGAGTATCGGACTTGGCATAAATATGCTGATGTTTTCACTTCTGAAGTAGCGGTTCTAATCATTCTGGGTTCAACCTTCCGTTTAGCGAAGTTTCAGAATTTCAGAGAGGATGACTTCTGGTGACAAGTCCTCAACTTTTGTCAGCAAGCTTTCGATCCATGTCAATATCGCTACAGGATCAGAGCATTCAGAAGGAAAGACGTTTTGGTTCAGGTGAAGGTGATGCGGATGAGTTCTAATGCTTTTGTGATGGGGCGAGTTATCCCACCGCATCTCGGTCCGAGCGTCGCCGCTCCAAAGAAAAGAGTATTTCCTCTGTTTGGCATTCACGAATTCCCTTATGTAGACCTTTGATGAGTTCTTAAAGAGGATTTCAAGCTTAATGTATGCGAAATCTTTACCGGTCTTGAAGTCATGAATCTTGAAGTTCTGGACGAGTGAGGATTTTTCAACGAACTTCAATATCTTCTGCATTGATCCTCTCCAACAGCGAGCTTACTTCTGAAAGGGCAGACTGGTATGCTTCCCATTCAATCAAGTCATCCCACATTTCATAGTTTTCATCAGAATCGTTAACGAGGCTTCTGAAGTCTTCGAGCGAACAATCATACTTTCGTTCTAGCTTTGCTGACTGCTCCCGCAAAAGATTCATCCGATACAGGAGATCCAGCTTCTTGAAAGCAAGCAATTCTTCCTTGGAGACTATAATCATGTCTGTCCCCCCTTCCACAGTTAATCAAAGCGTCTACCAAATTATATCATTCGTTGCTTTCAAAGGACTTTTCTGAAGCTCAGACCATTCATGCTTTGAAACCCGGTCTTCAAATTACGAAAACGAAGAAAAGGCCTTTTGCAGCGTTACTCCTTTTGGCCCGAGGAATTACCTTAGGTCAGAAGATAAAAGAGTAACAGAATGTAATCGCTTTCTTGAAAACATCTTGAGTGTTCAGTTCACACACTCTGTCAATGCCGCGAAAATGCGAATAGCTGCAAGTTCCAAGATGCAAGTTGAATAGGAAAACGGTTATCCGTTATAGGTTCACCGTTCGCCGATAAGAGCGAGAGAGAATGAGAAAGAGCGCAAGATTCGTGTCTGGGGTCTGGTGAGAGCGAGATCCCGTGCAGTTTCATCACGGGATGACAAAGAGAGTGGATCTAGGGAGGCTCATTGGTGAGACTCATAACCGTACGCCTCCGCAACGACAGCCTTTTCTTGCTTTGGGTCATCCTGACAATGCTCCTGGTCAGGATCTCGGTCTTCGAAACAGTTCCAAGATCCAAGTTGCAAGTTGGGTAAGAAAATGGTTGTCCGTTATCGGTCCGCCGTCCTCCGAGAAGAAACCTGTTCTTAGTTCCAGAGAGAGGATCTTTTCTTCGTTCTTGGTTAGAGCAATGAAGCAGCAGCATCATGATTTTGACCTGGAGCTTTGTCGGAATGACGGGATGCAATGTTTTTGTTCAACCTCTGGCTTGCAACTTAGAACTCACATCTTAAAACTGCTTTTCAGCGTACAGCGGATCTTCAGGGGAGATCCCGCACAGGAGCACTGCGGGATGACCCCAAACAGGAGCCCTGAACAGGAGACCCCAAACGGGATCCCTGAACAGGATCATTTCAGGACAGGCTCATTGGGGCAGGCCCCAAACAGGCGCATATTGGGGCAAGCTTTTCAGGGCAGGCTCATTGGGGCGGCGCTACGGGATGACAGAGTTAGTGAATTCGTTTGCGAGCCATAATGCTCATCCCTAACCATAAGTCAGGGAGTTCATGAGAATCATGTGATGTTCCCTCTCCCATGACAATGTTTGCTGTACTTAACTCGTGATGATCTTGATCTTAAAGCCTCCCTTGAGGGAGGAGGGCCGTCTAGCGGCGGGGTTATTTGAGGAGAAGACTGTCATCCTCATGAAAAATACGGTGATTAGATTGTTGTAACTGATACCGAGAATGCTATAGTAATATTATAGTTGACAGTACTCTCCTCTTGATGTGTCTGCTTCTGTGAAATGGATAGAGATTTTTGATCTCACGAAAGATGGTTTCTGAATTCAGTATTTAGTGCTTTGAGTCAACCTCAATGCCTATCAAAATTGTGTTATCACTCTTTATAGCGAGGTGTTTCGATTATGAAACGAGTAACTCTTACGCTCGTCTTAACAATTGCGGTTGTGATGTTGCTTACCGGGTGCCTGTCGGTTGCGAAAACAAGAAGTCTTGTTGGCGCATGGAACCTTTCAGTTATTAGAAGTGAATCGGAGACTTTCACGGCCTTTATGCAGATATCCACTCACGACAAGGGCAAGCTCTCCGGTTATCTGGGAAACCACATCCATACTGCAAACTATGGCACAATTTCCGGAACGACTTCGAAGGACAACATCACTTTTCTCTACTCAAGCTATGCGGGAGGGGAAACGATTCAATTTACGGGCAAATTCGACTCCGATGGAATGACCGGTACGGCGACTGTTTATATCGACGGCAGCTACAAATCTGGCCCTCATGACTGGACTGCGCAGAGAACGGAATAGAAGGATCGGGCAGATACTTGCCGCGAAAACGGAACAGAGCCCATTATTTCCTAGACGGTCATCTTCGGTGGCCAGTCTTTGTTTCGCGAAGGCCAGTCACTGCTAGCAGTGGCGAGAAAAAAGTACAAGAACACCAAGCCGATTTGGCAAGGCCAGTTCTACTTCGCGCGCAAAGGAGCCGTTGTGTTCACGCGAAGATCTAGATTCCGACCTGGAGCTTTGTCGGAATGACAACATTTGACGTTTCTTCTCTTTTGGGCTTGCAACTCGGAACCAAGAACTTGCAACTGATTGTCAGCGTACAACGGATCTTCAGGGCCAGATCCCGTGCAGGCCCATCACGGGATGACCCCAAACAGGAGCATTTTGGGGCAGGCTCATTGGGGCGGCGATACGGGATGACCGAAAAGGCGCTCATCGGGCTAGCCTCAAAGGATGACACTCCTTCAGTAGCTGACAATGCTCAAGGTCAGGATCTCGATTTTGAAACAGTTGCAAGTTACAAGTTGCGAGTTGAATAAGAAAATGGTTGTCCGTCATCGGTTCTCCGTTATCCGTCCGTAAAAGCCAACATATTTACCCCGCAAGGATATTGGAGATAAATAGAAGAACAGATAGGATAGAAGAGTAGAGAGGGGGTAAGTATGAAAGGGAAGAAGCAGAGGAGTTTTAGTTCTGAGTTCAAGATTAAAGTAGTAAAAGAATTCCTAGAGACTGACAGGAGTTACAGAGAGTTAGGAAGGAAATATGATGTTAGTGCCTCAGCTATATGTGAGTGGGTACAGGAATACAGGAAATACAAAGAGAGAGCATTTAAAGCTACTCCAGGGAGAAAGAGTTCCTTCATTTCAGATGAGAGTAAGATCCCGGTTTTCCTTAAGGAAGAGCTTGGATTGGACAAACTGAAAGAGAAAGCAGAGGATTTGGATGAAGCGCAGGCGGAAATTGAAAGATTGAAGCTTGAACTTGCAGAGAGCAGATTGCGAATAAGACTGCTTGAGGAGATGTCAAAAAAAAAGTAAGTCAAAAGGGCACAACTGACATAACGCTTCTTCTGATTGTTGAGAGATACAGATCCTGGGGCTTCTCGATCAAGTATTTGCTAAAGGTTCTTGGAATACCCTCAAGCAGTTACTATCGCACCAGGAATCCAGGCTTCATTATTGCAGGAGAAATACAAAAGAGAAAGAACAGAGGTTATTCATTCAACGATTTCGGAGGAACCACAGACGACGAAGAGTTAGAAAAGCTTTTGATCTATATCTCAAACGCAGATTCGCAACTTGAAGAGATTTACTATTTGAAGTTCCTTGGTTCAAAGAAGCTGTCGAGATACATTCTCACTTATTATGGGATAAGAGTAAACCACAAGAAGCTACATAGAATCAGGAAGAAGCTTGGCCTTGTAGGCAAATACAAGAAGCAAGATAAACACCCTGTAAGAAGAAGCACTTCAATGAAGGTAACCGAAAAGAATCAACTGTGGGAAGCGGATATAACCTTTGTGAAGACCAGAGAAGAGCTTGTCGCCATGCTGACTGTCCTGGACGTGTACGACAGGAACGTAGTCGGAACTTACGTGGGTACCTCATGCAAGAAAGAAGATTTCATTGAGCTAATAAAACTCTTGATTGAGCGCAGGGGAAGACCTCAGTTCATTAGAACAGATAATGGAAGTCAGTTCAGAGCAATCAACACGGGTATATTCATGGATGAAGAAGAGATTTCGCACGAATTCGGAATGAAGAGAAACCCAAATTCACAGGCTTATATTGAATCTTTCTTCTCATCTTTGAAAAGGGAATTCGTTGAAAACAACGAGTTTCTCAATCTAAACGATCTATGCAAGGAATTCA
>Ga0209164_1000841_pt1 | contig 51604 bp, 38 predicted proteins | sample MTBNYHSulfiMetaG_FD_187458 | JGI IMG/M metagenome (GOLD analysis project Ga0209164, IMG submission 187458) | Enrichment culture microbial communities from rom New York Harbor, USA that are MTBE-degrading - MTBE-NYH (New York Harbor Sulfidogenic)... | ecosystem: Environmental > Aquatic > Marine >... | reverse complement strand
CCGGCGGGCGCCGCGGCCTCGCGGTGCAGCATGCGGATGGTGAAGACGGCGCCGCCGCCGAGGTTGTCCTCGACGGTCAGGAGGCCGCGCAGGAACTGCAGTGACTCGCGGGCGATGGGCAGGCCCGAGCCGACGCCGCGGATCACCCGTCGCTGGAGCGCCGTCGCGGTGGTGAAGCCCGGCTGGAAGGCGCGCTCCTTGTCGCCGACGCCGGGGCCGTGGTCGGAGATGCGGATCGTCTGGCCGCTGTCGAGGATCGTGACGACGACGTCGCGGAAGTACGCGTGCAGCAGGTTCTCCATGAGCTCCTGGATCACGGTGTAGGGGACCTGCCCGCCCTGCTCCCGGCAGTAGTGGTAGGTCTTCTCCGCCAGCGAGGCGATGAGGGCGGGCAGGTCCTCCTCCTCGACGGGGACGACCCGCGGCGGGCTGGTCAGGGTGTCGTAGATCGCGATGCGAGGGGCCGCCGGGCCCGACGGCGGGACGGGCAGCGAGCCGCCGTCACCGAGGCCGGTCTCCGCGCCGCCGGACGCCGTCTCGCTCCCGCCCGCCCCCGCGGCTCGACCCGCCCCCGCGACCTCCTCCGCGTGCGCGGGGCGCTCGGCGAGCGGGGAGGGCGGGAGCGTCGCGTCGTTCAGGATCCTGTCGAGGAACGAGTCCATGGGGGGCGTGAGTATAGCAGAGGGACCGCCCGCGGCGGGCCGTTCGGCGAAACGCGAGGAATCGCTCTGTGCAGGCGAAACGACGAAGTTCTCCACAGCCTGTTCAGGATGTGTGGAAAGAGCTCGCGGCGGCCGGCGTCGACGTGCGGAGTTTGCGGGACTTGTGGATAAGCCCGTTCCACACAGGGGTGACGGTCGGTGGCCCGCCGCCGCCGCCGCCGGTCCGCCGCCGCCGCCCCCGCCGCCCCCGTGTCGCCGCGGTCCCGGAAGCGGACTCCCTGCAAAACCACGCGATCCACGGTACCGGCGCGAGGGCCCTCGCTGTCAAGCGGATCCGTCGTCGTGAACCCATTTTCCACGGTCGTCGTGAGCCTGCATGCGCGGGAAACCCGAGTTCTCCACACTCTCCACAGTCCGGCGCGGAAGCGGGGGCACGGCGTCGAACCGGGCGAGGGGGTATCATGAAGGTGTCCTGCGGAGCTCCTGGGTGAGGAGCTGAGAAGGCGCTTCCTAGCGCCGACGCGTCGAACCTGACCACCGCGAGGTGGCGGCGCCCTCGGGCGTTGCTGGGTAATGCCAGCGAAGGGAGAGATGGTCGATGTCCAGTTACAGTCCCACGCCGGCGAGCGACGCCCGCCTGTCGTCCGCGCGCGCTCGTCTGAACGCCGATCCGACCCGCTGGGGGGTCGCCGCGGTCGCCGAGATCGCCGTGGCCGTCGCGCTCGCCGCCGTGCTCGGGCAGGTGCGCCTGTTCGTGATGCCCCAGGGCGGGTCCGTCAGTCTCGAGCTGCTTCCCCTCGTCTTCGTCGCCGTGCGGCGCGGCGTGGTCCCCGGGGTCACGGCGGGTCTGCTGTACGGCGTGCTCCAGCTCGGCCTGCCGGGCGCCTACGTCCTCCACCCCCTGCAGGCGCTGCTCGACTACCCGCTGGCCTTCATGGCCGTCGGGCTCGCCGGCTTCGTGCCGGTCGGTCCGGTGGTCGGCCGCCGCGGCGCCCTGCAGCTCCTGGCCGCCGTGGCCGTCGCGGCCACGGGACGTCTGGTCTTCCACTTCCTCTCCGGGCTCGTCTTCTTCGCCGAGTACGCGCCGCACTGGGAGGCGCCGTGGCTGTACGCGCTGACCTACAACCTCCTGTACCTCGTGCCCGAGGCGGCACTGTCGGCGCTGCTGCTGTGGCCGCTGCTGCGCGCCTACGACGCCGCCTACCCGGGTCGGGCCGGGGTGCGCCGGTGAGTGCCGCGCCCAGCGCCGGCGGGCCGCCGGGGGGCGCTGCCGGACCCGGCGGCGGCGCGGCGGTCGTGCTCCTGGGCGGCGACTACGAGGACGACGTCTACTACCTGCGGCGCTGCGCTGAGGCGGGCCGCGTCATCGCGGCCGACGGGGGGCTGCGCTTCGCCCTGACGCACGGCGTGCGTGTCGACGCCCTGGTCGGCGACTTCGACTCGCTCGGCGAGGAGGAGGTCGCCGCCGCCCGGAAGTCCGGGGCGCGGGTGCGGCGGCACCCGGCGCGCAAGGACGAGACCGACGGCGAGCTGGCCCTCCGGGCCGCCATGGCCGAGCGCCCCGCCGAGATCCTCATCGCCGGGGCGTTCGGCGGCGAGCTCGACCACGTGGTCGGCCACCTCGCCCTGCTGCGGCGCGCCGCGCGCGGCGGCGTCCCGGCGCGCCTCGTGTCGCCGCGCCTCTGCGTCGCCGCGCTCGTCGCCCCCGCCGCGGTCGGCCTCGACGCGGAGCCGGGGACGCGCGTCTCGGTCGCGCCCCTCGAGGGCGACGCCCGCGTGACGCTCGAGGGGCTCGTGTACCCTCTCGACGCGGGCCTCCTGCCGGCGGACGCCTGTCTCGGCCTCGGCAACTCCGTCGCCGCCCGGGCCCGGGTGACCGTCCACGAGGGCGTCGTCGCGGTCTTCGTCCACGACGGAGAGGAGACCTTCGGGGGCAGGGGGGCGCGATGAGGGTCGTCCCGCCGGCGGCCGAGTCGTCCGCCCCGGTCGTCCTCGCCGCCTGGCTCTACGCGGCCGCCGTCGTGGTGTTCGCGGCCCTGCCGACGCGGGGAGCGCTCGACGCGACGGTGGGCGAGCGGCAGACCACCGTCACCCTCGTCGCCCACTTCGCCGAGTTCGTCGTGCTCGCCGTGCTCGTGACGGCGGCCGCCTCCCGGCGCGGGGGGCGTCGCAGGGCGCTCCTGGTCGCCCTCGGGGTGGGCACGGCGCTCGCGCTCGGCACGGAGCTCCTGCAGGTGGCGTTGCCGTGGCGGAGCTTCGAGGTGCGCGACCTCGCCCTCGACCTCCTCGGTCTGGGCGTCGGCCTGTCTCTCGTCAGTCTTCGCCGGGCGGCGGCGCGGGCAGCAGCAGCGCGTCGCGCATGATGTGGTCGGCGACGTCCTCGGACGGCACGTCGTACGCCTGTCGCGAGACGAGGTGCTTCAGGGCGATGACGCGTCGCGTGCGCGAGCCGGTCGGGTCGCGGGAGACACGCGGGTCCTTCCTGTCGGGCAGCTGCATCGGTCGCCTCTCCTCGTTCCTCGTACCCGCTATCGGAAGCCCCCGAGGCGTGGTTGACTCTCTGGTGTAAGCAGAAGAGACTCCGCGCGTCGGCCCCCCGGGCGGGTCGCGGAGCAGACGGCGGAGGTGAGCCGTGACCGGCATCCAGGAAGCTCTCGACGCGGTCCTCGCCGAGGTCGAGCCGCTGGGCGCCGAGCGCGTGCCGCTGCTCGAGGCCCTCGGCCGTTCCTGCGCCGCCGAGGTGGTCTCGCCGGAGGCCGTCCCGGGGTTCGCCAACTCGGCGATGGACGGGTTCGCCCTGCGCGGCGAGGACGTCGCGCAGGGCCGCCGCGAGTTCACCGTGGTCGCCGAGATCCCCGCGGGCCGGCCGAGCGACAGGCATCTCTTCGCCGGCGACGCGGCGAAGATCATGACCGGCGCCCCCCTGCCCCCGGGCGCCGACACCGTGGTCCCCGTCGAGCTCACCGTCGCTCTCGAGGACGGCGTGCTCGTGACCGAGCCCGTCGCGCCGGGGTCAAACGTGCGCGCGGCGGGCGAGGACCTCAGGCCCGGCGACGTGCTGCTGGCGCCGGGCGACCGCGTGGGGCCGCCCGAGATCGGGCTGCTCGCCTCGGTGGGCGTGGAGACCGTGCCCGTCGTGCGCCGCCCCCGGGTGGCGATCCTCGCGACCGGCAGCGAGCTCGTCGCGCCGGGGAAGCCGCTGGCGCCCGGTCAGATCCGCAACTCGAACTCGTTCACCGCCTACGCGCAGGTGCGCGAGGCCGGGGGCGACCCCATCCTCCTCGGCATCGCCCCCGACGACGCCGAGGAGACCCGCCGCCTCCTCGGCGCCGCGCTGGAGCAGGACGTGGTGATCACGTCGGGCGGCGTGTCCGTCGGCGAGTTCGACTTCGTCAAGCGCGTGCAGGAGGAGCTCGGCGTGGAGCGGCGCTTCTGGCGGGTCAGCATGAAGCCGGGCAAGCCGCTCGCCTTCGGGGTGCGCGCCTCCACCCTGGTCTTCGGCGCGCCCGGGAACCCGGTCTCCTCCATGGTCTCCTTCGAGCTCTTCATCAGGCCGGCGCTGCTGGCCCTGCAAGGACGGCGCGACCTCTACCGCCCGTACGTCGTGGCCCGGTCCGCGGAGGCGGTCGGGGCGGCCACGGACCGCACGGAGTTGCGTCGCTGTGGTCTGTCCCGCGACGGCGGGACGTGGCGCTTCTCGACCACCGGCCCCCAAGGCTCGGGGATCCTCCGCTCCATGGCCCTCGCGGACGGTCTGGTCATCGTGCCCGGGGCGCACCCCGGCGGCCCCGCGGGGCTGGAACTCCCGGTGCAGCTGCTCGAGGGCTCGTCGGAAGAGCGCCCGCCGTACCCGGCCTGAGGGCGCCGCGCGCGCCCGGCCACACGAGGGCGACGGGAGCGCCTCGCGCCGCCGGCGCCCGCGCTCGGCGCGCCGCCATCCCTCGCCCGCGGCGCCGGCGACTCCCGCGGGTCAGGGCACGGCTTCGGGGCTGACGGACGACCCGGGCGCGGGGTACCCACCGGAGCCGACCGCGCTCCGCGTGCGCTCGCCGTAGATGGTGAACGAGCTGAGCTTGGCCCAGACGATGAGGCGCCGGCTCGCGCTGTACATGGGCGTGCAGGTGGTGAGCACCAGACCGTAGCCACGGTCGAGCAGCACGCCGGTGTCGGTCGGCGCGACCACGGTGAGCTTGGCGACTTCGTAGCGGAAGCGCGCATACGGCGTATCCACGAGGATCGCGTCCCCCGGCTCGAGCTCGTGGAGGCGGTTGAACGGGGCGCCGTACGTCGTGCGGTGGCCGGAGACCGCGAAGGGGTCGCCGGCCCCGGGCAGGGGGGTGTTGCCGTAGTGCACCGGGCCGTTGCGCAGGAGCACCCTGTCGCCGTCGGGGTCGAGGCTTCGCGGACCGCGTGCCCCCTCCTGGACCGTGCGGTTGAGGTCGATGGCGGCGATCTTGAGACGCGCGACCGGGTCCCCGGTCTCCAGCGTTCCGGCGAAGGCGGTGGCGAGGCGCCGGACGCGCTCCTCGGGGGTGACGCCGCGGGGCCGCTCGGTCGGGTCTGCCACCGTGACCCTGAACGTCTCGGCGGCTCGCTCGTAGGTGTCGTCGAGCCGGCCCTGCTGGACGTGCGCGTAGGCGGACGACCAGTAGGGATAGGAGAGGAGCAGGCCGCCGACGAGAAGCAGCACGTCGGCGAGCAGGCGTGTCCTCGAGCGGCGGCCGTCCTTCGGCGGCGCGGGTGTCGCTGCGGGCCGGCTCACCGGGCCAGTGTACCCCAGGCGTGCCGCCGGCCGCCGCGGGCGCGGCGCGCCCGGCCCGGCGGCAGCTTCGTGCCGCGGGCAGCCGAGACCACCTCCGCGGCCCGGCCTGGCCCTGGGGCGGGGTGCCGCCGGCCGCCGGGTGGTGTAGGGTGCACGGCGCGCGCGGGCGACGCCGACGTCGCCGCGCGGTGAACGGGCCATGGCGTACACAGCGACAGAGACCGCGCCTGCGGCGACCCCCCTGCGCATCCTGAGCGGCGACGACCTGCGGCTGCTCGACGCGGCGGCGCTCGAGGTGCTCGCCACAGCGGGCCTCGCCGTCCCTTCGGCACGGGCGCGCGACGCCCTCGTGGCCGCCGGCGCGGCGGCCGACGGCGAGCGCGTCACCATCGCGGCCGACGTCGTGCGGGGGCTGGTCGCGCGGGCGCCGCGGCGGCTGACGCTCGGGGCCCGTGCCGGGCAGGCCCTCGTGACCGGCGCGGGCTCGCTGCTGACCACCGACGGCTGCTGCGTCGAGATCTACGACCCCGAGAGCGGCGAGAAGCGGGGCACGACGGCCGCCGACGTGGGCGCCATCGCGCGTCTCGTCGACGCGCTGCCCGCGGTCGACTTCTGCTGGCCGGCGGTGAGCGCCCAGGACCGCCCCGCGGAGACGCGCGGCCTGCACGAGCTGTACGAGGCCGTCGCCAACACCGGCAAGCACGTGCAGACAGTGACCGTCGTCGAGCCCCAGGCGGCGGTCGTCGCCGTCGAGATGGCGCGTGCCCTCTGCGCCGGCGACGACCGCCGCCTGCGCGCCGAGCCGCCCATCTCGGCGCTGCTGGGCACCGTCACACCGCTGGGCAACGACGAAGGGACGCTGGAGGCCGGCCTGGTCTTCGCCGAGGCCGGCGTGCCCATCGGCTTCGTCAGCATGCCGATGGGCGGCTCCACCACGCCGCTCACCATGGCCGGCTCGCTCGTCGTCGGCATCGCCGAGACGCTGGGGGCCGTGGCCGCCGTGCAGGCCGCCGTCCCGGGCGCCCCCGTCTTCGTCTGCCTGATCCCGAGCGTCATGGACCTCAAGACCGGGGATTTCACCGGCGGCGCCCCGGAGGACACGGTCATGGGCGCCGCGACGGCCGACATCGGGCGCTACTACGGCCTGCCCACGGAGTGCGGCGTCAACGCCTCGGGCGCCAAGGAGCCCTCGTGGCAGTCGGCGCTCGACGACGCGACGACGACGTACCTCTCGCTGCTCGCCGGGGTCGACATGCTGACCGGCGTCGGGATGGTGTCCGGCGGGCGCATCTTCAGCTGCGAGGAGGCGGTGCTCGCCGCCGACGTGGCGGAGCGCGTGCGGGCGCTGGCGGCCGGAGGGAGCGCGGCGCGGCGACGGCCGGCCGGCGCACCGGCGCCCGGCGCCGGCGCGACCGACCCCCTCGCTCTGCCGCTCGTGGAGCCTGTGGCGGGCGCGCGGACGGCTCGGGAGCGCGCCGCGCAGCTCGCCCGCGAGTTGCTCGCGACCCACCGTCCCCCGGCCCTCGACCCGGCCCTCGACCGCAGGCTCCGGGCTCTGTCGAACGGCTGACGGACGCCCCGTGCGGAGGCGCGCGACGAGGCTGCGGGAGCGTGCGGCGGTTGTGTTCTCGCCCTCTTCCTGTATAAAACCAAGTGACATGCCGCTCGGGGGAGAGGCGGCACGGCAATTCCCGTTTCGCGGCGGGGCCGCAGGCGTGGCGGCGGTCGCTCCAGGCCGTGCCACGCGCGGACGGGACCGAGCCCACCGAAAGGACGGAGCATGAGCAAGGGGAAGTGGTTCATCTTGGGGACGGTCGTCCTCCTCGCGGTCGTGGCCATGCTGGCCTTCGCCGCCTGCGGCGACGACACCGAGGAGCCGGCCGCCGAGGACACGGCACTCTCCGGCACCGCCGCCGAGCGCGCCGCCGAGATCCTCGGCCGCGAGCCCACCGGTCTGGCCAAGGAGATCGTCGACCGCGGCACGGTGATCGTGGCGAACGACGCAAACTACGCGCCGCAGAGCTCGATCGACGAGGCCACCGGCGAGCTCGTCGGCTTCGACGTCGACGTCGCCAACAAGATGGGCGAGATCCTCGGCCTCACGGTCGAGTTCGAGAACCCGGCGTGGGAGACGATCCCGGCCGGCCTCAACCAGGGCCGCTTCGACGTCTCGATCGGCTCGATGACCCGCACCGAGGAGCGCGACAAGACCGTCGACTTCACCGAGCCGTACTACTACACGTCCGGCCAGGTGTTCGTGAAGGAGGGCGGCACGCAGATCGCCGGCGTCGAGGACCTCGCCGGTTCGACCGTTGGCGTCGGCGCGGCGACGACCTACTACGACTACCTCAAGGCCAACAGCGACGCCAAGGTGGTCACGTACACGACCGACGCGGACTCCTTCCCGGACCTGCGCAACGGCAACATCGACTTCGTCATGACGGCCGGTCCGACCGGCCAGCAGGCCATCCTCGAAGGGCAGCCGTTCGAGTTCTCGGGCACGCCGCTCTACTACGAGGACCTCTGCTTCGCCGTCGCCGAGGGCGAGACCGACTGGGTCCAGCTCCTCGACTACGCCATCGCCAAGATGCACGAGGACGGCTCGCTGACCGAGATGTCGAAGACGTGGTACAACGGCCTCGACCTCACGGTGCAGGAGTAAGCTCGAGCCCGTCGACCCACACGACGCTCGACACACGGTGACACCGATGCGGCGGGGGGCCATTGACGGCCCCCCGCCGCACACCCGGCAAGAGAGGTCCGCGTCATGAAGAGACGGCTGTACCTGAGCGTCGCCCTCCTCGCCGCGCTGCTCGTCCTGGCGGTGCCCGCGCTCGCGCCGGTGGCTCTCGGCCAGGAGACCACGGCCAGCCCGGCGCCCGGCCTCCCGGAGGTCACGGGCGTCATCCCCAACCCCGACGACCCCAAAGGCGTCGACACCTGGACCGGCACCCAGGTCATCGTCAACTACGAGGCCAACGGGGCCGAGCTCGCCTACGAGCAGTGCCAGCTGTTCATCAACGGCGAGGAGCAACCGCTCAGCCGGCCGCCCAGCGAGGTGCCGGCGATCTCGCGCGCGACGTCGGGCATCCAGTTCAAGTGGAACACGCAGTACCCGAAGGGTGACTACGACTTCAGGGTCGTGCTCGTCACGACGACGGGCGAGACGGTCGAGTACACCTGGAGCTTCGCCTCCGAGGGCCAGGCCGGCGCCGGGCAGCTCTTCAGCTTCGACGTCATGCGCACCTGGTTCCGCTTCATCGCGGAGGGCGCCATCAACACGGTCGCCCTCACGGTCATCTCCATCGGCTTCGCCTGCGTCCTCGCCCTTCTCGGGGCGCTCGGGAGGCTGTCAAAGAAGATGACCTTCAAGCAGGCCTGGGAGCGCTACCAGAGCTGGGGCTACATCTGGCGCATGGTGCTCGGCCGCATCCCGTACTGGGTCGCGACCTTCTACACCTCGCTCTTCCGCGGCACCCCGCTGCTGCTGCAGATCATCTTCATCTATCAGGTGACGCCCGAGGTCGTGCAGCGCACCGGGCTCTCCGCCGACTACAACCCGCCCGCGTTCTGGGCCGGCGTCGCGGCCCTGTCGCTGAACTACGGCGCCTATCTCACCGAGGTCTTCCGCGCCGGCATCCAGGCGGTGCCGAAGGGGCAGACCGAGGCCGCGTGGGCGCTGGGCCTCAGCGGGTGGCAGACCCAGCGCCGCATCATCCTCCCGCAGGCGTTCAAGATCGTCATCCCCGCCGTGGGCAACGACTTCATCGCCCTGATCAAGGACACCTCCCTGGTGTCGGTCATCACCGTCGAGGAGCTGCTGCGCCGCTCGCAGCTCGCCGGGGCGGCGACCTTCAACTTCCTCTCCACCCTGGTCGTCGCGGCAGCCTTCTACTGGGCCCTGACCATCTTCTTCAGCTTCTGGCAGGCGAAGCTCGAGCGCCGCATGGAGCGCGACAAGGCAAGGGAGTAGCAGCATGGCGACATCGACCCCCGCGGGGACGCACCGCGTCGAGAGCGAGGTCATCGTCAAGGTCGACGACCTGCACAAGTACTTCGGCAAGAACCACGTGCTGAAGGGCGTCAACGTCGAGATCCACAAGGGCGAGGTCGTCGTCCTGATCGGGCCCTCCGGCTCGGGCAAGAGCACGTTCCTGCGCTGCCTCAACTTCCTCGAAGACCCGACCACGGGCGACATCACCATCGGCGGCGAGCACGTGCGGTGCGGCAGCCACGGCAAAGCCTTCAAGGACGGCGTCCACAGCATCCGCATGAAGTGCGGCATGGTCTTCCAGGAGTTCAACCTCTTCCCCCACAAGGACGCGACCGAGAACGTCATCGAGGCGCCTATCCTCGTCAAGGGCGAGAAGAAGGACGACGCCGTCCGCAAGGCGCACGAGCTGCTCACCAAGGTGGGCCTGGGCGAGCGCGTGGACTACTTCCCGAGCCAGCTCTCGGGCGGGCAGAAGCAGCGCGTGGCCATCGCCCGCGCGCTGGCGATGGACCCCGAGCTCATGCTCTTCGACGAGCCGACGAGCGCCCTCGACCCCGAGCTCATCGGCGAGGTCCTCAAGGTGATGAAGGAGCTCGCCGAGGGCGGCATGACGATGATCGTCGTGAGCCACGAGATGGGGTTCGCGCGCGACGTCGCCGACCGCGTCGTCTACATGGACGAAGGCCTCTTCATCGAGGAGGGGCCGCCGTCGGAGGTCTTCTACCACCCCAAGGACGAGCGCACGCGGCAGTTCCTGCGCCACATCCTGCCCGAGAAGGAGCCGCAACACGCGGCCGAGCTCGGTCTCGCCGAGGAGGAGCAGAACCCCATCGCCGAGCCCGGGACGGACCTCCCCAGGATGCCGACCGCGCAGGGCCCGGGCGGCGAGATGCCGCTCGACGTCGACGACCAGGACGAGCCCGGCGGGTCGTGAGCGCGCGGCGCGCCCGAGCGCGAGCGCCGGGCGATCCACGGGACGGACGCGGCGGGGGCGGGCGCGGATGCGCCCGCCCCCGCCGCGTCCCGGCGCCGCCGGCGGGCCCGGGGCGCCTCAGGCCACGCCGCGCTCCCGGTCCGCGGCCTCGACGATAGCGCGCATGCGCTGCGCGGCGTCGGGGTCGACCGGGTCGGGGGTATGCGACTCGATGATCTCGAGCGCCGCCGCCCTGGCGCGCTCGTAGAGATCGGACCCCCCGCGCTCCTCCCACTCCTCGCGCACGCGCCGGTCGAGGTACTTCGGCTGGGTGAGCTCGCGCATGTGCGCGAGCGTGGACTCGAGGCTGAGGAAGTCGCCGAACGGGCCGACCGCGGCGATGTCCTCCACCGCCAGACGGTCGTCGTCGACGGGCATGCCCATCACCGTGTACTTGATCATCGCCGCGATCTCGTCGTCCATGACGAGCTGCGCACAATCGAAGGTGACACCCGACTCGATCATCCCCGCGCCGTAGATCTGGTTGGCCCCTGCCAACGCAGCCAGCAGGCCGGTGAGGGTCTTCTCGTGACCGGTCTGGGCGTCACCGAGCTTCGAGTCCGCCTACAAGCCGGCCACGAAGCTCGGGATCAGGTACCGTCGCGCCATCTGCGCCGTCGCGGCACTGAAGAGGGCGAGCTCGGGGGAGCCGACGGAGGCTGCCGCCAGGCGCAGGTCCATGGCCGTGGTCGACGAGCCGTAGTCGGTCGGCGCGCCTCGCTCGGCGAGCTGCGACAGCGTGATGCCGGCGAGGACCTCGGCGTTGTGCTGCACGAACGTGCCGACCAGCGTCACCGGGGACGAGCCCCCCGACATGGCCATCGAGAGCACACCGCAGGGCATGCCGCGGCGGGCGCACTCGACGATGACCTCGGTCGCGTCACGGGGCAGCTTGAGCGGGCTGACGGGGCAGCAGCCGAAGCCGACGATCGGGTTCTCGCGCAGCTCGTCCTCGCCGCCGACGATCGCCGCCGCCATCTCGACGACCTTGCGCACCTCCCACGCCGACGTCGACTCGGTGCCGACGCTCTTCGTCGTGTTGAGCAGCGCCGCCTCGGTGCCGTGCAGCACGGCCGTCGCCTGCGGCCGGTCGGTCGGGCTGCCGGCGGGCTCGTAGGCGTCGATGTGCGGCAGCGCGTCGACCAGGCGCGCGACCTCGGCCACGTCCTGCAGCAGCGGCTCGCGGTGCTCGCCGGTGCGCAGGTCGTTGACCATGATGCCCTCGTCGAAGTTGCAGAACGAGACGCGCCCCGGCTCGAGCACGAGGGCCTTCTCGGGGTCGCGCGCCCCGAGGACGAACTTCGGCGGCGACGAGCGGATCGCGTCCTCGACGACGTGCGGCGGGATCCGGACCATGCGGCTCTCGCGGTCGACGCGACAGCCGCCGTCGCCGAAGAGGTCGAGCGCCTCGTCGTCCTCGACCCAGACCCCGGTGCGCTCGAGCACCTCGAGGGTGGCGAGGTGGATGTCGTCCATCTCTGCCTCGGTGAAGACGTTGAGGCTGAGGCCACCGCTGCGCGGGTGGCCGGCGTAGAGAGTGCGCTTCACGGTGTCACCTCCGGGAGCCCCTTCGCCTGGACAGTACCCGGGCGAGGGGGAGGGGTAAAGTCCGGAGCTGCGGGGCGTCGAAGTTCGCCCAAGCATCGGTGCGGCACGGGGCTGTGCGGCGCCAACTTCGCGCGCTTCGGTGGTCCTCTTCGCGGCCGGCCGCCTGTCGGCCGGCGTGCCGCCGCGACGCGGAGGCCGGCGCCGCCCGCCGGATGCTAGAGTAGCGGCGTGACGCGCGGGTCCGTGAGCCACATCTACTTCACCCACGGCCACCGATGATGGGGGCGGCCGTCGGCTGCCCCGCCCCACGCCCCTCGTCCGCGGCCCCCATGGGGCCGGCGACGAGAGCTCAGTCCCGAGCCACCGGCGACGCCTTCGCAGGCCGTCGCACCGAGAGGCGCCCCGCGGACGCGACCTGCGACGGCGCCGTAGAGGAGGTCACACGTGAACAGGGCGATGCTGAAGGTGTGGGACGACGACGCCTGCGGTCGCGTGCACGAAGCGACGCTGCGCGTGCTGTCCGAGGCGGGCGTCGAGCTCAAGTACGCGCCGGCGCTCGAGCTCTTCGCCGCCGCGGGCGCGCAGGTCGAGGGCACGCGCGTGCGCATCCCGCCCGCGGTCGTCGAGGCCGCTCTCGAGGCGGCGCCCCGGCGGTGGCTGCTGAACCCTCGCGGTGGCGCGACCGAGCCGCTCGTCCTCGACGCGGCGCACAGCTACTTCGGCACCGGCTCCGACGTGCTCTACATCCGCGACCTCGACACGCACGAGCGCCGGCGGGTGCGCGTGGCCGACGTCGAGGGCCAGGCGGCCCTCTGCGAGAAGCTCGCCCACATCGACTTCGTGATGTCGATGGGGCTGCCCGAGGACGTGCCGCAGGCGGTCGACGACGTCGCCCAGGTCGAGGCCATGCTGCGCGGCACGCGCAAGCCTCTGCTCGTGGCGCCGCGCGACGGCCACGTCGTGGCGCGCATCGCCGAGATGTGCGCGCTCGCCGGCGAGGCGGCGAGCTTCGGCATCTACGCGATGCCCTCTCCGCCGCTCATGCTCGACGAGGACGGGGCGAGCAAGGTGATCGCCTGTGCCGAGCTCGACGTGCCCCTGATCTGGGCGCCGGGGACGAACGCCGGCACCACGGCGCCGGCCTCGATCACGGCCGTCGCCGTCGTCGCCAACGCCGAGGTGCTCGCCGGTCTCGTGCTGAGCCAGGCGGTCAAGGCCGGCGCGCCGTTCGTGTGGGGCGCCGGTGTCGGCGCCATGAACATGCGCACCATGGTCGACGTGTACTCCTCGGCCCGCGTCTTCGCGGGGCATCAGGCGCAGGCCGACCTGGCCCGGTGGTACGGGCTGCCGAGCTTCGCCTACGCGGCGTGCTGCGACTCGAAGACGCTCGACCAGCAGTGGACGGCCGAGGCCGCGTTCACGGCGGTGCTCGGGGCGCTGTCGCGGGCCACCCTGCTGCACGACGTCGGCTACCTCGAGTCGGGGCTTCAGAGCTCGTACGAGTCCATCGTCGTCGGCGACCATCTGGTGAGCTACGCCAGGGCGTTCATGGAGGAGCTGCCCGTCGACGACGAGGCCCTGGCCGTCGAGGAGATCCTCGCCGTCGGGCCGGGCGGCAACCATCTGGCCCGGCCCTACACGAGGAAGCACTTCCGTGAGATCTGGCAGTCGGACCTCTTCGATTACGGGGTCTTCGACCGCTGGCAAGCGGAGGGGTCGAGGACGCTGCTCGACAGGGCGCGGGAGCGGGCGGCGGCGCTGCTCGCCGGGCCGCGGGAGTTCACGCTCGACGACGGCGTCACCGCCGGGCTCGCCGCGCTGGTCGCGCAGGCCGGCGAAGAGCGCGCCGCCAGGACCTCCTAGCGGCTACCGGATGTGAGGGCCGCCTTTCCGAAGTGGAAAGGCGGCCCTTGCCAGCGCCGCCTCGCGTGCGGAGAGTTCGGGCTGCCTGCGTCGGCCTGTCGCCGGGACCTTGCGGGGTCCGTGTGGTCACGGGACGCCGGCGCCGACGCGTAGCCCGAATCGACCGGGAGGGATACACCGCATGGACGCTCGCGCCGCCTCGAAATCCGCCAAATGGCTCGTTCTTCTGCTTGCGATCACCGCGGCCTGCATTCTCGCGGCGGGCCCGTTGCAGGCCCGCGCCGATGCGCCCGTCCCGGCCGGCTCGGGGTCCGCGAGCGGTCCGGTCGTGTTGCGCATCGGCTGGAACCAGATGGTCGACAGTCTCAACCCCTTCATCGGCTACGAGGGTGTCTCGTACGCGCTCTACCACCTCAACTACGACTACCTGACACAGTCCGACCCCGCCACGCTGCAGCCCGTGCCGTCCCTGGCCGCGTCGTGGTCGTCGAACGACGAGCTCACGACGTGGACCTTCCGGCTTCGCGACGGGGTCAGATGGCAGGACGGGGAGCCGTTCACGGCGGCCGATGTCGTGTACTCGGTCGAGCTCAACCTGAGCGACGAGATCTCCACCTACGACATGTACGTCGGCGGCGTCCAGTCCTGTGCCGCGATCGACGACCAGACCGTGGAGCTCGTCTTCTCGACCCCCCAGCCGCGCCTCCTCACGGATCTCACGCTCGTACCGATCGTCCCGGAGCACATCTGGTCGAAGATGACGCCGGCCGAGGCTGCGCGCAAGTTCCAGAACGAGGCGCCCGTCATCGGGACCGGGCCGTTCCAGATCGTGGAGTTCGAGCGCGACAAGTATGTGCGACTCAGGGCGAACCCCGATTTCTGGGGCGGGCGCGCCGAGATCGACGAGATCATCTTCCAGATGTACACGAACAACGACACGCTGGCCGCCGAGCTCAAGTCGGGGGTCATCCAGGGCGGCAACGTCCAAGCCGCCGCGTATCGGGCCCTCGAGGGCTCCCCCGGGCTCGCGACGTCGCTGGCGCACGAGAACGGCTTCGACGAGCTGGGCTTCAACTGCTACGAGGGCGCGGCCTCCCTGGGCCATCCCATCCTCCTGGACCCGGCGTTCCGCGGCGCGCTCGCTTGGGCGATCGACCGTGACAAGATCGCCGAGATCGCCTGGGGAGGGTTCGCCGAACCCGCGACGACGATCATCCCCGCCGACTACTACGACGAGATTCTCGACTACCACTGGGAACCGCCGGCCGACGCCGCCGCCGCGTACGATCCGGCGAGATGCGGCGAGCTTCTCGACGCCGCCGGCTACGCCGATTCCGACGGCGACGGCGTCCGTGAGGACAAGGACGGTGAGCCCATCAAGCTCCGCCTGTGGGCGGCGAGCGACAAGCCCGAGTACTCCTCCGCCGCCAAGCTCATCACCGGGTGGCTCGAGGATGTCGGCATCGACGTCGCCATGCAGGTGATGGAGGACGGCGCGCTCAGCGACCGTCAGTACAACTACGACGAGAACGGCGCGTTCGCCCCGGACTTCGACCTCTTCATCTGGGGCTGGGCGACCGGCGAGGACGACCCGACGTTCATCCTCTCGCTGCTGACGACCGGCCAGATCGAGGCATGGAGCGACTGCAACTACTCGGACGAGCGGTATGACGAGCTGTACGAGGCGCAGACGCAAGACGCCGACCCGCAGGCGCGTCTCGCCATGGTCCACGAGATGCAGCAGATCGTATACTTCGACGCCCCCTACATCCCCCTCGTGTATCCGTTGACGCGCGAGATCTACAGCTCGTCGTGGGAGGGCTGGGTCAGGCAGCCCGAGGACACCGGCTCCCTGTGGAACCGTCATTCGTACCTCGCCGTTCATCCCGTGACGGCGAGCGAGGAGTCCTCCGGTGCTTCGGCTGGTCTCGTCGTGGGCGTGCTGGTCGCGGCGGCGGCCGTCGTCGCCATCGTCGTCTTCGTGCTCCTGCGGCGTCGGGGCGGGCGCGCGGAGGACGTCGCCTGAGGCGACCCCGCGTGGGCCGGCGCCGAGGGGCGGCTCAGCCGCCCCTCGGCGCCGGCCAGTCGGTGATGTCCTTGACCAGCTGGGGCAGCACCGTCGTGTGCACGCGGGTGACCCCGGGGTAGTCGTGTGCCAGCGAGCGCACGAGGTCCAGCATCTCGCGCTCGTCGCGGGCGTAGGCCTGGGCGCTGATCTGACCGCTGCGCACCGACGTGGCGACGTAGCTGACGAGGTCGAGCCTCGCGATCTCACGGGCGATCCCGGACAGCTGCGCCGGCATCGCGTCGATGACGATGTCGGCCGCGACGGGGTAGCCGACGGCCGTCGCCGAGACCACGGCTCCGATGAAGATGACACTGTCGCGGATCAGCCGCTTGATGCGGTAGCGCACGGCGCGGTCGCCGATCCCTCCGATCTCGCGGGCGATGGCCCGCGCGGACGTGCGCCCGTCCCGTTGGAGCAGGGCGATGATCGCGAGATCGGTCTCGTCGAGCGTGGCGGCCATGCAGGGCTCCCGTCGTCCCGGTCTCCAATTGTCCGGCGAGCGGCGGGCGGAAGCAATGGCGCGACCTGCCGCGGTGCGGAAGACGGGCTGACCCGCGTCGGGGAGCGACCGGACGCGCGACGTCGGCCGGCGGTGGCGCCGTCAGCCGGCGCCGGCGGGCGGCGCCCGCATCGGCAGCACGACCTTGGTCGTCACCGTGCTCGACCAGCCGGTCGACGCCGCCGGGTAGAGGGTGTCGAACTCGAGCTCCTCGCCGAGCCGCACCGCCGGCCGCGCCTCGGTGACGTCGAGAACGAGGTGGTCCGAGCTGGCGGCGACCACCTCCGTCCCCGGGCGCGACGGCGTGAGGCTCGCCGTGTCGAGGTCGATGTCGCCGAGGGCGAGGACGGCGCGGCGGCGCACTCCCCGGTCGGGCCAGTCGCGCACGCGCATGAAGGCGTCGCGGCCGACGGCCCCGTCGGGCGCCGAGGGCTTGTCCATCACCTCGACGACTTCGGCGTACACCTTGAAGACGTCCTGATGGGGGATCCCGAGGTCGGCCCACGTCGAGAAGTCGGTCCCCGTCAGGATCGCCTCGCCGACGCGGACCTGGTTGAACCGCGGCGGCACCCGACCGGCCTTGATGAGGTGAAGGTTGCCGGTGTGGCCGCCGGAGACGACCTCGAGCCGGCGGCCCAGGGCGGTCTCGACCTCGTCGAGCACGTCGACGAAGGCCTGCTGATGCCGCGGCGTCGGCAGCACGCCGCAGAGGCAGTTGAGGGTGGTGGCGAGGCCAGCGAGCTCCAGGCCCGGCAGGGCGTCGAGCGCGCGCGCCGCGCCCGGGGCGTCGGCGGGCATGACCCCCTCGCGGCGGTCGCCGGTCTCGACCATGAGCAGCAGGCCGTGCACGAGCCCGCGCCGCGCGGCGGCCCGGGCGAGCGCGCGCGCCGTCGCGACCTCGGAGACGAGGCTGCACTGCGCCAGGTCGACGACGTCGTCGACCTCGCTCGGCGCCGGGAGGCGGAGGAGCGTCACCGGCGCCTCGACCCCGCCGGCGCGCAATCGGCGTATGTTGTCGAGGCGCGACTCGCCCAGGGCCGTGCAGCCGCCGGCGAGCATCGCGCGCGCCACCTCGGGCTCGCCGCAGACGCACTTCGTGACGCCGACGACCGCGATGCCGTGCGCTGCGCAGAGCGCGGTGACGGCGGCGGCGTTCTGACGCACTTTCTCGGCGTCGCATACGATCCTCACGGTCGGCCTCCTCCAGAAGCCCTTTCCGGTCTCGTCGAGGCCCGCCGGGGTCTCGACGGCCCCGCGCCACTGTACCTGTGCGCCGGGCCGGGCGCGAGCATCAGCTGCCGCCGCGGTCCAAGCCCGCGTCTCCCTCGCGGCTCCGTCCTGCGGACCGGGCCTCCTGCGCTCGCGCGCGGCAGGTGTACCGCCACGGAGGCCGGTGCTAGAGTAGCGGCGTGCACGCGGGGTCCGTCAGCACAGTCAACCGCGCCTGCGGCCTCTAACCTTCGCTCGGCTGCGCCGGGGGCGGCGGTGCGCGTCCCTGCTCCCCCGCGCTCCACACCGTCGTCGGTCAACGAGCGAGGTCGTCGTCCATGTCGTCAAGGATCAACCCCATCGTCCCCCGGCTCCGCTGGGACGTCCTCTCCCCGAGCGACCTCGAGCGCCTCCACGAGGCGACGCTCGAGGTCCTCGAGGGGACCGGCGTCCGCTTCCCGAGCGCCCGGGCTCTCGATGTGCTCGAGCGGGGCGGCTGTGAGGTGGACCGCGCCACGCAGATCGTCCGGATGCCGCGCGCGGTGGTGGCGGAGGCGGTGGCGCAGGTGCCGTCCGAGTACGTCCTCGCGGGGCGCGACCCCGCCTGCGACATGACCATCGACGGGGCGCACTGCTACCTGTCGAACGACGGCAGCGGCGTGTTCGTGCACGACCATCACAGCGGCGAGAAGCGACCCTCCACCAAGCAGGACGCCGCCACCTCGGCGCGCTTCGTCGACGCGCTGCCCGACGTGAGCTACTACTGGGGGCCGGTCGTGACCTCGCAGGACGTGCCGTCGGCGACCAGGGCGCTGCACGACGCCGAGGCCGTCCTGACCAACACGAGCAAGCACTTCCAGACCGTCACGACCGTCGGGGAGAAGCCGGCGCGGTACCTGGTCGAGATGGCGGCGGCGATCGTCGGCGGCACCGACGAGCTGCGCCGCCGGCCCATCCTCAGCTTCATGCAGTGCGCCGCCGACCCGCTGGCCCACGACGGCCCCAATCTCGAGGCCAACCTGGTCGCCGCCCAGCACGGGCTGGCCAGCGGGTTCATGCCGATGCCGCTGGCCGCCGGCACCGGTCCGGCGACGCTGGCCGGCACGCTCGTCGTGCAGAACGCCGAGGCGCTCTCCGGGGTCGTGCTGCTCGAGCTCGCCCACCCCGGCGTGCCGGCCTTCTTCGCCGGCGCCCCGAGCGTGATCGACCTCAAGACCGGCGGCTACACGGGCGGCAGCCCCGAGGACTACCTCCTGGCCGCCGCCGCGACGCAGCTCGCCCACTTCTGCGGCGTGCCGATGGCGATGGGCACCATGGCGACCGGCGCGAAGGAGCCGGACTGGCAGGCCGCGGTCGACGACTCGCTGTCGACCGTCGCCAGCGTGATGACCTCGGCCGACATGATGAACGGCTGTGGCCTGCTCAACGGGTCCAAGGTCCTCTCCTATCCCCACATGGTCATGGAGAGCGAGATCTACGGCATCGTGCAGAAGGTCGCCGGCGGCATCGCGGTCGACGACGAGACCCTGGCCCTCGACACGATCGCGCGTGTCGGGCAGAACGGCACGTACCTGGCCGAGAAGCACACCCGCCGCCACCTGGACGAGATCTGGCGCCCGACGGTCTGGGACCGCACGCCGTACGACGTCTGGCTGCAGGGCGGCAGGAAGGGTGCGCTCGAGAGGGCGACGGCGATCGCCGACGAGATTCTCGACACCTACGAGCCCCAGCCGCTGCCGGACGACGTCCGCGCCGGGCTGCGCGCCATCGTCGCGCGCGCCGACGCCGAGCTCGCGGGAGTGTCGTGAGCGGCGCCCGCCTCATGGTCTGGGACGACGACGCCTGCTGGCGCGTCCACGACGCCACCCTCGCCGTGCTCGAGGAGACGGGGGTCGAGGTGCGCGAGGCGCGTGCCCGCGAGCTGCTCGCGGGGGCGGGCGCGCGGCTCGACGGCACGCGCGTGCGCATCCCGGCGGCGCTCGTCGATCAGGCGCTCCAGACGGCGCCGCGCCGCTTCTCCCTGAAGTCGCGACCGGAGGTCCCCGGCAGCGGGCACGCCCGACGCGGCGAGCCGGCGCCGCTCGAGGTCGCCGACGGCGGCACCTACTTCGGGACGGGGTCGGACTGCGTCTACGTCTGCGACCCCGACTCCGGGGAGCGCCGCCAGGCCACCACCGCCGACGTCGAGGGCATGGCGGCGCTCTGCGAGCAGCTTCCCCACATCGACTTCGTCATGTCCATGGGGCTGCCGTCGGACGCCGCCGCGGCGACGGGCGACCTCGCGCAGTTCGCCGCGATGCTGGCCGGCACGCGCAAGCCCCTGCTCACGACGGCCCACGACGGCGCCTCGCTGCGGCGCATGCAGGCCATGGCGGGTCTCGCCGGCGAGGCACGCAGCTTCGGCTGCTACGCGATGCCGAACCCGCCGCTCGTGCACTCCGCGGAGGCGCTCGACAAGCTGCTCGCCTGCGCGGAGCTGGGCATCCCTCTCATCTACGCGCCGGCGCCCGCGGCCGGCACGACGGCGCCGGCCTCGCTCGCGGCGACCGTCGTCGTCGGCAACGCCGAGACCCTGAGCGGCCTCGTGGTCCACCAGCTCGCCGCCCCCGGGGCGCCGTTCGTCTACGGCGTCGGCTGCGGGGCGTTCGACATGCGCACGGCGGTCGACGTCTACGGCGCCCCCGAGCACTTCCTCGGCAACGCCGCGGCCACCGACCTCGCGCGGCTCTACGGTCTGCCCAGCTTCGCCTACGCGGCGGTCGCCGACGCGAAGCTTCTCGACGAGCAGTGGGCGGCCGAAGCGGCGATCACGACGGTCCTCGGCGCGCTCTCGCGTGCCACGCTCCTGCACGACGTCGGCTATCTCGAGTCGGGCCTCCAGAGCTCATACGAGACGATCGTCCTCGGCGACGAGCTCGTCGGGTACGCGCGCGCCCTGCTCGCCGAGGTGGCCGTCGATGCCGACGCCCTCGCCCTCGACGAGATCGCCGCGGTCGGGCCCGGCGGCAGCCACCTGGGCCGGGCCTACACGCGCCACCACCACCGGGAGTCCTGGCGCCCGGGCCTCTTCGACCGCGCCGCCTACGACCGCTGGCGTGCCTCGGGAGCGACGACGCTGAAGGAGCGTGTCCGGCGGCGCACCGAGGAGCTGCGTGCCGGGCCGCGCTCGTACGCGCTCGAGGACGCCGTTCGTGACCGGCTGGCCGCGCAGGTGTCCGCGAGCGGACGCGACGACGGATCGGAGGAGCGGACGTGACAGAAGGCCGGCGACCGGGGAGCGACGGCGATGAGCGACCAGGGGCGGCCGCGAGCGGCGGCGAGGTCATGGGCACGCCGGCGCGGCTCGTGTCGCGGCTGACGGCGGACGACGAGCTGAGCGCGCTGCATCGGCGCGCGCTCGACCTGCTGGACGGGGAGGGCGTGCTGGTGGCCGGTGAGGTGTCGGCGCGCGCCTTCGTCGCGGCCGGGGCTCGGGTCGCGGACGGCCGGGCGCGCGTCGCGCCCGAGCAGGTGTCGCAGGCGCTCGAGAGGGCCCCGTCGAGCCTGACCCTCGGCGGCCGTCTGCCCGGGCGTGGCATCGAGCTGGGCGCCGGCCGCGTGTACCTCGCGACCGGCGGTCCGGCGACACTGACGCTCGCGGCGGGGGCGGGCGCCCCGCGACCGGCGACGGGCGCCGACCTCGCCGCCGTCTGCCGTCTCGCCGACGCCCTGCCCGAGGTGGCCGTCCTCTACGGACCGCCGCTGCAACCGGCCCGCGAGACGCCGCTCGGGGCTCTGCAGGTGTGTCTGGCCGCAGCGACGAAGCACGTGCACGTCACCACGCTGGGCTCGGCCGCCGAGGCCGGGGCGGCGGCGCGCATCGCCGCCGCCGTGGCCGGCGGCGCCGGCGCCGCGCGCGCGCGGCCGCCGCTCTCGCTCGGCGGCCCGCTCGAGGCCGCGCTCGTCTTCGCGGAGCACGGGCTGCCCGTCGCCACCGCAGCCGAACTGCACCCTATCGCCCTCGGCGACACGCCCGCCCGCGCCGCCGATCTCGATCCGCCCGAGGCGGCAGTGCGTCGCCACGCGGCGGTGCTGGCCGCCTGTGTCGCCGTGCAGGCGATCGCGCCGGGGGCCGGGTTCGTGTACACGACGGCCGACCCGGCCGACCCGCCGCCGGCCGCCGCCGCCGTCATCGCCGCGCGCCTCGCCCGTCGAGCGGGCCTTCCCGCGCTGGCGCCGGTCATGCTGACCCGTTCGCCGCTGCCGGACTGGCAGGCCTGCAGTGAGAACTCCCTCGCCTCGATGAGCGCGACGCTCGCCGGCGCCGAGGTGGTCGCCGGCGCCGGCACGCTGGCCGCCGGCACGGTCTGCTCTGCCGTGGCGCTGGCGCTCGACAGCGAGATCCACTCGTGGAACGCCGCCATCGCCGCCGGCATCCCTGTCGACGAGGAGACGCTCGCCGTCGACGTCGTCCGCGAGGTCGGCATCGGCGGCAACTACCTGAGCCGGCGTCACACACGGCGTCACATGAAGGACATCTGGCGCCCCAGGCTGCTCGACCGAAGCTCCTGGGACGCCTGGGTCGCCGGCGGCCGCAGCGGCGCGCCCGAGGCGGCCGCCGAGCTCGTGCGCACGATACTCGACGGCCACGCGGTCGCGCCGCTGGAGGCCGTCGTCGCCGACCGCGTCAACGAGATCATCGCCACCGCCCAGTGAGGAGAAGGAGCACTCGATGAGCGAGCCGAGGCACCACCGCGACATACCGCTCTTCAAGGACGTCACCGACGAGCAGTGGAACGACTGGCACTGGCAGGTGCGCCACCGCCTCACCACGGTGGAGGACCTGGACCAGGTCCTCCACCTCAGCGACGGCCAGCGCGCCGACCTGCAGGCCTGCATGGGCAAGTTCCGCGTCGCCGTGACGCCCTACTACGCCTCGCTCATGGACCCGGACGACCCGTCGTGCCCCGTCCGCCAGCAGGGCGTCCCGACGCCGGCCGAGCTGACAGTCGGCGCCGCCGACATCAAGGACTCGCTCGGCGAGTCGATCGACTCGCCGACGACCCTCATCACGCACCGCTACCCGGACCGGGTGCTCTTCATCACCACCGAGATGTGCTCGATGTACTGCCGCCACTGCACGCGGCGGCGCATCGTCGGCGAGCACGAGGGCGCGGTCTCGATGCAGGACTACGAGAACGCCTTCACCTACATCCGCCGCAACCCCGAGGTGCGCGACGTCCTGCTGAGCGGCGGCGACCCGCTGACCCTCTCCGACGAGCGGCTCGAGTGGCTGCTCCAGAACGTCACCGAGATCCCGCACGTCGAGATCGTGCGCATCGGCTCGCGCATGCCGGTGGTCTGCCCGCAGCGCATCACCCCCGAGCTCTGCGAGATGCTGAGGAAGTACCACCCGCTCTACCTGAACACGCACTTCAACCACCCCAGGGAGATCACCCCCGAGTCGACGCGCGCCTGTGCGATGCTCGCCGACGCCGGCATCCCGCTGGGGAACCAGTCCGTCCTCATGAAGGGCATCAACGACTGCGCCAGGGTGATGAAGCGGCTCGTGCACGGCCTCGTGCAGATCCGCGTCAAGCCCTACTACTACTACCAGTGCGACCTCGCCGAGGGGACGGGGCACTTCCGCACCTCGGTCGCCAAGGGCATCGAGATCTACGAGAGCCTGCGGGGGCACACGACGGGCTTCGCCGTCCCCGTCTACATCATCGACGCCATCGGCGGCGGGGGGAAGACGCCGGTGCTGCCGCAGTACCTCATCTCGCAGGCCGAGCACCAGGTGATCCTGCGCAACTACGAAGGCATCATCTCCAAGTACACCGAACCCGACGACTACGAGTTCGAGTGCCACTGCGAGGACTGCGAGGCCGACCGTCAGCGGCTCGGCGTGGCGCAGCTCTTCGATACGCCGGCGCCGATGCTCGAGGACGTGTGGGCGGCGCGCTGGAAGAAGGTCGAGGACCGCAAGGCCCTGATGGCCGACATCCACACCGAGCCGTTCCACGTCGCGCACTGACGGGCAGGGCCCGAGCGGCGCGGGGCGGCGGCCGGGTCCCGGCCGCCGCCCCGCGCCGCTCGCCGACGACGTAGAATCGGGCGGCAGGAGGCCGACGACCTCGGCGCGCGGACGGCGCACGGCCGCGCGCGGCGAGTCGCGCCCGCGCGGTGGTGACGACGAGAGACAGGAGGATGGCGTGGCCAAGGTCTTCATCGAGCCCGTCGGGGTGACGCTCGAGATCGGCGAGGAGCAGGACCTGCTGACGGCGCTGCTCGCCGCCGGCATCGCCATCCCCAGCGACTGCGCCGGCCGCGGCACGTGTGCCAAGTGCCTCGTGCGGCTGGGGTCGGGGGAGCTGACCGAGGTCACCGAGGTCGAGGCCCGCCGGCTCCCGTCGCACCTGCGCGAGGACGGCTGGCGCCTCGCCTGCCAGGCGCGACCGGCGTCGGGCCGCATCAGCATCGAGGTCCGCCAGACAGGCGGCCGCCGGCGGATCCTGACGACCTCGAAGCTGCAGCACGGTCACGCCAAGCCGGCGGTGCTGCGCCGGCTGGTCGAGCTGCCGCCGGCCACGCTCGAGGACAAGCGCGCCGACCAGGAGCGCCTGCTCGCCGCCTGCGCCCGCGGCGACGGGCGGCAGGCCGCCCTCGGGGCCACTCGCGAACTCCCGGACATTCTCAGGCACCACCACTGGCGCGCCGTCGTCACGTCGTACGACGCGCGCATCGTCGATGCCGAGCCTCCGGAGGCGCAGGCCGTGCCCTACGGCGTCGCCGTCGACATCGGCACCTCCAAGGTGATCGCGTATCTCTTCGACCTGGACGCCGGACGTCTCGTCGACCAGGAGGCCGTCGAGAACCCGCAGATGCGCTACGGCGAGGACGTGATCTCGCGCATCGCCCGGGCCGTCGACGCGTTCGGGGCCGGCGAGCTCTCGTCGGCGGTGCGCGACGGCGTGAACCAGGTGCTGGGCGTGCTCTGCGACCGCAACGGCGTCGAGCCGCGGCACATCTACGACATGACGGTCGTCGGCAACACGGCGATGCACCACCTCGCCCTCGGTCTCTCGCCGGTGGGCCTCGGCGCGGCGCCGTTCGCGCCCGCGGTCGCGGCGCCGCTCACGCTGCGCGCCGCCGAGCTGGGGCTGGCGATGAACCCCGAGGGCGGCGTCCACTTCCCGCCGCCCATCGCCGGGTTCGTCGGCTCGGACGCCCTGGCCGTGGTCGCCGCGACGCACCTGGCGTCGAAGCGCCGGCCCTGTCTCGCGCTCGACATCGGCACCAACACGGAGATCGCCGTCGCCCACGACGGCCGCGTGACGGCGACGAGCTGCGCGTCGGGCCCCGCCTTCGAGGGCTACCAGATCGCACACGGCATGAAGGCCGTGGCCGGGGCCATCGAGCGCGTCCGCATCGACGCCGCCGGCATGCCCTCCGAGGTCGCGACGATCGGCAACCAGCCCGCGCTCGGCCTGTGCGGCTCGGGCGTCGTCGACCTGCTGGCCGGGCTCGTGACGAGCGGCGTGGTCGACCGGACGGGCAGGATGCAGGAGCACGAGCTCGTGCGTAAGGGCGAGAACGGCCTCGAGTACGTGCTCACGGAGGGGGCGATCGGACCGATCGTCTTCATACAGCACGACGTGCGTGCGCTGCAGCTGGCCAAGGGCGCGATCGCCAGCGGCTGGGTCCTCCTGCTCGAGAACCTGGGTCTCGAGCCCTCCGACCTGCACCGCGTCTACGTGGCGGGCGCCTTCGGCAACTACCTCGACGTCGGCGCGGCGTTGCGCCTGGACCTGCTGCCGCCGGTGCCGCGCGACCGCGTGGCGTTCGTCGGCAACGCCGCCGGCGTCGGCGCCCAGATGGCGCTGATCGACGTGCGCGCGCGGCGGCGCATGGCCAAGCTGCGCGCGCGCATCGAGTTCCTCGACCTTGCGACCGACGCGCGCTTCAACGAGGTCTTCACGCGGCGGCTGCAGTTTGCCGCGCGGGACTGACGGCAGGGTGTCCGGCGGCGCGCCGGCGGCGGCCGGCGCGCACGCCGCGCCGGCCGCCGCCGGGCGGGTGACGCAAGCGGCCGGGGGGCCCCTCGAGGGGCGCCGCGGCCGCTTGCGCGGCTATCTCGAGACCGGCGGCGCCGCCACGGTCAACGGCTCGATCGGCACCATGGTCAGCTACGCGACCATGCCGGCGAGCATGCTGCTCGTGGTGCGCATGGCGTTCGCCACCGTCGCGCTCGGCGGCCTCGTGGTCCCGCGGCGGCTGCTCGTCACGCTGCGCGCCCCCGGCGTCCCCGTCCGCGTGCTCGCGATCAGCGCCACCCTCGCCGGCAACCTGCTGCTCTACTTCCTCGCCATCAGGGAGACCGGTGTCTCGGTGGCGATCTTCCTCTCGTACCTGGCCCCGGTCTACCTTGCGGTCGTCGCCCCGCTCGTCTTCCACGAGCGCACCGAGCCGGCCGTCTACCTGGCCCTCCTCGTGAGCCTCGGCGGGATGGCCCTCATCCTCGTGCCCGGGCTCGCCGAGGCGCGACTCTCGCTGCTCGGCCTGCTCTACGCCTGGGGCGCGGGGGTCCTGTACGCCGTCTACCTCCTGTTCGGCAAGTCGCTGCAGCGGCGGCACGTGCCGAGCACGGCGGTCGTGTTCGCGCAGAGCGCCTTCACGACGCTGGCGGTCCTGCCGCTCGGGCTGTACGAGGTCGTCGGGCGCTACACGCCGACCGCGACCGATCTCGTGATCGGCCTGCTGCTCGGCGTGGTCACGACCGCCTTCTCCTTCAGTCTCTTCATGGACGGGCTCCGCTACATGAAGGTCCAGCACGCCCCGATCATGGGCTACCTGGAGCCGGTCAGCGCTCCCGTCTACGCCTTCGTCTTCCTCGGTGAACGCCCCTCTCCGTGGACCATCGCCGGCGGGGTCCTCATCGTGGTCGCCGGCCTGATGGTCGTGGCCTTCGGCGGCGAGACGCGGGCCGAGCTGCAGGGATGACCTCCTGAGGCCGATGGCGTGACCTCGCGGATGCGCACGGTCGGCGACCCCGGGACCGCCGGGGCGGCCTCGCCGCCCGGCCGCCCGGCGGTCAGCTACGAGGGGTACGGGATGCTGGCCGTCACCTACCTCGTCTGGGGTTCGATCGGCGCCTTCGTGCGCTTCGCCGACGCGCCCGAGAGCGTCCTCATCGTGGTCCGGATGACGATCGCGGTGCTCGTGATGGGCGCGCTCTTCGCGCGGCGCGCGACCTTCGTCGAGCTGCGCCGCTGCGGCGTCGGCGGCCGGCTCCTGCTCATGGGCTTCCTCAGCGCGACCTGCCTGCTGCTCTTCTTCATGACCCTGCGGCTCACGGACGTGGCCATCGGCATGTTCCTGCTGTTCATGGCGCCGGTCTACGTGGCGCTCCTCGCGCCGCGGCTGCTCGGGCAGAGGCCGGACCGCATCGTCGCGCCCGCGCTGGCGATCGCCGTGGCCGGCATGGTCGTGATCCTGCTGCCGGCCCTGCTCGGCGTGAGCGACGTCGCGACCGTCGGCATCCTCACGGGAGTGATCACCGGGCTCCTCTTCGCCGCATACCAGCTGCTCGTCAAGTCGCTCGCGCGTCGCGTGCGGAGCTCGACGATCGTCCTCGCCGAGCTGACGTGCGACGTCGTCATGCTGCTGCCCCTGGCGCTCTGGCAGGCCGGGCGCATGGAGCAGGGCCTCACCCAGCGCGACTGGATCGCCGCCCTCGTCATGGGCCTCGGCGCGACGGCCTTCGCGTACATGCTCTACGTCGAAGGGGTGCGCCGCGTGCGCGTCGAGCACGCGGCGATCCTCGGCTACCTGGAACCCGTGAGCGCCCCGCTGTACGCCTTCCTGCTGCTCGGCGAGGCGCCGGCGGTCACCACTCTCGCGGGCGGAGTCCTCATCGTGATCGCCGGCCTGCTCATCGTGCGCTACGGCGCCGCCGACGTCACCCCGGAGCCCGGGCTTCCCGTCGCGGCCGGCGCCGGTCACAGCGCCGGCATGGAGTGCCCGGACGCGGGCGAAGGAGGCGGTCCCGCCCGTCGCCCGCCCGACTCCCGCTGACCTTCTCCCCGCTGTCCGGGAGCCCGGATCCGGCACCGGCGCGGGGTGCCAAGCGACGGCCGATTCGATAGGCTGTGCGCGGTGGCGCGCCCGCTCGTCGCGGGCGCGCCACGCCGGCCGCGCTCCCCCGCGCGGCGCGCGGGCGAGGCGGCCCGCGGCCGGCCGAGGAGGTACACCAGATGGCGCAGCTCCGCATCAGCCTGCGTCGATCGGGGCCCGTCTCGCGGGTCCCCGGCCCGTTGGACCCTGACCCTCTCCGCGTGTGCGGTCGAAAGGAGCTCAGATGAAGAAGCCCGTCGAGAGCGCGCCCAGACTCGAGCTCACGCAGTCGATGAGCATGCTCGAGGACGCGTATCGGCTCACCCCAGGCGGGGTCGGCGGCATCCGGCGGCCTTACAACTTCGTCGTCGGCGAGTACCCGGTGTTCATCACCCACGGCAAGGGCGGGCACATCTTCGACGTCGACGGCAACGAGTACATCGACATGCTCTGCGCCTACGGGCCGATCATCCTCGGCTACGTCGAGCCCGAGATCAACGAGGCCGTCAAGGCGCGCATGGACCAGGGCTTCTGCTTCAGCCTCGTCCAGCCGGTGCAGAACGAGCTCGAGGAGCGTCTGGTCGACGTCCTCCCCTGCGGCGAGCAGGCGATCATCGTCAAGACCGGCTCCGACGCGACCAACGCCGCCGTCCGCGCGGCTCGCGCCTACACCGGCCGCGACAAGGTCGCGCGCTGCGGCTACCACGGCTGGGCGGACTGGTGCGTCGAGGTCCCGGGCGGTGTGCCGCAGGTGGTGCGCGACCTGACCAAGGAGTTCGTCTACGGCGACGTCGCCGACCTCGAGCGCGTGTTCGCCGAGAACCCCGGCGAGATCGCGACCGTCATCGTCACCCCGGTGGGACACCCGATGGCGGCGCCCGTGACGGCGCCTCCCGAGGGCTACCTCGAGAAGGTCAAGAAGGTCGCCCACGACAACGGCGCCGTCCTCGTCTTCGACGAGATCCGCACCGGCTTCCGCGTCGCCATGGGCGGCGCCCAGCAGCGCTACGGCGTGACGCCGGACCTCACCACGGTGGGCAAGGCGATGGCCAACGGCTACGCCATCTCGGCCCTGGTCGGTTCGCGGGAGGTCCTCTCGACCTACGAGAAGGCGGCGTTCCTGAGCTCGACCTTCTTCCCCAACAGCCTCGAGATGGTCGCCGCGATGACCTGCATGGACATCCTCGAGCGTGAGGACGTCCAGAACGTGATCTGGGAGCGGGGCACGCGCTTCCTCGAGCGCCTCGGGGAGATCGTCGACGCCTCCGGCGTGCCCGTCACGAAGAGCGGTATCCCGCCGATGCCCTTCCTCACCTTCGACAAGGTCGACGACCTCTACCGGGAGCGGCGCACCGAGTTCTACACGCAGTGCATCCGTCGCGGCCTCTTCGTGCAGCCGTACCACCACTGGTACATCGCCTACCGTCACACGGAGGAGGATCTCGCGCGCGCGCTCGAGGTCATCGAGGAGAGCCTCGCCTACGTGGCCCAGGAGTATCCTTACGACGCGTGAGGCCTGGTGGCGGGGCGGGCCGACCCGGCCCGCCCCGCCACCCCCGACCGGCCGCGGCCCGAGTCGCCAGGGGGAGGACGATGGACAAGCTCATCATCACCGTCGCCGGGGTGGGCGCGGAGACCACGAAGGAGGCGCAACCGGCGCTGCCGGTCTCCGCCGCCGAGATCGGCGAGGACGCGGTACGCTGCCGTGAGGCCGGCGCCGCCATCTACCACCTGCACGTGCGCCGGCCCGACGGCAGCCCGACACAGGACGAGCGTGTCTTCGCCGCCGCCATCGCCGCGATCCGCGAGCGCACCGACATCATCGTCCAGACCTCGACGGGCGGCGCCATGGGGATGACCGCCGACGAGCGCCTGCAGCCGCTCGCGCTCGACCCCGAGATGGCCTCGCTGACCACGGGCACGGCGAACTTCGGCGACGAGGTCTTCTTCAACGACGCCGCGCTGATGAAGGAGTTCTACACGCGCATGCAGAGCAAGGGCGTGCGGCCCGAGTTCGAGATCTTCGAGGCGGGGCAGATCGACAACGCGCTGCGGCTGGTGAAGCAGTGCGGCCCGGCGGGTCCGCTCATGCACTGGGACTTCGTCCTCGGCGTGCCCGGGTCGATGAGCGGCGAGCCGCGCAACCTGGCCTTCCTCGTCGACCGCATCCCGCGCGAGCGCTCGACGTGGACGGCGACCGGCATCGGGCGCTGGCACATGCCGGTGACGATGGCGGCGCTCGCCCTCGGCGGCAACGTGCGTCTCGGCCTCGAGGACAACATCTACTACCACAAAGGCGTGCTCGCCGAAGGCAACGCCCAGCTCGCGGCGCGCGTCGCCCGACTCGCCGCCGAGTGGGGCCGCGAGTGCGCGACCCCGGACGAGGCGCGCCGCCTCCTCAGGCTCCCGCCGTACGACGAGGCGTGAGGCCGCGGGGGGCGGCGCCCCGGGCGCCGCCCCCCGCGGCCTCACGACGCGTCGCCCGCGCATCGTTAAGCTCCACCGCCCGCCCGTCGACAATTGGTGGTGAGAGGACCAGTGGCCGCCGGGCCGCGCGTCCCGGTGCGGGTACACTGGTGGAGGCGCCGGATCGCGGGCGGCGCGGGGAGAGAGGGTACGAGGTGTTCGGTTCGAAGAACCGCAAGTCCGAACGCGGCGAGCTCGAGCTGTTGCGCAGCCTGATCAAGCTCGCCAACGACCTGCAGAGCAGCCTCGAGCTCCACGAGGTCGTGCGCGTCATCGTCACCGCCGTCTCCGAGACCTTCGGCTTCCGCGAGGCGACGCTCTACCTGCGCGACCCCGGGACCGACGTCTTCCGCGCCCTGGGCACCGTGAGCGAGCGCCCCGACTACGACGAGCTCGTCTTCTCGCGCCCGGTCCCGCAACGCATCTGGGACGAGCTCTTCCTCGAGAAGTTCCAGATGGGCTCGTCGTACTACATCGACCATCGCCGCCACGAGTGGACGGAGGAGCAGTTGCACTACCTCCCATCCCTCGACCTGGGCGAGCGTGCCGACGACGAGTTCCACCCCGAGGACGCGCTCTTCCTCCCGCTCTTCGACCAGCGCCACGGCCTCCTCGGGGTGCTCGACCTCTACGACCCCGTCGACCGGGCCCAGCCGTCGCTCGAGCTCGTCAAGTCCCTCGACGTGTTCGCCGCGCACGCGGCGATGGCGGTCGAGAACGCGCGCCAGTGGGAGGAGCTCGAGAGGACGAGCGCGGAGCTCGAGCGCCAGCTCGCCCTGTGGCACGACCTCCACGACCTGAGCACGGTCCTCCTCACGACCCTCGACCAGGAGAGCGTGCTGCCGCAGCTCACGACCATGCTCAAGGGCATGGTCGATTTCGACACCATGGACGTGCGCCTCGTCGACGAGGCACACGACGAGCTCGTGCCGATCTACGCGCGCGACGAGAACGCCGAGGTGATGCTCGACTTCAGGAGCCCGCTCGACGTCGGCGTCACCGGATGGGTCGTGCGCCACAACGAGGCCCAGCTCGTCAACGACATGACGACGGACCCGCGCGGGGTCGTCGTCCCCGGGACCGAGATGGAACCCCAGGCGTCCATCGTCGTGCCGCTCAACGTGCGCGGCAAGGTGACCGGCGTCCTCACCGTGGACCGGCTCTTCGGCCGCACCTTCGAGGAGCACGAGCTCGAGACGGTGCGGCTCTTCGCCAACTTCGCCGCCATCGCGATCCAGAACGCCCTGAGCTACGAAGAGATGGAGCGGCAGGCGATCAGCGACGGTCTCACGGGGCTGCACAACTACCGCCACTTCCAGGACGCGCTCGAGGCCGCGGTCAGCCGCGCCGAGCGCTACGACGAGACCTTCTGTCTGCTGATGATGGACCTCGACCACTTCAAGGCCGTGAACGACACGATCGGCCACCAGAAGGGCGACGAGGTGCTGCGCGACGTCGCCGCCGCGCTCCGGCGCTGCTCCCGCGAGTCCGACTACCTGGCGCGGTACGGCGGCGAGGAGTTCGTCATGATCCTTCCGAAGACGAGCCTCGACGAGGCCGAGGTGGTGGCCGAGCGCGTGCGCGCCGAGGTCGCCGCCGTCGACGTCGGCGCGCGCGACCTGCGCGTCACGGTGTCGGTCGGCGTCGCCTCGTACCCGGAGTCGGCGCGCGACACCGACGGCGTGCTCGGCGCCGCCGACGCGGCGCTGCTGCGCGCCAAGGCGCGGGGGCGTAACCGCGTCTGCCTGTTCAGCGAGGACAAGGCGAGCGTGGTCTCGGCCCTCGAGGGCGACCTGGTGGCCCTCGGCCGGCGCTTCGCCGACCGCCTCGGGCTCTCCGAGGGCGAGACCGCCGGGCTGATCACGGCGCTCGCCGTGTACGAGTCGGGCGGCAGGGTCAGCGACGAGGTCCAGACGATCCTCGGCGAGACCGTGGCCGAGGTGGGACAGGCCGCCGACGAGGCCCGCCAGAACGCCTTCGACGCGCTGCTGTACGGGAGCGAGCGCTGGGACGGCGGCGGCTACCCCGAGGGCCGCAGGGGCGTCGCGATCCCGCGTGTCGCTCGCGCCTTCGCCGTCTGCCGCGGGTACCACGAAGGCAACGGGACCGGGCTCGACCGCCTGCGTTCCGAGGCCTCACGCGAGTACGACCCGCGCATGGTGCAGCGCTTCACCAGCATGGTCCGTTCCGGAGAGGCCGCGTCGGGCTGACCCGCTGACCCGCGGCCGCGCGCGCGTCCCCAGAGCCCCTGCGGCAACGGCGACGCGGCTCGGCTCGTGCGAGTCTGGCATAATGGAGCCGTGGCGACGGTACACGACTTCCCCCCGCAGGGCCGGCCGAAGAGGAGTGGCGCCAGTGCGCGCGACCGCCGCCGCCGCCTGATCCTCGGCGCCGTCATCGTCGTCATCGTCGTCGTGGTGGCGCTGCTCGGCCGCCTCGCGAGCCTCTACATCGACTGGCTCTGGTTCGGCGAGGTCGGGCAGCGAGGCGTCTTCTGGACGGCGATCTCCTGGCGCGTCGTGGTCGCGCTCATCGTGGCCGCCGTCTTCTTCGTCGTCATCTACGTCAACGTCGAGGTCGCCCGGCGGCTGGCTCCCGACTACCCCAGGGTCAGCCCAGAGGGCGATCTCATCGAGCCCAGCGACGAACGTCTCAAGAAGCTGGTGCGCTGGGGAGGGCTCGCGGTCGCCGTCGTCGCCGGCGCGGTGGTCGGGTACTCGATGTCCGCCGATTGGCTCACCTACGCGCTGGCGCTCCGCGCCGGGGAGTGGGGCACCACCGACGCGCAATTCGGGCGCGACCTCTCGTTCTACGTCTTCAGCCTCCCCGCGCTGCAGTCCGCCCTCTCGCTGCTCATCGGGGCCGTCGTGGCGGCCGCGGTCGCCACCGGCATCGCCCACCTCCTCCTCGGCGGCATCGAGTACCACGTCGACGCGGGCAAGGCCCCACCCAGCGACGGTCCCATCAGGGCGCCGCAGCGGCCCAACGTCGACGTCAAGCTCGGCGGGCGCGCCGTCGCGCACCTCTCCGCCCTCTTCGCCGCCATCTTCGCCCTCGTCGGCGTGGGGCAGCTCTTCAAGGCCTGGGACCTGCTGTTCAGCCCCGGCGGCGTCGTCTTCGGCGCCACCTGGACCGACGTCAACGTGCGGCTGCCGGTCGCGCGGGTCACGCTCGTCCTGGCCCTCGCGCTCGCCGTGTTCCTCGTCGTCAACGTCTGGCGCCGGCGGCAGTGGTGGCCCGTCATCGCCCTGGGCATCTGGGTCGCCGCGCTCGTCGTGCTGCGCGGCATCGTGCCGGCGGTCGTCCAGCAGCTCGTCGTCAATCCCAACGAGCTGGACCGCGAGCGGCCGTACATCACCCGCAACCTCGAGGCCACGCGGGCCGCGTTCAACCTCGACATCATCGAGCAGCAAGACTTCCCCGCGGCGCGGCGCCTGGAAGGCCAGGACCTGGCCGAGGATCCCGGCACCCTGCGCAACATCCGGCTCTGGGACCCCGACACGCTGCGGCGCAGCTACACGCAGCTCCAGCAGCTGCGCCCCTACTACCAGTTCCCCAACGTCGACATCGACCGGTACACGATCGACGACACCTACCGGCAGACGATGCTGGCCGCGCGCGAGCTGAACCTCGACGGTCTCCCGCAGCGGGCGCGCACCTGGGTCAACGAGCACATCACGTACACGCACGGGTTCGGGGTCGCGATGTCGGCCGTCAACCAGGTGACGGCCGACGGCTCGCCCGACTTCCTGATCCAGGACGTGCCGCCGCGCACCGTCGCGGGGCTCGAGTTGACGCAGCCGCGCATCTACTACGGTGAGGTCCCGGCCGACTACAAGCTGGTGCGCACGACGGAGCGGGAGTTCGACTACCCGGGGGCCGCCGGCGACGTGTTCACCGAGTATGAGGGGACCGGCGGCATCGAGATCTCCCCGTTCCTGCAGAGGCTCGCCTTCTGCTGGCGGTTCGGCACGATCAAGTTCTTCACGACGTCGGCGATCCGCGACGACAGCCGCATCGTCATCCGCAACGACATCATGAGCCGCGTGCAGACGCTGGCCCCGTTCCTCACGTACGACAACGACCCGTACATGGTGGTGTCCGACGGGCGTCTGGTCTGGATCGTCGACGCCTACACGACCACCGACCGCTACCCGTACTCCGAGCCGACCGCCGACGTCAATTACGTCCGCAACTCGGTCAAGGTCGTCGTCGACGCCTACGACGGCTCGGTCAAGCTCCACGTGTTCGACGACCAGGACCCCGTTCTGCAGGCCTACCGGGCCGTGTACCCCGACCTCTTCGTCTCGCGCGAGGAGATGTCCTCCGACCTCACGGCCCACGTGCGCTACCCTGAGGACCTCTTCAACATCCAGGCCGAGGTGTGGACGACCTACCACGTCGAGAGCCCGGACGTGCTCTACAACAAGGGCGACCAGTGGCAGATCCCCGTGCTCGAGGAGATGGGCGACGACGGCCGCATGCGCGGCTACTACGTCATCATGCGGCTGCCCGGCGAGGAGCGCGACGAGTACCTCCAGATCATCCCCTTCAACCCGAACGAGCGCCCCAACATGGTGGCGTGGCTCGGCGCCCGCTCCGACATGCCGAACTACGGCACCTCGATCAACTACGTCTTCCCCGAGGGGGTCACCCAGTTCGGCCCCAGCCAGGTCGAGGCGGCGATCAACGCCGACCCGGCGATCTCTGCCCAGCGCACGCTGTGGAACCAGCAGGGCTCGAACGTCATCATGGGCAACCTGCTCGTCGTGCCGATCGCGGACTCGATCCTCTACGTGCAGCCGCTCTACCTCGAGGCCGAGGCCACGCAGCTGCCGCAGCTCAAGCGCGTGATCGTCTTCTACCGCGCCCCGGCCGCCGAGGGCGTCCAGGCCTCTCAGTCGGTGAGCATGCAGAACACGCTCGGCGAGGCGCTCACCGACATCTTCGGCCCGCTGCCCGAGGAGGGCCAGGAGGCCGTGGGCGGCGCGCCCGAGGGCGAGGTCCCCGGTGAAGAGGTCCCCGGGGAGCAGCCGCCGGAAGAGGCGCCGCCCGCCGCCGGGGCGAACGTCTCCCAGCTCGTCCAGCAGGCCAATCAGCAGTTCGACGCCGCGCTGCAGGCGCAGCGGGTGGGGGACTGGGCCGAGTATGGCCGTCAACTGGACGCCCTGGAGCAGACGCTGCAACAGCTCCAGGAGCTCCAGTCCGCCCAGTGACGCGGCCATGCTCTGCCCGCCTCGCGGCGGCAGAGAAGGCCGTCAGGCCGGCGCCCTGGAGCAGACGCTGCAACAACTCCAGGAGCTCCAGTCCGCCCAGTGACGCGGCCATGCTCTGCCCGCCTCGCGGCGGGCTCCGCGCCTCGTGAAGACGTCGTCCGCTCGGCCCATTCTCCGGCCTGACGACGGAGAAAGCGTCGTCAGGCCCGACGACACGGCGCCGCTCCGAGCCTAGACAGGCACCGAGCGGCGCCGTCGCGCGCCTCACAGCTCGTTAAGCACGCTTGCCGCGGGACCGATACACCCATCAGGCGTAGCGACGCACCTCGGAGGCATGCCATGAACAGGGTCAAGCGCGGGCGCGAGGCGGGCTTCAGCTTCGCGGAGCTGCTCATCACCATCGTCATCGCCGGCATCGTCTTCGCGGCGATGGTCCCGCTCTTCATGACCAGCCAGCGCGCCGTGGCCAGCGACAACCTGAAGAACTCCGCTCTGCAGCTCGCCCAGGACAAGCTGGAGAAGATCCGCGCCCTCGACTACGACCTGATCAGCGAAGCGAATCTCGACGACGGCGCCTTCATGGACGGCCAGTTCGGCACCTCGGTGCAGTGGACGACCGGCGGCGGCAATGTGCGCACGTTCGCCGTCGACTATGAGGTCGCCCTGCTGCCCGAGGGCTCGCCCGAGGGCGCAGAATCACACAAGCAGGTGACCGTGACGGTCACCTGGACGGCGCCGCCGGCGCCGGCCCCCGCCGTGCTCAGCACGATGGTGTCAAAGCAGTACGCAGGGCCGCAGATCGTGCGCTTCGAGGTGGGCCCGCCCGACATCCTTCTCGAGGAGAACGGCGCCTACAGCATCGCCTCCGGCCCCGTCGTGATGGACGCCTACCTCCTGCCCGATGACATCCTCAGCATGAACCAGGACGCGGCGGAGGAGGACCGAGGCTATGTGCTGTTCACGGTGACCAGTCTCAACGGCACCGTGGTGGCATCCCAGGAGGTCGACCTCCCGGTGAGCACCGGTGAGCCGTCGCACTACCAGGCGACGTGGGACAACTCGACCGCCGCCGACGGGATCTACGTCCTTCAGGCCGTCGCCGTCGCGGGCTTCGGCTCGCGCACCCAGGGCGCCCCGGTGTCGATCGCCATGTGGTACCGGGACCAGACGCCTCCTCCACCGACCGATCTCGGGGTGTTGTCGGGTGACGGTGCGGTGTACCTGACGTGGGTGACACCCGCGACCGGCGACCTCGATCACTATGAGGTGTGGCGCTCCACGGACGGGGTGAACTACGGCCTCCTGTCCGACGTCGACGCGGAGAGCTACACGGACACGGCCGTCACCAACGGTACGACGTACTACTACAAGGTCCGCGCGATCGACGCCGGCGGCTTGGCCAGCGCCTTCACCGACGTCGTCGCGGCGACGCCCGACGTCGCCGGCGACTCGGCGCCGCCGAGCATCCCCACGCCGCTCACGGCCACGGTGGTCGAGAACCAGCCGACGATCCGTCTCGTGTGGACCGAGTCCGTCGACACGGGGAACCCCGCGGTCGGGCTGGCCGGCTACATCGTCGAGCGCAGTCCGAACGGCTCGACCGACTGGGCCCAGCTGGAGAGCCTCTACCAGCAACTCGACTACGACGACGTCACCGCGGGCTGGTCGGCCACCTGGTACTACCGGGTGAAGGCCGTCGACCTTGCCGGGAACGCCTCCGGCTGGGCCGGTCCGGTGTCGGCGACGACCGGGGTGCAGCCCCTGCGCACGATGACGGCCACCAACAACAGCTCGAACAACCAGCTGCGCGTCTGGGTGCAGAACGCGTCGACGCTGCTCTGGTACGGGACGGGCGGGAGCTCGTCGGCGACGCGCCCGAGCGGGGTTTGGGTCAAGAGGAACAACAGCATCACCTGGAGCGACCTGCCGGCCGGGATCTACAACGTGTACTTCTCGACCTCGAGCTCGTGGGACGACCTCGCGGTCACGAAGGTGGTCGACATGAGCGGCGGTAACGGCACGGTGGCGTACCCGTGATGGGGCGGGGAGAGCGAGGTCCGATCATGACGGCAGCGAACGCGGACTACCGGTCGCGACGACCGGCGAGGGGTCGGGATCAACGCGGCATCACGCTGATCGAGTTGCTCGCCGCCTTGAGCATCAGCCTGGTGATCAGCACGCTGATCCTCATCAGCTGGTTCGCCCTGTCGGGCTCCTACGCCAACACGACGAAGCGCGGCAAGACGGGGGATTGGGCGCGGGTCACCTCGGCGCGCATGGTGCGCGAGATTCGCGACACCGAGCAGCCGCCGCCGACGATCGCCGAGGTCGGGCTCGTGAGGGCGCGCCCGTACTACATCGTCGTCTACACGACCTTCAACAAGGACGGCAACGCTTCGGCCGGCACACCCCCGCGTCTGGTGATGTACCGCCTCTACTCCGACGGCGAGCTCTGGCGCTTCCACGACGCCGACGGCGACGGCAGCATCGACGGCGTGAACATCACTCTGGAGTCGTGGCCCACGATCACCTTCCCGCTCGCCGAGCAGCAGACGGGCGAGGGGGCTCAGCTGATGGTGTCCGATGTCGTCAACGGCACGACTCCCAGCGTGGCGTCGCCCACGGCGTTGTTCAGGTACACGGGCTACGACGACGACGGCACCTTCGTCACAGCGACCGATGTGCGCGGCACGACGGAGCGGTCGCACATACGTGCCGTCGAGATCAACCTGCTGCTCGACATGAACCCGGGCAAGTCGCCGGTCTACACGCACCTGCGCTCGACGGCGCAGTTGCGCAACACCCGGTGAGCGAGGAGGGCGAGGATGCGCACTGAGGCCGGCGAGGGACACACCGAAGCGCAGGGACGACGCCCCCACGGAGGTGAGAGGACGATGAGATCGGCGAAGAAGGTGGATGCTGCGCGCGCTCGCCGCCAGCGAGGGGCGGGGCTCGTCGTCGTCATCACCGTCATCGCGGCGCTGGCCGTCTCGGCCGCCGCCATCGTCACATTCACGGGGAACGTGCAGCACAACACCTCCACGACCCGCATGAAGACGAAGTCGTTCGCCGTGTGCGAGGCGGGCCTCGAGGCCGGGATGGCGTTCTTGACGAATAGCTGGCCGGTGTCCGCCGACAGCGCGGCGACATTCGACAGCGACGGGTTCAGAGACCGCTTCAGCGCCAGTGAGTTCCCCGACCCTGAGACCGGCGAGTTCATCGCCGTCGACTGGTACGACGATCTCAGCCCGGAGGATCCCGACGTGGCCTGGGACTCGAACGGCAACGGCATGATGTGGCTCGTCGCGCAGGCGGGTGTCGGGTCGCAGGCGACAAGGGTCCTGACGATGGTCGAGCGAACGTGGTTCACGATGGCGCTGCCGCGCGGCATCCCCCTGTGGGCCGGCGGCGACGTGGAGAGCAGGGGCGATCAGCCCAAGATCTTCGTCGAGGTCTCGCCGCCCGAGGGTGTCGTCACCACGGTCCACGTCGGCGGCGACATCCTGGTGAACGGTACGGGCACGATGACGGAGGCCGGCATCTCTCAGAAGACGGGTGGCGACATCAGCCCCCTCGACCAGGTCTTTCCGCAGTGGCTGGTCGAGGCCCTCAAGCTGAAGGCGCAGGAGGTCGGCCGGTACTTCACGTCTCAGGAGGAGGCGGAGGACAGCCCGGTCGATCCGGTCTGGAGCCCGTGGGGCGGCCTCAGCGGTCTGTGCGTCATCGAGCCGCCGACGCCGACGACCATCCTCGCCTACGGGGGGGCGACGATCAACACCGAGGAGCAGCCGGGTGTCTTCATGGTCCTCGGCGGCAGCACGCTCGACTGGCGTGGCACCGCCCAGTTCTACGGCGTCATCTACGTCGAGGGGACGTGCGACTTCTCGCGCGGCACCGCTGACCTCCACGGCATGACCGTGGTCAACACCGACTACGGGCTCAAGGGCACGCCCGACATCCGCTACAACGACAACTGCATCGCCAATCTCGACGAGCGCTTCCCGTCGGCGACGCGGCGCGTGCAGAACACCTGGCGCGAGATCCAGCCGGAGTGAACGTGCGTGCCCGGTCGTAGCGATCGACCGGTGGTGCGGCGGGGGCGGGCGGCCGGCAGGCCGCCCGCCCCCGCCGCGTTCGTCGCCTTTTCTCCCCCCAGGGTACGCCGCGCGCGTCCAGGGTGTCGTCCGCCGTCATGCCCGACGGGCACTACGGCGCGGACCTTCCCTCGCGAGCTTATCGGGGGCGTACGGCCGGGTGCGATCCGCTCTGCGCGTGCGCCCTCGACCTTGTGCTTCGCAGGCGGGTCGTTCATCCACGTCGCCCCGCGTCTCCCTGCGCGCCTGCCCTTCTTCGCCGCGGTATATACTGCCGGTCTTCGGGCGATTAGCTCAGAGGTAGAGCACCTGCCTTACAAGCAGGGGGTCGCTGGTTCGACTCCAGCATCGCCCACCATCGACGTGATGCCATGCAGGAAGGGGTGACGGTGGCCGACACGGCGGACGAGAGCCGCGAGCATCAGTCCTTCGTGCGTCACGAGCTGCGCGCGCCGCTGGCCGTCATGTACCCAGCCCTGGATCTCCTCCTCTCGGGTCAGGCCGGTCCGCTCACCCCCAGGCAGCGGGAGTACCTCGAGGCGCTGGAGAGGAGCGTGCGCCGGCTCGACGGCGCCATCGCCAGCGTGGCGACGAGCGGGTGGCTCGACTGCGCCGCCGGTCCGGCGGCGATCGAGGCGCTCGACGCCGCGGAGCTCGTGCGTGAGTACGCGGACGCTCGCGAGATGCTCGGGGAGCGAGCCCCGGGCCTCAGCGTCGCCGGGCGCGTGCCGCGCGTCCGCGCCGACCGGCGGCGCCTGGTCGAGGCGCTCGACGCCCTCGTCGGCAACGCGGTGACGCACGCCGGTCCCCGCGCCGCGGTGACGCTGGTCGTCGCTCCCGCGCCGTCGGGCGGCGCGGTCGAGCTGACCGTACGCGACGACGGTCCGGGAGTCGCCGCCGACGAGTTCCTCCGCCTGGGCGAGTTCGGCTTCGTGGGCGAGCGCGGCCGGGCGCGCGAGTGCCCGGGTCTCGGCCTCGGGCTCTGGGTCGCGCGCGAGCTCGTCACGACGATGGGCGGCGAGCTGTCGTTCGCCAGCGGCCCGGGCGCGGGCTTCGCCGCGACGATCCGTCTCCCGCTCGCGGGGACCGCCTCCGTCTAGCGGGCCCGCGGCCCCCGCGCGGCCCGCGTTGCCGCACCCCCGGCCGTGTGCTACAGTACCGTCTCGCTGCAGGGCGGCCGGCCGCGTCGTGGCCGGCCGTCGGTGCCTCACGCGGGGGCGTAGTTCAGCTGGTTAGAACGCCGGCCTGTCACGCCGGAGGTCGCGAGTTCGAGTCTCGTCGCTCCCGCCACTTTCACCTTCGTCCTGCCCCGTCGCCGGGATGCCGAGGATCGCGCGCCCGTCGCGGGCCCCGACGATGCACACTCGCGTGTCCGTCCACGCGACGGCGGACCGGTGCGCCGCCGCCGCGTCCTCGCGTAGACTCAGCGAGCGCGGGCCGACCGGCCCGCGCCCGGCCGACCGGCGCGACGCGGCGGGCTCGTGCCGTCCGCCCCACAGGAGGAGCCCCGTGACGACGCACCATCGAGACACGCGACCGGCGGCGGGCCGGCTGACGTACCTGACCGACGCCGCCGCAGAAGCGCTCTACGAGGCCTCGCTGGAGATCGCCGGCGAGATCGGCATGCGCGTGCACCACCCGGAGGCGCTCGAGCTCCTGCGCGGCGCCGGTTGCGCGGTGGACGAACCCGACCTCGTGCGCGTGCCCCGCGAGCTCGTAGAGCGCGCGCGCAAGAGCGCTCCCCGGGCGATCGACGTCTTCGACCGCGCCGGGGCGCCGGCCCTGTCGCTCGGCGGCTATGCGAGCTACTTTGGGACCGGATCCGACCTCATGAGCACCATCGACCTCGAGACCGGCGAGCACCGGCCCAGCGTGCTCGCCGACGTCGTGCGCGCGGCGCGGCTCGCCGACGCGCTGCCGAACATCGACTTCGTGATGTCGTCGGCCTACCCGAGCGACGTCGACCCCGCGCGCAACAACCTGGAGACCTTCCGCGCCATGCTCGCGCACACGACGAAGCCGCCGGTGGTGACGTGCCGCGGCGTCAAGGACCTGCGCGCCATGTGGGAGGTCGCCGGCGTCCTGCGCGGCGGCGCCGACGAGCTCCGCGAGAAGCCGTACTTCACCGTGTACGCGGAGCCGACGAGCCCCTTGCGCCACCCGACCGACAGTCTCGACAAGCTGCTCTTCTGCGCGGACAAGGGCATACCGGTGGTCTATTCGCCGGCGCCGCTGGCGGGCGGCACGGCGCCGCTGACCACGGCCGGCCACGTCGCCCAGGGGACGGCTGAGTCGCTCTTCGGGCTGGTGATCCATCAGCTGCGTCGTCCGGGCGCGCCGTTCATCTTCGGCATCGGGCCGGCGGTGCTCGACATGGGGACGATGCAGTCGTCGTACAACGCGCCCGAGTACCTCGCCTGCTTCCTCGCCGCCGTCGGCGTGGCGCGCTGGCTCGACCTGCCGAACTGGGGCTACGGGGCCACCACCGACGCCCAGCTCGTCGACGCGCAGGCGGGCATGGAGGCGGCCGAGCTCGCCCTGCTCTGCATGCTCGCCGGCTCGAACCTGAATCACGACGTCGGCTACCTCGATTTCGGCCTCACCGCCGCGCTCGAGCTCGTCGTCATCACCGACGAGTACGTGGCGATGAACCGGCGCATCTTCTCTGGGCTCGAGGTGACGGCGGAGACCCTGGCCCTCGACACCGTGCGCGAGGTCGGACCGGGCGGCGACTTCCTCGCCTCGCGGCACACCGCGCGTCACGTGCGCACGGCGCAGTGGCGACCGACCATCCTCAACCGTCTCGGCCGCCGGCGCTGGGAGGAGGAGGGCGCACTCGAGCTGCGCGAGCGGGCCCGGCGCAAGGCGCTCGACCTGCTCGCGCACCACGAGCCCGCTCCGCTCGACGACTCGCTGGCGCGGCGGACCGACGCCGTCGTCGACGGCTTCATGCCGTCGGCATGAAGCGTCTCGAGCCCCGGGCGGACGCCGCCCCGGTGAACGACCCACGACGACGGAGGCCGCGATGAGGATCACGAGCATCCGCACGACACCGCTCATGCTGGCGTTCAAGGAGCCCTATCACTGGGCGGGCCGCGTCGACGAGGGCGCCGGCGTCGTGCTGGTCGAGGTCGAGACCGACGACGGCCTCGTCGGCGTCGGCGAGTCGGTCGCCGCACTGCCCGCCGACGCCACCGTCGCGTCGCTCCGCGCCGTCGCGCCGCTGTTCCTCGGGCAGCCGGTGCACGACGTCGAGCGCCTGGTCACGAGCGCGCGCCACCTCGGCAGCTTCAACCACACGCCCTGGTACGCGTCCTTCACGCTGGCCGGCGTGGAGATGGCGCTCTGGGACCTGCTCGGCAAGGCCGCGGGGTGGCCCGTGTTCCGCCTGCTCGGCGGGGCCATGCGCGACGAGGTCGACTACTTCGGCTTCGTCCAGGGTGACACGACCGAGGAGCTCGTCGAGGACGCCCGGGAGCTCGCTGCCGACGGCCACTCCGTGATCTACATGAAGGTGGGCCGCGGCGAGGCCGCCGACCTGCGCAACGTGGCGGCGGTGCGTGAGGCGATCGGCGGCCGGCGCCTGCGTCTCGACCCTAACTGCGCCTGGAGCGTGGCCGAGGCGATCCGCATGATCGGCCGGCTGCGCGAGTTCGAGCCCGAGTGGATCGAGCAGCCCACTCCGCTGGAGAGCGTCGCCGCCCTGCGTCAGGTCAAGGAGAGCGTCGACGTGCCGATCGCCGCCGACCAGGCGGTCTTCACGCCGGCCGACGTCTACGAGATCTGCAGGCAGCGCGCCGCGGACGTCATCGTGCTCTCGCCGCAGGAGGCCGGCGGCCTGCTCGCCTTCGGCAAGGCCGCCGCCATCGCCGCCGCGGCGGGGGTCCCCGTCTGCCTTCACGGGCAGGGCGTGTCGGGCATCACCGACGCCGCCCAGCATCATCTCGGGCTGCGCACGGCCAACCTGACGGAGGGCAATCAGATCATGCACCAACTGCTCGTGGAAGACCTCGTCCGCGCCCCGGACCTGACTCCGGTTCGGGGCAGGCTGGGCCTCTGGGAGGCCGCGGGTCTCGGCGTCGAGCTCGACCGCGACGCCGTGGGCCGTGCCGCCGAGCTCCACGAGCGGTACGCCGGTCGGCGGGCGTGACGACGCGGCGGCGGGCGGGACGACGCGGGCGGACGGCTGAGTCGGAGCGGAAGGACGACGCGGCCGGCGCCGTGGCGCGGAGGGCCTGGCAGCCCCGCGTGACTTCGGCGCCTTCGAGTGCGGCTACGTGTCGGCGCCCTGCGCTCCCGCCGGCCCCGCGTCGATCGCGGCGCCGTCGCCGCCCGAGCCGTCGCCTCCCTCTGGGTCCGCGCCCGCCGGTGCACCGCCGCGGTCGGCCGTCTGCAGGGCGAGCAGCTCGTCGGGCGGGATGTGGCACTTGTAGCGGTGCCCGCTCGGCGACTCCTGGAACGGCGGCTCGGTCGTCCTGCAGATGTCGCCGAGCAGGCGATGACAGCGCGTGTGGAAGCGGCAGCCCGAAGGTGGTTCGCTGAGGCTCGGCATCGTGCCGCGCAACTCGATGCGTCGCCGCGTGCTGCCGAAGTCCAGCTTGGGGATCGAGGAGAGCAGGGCCTCGGTGTACGGGTGATGCGGCGGGTCGAAGACCTCGGCGGCGGCTCCGACCTCGATGAGCTCGGCGAGGTACATGACGCCGATGCGGTCGGAGATGTAGCGGACCACGGCGAGGTCGTGGCTGATGAACACGTAGGAGACCTGCTCCTTCGTCTGCAGCTCGACGAGCAGGTTGAGGATGCTGGCCTGCACCGAGACGTCGAGGGCTGACGCCGGCTCGTCGCAGACGACGAGGGTGGGGTCGCCGGCGAAGGCGCGCGCGATGGCGATGCGCTGCTTCTGGCCTCCCGACAGCTCCGTCGGCCTCTGGAAGAGGAAGCGCGGCTCGACGCGCACATCGGCGGAGAGCTTGTCCACCTTGGCGCGTACGGACCCCGCCTTGCCGCCGCCGAGCTTGCGCACGGCGCGCGTGAGGATCGAGCGCGTGCTCCAGGCTGGGTTCAACGTCGAGTCCGGGTTCTGGAAGACCATCTGGATCGCGCGCAGGGCATCCTGTGAGCGCTTCGACGCGGTGGGGCGAAGGACCCCGTTCTCGAACGTGATGGTGCCCGTGTCGGGGGCGAGAAGGCCGGTCACGCACTTGGCGAGCGTGGTCTTGCCGCTCCCCGACTCGCCCACGAGGCCGAAGGTCTCGCCCTTGCGCAGGTCGAGGGACACGTCGGCCACCGCGGTCAGCTTCTTGGCGCCGTCCTTGAAGGTGCGCCGCACGGTGTCGATCTCGAGGACGTTGGCCTCGGTCTCGCCGCTCGACTCGGGACTCCTGGCGATCACCGGCGTCATGTGCGGCATGTCGGGGACCTCGGGCGAGAAGTAGCAGCGCACGTGGCGCGCTCCCTCGCCGACCGGGGTGCCGTGGTGCGGCGAGAAGGCGGCGGGATCGGGCGGCCTCGCGGCCGCCTCGGCCGCCGCCTGCGCGCCCATGTCGCTGGGCCAGGCGAAGAAGTCGGGCTCGTGCTGCCGGCAGACGGGCTTCGCCATGGGGCAGCGCGCCGAGTACACGCAGCCCTCGAGCGGCTCGCCGAGGGCCGGCAGCGTGCCCGGGATGGTCTGCAGCGCCGCGTCGGTCTTGTTCATGCCGAAGCGTGGCACGCAGCGCAGGAGCCCCATGGTGTAGGGGTGCCGAGGGTCGGTGAAGACGTCGCGCGCCGGGCCCTCCTCGACGAGGCGCCCGGCGTAGAGCACGCCGACACGCTCGCAGAGCCGGGCCACGAGGCCGAGGTTGTGCGTGATCAGCAGGATCGCCGCGTTGATGCGCCCGCGCAGCTCCTCGATGAGGTCGAGGATCTCGGCCTCGACCGTGGCGTCGAGGCCGGTCGTGGGCTCGTCGAGGATCAGGAGCTGCGGGTTGACGGCGAGCGCCATCGCGATGACGACGCGCTGCTGCTGGCCGCCCGAGAGCTCGAAGGGGTACCGCTTGAGCGTCGCGTCGGGGTCGGGGATGGCGACGCGCCGCAGGCTCTCCCGAGCCTTCTTGAGCGCCTCGCTCTTGCCCAGCCCTTCGTGGTAGTGGAAGACCTCGGCGAGCTGGTCGCCGATGCGCATCGCCGGGCTCAGCGCTGTGGCCGGGTCCTGGTAGACCATGGAGATCTTGCCGCCGCGCCACGCGCGCAGGGCCTCCTCGCTCAGCTCGCTCACGTCCTGCCCTTCGACGGCGACGCTGCCGGCGTCGATGGTGCCGTTGGTGGCGAGGTAGCGCATGGCCGCCATGGCCAGGGTCGTCTTGCCGCAGCCGGACTCGCCCACGAGGCCGTACGCCTCACCCTGCTCGATGCGCATGGTGACGCCCTTGAGCACGCGCAGGGCGCGCCCGCGACGGTGGAAGCTGACCTCGAGGTCGCGGACGTCGAGCGCGGGCGGCGCGGTGCCGGCGGCGGGCGCGGGGCCCGCGGTCTCGATGACATGCTCCGGCGCGCTCATTTCGAGAACACCCTCCCGAGACCGTCGGTGATGAGGTTGACGGCGACGACCAGCGAAGCCAGGGCGGCTGCGGGGAACAGGACGGTCCAGGGTGCGATCTGCAGGAACACCCGCTGCGTCGCGATGGTGAGACCCCAGTCGGGCGACGGCGGCGCAAGGCCGAACCCGAGGAACGACAGCGTCGCCGCGGTGAACACCGCGTAGCCGAGGCGGATGGTGCCCTCGACGATGATCGGTTCCTTGATGTTGGGGAGGATCTCGCGCGCCATCACGAAGGCCGAGCGTTCGCCGCGCAGGCGGGCGGCCATGACGTACTCGCGCTCGCGCTCGCCGATGACCGCCGAGCGCACGGTGCGGCTGACGGGCGGCGTGAACAGCGCGCCGATGGTGACGATGATGATCACGAACCCCCGGCCCAGCAGAGAGAGGATGAGGATCGAGGTGATGATGATGGGCAGCGCGAGCAGCACGTCGACGAGGCGCATGATGATCTCGTCGGTGATCCCCCGGTAGAAGCCCGAGACGAGGCCGACGATGCTCCCCCAGAGCAGCGCGAGGAGGGTGGCGAGCGGGGCGATGACGAGCACCGTGCGGGCCCCGGCCATCGTGCGCGCGAAGACGTCACGGCCGAGGTCGTCGGTGCCGAACCAGTGCGCGCCGCTCGGCGCCTGCAGCGTCGCGGCGGCGTTGGTCGCCGTGGGGCTCTGTGTGAACGTCGTGGAGAGCAGACCCATGAACACCCAGAAGACCACGATGACGAGCCCGGTCATGAAGGTCGGGCTGCGCAGGAGCGCCTTGACCAGGTAGCGCCGCTGGCGGCGCTGCTCGGCCTCGGCGGCGGCGTCGGCGTGGAGCTCCTCCTCCTGGCGCCCGACCGCGGCCTCGATCTCGGCCTCGACGACCTCGGGGTCGGGCTCGCGCAGGTCTGTCGGGCGCACCTCCACCGTCAGCCCCCCATGCGGATGCGCGGGTTGAGCAGCGCGACGACGATGTCGGCGATGAGGTTCGACACCATGTACAGGATCGCCACCATGAGGACTGCGGCCTCGAGCAGGGGGAGGTCCTTGCTCTTGGCGGCCTCGACCATGATGTTACCGATGCCGGGGTACGCGAACAGGACCTCGATGACGACGAGGCCGCCGATCAGCCAGCCGATCTGCGTGCCGATGACCGTCACCGTGGGCACCATCGCGTTGCGCAGCACGTGCCCGAAGATCACCCGCCGGCGCGGGAGCCCCTTGAGCACCGCGGTGCGGATGTACGGCATGGACAGCACCTGCACCGTGCCGACGCGCGCCATGCGGGCGATGTAGCCGAGCTCGAGCAGCATGAGCGGGATGGCCGGGAGGATCAGGTAGTAGAAGCGGCTCACGAACGGGGAGCCGCTGGGCGGCAGCGCGCTCACCGGCAGCCACTTCAGCCAGACGGCGAAGACGTACAGGAGGACGACGCCGCTCACGAACTCGGGGATCACCGTCATCGACAGGGTGGAGACGGTGATCCCCCGGTCGAGGGGGCTGTCTCTTCGCAGGCCCGCGAAGACGCCGACGGCGATCGAGGTCGGCACGATGAGGACCAGCGCGAACCCGGCGAGCAACAGAGAGTTGCCGAGCGCGCGCCTGACCAGGGGGAGCACGGGTTCGTCGAAGATCAGCGAGTCGCCCCAGTCCCCGGTGACGAAGCCGCCGGCCCACTCGGCGTACCGCACGTAGATGGGCCGGTCGGCGCCGAGCCGTTCGTTGAGCAGGTCGACCTGCTCCTGCGTCGCGTAGGGCCCCAGGATGGAGCGCGCCACGTCACCGGGCAGCACCTCGGCCAGCGCGAAGATGAGCATCGACGCCAGGATCAGCGTCGGCACCATCAGCAGCAGCCGCCGCCCGATGAGGCGCAGCATCCCGGGGCCCTACGCTCGCGTGTCGTCAGTCGCCGGTCGCCGGCCTCACGCGGTCATGAACGCCTGGCTCAGGTCGCAGTAGAACGAGCCTGGACCCTGGATGCCGTAGACGTTCTTCTTCTGCGTGCGGAGCTGCGTGATGTAGAAGGCCAGGAGGATCGGCGTGTCGTCCTGCTGGATGCTCGACAGCTGCGCGGCGATGTCCGTGCGCGACGCCTCGTCGGCCGTCGACTGGTACTGGTCGAAGAGCGCCACCCACTCGGGGTTGTTCCAGTGCGACGAGCTCCACACGGCATCGGGCAACAGCATCGCGGCGGCGAAGATGCCGGGGGCCGGGCGGCTGCCCCACTCGACGATCGTCATCGGCCCGTTGAGCCACGGCGTCGTGCCGTAGTAGTCCGCGTCGTCGCCGGCGTAGAACGCCTCGTAGCTCATCTGGTCGAGCTTGACGTTGATGCCGGCCGGCTTGCACTGGTCCTGGATGAGCTGAGCGTACTGCGGGTTCTCGAGGTATTTGGCGTGGGTCAGCGTGATGTCGAGGCCGTCCGGGTAGCCAGCGTCGCTGAGCAGCTGCTTGGCCTTGTCGTAGTCCTGGGCGCGCGGCGTCGAGGGCGGGCTGCCGGGGAACACGGTCGGCTCCCAGAAGGTGTCGTACCCGAGGTTGCTGCGCCCGTCGTAGAGCGCCTGGTTGATGGCGTCGCGGTCGAGGCAGTAGGCGACGGCCTGGCGCAGGGGCTTGTTGTCCTTCCACGGGTCGACGTTCATGTTGAAGGCGACCTCGCGGATGCCGGTGCCGGGGTAGATGTCGACGCGCAGGTTGGGGTCGCTGAAGAGCGCCTGGGCGCCCTGGAAGACGGTCTGCGGCTGCACGTCGACGGCGCCGGACTGCAGTTGCAGGTTCTGGGCCGAGTTGTCCTCGACCATGATGTACTCCATGCCGTCGAGGTAGGGCAGCTGACGGCCCTGGGCGTCCTTGCCCCAGTAGTTCGGGTTCTTGACGTAGGTGGCCTTCTGCTTGGTCACGTAGTCGGTGAGCATGAAGGGGCCGGTGCCCACGGGGTTCTTGACGATGTCGCCGTCGTAGTTGCGGTTGAGGATGGCCGTGTTGTAGTTGCCCGACGACACCATGTACGGGAAGTCGGCGTAGGGCTTGTCGAGCGTGAACTCCACCGTGTACTGGTCGACGGCCCTGGTGCCGCCGGGAGAAAGCACGCCACTCAACTGCGAGAGGGCGCCGGAGCCGTTGGCCGGGTCGAGCACGCGCTCGATGCTCGTGATCACGTCCTCGGCCTCGAACGGGCTGCCGTCGTTGAAGGTGACGCCCTGGCGCAGATTGAAGGTCCACACGCTGCCGGTCTCGTCGGGAGTCCAGCTCTCGGCGAGCTTGGGCTTGAGGCCGTTGCTGTTGTCGAGGTCGATCAGGTACTCGAGGAACTGGTAGACGAGGACGATGCCGCCCTGGTCGTAGATCGTGACCGGGTCGGGGTCGGTGATCGGCGCCGGGCCGATGAGCTTGATCGTGCCGCCCATCACCGGCTCTGGCAGGGCGCTGGCGGTGGCGTCGCCCGACGGCTCCTCTTCGCCGCCGCAAGCGGCGAGCAGCTGCCCGGCGACGGTGGCCGAGAGACCGAACACGGAGGCGCGCACGAGCAGCTGACGGCGCGTCATGTGACCCTTCTTGACCTGCTCGACGAGGTGGTGGGCGTACTCCCTGCGGTACTGATCGCTGGTCATCTGCGTTACTCCCCTTTTGCGTGGACCACGAGGCGATCCGGGCGGTCCGGCGCCCCAAGCCGCCCCTCCGCCCCTGACCATACATCCCGGGCACAATACAACCCCGACGGCGAGAGGGCAAGCAAATTGACCGGCCAGTTAGCAAGAACTTCGCGAAAATCAACACGAAGGTTCGACGCGAGGGTGCTTGTCCAGCACGATGTGCTTACAGCGCGCAGTCCGCACGAACGATATGCGGCCCTTGGAGCCGTGTCCGGCGGTGAAGGGGACCGCGTGGCCCCGACATCTGGTATGTACCAAGGTGGACTATGGTACCCTTGTGCCGCTCTGTTGGCAAGACCTCGCGCGCGACGGCGCCTGTCGGCGCGGGAGTCGCGGTGCGCTGGAGGTCGATGGGGTTGAGGGGTGAGCGGCGGCGGCCGGCGCGGTCGAGCCCGTTGTACTCGTGGGTCGCGTCGCTGCTCCGCGACGAGATCGAGGCCGGCCGCCTCGACCCGCACCGGTCGGTGCCGTCCGAGCGCGAGCTGAGCGAGCGCTACAAGGTCAGCCGCATGACGGCGCGGCACGCCCTCGAGACGCTCGCTCGCGAGGGCTACGTCTATCGGAGCCCACGTCGCGGCACGTTCGTCGCCGAGCCCCGGCTGCGCTTCAGCGTCGGCAGCTTCACGCGCGTGATGAGCGACGCCGCCAGCAGCCCGGGTACCGAGGTGCTGGCGGCGACCACGCTCGAGCCGGACTCGGTCATGGCCGCGCAGCTCGGCGTGCCGGCGGGCGGCCGCGTGCATCTGCTGCGGCGTCTGCGCTCGGCGGACGGCGAGCCGGTCTCGATCGAGAACATCTACGTCTCGGCACCCCGCTTCCCGGACCTTCTCGAGCACGACCTGACCGGGTCGCTGTGGGAGCTCTTCGGGACCCGCTACGACGTCCACCCGTCGAAGGCCGACGCGCGTGTCGTGGCCGTCACGCTCGACCGCCTCGACGCCGAGGTCCTCGGGGTGTCGCCCGGCAGCGTGGCGATGGTCCTGTCGCGCACGGTGTTCGACACCAGAGGCGAGGTCGTCGAGCTCGCCCGCGACGTCTATCGCGGCGACCGGACCGAGTTCTCGGTGACGGCGCCGGTCGACGCCGAGCCCGTGTGACGGCGGCCGCGAGGGCCGGCGCCGGGACGACCCTCGCGAGACGGTCCGCCGGCGGGCGCGGGGACGGTCCCGGCGGGCAGGCGAGGGCAGGTCGCGCGACACGATCGGCCGGAGCGGCCGTCAGAAGAGGCGCACCCCTTGCCGGGCGAGCGCCGCCTGCACGTGGGCGACGTCGACGTCGCCGGTCGTGACCCCGTCGCGAAGCGAGACGGCCGCGGCGACGCCGGCGGCCTGCCCCGTCACGGCGCAGCAGACCTGGCTGCGCGTCGCCGCGTGGGCGACCGTGTCGCCGGCCACGCAGCGGCCCGCGACCAGCAGGTCGTCGACGTCGCGCGGCACGAGGATGCCGTACGGCACCTGGAAGTAGCGGCCCGTCGTCGGCAGCACGAGGAGCCCGTAGCCGTCGATGAACTCCGGGAAGATGCCGATCGAGTCGGCGAAGCGCGCCTCGCCGGTGACCTCGGCCGCGGTGAGCTCGTGGCGCCCGACGATCTTGCGCGAGTCGCGGGCGCCCACGGTCATGCCGAAGGTCCTGAGGCGCGCCTCCTCGAAGCCCGGGGCGAAGCGCCGCAGGGCCTCGACGGCGAGGAGGGCGCGCCGGCGCCCTTCGATCTCGGCGCGCGTGAGGTCGCGCACGTCGGTGCAGTCGCAGTCGGCGATGTAGACCATGTTGAGACCGGTCGCCTCACCGGCCTCGGTGAGCCGGCCCCAGGTGCCGCCGATGCCCCTGACGTCGGCGGGGATCAGGCCGGCCTCGCGGGCGCGGTCGAACGGCTCCTGCAGGTAGGGGCTGAAGAGCGCGTCCTCCTTGCCCGTCGTGGTGACGTGCCAGCGCCTGCCCCAGTCGCGG
>Ga0209164_1000840_pt1 | contig 51795 bp, 47 predicted proteins | sample MTBNYHSulfiMetaG_FD_187458 | JGI IMG/M metagenome (GOLD analysis project Ga0209164, IMG submission 187458) | Enrichment culture microbial communities from rom New York Harbor, USA that are MTBE-degrading - MTBE-NYH (New York Harbor Sulfidogenic)... | ecosystem: Environmental > Aquatic > Marine >... | reverse complement strand
CGCGCGGCTGCATAACGGATGAATGGATAGAAAGCGTGTTCGCCAAGGCGGCGGAGACCGGGGCAGCGATGCTGGCCTGCCCCATAATCGGGACTGTGAAGAAGGTGGTTAACGGCATCATCACCGAGACGGTTGACAGGAGTCAGCTATGGGAGGCGCAGACGCCGCAGGTTTTCGAGAGAAAGCTGTTGCAGAAGGCGTATGCGAACCTGAAGAACCTTGATGCCTCAAAGATAAGCGATGATTCGGCGCTTGTGGAGGCAATAGGGCATAAGGTGCATGTTGTGGAGACTGACACTTCCAACTGGAAGGTTACATATTCGGCGGATACCGCGATAGCCGAGGCGATAATCAAGGGCCGTCCGAAGCCCAAGCCGGAAGGCCCTGTAGGGCCGTACATAGAGGCCCAGTGGTAGGCTGGCGGCGAAATGAAATATTCTTGACACGAATATGGAAAGTGGTAACTTGTCCATACGCTTGTTTTCGGCCCGGAATATGAAAGGAGTCCATATGGCTAGATACGCTGTTACCCTCACGATTGTCCTGGTTCTAAGCCTTCTGGCAGGATGCGGCCCGAGGTTTGAAGGAGCGGGTCAGATGGCCCCCCCTGCCGTACTGACAACGCCGACCGCGGAGATTTACGATACCAGCCCTGCGACAGAGGCGCAGCTGGTGGAAGAGGTGGCTGTCAGCAGGCAGTCTTACAAGCAGGGTCTGGAGAAGCTGGTGGATTACTACGTCAAGAGCGGCAACAACATGAAGCTGAACTGGGCGAAGGAGGAGCTTAACGCGCTCAACACCAGTCCGCAGTACCGGTTTGTTATACAGGCCGAGGTTGCCGGGCCAGACCTGCAGGCGACGGCATCGATTCCCGGTGCTGATGTGCTGTACAGGGACGCGATGGCCTACTACACCGACGGCAGGCCCGTGGTGGGATTCGTGAACGAGGGCAAGCTGCGGCTGGCACTGGAGAGATTCAATCAGCTGATCGCCGAGTATCCTACGAGCGACAAGATCGACGATGCTGCATATGCAGCGGGTGAGATATACGAATACTTCAAGGATTACACGATCGCAGCAATGTATTATACAAGGGCCTTCCAATGGGATGATAACACACCTCATCCGGCAAGGTTCAAGGCTGCGTATATGTATGACAAGCACCTGGCCAACAGAGAGAAGGCGCTTGAGCTCTACAAGGATTATCTAGCCAGAGGGCCGCGTCATCAGGGTTATAAGCAGCACGCAGAGACACGCGTGGCACAGATAATGAAGGAGATGCCTGTTACTCCGCCGCCGTCGGTATCGCCTTCGGTGCCGCCGATGCCGTAGGATGGATATGCCGCTTGTGCGGCACTGTGAGCATGATAACGGGCTCGTCTGCAAGAGGCGGGCCCGTTTTTTTGTCAGGATACAAATGGAGCGTGACTTTGAAAAAGCTGTTGAGGAGTACATTACTGCCAACGGGCTGCTGTTGTCGATAGATCGCGTTCTCCTGGCGGTTTCCGGTGGAGCTGACTCGATGGCCATGCTGCATGCTCTGCAGTCCTTGCGCTGCAGCGGCCGCATTGCGAGCGAGCTTTGCGTGGGGCATGTGAACCACCAGCTTCGCGGCGAGGCGTCGGATGGGGACGAGGCGTTCGTAATGCAAGAGGCACAGCGTCTAGGTCTGCGAATGAAGGTGATCAGCGTTGATGTGAGAGGACATGCGCAGCGAGACGGGCTTTCACGTGAAACAGCTGCAAGGCGGCTTCGACATCAGGGGCTGGCACGGATCGCAAGCGAGCTGGGATGTGCGGCTATCGCGACGGCTCACCAGAAGGATGATAATGCCGAGACTGTAATTCACCGGCTGCTTCGAGGGGCGGGGTACCGGGGTCTCGCGGGTATATGGCCAAGGAAGGAATTCGCCAATGGTATCACGTGCATACGTCCACTGCTTAATGTTACTCGCAGACAGACAGAGGAATACCTCGCGGGGCGAGGACTGTCATGGCGGGTAGATGCCTCGAATGAGAATACGGAATACACCCGCAATTTCATACGCCATCGGCTCTTGCCATATATGATGCAGCAGGCCTCAGGCAGGCTCGATCAAAGCCTCGCACAGCTTGCTGCTGCGTGCAGGGATTACTACGTCATTGTCAGCAGGGAAGCTGACAATGCGTGGATGAACATTGTGCGAGCGCGAGGGCCGGAAGGTCTGGAGATTGATAGGCACAAGTTCAGTGATTGCGTCCCCGTGGTTCAGGTTGAAATCATACAGCGTTGTCTTGATGAGATAGGGTGTGGACAGCAGGCCGTGACGGCTGGGCACTATCACGCGCTGATAAGAATGGCTTCTCAGCAGTCTGGGGGGCGGAGGTTATCGCTGCCCGGCGGCGCGGTGGCGATGTGTCACCATGATACGATCTCCTTGTCGACCGGCTGGTATGCACCGTACCCCCCACCGCCGCCCCGAATAATCACGATACCCGGGGCAACGGAATTCGGGCCGTGGCGCATAACGACTCGCCTGCTGGATGCCGGGGGAGCGGACATAGAGGCCTTCAAACGGACCAAGACCCGAAATATCGAGTGGTTTGACCTGGCGCGCATTTCCGGAGGGGTTTGCGTGCGCTGCCGGCAGGAAGGTGACCGCTTTACTCCCATTGGCTCCTACCATAGGCAAAAGGTCGGCAAGTTCCTGACGGCCGCGCGTGTTTCAGCATACGAGCGGGCACGCGTCGCTATCTTCGAAGATGCCGCCAGAGTGGTATGGCTGGCTCCTATACGGTCATCCGCGGATACGCAGGTGAGCGTTGGCACAGCTACGATACTGGAGATAGCCCTATCGCCCGCGGAAAGGAGCGAGCCCGATCTGCCAGCCTGATTCCACGAAGTAAGTTCTTGACACACGGGGGGCACGTCAATACATTATGGCCCGGCTTGTAATCAGGCTCGGGAATACGTATAGAAGCTCAGACAGGCCAAAAGCAATTCAATACAAGGAGAAAACTGATGGCTGTTAAGGTAGCAATCAACGGTTTCGGCCGCATCGGCAGAGCAGTGACCAGGATCCTGATGTCCAGAAAGACAGACTTGCAGCTTGTGGCTGTGAACGACCTCTCAGACGCAAAAGACCTGGCGCATCTCTTCAAGTACGATACAGTAATGGGCCCGTGGAAGGGTACCGTCACCGTCAAGGATGATACTATCATCATAGATGGCAAACCGGTTAAAGTACTGGCTGTCAAGAATCCCGCCGAGCTGCCGTGGAAGGCTATGGGTGTCGATATCGTCGTGGAGTCCACCGGCATTTTCACGAGCGCCGAGAGCCCGAAAGGCGGATACAGCGACCATATCAAGGCTGGCGCCAAGAAAGTCGTGTTGACGGTGCCGGCAAAGGACAAGATAGAAGCCACGATTGTAATGGGGGTTAACGACCACACCCTCAGCAAAGAGGTCAAATGCGTCAGCAATGCAAGCTGCACGACGAACTGCCTGGCTCCGCTGGCCAAGGTCGTCAATGACGCGTTCGGGATCGAGAACGGCCTGATGACGACGGTTCATGCGTACACCAATGACCAGCGCGTCGCCGACCAGATACATAAGGACCCCCGTCGAGCACGAGCAGCAGCATGCAACATCATTCCAACAAGCACTGGCGCGGCTAAAGCCATTGGCGCAGTGATTCCGGAGCTTGACGGTAAGCTTCATGGCTTTGCCTTGAGAGTACCTGTACCGGTAGGCAGCATCGTGGATCTCACGGTCAACCTGAAGAAGGAAGCGACCGTGGAGCAGATCAATGCGGCTGTCAAGCAGGCTGCGGAGGGTCCGATGAAAGGGGTTCTGGTATACTGCGATGAGCCGATAGTCAGCAGCGACATCATCAACAATCCAGCTTCCAGCATTTTCGACGCTCTCAGCACGATGGCCAAGGGCAAGCTCGTCAAGGTTGTCAGCTGGTATGACAATGAGTGGGGTTATTCGAATCGCACCGTTGACATAATGGAAAAACTGGCAAAGTGATATCAGTGACACAAAAGACCTGTCCATAAGCGGGCAGGTCTTTTTTTCACATGTTGTGAGACAGCGTTTGAGACGGACTTTGGGCGATTAGCTTCATAAAGGATGCCGGGCCATGCGTGAGAAACAGCTTGAGCAGACGCTCGTGCTTATCAAGCCGGATGCACTTAAGAATTCGATTACGGGTTTTATCTTTTCGCAGCTCTCGGAATTTCACACAGGAGCACGCTTTGCGGCTGCAAAGGTGGTGAACGTCTCGAGATTCCTGGCAGAGGAGCACTATGCCGAACACAAGGGCAAGCCTTTCTTCGAGGCGCTCATCGACTTCATAACCGGCAAGGTCCACTACAGCGAGGCTGACAAATGGAAGCGAAGGGTGATCGCCATTGTATATCAGGGTGAAGGGGTGCTGGACCGGATACGGTCGCTGGCAGGCCCCACTAACCCCCATCAAGCGCGAGAAGAGAGGCCGGGCTGTATCAGATCGCTTGGGACGGTAGTGCCAATCAAAGACTCGGCTGGTAATGTTATTGGCAGCAGAATGGATAATCTGATCCATACATCAGCCACAACCGAGGAGGCTGAGCGGGAAATCAAGCTCTGGTTCGTGCCTCACGATATCCCGCCATTGATGCGGGCGTACCCTACCGAGACCTGCCCTTCCCATTACTACTATAGGGACGGGCATCTCTACGATACGTATGAACAGGGCAGCATGTTGCTGCTGGCGCCGGGCGATCTTGTCTGGAAGACCGACCTTGAAATACTTCAGAGCTTCGAGAAAGGCCGATCGGCTAAAGGCACGCTGGGCTCGGTTGTGGCGAAGTACCTGATAAACAGAGTTACAGTTTGAGTCATATTCGGGCAATAAGGAAAGCACGATGGCAAAGAAAACAGTGGCAGATGTCGATGTCAAGGGCAAGCGTGTCCTGATGCGTGTGGACTTCAATGTCCCTATCGATGACAAGGGTAATATCACCTCAGACAACCGCATAGCGATGGCGATGCCAACAATAAAGAACATTGTGGAAAGAGGCGGTAGAGTGATCCTGATGAGCCACCTTGGCAGGCCTGATGGCGAGAAGAAACCCGAATTCACGATGAAGCCTGTGGCGAAACGGCTATCGGAGCTTCTGGGCAAGCAGGTTGCTTTCGCCGATGACTGCATAGGGGCGGATGTTAAGGCAAAGGTGAATACCCTCAAGGATGGCGACGTGCTTCTGCTCGAGAACGTTCGCTTTTACAGGGCCGAGGAGATCAAGGACAAGAACGCCAAGGAGGATGCTATACTCCGTAAGGAGAAGGACGACTTCGCGCGGCAGCTTGCGGATCTGGGCGACGTCTATGTCGATGACGCCTTCGGCACCGCTCATCGCGACAATGCTTCGATGCTGACCGTGCCGCAGCTTATGGGCAATAAGCCTAAGGTGGCCGGCTTTCTCGTTGAGAAGGAACTCAAGTTTCTTGGCGATACGGTCAACAATCCAGTACGGCCGTTCGTGGCTATTCTGGGCGGGGCAAAGGTCTCGGACAAGCTTGCCGTGATCGAGAACCTGCTTACAAAAGTCGATAGGATCATCATCGGCGGCGCGATGGCTTATACATTCTTCAAGGCACAGGGCAGGAAGATCGGCAAGAGCCTCTGTGAAGATGACTTCCTCGAGAAGGCAAGGGAGCTTTTCGGGAAGGCCAAAGCGGCGAAATGCGAGCTGATACTGCCGGTAGACGATGTGATCGCCGGCCAGTTCATGGAAAATGCCGAGAACAAGGTCGTAACAGGGGACATCCCTGACGGCTGGCAGGGACTTGATATCGGTCCGAAGACGCGAGAACTGTTCGCCTCGAAGCTTGCCGATGCGAAGACCATCGTCTGGAACGGCCCGATGGGCGTATTCGAGATGAAACCGTTTGACGAGGGCACGAGAGCAGTCGCGCAGGCCGTGGCCGATGCCACGCAGAAAAACGGCGCCAAGAGCGTTATTGGCGGCGGCGACAGCGCAAGCGCTATCAAGAAGATGAAGCTCTCCGACAAGGTGACACACGTCTCCACGGGCGGCGGCGCCTCGATGGAATTTCTCGAGGGCAGGAAGTTCAAGGCGGTTGAAGTGCTGGATGATAAGTAGATTCTGGAGCAAGAGTTGAAGCTGCCACCAGCAGGCACTATTGAGATAGCTCCTTCCGTACTGAGCTCTGACTTCGCACGACTTGCGGATGAGGTTGCGGAGGTCGAGGCAGCCGGCGTGAAGATGATACATCTCGACGTGATGGACGGCCACTTTGTGCCCAATATCACTATCGGGCCGACCATCATCAAGAACCTGCGTAAATACAGCAAGCTCTGTTTCGATGCGCATCTGATGATAACGGACCCTGACAAATACGCGGATCGGTTCCTTGAAGCGGGTGTCAACAATCTTACGTTCCATATCGAGACTACGTCGGCCCCTGAGGAGCTCATCAAACGTATCCACGGCGCCGGCGCGAGCGCCGGCGTGACACTGAATCCGGATACGCTTGTTGACTCCATCGAGAGAGTCGCGCCTCTATGCGATATGGTTCTGGTGATGACCGTTAATCCCGGCTTTGGTGCGCAGAGTCTGATAGAATCGGCAGCCCAGAAATGCATACGAGTGCGTCAGGTGGTCGGCCCGGTCATCCGCATCGAAGTAGACGGCGGCATAAACAAGGACACCGTCGGACGTGTTGTCTCGTATGGCGCTGATACGCTGGTAGCGGGCAACGCGATCTTCGCTCAGAAAGACCGCAAGGCTGCGATTAAGGCGCTCAGGGCTGCCTGCGGGCTCTCCTAGCGCCGGCCAGCGATCTGCTGCGTTTCAGTGTTATGCTTCGCGCTTCCGGTTTCGCGGCTCTCTTGGTATAATCTCTGCACAACAAAATATGGCAAAAGACGCAAAATCCCAGTGGGATGGTTTCTCGCTCAAGCCGCGCAAGGCCATGCCGGACGGCCTCTGGCTGGCGTGCCCTGCCTGCGAGAAGATGCTGTATCGTAAGGCGGTGGAGGAGAATCTGAACGTCTGCCCGGAATGCGGCTATCACTTCCGAATCGACTCGGCTACGCGGATAAAGTACCTTGTTGATGAGGGATCATTCAAGGAGTTGTTCGAAGACCTTGAGACGAGTGACCCGCTTGATTTCAAATTCCGTGGTACGACATACCGCGAGCGCCTTTCGGCTGACCAGGAGAAGACCGGCATGAAAGACGCCATCCGCGTGGGCAAGGCATTCATCAAGGGGCGCGGCGTCATGCTGGCGGTGATGGATTTCGCAGTGTTGGGCGGCTCGCTCGGAATGGTCGTTGGTGAGAAGATATGTCGGGCGATTGACAGAGCGATGGAGGAATCCATACCGCTCATCATAGTCTCTGCCTCAGGAGGAGCGAGGATGCATGAAGGCGTTGTCTCGCTCGACCAGATGGCCAAGACCTCTGCTGCGCTGGCCCGTTTTGACGATGCAGGCGGCCTGTTCATCTCGGTTCTGACAGACCCCACTACGGGCGGCGTGAGCGCCAGTTTTGCGATGCTTGGCGATATGATAGTTGCAGAGCCGGGCGCCGAGATCGGCTTCAGCGGCCGACGCGTCATAGAGCAGACGATAAAAGTCGACCTGCCGGAGGGCTTCCAGAGAAGTGAATTCCTGCTTGAACACGGGTTCATCGACGTCATCATTCATCGCAAGAACATGCGAACGGAGCTGGCCCGCCTGATTGACTATTGCGGGAAATAGCGAGCCAGATGCTCTGAACCAGCTTCACCTCCGGCTGAAGATCCATGTCATTCACTCAGAATGCTATCTATCCGGGATAGCTCGTCGCCGGTGAAGCTCAGGTTCTGAAGCGCATTGACGTTATCGATTATCTGTTCCGGTCGGCTGGCACCGATCAGTGCGCTGGTCACTCGTTTGTCTCGCAGGACCCACGCCAGGGCCATCTGTGCCAGGCTCTGTCCACGAGAAGCCGCCAGCTCGTTGAGGTTACGCGTCTTCCTGAGTACGTCTTCGGTGACATGCTCTCGGCCGAGGAAGCTGCGTGTGGCTGCGCGCGAATCTTCGGGTATCCCATGGAAATACCGATCGGTAAGAAGCCCTTTTGCCAGCGGGCTGAAAACGATGCAGCCGATGCCCTCTTCCTCGAGCGTGTCCAGAAGTCCCTTCTCGGCCTCGCGCGCAAACATGGAGTATCGAGGCTGGTGTATCAGGCACGGTGTGCCAAGTTCCTTTAGTATCGTAGCTGCCCGCCTGGTCTGCTCGGGATTATAGCTTGATATGCCGGCATAAAGAGCTTTGCCTTGCTTTACGGCAGACGCCAGTGCTCCCATCGTCTCCTCGATCGGCGTGGCGGGGTCCGGCCGGTGGGAGTAGAAGATATCGACATAGTCAATCCCCATCCGGCTCAGGCTCTGGTCTAGGCTGGCGAGGAGGTACTTACGCGAACCCCAGTCGCCGTAGGGGCCGGGCCAAGCGATATAGCCCGCTTTGGTCGAGATAATGATCTCATCGCGAAGACCGGCCAGTTCCTCTCGGAGAATGCGGCCGAAAGTCCTTTCGGCTCCTCCCGTCGGCGGACCGTAGTTGTTGGCCAGGTCGAAGTGTGTGATACCAAGGTCGAACGCTGTGGTCACCATCCGCATGGCATTGCGGTGGTCGTCGGAGTCGCCAAAGTGGATCCACAGGCCCAGCGAGATGGCTGGCAGTCTTATGCCGCTCCTGCCGCAGCGATTATACACCATTGATTCGTAACGATTTGCCTTTGGTGTCCATGTCATCGTGTGGTCTCCTGATAGCAGTGCGAGCCGCCATTGATTATACACTCACGGACTCCTGCGGCAAAGCCATTTGAGTGTCGCAACGAATGAAATGCGCCCAGCCAATCGACCCTTTGCCAAATTGGCTCGGGATGGTATAATCTGGGAATTCATTCTGGCGGGATATTTCGCAATGAACAAACTGGCTGGATTGTGCATTCTGGGTGGAGTTGTAATGGCATTGGGGACCTCTGCAGCGTCGGGCAACTGGTCAGGTGAATCGAGTATTCCGGGGGTGCCTCCACTCCCTGCTGACGGCCCTGCATTATGCCCGGGTCATTTCCTGAAAGCCGAGCAGGGCAAGGCGATGCTCGAGCAGAGAATCAGGGAATGCGATACTCGGCAGAAATGGCAGGCCTACACAGACCATGTGAGGCAATGCATTTTGAAATGGGCTGACCTGGACCAGATGCCCAAACGAGTTGCGCCAAAGATGCTCACCAACAGCAAGCGTATCCGTCAAGGCTACACGGTCGAGAACATCGCCTTCGAGGCTGTCCCCGGTTACTACGTGACAGGAAACCTCTATAGGCCCTATGGGCGAAGAGGCCCCTTTCCCGTCGTCCTTGTGGTGTTGGGGCATTTCCCTGCAGGCCGGTTCGACAAGAGCAATCAGGCTGTATGCGCCACTCTGGCGAGGATGGGAGCGATAGCGCTTACGGTAGATATGTTTGGCATAGGTGAATCGGCCCTGCAGACAGGTGAGTCGGCCCATCGTACGCCGCTTGCACTGACCATGCAGACGTGGGGTAATATGTGCGCTCTTGATCTGCTGCTATCACTTGACGATGCTGATCCAAACCGCGTGGGCGTAACGGGTGCTTCAGGCGGCGGAACGCAAACCATGCTGCTGACCGCTCTGGACAGCCGTGTGAAGGTAAGCGTGCCGGTGGCTATGACATCAAGTTACTTCTTTGGCGGCTGCCCATGTGAGAGCGGCAAGCCGATTCACCGAAGTAAAGAGCATTTCACCAACAACGCGGAGATAGCCGCGATGGCTGCACCGAGGCCGATGCTGGTGATATCGGATGGAAAGGACTGGACCAAGGATGTGCCGGATATAGAGTATCCATTCCTGCTGCGTGTGTATAGCCTGTATGGGGCGAAGGAGAACGTGGAGAATGTGCATCTTGCAGCGGAGGGGCATGACTACGGACCTTCCAAGCGGCAGGCGATGTACCGCTTTATGGCAAAGCATCTTGGCCTTGACATATCAGCGGCTGAGGACGCCACAGGAAGCCTCGACGAGAGGAATGTGACCATAGAAAGCGAAATGGCGATGCGAGTCTTCGGCGATAAGACCCCACTGCCGGCTGGCACCTGCCGGAATCTTGACGATATCGAAGGGTCCCTCGGGAAGATGCAGAGAAGGTAGGGTGTTTTTTGCGTGAAAATCAGGCTTTCCCTTGCCCTGACAGCTGCGTATAATTGGTTTGGTTTCTACGCATATGGATTTCAAAATGGGTTATTTTCGGGAAAATGTTGAGAAGACCGAGGGCTATGTGCCAGGCTTTCAGCCCTCGTCACCGAGCGTTATCAAGCTCAACACCAATGAGAACCCTTATCCCCCTTCGCCAGGTGTCGTGGCGGCTATAGCCGCAGTGCAACCTGAACAGCTACGGCGATACCCTGACCCCTTGGGCAACAAGTTCCGACAGGCTGCGGCCGAGCTGCATGGAGTTGACCAGGAGAACATCATCTGTGTCAACGGCGGTGATGAGCTGCTCTCCATGGCGATCAGGGCATTCTGCGATAGCAAGAGGTCGCTGGCATACCCCGTGCCGACGTATACGCTCTATCCTGTTCTGGCAAAATTGGACGACTGCCCTGAGCTTGAGATACCCTATGACGACGAGTTCAATCTACCTGCCAGACTTGCCAAGACAGGGGCTGCTCTGACTATAGTATGCAACCCCAATGCTCCTTCAGGTACGCTTACGCCCGTGGAGGAGCTTGCCTCCTTGGCCGACGAACTGAAAGGACGAGGTGTGCTTCTCATCGATGAGGCATATGTGGATTTTGCGCCTCGCAGCTGTGTGGGGCTTGTAAAGAACCTCGGTAATGTGGTAATACTTCGGACGCTTAGTAAAGGTTACTCGCTTGCAGGCCTGCGTTTTGGCTACGGCATCGCGCACAAGGATATTATCGATGGGCTGCTGAAGGTCAAGGATTCGTACAATGCCGATGCTATCGCGATCGAGGCCGCGACGGCGGCCATCAAGGACCAGGCTTATTTCAGAGCGAATGTCGAGAAGATAGTAGCTGAGCGAACAAGACTGACGAGCATGTTGCGCGGGATGGGTATGGCCGTTCTGGACAGTCACGCCAATTTCGTCCTGGCAGAAGTCAGAGGTGCTACTGCCAGGATTGTGTACGACCAACTTGCCGCACAGGGTATTTATGTTCGCTACTTCCATGGGCTTGGCGAGCGTCTTAGAATCAGCGTAGGTACTCGCGAGCAGAATGACAGGCTGGTTGCGGCACTGGAGCAAATTCTACAAGGATGCAGATCATGAAGACACGGAAGGCAAAGATAGATCGCAAGACCCACGAGACGGATATCACGCTCGAGCTTGATCTCGACGGGGCTGGTCGCTTCACGATAGATACGGGCATAGGTTTCCTTGACCACCTGCTGACCCACATTGCCAAACATGGGCAGGTTGATTTGAAGGTCAGAGCCAAGGGTGATCTACACGTTGACCCACACCACACTGTTGAGGATATTGCGATATGCCTGGGGCTTGCTCTGTGCGAGGCGATAGGGGATAAGAAGGGCATTGCCAGATACGGCGATTCAAGCGTGCCGATGGAGGATGCGCTGGCGAATGTTGCCATTGACCTCTCCGGCCGGCCCTACTGCCAGTATAACGTCAAATACCCCAGCCAGAAGATTGGTGATTTTGACGTGGAATGCGTGGAAGAATTCCTTCGCAGCCTCGCCAATCATGGTAAGCTGAATCTGCACGTAAACGTACCCTATGGCACAAACAGCCACCACATCGCTGAGGCCATATTCAAAGCCATCGGGCGGTCGCTGGCGGTCGCGGTTTCCATCACGGGCGGCGACGTTCCAAGCACGAAAGGTGTACTGTGAGCGTTCGCTTGGAGACAGACTACGAATACAGGACGGGCATAGGTACTGATATTCATCGTCTGGTGCCCGATAGGCGACTGATGCTGGGCGGGATAGAGGTTCCGTTCGACCGCGGTCTTCTCGGTCACAGCGACGGCGATGTTGTATTGCATGCAGTTATTGATGCCCTTCTTGGCGCGACATGCATGGGCGATATAGGGACGGTGTTTCCCGATACTGACCCAGCTTTGAAGGATGCCGAGAGCACAAACCTGCTTCGAGTTGTGCAGGGCCATCTTGAGGAAGGTCGCTGGGAGGTTGTTAACCTCGACATAATAATCCATGCAGAGGCGCCGCGCCTTGAGCTCTTCAAACGCCAGATGCAGCGGACCATAGCCGATATACTTGGCACAAACTTCGGCCTCGTTAATGTGAAAGCCAAGACCAACGAGGGTCTTGGTGAGATAGGGCATGGACAGGCCATAGCTGCAACGGCAAACGTGATGCTTCGCAGAAGACTTAAGAGAACACTCTGAGAGCAGTTTGCATATGACACTGAAACTCTATAACACACTCTCCAGGCAGAAGAGCACCTTCATACCTCTCAAAGAAGGCAGAGTTGGGATATATGTCTGCGGGCCCACGGTCTATGGCCACGCGCACCTGGGGCATGCCAAAAGCTATATCAGTTTCGACATCCTGGTAAGATACCTCAGATATCTCGGCTATGATGTGACATACGTGCAGAATATCACTGATGTTGGCCACTTGACGGACAATGCCGACCAGGGTGAAGATAAGCTCGCTGTGCAAGCGCAGAAGGAGCGAAAGCATCCGATGGCTCTTGCTGAGTATTATACAGCAAGCTATTTTGAGGATATGGATAGGCTCAACTGCCTGCGGCCGGACATAAGTCCGCGGGCATCCGGACACATTCCTGAACAGATCGCTCTCGTGCAAACGCTTCTGGATAAGGGCTATGCATACGAGGTGAACGGTTCGGTCTATTTCGATGTCTCGAAATTCAGTGGCTATGGCAAGCTCTCCGGGCGGAACATCGATGAGATGCTGGCCGGTGCGCGTGTGGAAGTCTCAGCAGAGAAGCGAAACCCTGCTGATTTCGCCCTCTGGAAGAAGGCCGAACCGAAACATATTATGCAGTGGGACAGCCCGTGGGGCAGAGGCTATCCTGGGTGGCACTTGGAGTGCTCGGTCATGAGCATGAAGTATCTTGGTGCAATCATAGATATCCACGGCGGCGGGCTCGAGAACCAGTTTCCCCACCACGAGTGCGAGATAGCCCAGAGCGAGGCAGCCAACGGAGTCCAATTCGTCCGCTACTGGATACATAACAATATGGTGACCGTGGACGGCCAGAAGATGGGCAAGAGCCTGGGCAATTTCATAAACCTCAAGCAGGTTTTCTCAGGCGAGCACGAACATCTCAGCAGGCCCTATGACCCGCTTGCCGTCAGGCAGCTCGTGCTCAACAGCCACTATCGAAGCACACTGGACTTCTCAGATGCCGCGCTCTTTGGTGCCCACAGCGGTCTCGACAAGATAACGCAGGCAGTTAAGGCTGTTCGCAAGGCGATTGCCCACGCGCCTGGCGGCGGCCTTGACAGTGGAGTAGTCACCGAAGTGGGGAACATCAGGGACCGATTCCAAGAGGCTATGAATGATGACCTCAATACTGCCGTCGCGCTGTCGGTGATGTTCGACATTGTTCGCCTGGCTACGCGGCTGCTTGATGCGGCTGACACGACATCCCAGACACTTACAGCAGTCGATGAGGTTTTCAGTGAATTGGGCGGTCGTGTGCTGGGTATTGTCAAGGATGAGTATACAGAGACACCTGCGGCTGATGATGCACTTCTCGACTATCTCATGCAGAGCGCCATCTCATCGCGAGCTGAAGCCCGCAAGAACAAGGATTTCGCCAAGGCTGACGAGATACGCAAGAAGCTGCTTGAGCTTGGGGTAACTCTGGAGGATGGCCCACAGGGAACCACCTGGAGGCGCAGATGAGAATCCTTGGCATCGACCCAGGGCTTCAATGCTGCGGCTACGCCGTGGTCGAGTCGCGCAGCGGCAACCAGCGATTGTTAGAGGCCGGCACCATACGCACCAATGGAACGGCAAGGATGGAGCTTCGCCTCGACCAGATAGCTACTGACCTTTCGTCGATACTGGCCAGCTTGTCCCCCCAGATGGTTGCAGTAGAGGATCTCTACGCTCACTACGCTCATCCACGAACCGCTATATTGATGGGGCACGCACGGGGTGTTATACTTCAAACGGCTGCCCGGGCAGGCATAGCGGTCAGGAGCTTCTCGGCAACGAAGATAAAAAAATCACTTACCGGCAACGGCCGGGCTCAGAAGCTTCAGGTACAGAGGACTATACAGACGCTGCTGCACCTGACCAAGCTGCCGGAGCCGTCTGATGTGGCAGATGCAGTGGCTGTGGCGCTGTGCTGTGCAAATGCCGAGTCAGATGCACTGGCAGGATTACGTCCACTTACACGCAGACATTGAACAACGAGAGCACCTGCTCATGATAGCACAGATACGCGGAAGGTTGCTGAGACTTGACGCCGAGACCGCACTGGTCGAGGTGGGCCAGATAGTTTACGAAGTGAATCTGCCGGGTTATGCCGTGAACGCTCTCTCAGGCAGTATCGGCCAGGAGGTCACCCTGCACACCACGCAATACTTCGAAGGTAACCCCTCGGGCAGCATCATGTATCCTCGCCTGATAGGCTTCCTCAACAGCTATGAGAAGATGTTCTTCGCCAAGTACACAAGTGTCAAGGGTATCGGCGTCAGGAAAGCTCTTCGAAGTCTGAGCCTCCCGATAGCCACCATCGCATCGGCCATCGAGGCAGGCGATGAGAAGCTGCTCACAACACTCCCTGAGGTCGGCAAGCGACTTTCACAGCAGATTGTCGCGGAGCTCAAGGGCAAGCTCCAGAGCTTCGCAGTCCCTGAGTATGTTGCGGCGGGCTCAGGCCGGCTGGATTTCAAGCCATTCCAGGCTGAGGCGCTCGAGATACTCATCGCCTGGGGCGAAAAGCGGAATGAAGCTATTGAGCTTGTCAATATCGCATGCAGGAAGTATCCTGATATCAGGACGGCGGAGGAGCTTGTCCCCCTTGTATATCGTCTTAAACAGGGTATTGAAGCGTGACAGTGAGCGGATAGATGGCAATCGACAGGGTCATAGACAGCGAATCGTTCGGCGCACAGGAAGAGAGCTTCACATCTTCACTGCGGCCCCGGACTCTGGCTGAGTGTGTCGGCCAGAAGGCTGTTAAGGAGAAGCTCACCATCGCCATCAAGGCAGCCAGACAGCGTAACGAGCCCTTGGAGCATATCCTCTTCTATGGTCCGCCCGGTCTGGGCAAGACCACCCTTGCGACTGTGATTGCCAATGAAATGAGCTCTGCCCTGCGTGTCTCCTCGGGACCCGCCCTTGTCAAACAGGGAGATGTCATGGGGCTGCTGACGAATATGGCCACGGGTGATATACTATTCATCGACGAGGTGCACCGTCTCAGCACGCCTGTTGAGGAATTTATTTATCCGGCGATGGAGGACTTCAAGGTGGATTTCACCGTTGACAGCGGCCTTCACGCCAAAACTATAAACTTCCCCATCAAGCGGTTCACCCTGATAGGAGCGACAACACGGGCAGGCCTGATCAGCGCGCCGCTGCGAAGTCGCTTCGGAATGCTGTTGCACCTTGAGTACTATTCGCCTGCCGAGCTCAAGGAAATACTTGTGCGCTCTGCCGAACTGCTCAAACTCACGGCCGGACATGATTCTCTGGAGCTCATAGCTTCCAGGTCACGCGGGACACCTCGTGTAGCAAACCGCCTACTGAAGCGTGTCCGTGACTATGCTCAAGTCAAAGGAGCTGGCGTGCTGGACCGTATAGTTGTCGAAAACGCTCTCAAGATGGAGCAGATCGATGGCCTTGGTCTTGATGAGCTTGACCGCGCATTCCTGCGGGCCCTGGCCACAGTCTACGATGGCGGGCCGGCAGGTATCGATGCTATCGCAGCTACACTTGGCGAGGAGCGCGACACGCTGGAAGACGTTGTTGAGCCGTATCTGCTCCAGACTGGTTTCCTGAGACGGACGAAACGGGGCCGGGAGATAACGCGGGCGGCGTGTGAACACCTCGGACTCAAGTATAAGGCAAGAACTGAGTCAGTGCAGGAGGACCAGCCCCTGTTCGATACCGACTAGCGAATTTGGGTCCGGACAAAATGCTTCGCCATGCGAGGTGGACGACGCATCATGAAGGTGAAGTGTTGAACGAGCATCTTTTCCACCTCGCTCAGAATTCCTTCCGCTGATGAGTTGATCTGCTTCGGATCGGCCAGACATGCTGCTGCCCTGAGGCTCAGTTGCACCCTGTCTGGGAAACTCCCTTCACAATTCCTGCACAGAAGACCGTTTGCCGATGAGCTGAAGAAGACGGAGGGCCAGCTTTCGTCGTAATCCCTGTTACAGTTTGTGCATCGCTCCACCACGAGCCCCAGCCCCACGCCGCCAAGCAGGCTCAACTGGAAAGCAATTAGCAGGCCGACGGCTCTGACATCACCTTCTTCAAGGTGCCCAAGAAATCGTAGAAAGTCATCGAACACCAGGGGATGAGGGTCGTTGTCAGTCATAAGCGAATTTAGCAGCTCCGCCCCGAACAAGGCACTATTGAGAGATATCAGTTTTCGCCGCAGACCCGGGAAGCCCCCCTGCCGCTCAAATTCCGTCAGGGTAGCGAGCTTGCCCTCGCCATGCTCGCTGTACACTACCTGGCCATGGGAGAAAACATCTAGTGCCCCACCAAAGGCCGACTTTGCCCGTTTGGAGCCTTTGGCAATCGTACTTATCTTGCCCGATTGCCTGCAGAAAAGCACGAGTATCTGTGAGGTCTCGGAATAGTCCACGCAGTGTATGCAAACAGCCTCGTCCTTTTTTAGCATGCCGTCACACTATACTGGCTTGACTTCCCCGGAGACCCCTTCGATCCTTATCCTCTTGACCCTTCTAGGCTCGGCGGCCGAGATAACGAATTTCAGCCCCCGGTAGGAGAAACTCTCACCCGTCTTGGGTATGTAACCCAGATGTGAGAATACAAAACCTCCGAGCGTGTCATAGTCCTCTTCATCTGGGAGTTCAAGCTCATATTCCTTGTTCAAATCGTCTATATAGACCCTCGCATCGGCCTCAATCGTCCTCTGGTCAATGCGATGTATGCTTTCGGGAGTCACGTCCTCAAACTCGTCCGCTATCTCGCCCACAAGCTCTTCCATGATATCCTCGATGGTTATGACCCCAGCCGTCCCTCCGTACTCGTCGAGCACGACCGCTATCTGAAGCTTCTGCTCCTGGAACTCGCGGAGCAAGGCGCGAAGAGGCTTGGTCTCGGGAACGAAATACACCTCCCTCATCTTCTCGCGTATCTTGAAGTCCTTGTTGTCTTTCCCTATCTGCGTGATCATGTCTCTCGAGTAGATGATGCCCACAATGTTGTCTATGTTCTCCTCATATACCGGCACTTTTGAATGCCCCTCATCCATGAGGACCGCCAGCAGCGAAGGCAGGTCGGCAGCAACGCTTATGGCCACCACGTCAGTCCGCGGCGTCATTATCTCGGCAACCTGTTTGTCACTGAGTTCCAGAACGTTCTCGATCATTTCCTGCTCTTCTTCATCAACCACTCCTTCCATCCTGCCCTGCTCCACAACGTTGAGAAACTCCTCTTCCCGCTCTTCCTCTGCTTCCCTGGCATTTGACTCTGGCACGCCGGCCAGCCGACGGATCAGGTGGTCATAGAAACTGAATAGCTGCAACACGGGCCTCGTCACCCACGACACAACCAGGAGGAGGTTATACGTTCGTGCCAGTACCCTTTCGCCATTGTACTTGGCCCATGCGTGAGGTATTCCCAAGGCCAGCACCGAGAGCACGAACAGTGCTGCGACAAAGGCAACTATGTAGCCTGAGTGTATGTTGACGTGAAGCGGCTTGGCCACGAACAGGTAAGCCAGAAGCAGTATTACAGCGGCGTTGAAAACCAGGCGAAAGAAGGCGCAACTGAGCAGAAGTTTCTCCGCCTTATCGACAAAATCATCTGCCTCGCCCTCTCTGCCAAGTGCCTCGAAGGCCTCCTGGAGCTTCACTCTGGAAAACCCCCGCAGCGCAATCGTAGTCAATGAGAAAAAAAGACTTCCAGTAGCGAAAAACGCTACCAGCAACCACGACCACCCATCGGCCATGCCACGAACCCTTCAACAAATCAAAGAAAACGGTTAGTCGGAACACCACCGGCACCGCGATGACACAGAATACAGCAAATCTCATCTATTTACAACTATATATTACCCCGTACCCATGTTCCTCAAGGATTTCGTCCTCCAAAGCGTGCATAGCCTTAGCCTCTTCTGGGCATCGGTCATCGTAGCCCAGGCAGTGTAGCAGACCGTGCAAGACATACAGGGCCAGCTCCGCCTCCGCTCCGTGACCGCGCCTGCGGCCCTCCTGGGCCGCCCTCTGAGCGTTCACAGCAAGGTCGAAGACCCGAGCGCCTGGGTCAGAGAGGTCGAAACTGATGACGTCTGTTGCCCCTCTGTGCCCAAGGTATTGCCTGTTCAGCTTGCTTATCTCTCGGCTATCTAGCATGCGCACAGACAAATGAGCTTTTCGACATCGACACCGGCGCATGGTATCGCTCAGCGTGCGGGCTAGCTTGCCCCAGTTCGCGCGAAATGGGCAGTATTCGCGAATGATGTCGATACTTATGCCTGTCTTGCTTCTTCTCATGAGAGTCTATCCGGCACCTGGATCAGGTCCTCAGGCCCACCTCTTAGTCATCCTGCTCATATTCGTCAGGGTCGACGGCTTTGGCAACTGGTTTCTCGGCACCGGGCCGCCCGACCGGCTCATCTGGCGCCTTTGGATACGCGATTCTGCCATGATACTGAGCCGCAAGGGACTTGGACAGACTCTCCTCGATCTTGCTAAGCTCACGAAGTGTCATGTCACATCGGTCAAACTGCCCATCCTGCAGCCTCTTCATTGCCATGTTGTGTACAACAGCCTCGATCCGCATGGGCGTCACTTCGCCGAGCGACCTGACCGCCCCCTCGACTGCGTCGCAAAGCATCACTATCGCAGCCTCTTTTGTCTGCGGCGTTGGCCCTGCATATCGGAATTCGCTCTCGCTGACAGGGCCCTTCCCCCCCTCCTTCTTCTTCGCTTCATTGTAGAAATACTCCACGAGAGTTGTCCCATGATGGCTTTCGATGAACTGCCAGAGCACTTTGGGCAATCCATATTCCTTCGCCATCTCGATGCCATCCTTGACATGCCCCACGATTATCAGCTGGCTCATCATGGGCGACAGTTGCTCATGCCTGCTGGCCATGCCAAGCTGGTTCTCGATGAAATACCCGGGCTTGTTTATCTTGCCTATGTCGTGATAGTAGGCCCCCACGCGGGCAAGGAGCCCGTTTGCACCAATGGATTCAGCGGCTGCCTCAGCCAGTGAGCCCAGCAGCAGGCTGTGGCTGAACGTGCCCGGTGCTTCCATTGCCAGGCGCTTAAGCAGCGGCTGATTTGCATCGCTGTAGTCCAGCAGGGTCATGCTCGTCGCTACTCGGAACACCCGCTCTATCACTGGCAGCAATCCCTGCAATAGTACACCCACCCCCACTGTGACACCGGCCGCCTTAAACCCGTTGATCCAGACGAGTTTCCTGGCTTCGTCATAGGCGATTACATCCGCAGCGGCGCCTCGGGGCCCTATCGCGATGAAGCCCGCCCCAAGTGCAGTCGCCAGCACGACCAGACATGCCATGGTCGTGACATCAAGAAGCTTCATTCTCGTGCGTATCTCTTTGAGTGCAAAACAGCAGCTGACAATACCGGCCATCATCGTCAGATAGAGCTCGAGCGTCGCCTGCCTGCCGACAGCCAGACAGACCAGAACGCCAAAGAAGAGGCTCATTCCGATTGCGAATCGCTGGTTGTGCACTATCGTCAGGATAATGGCGCATGCTATAGCCACACCAATCTCGAAGTAGGCCTGGCCCTCAAAGAAGTCGATGATCTTCGCCACAACAAGCAGTACCATAAGCAGACCCAGAAGCGATACCGCAAGACCCATGCTCCTAGTTATCTCGACGCGATAGTGATGGGTATAGATCGCCGCTCCCATGCAAACGAGAGCAACTATGGCAGCCATGGAAAAGACGTCTACGTAATGTCTGAACGTCAGTATCGGGCTACGGCCATCGATAGAGAGCACAAAAGTCGCGAGAGCCGCAAAGCAGCACACCAGCAGCACAGATATCAGCACCCTGCTGGAAAAGAACGTGGCCAGAGCTGAGAGACGCTCGGCTGCCATGTTCTCTCGCACCTGTTGCCTGCGCTGACTTATCCTCTTCTTAAGGAACATATCACGGCTTTCTAGACAGGCGTCTCGTCTCTCTGTCCGTACGCCTGTACGATGTGCTGCACAAGGCGATGACGTACAATGTCACCCTTGCCAAGCTGAACAAATCCGATACCCTTGACGCCTTTCAGCCTTCGGATGGCGTCAACCAGGCCGCTCAACTGCCCCCTTTCCAGGTCTATCTGTGTTATATCGCCTGTAACGATCATCTTCGAGCCCCGCCCCATGCGAGTCAGAAACATGAGCATCTGAATATGCGATGTGTTCTGAGCCTCATCGCAGATTATGGCGGCTTCGTTGAGCGTCCGGCCGCGCATGAAAGCCAACGGTATCACCTCGATGATATCCATCTCCATAAAACGGCGGACTTGGGCAAAGTCCATCATATCTTCCAGGCTGTCAAACAGCGGTCGCAGATACGGGTTGACCTTGGCCTGCAGGTCACCCGGCAGGAATCCAAGCCTTTCACCTGCCTCGACTGCCGGCCGGGCAAGCACGATCTTTCTGATCTGCTTTTTCTTCAACATCGACACCGCAACTGCTACAGCAAGATATGTTTTCCCCGTACCCGCCGGTCCGGTGCAGAAAGTTATGTCATTCTTCAGCATCGTTTCCACGTACTCGAGCTGACCACGGGTGAAAGGCTCGACCACCTGCTTGTGCGAATACACTGTTATGGCCTGCCCCTCATCCGGCGATATCTGGGATTCCACCTGCGCCATCAGCTCGCGAATATCGGATGCGTTGAGCCCGCCGCGCTCAATGAGGCGTTTCTGCATCCGGTCAATTACTTCAGCTGCTGCATCAACTGCCTCAGCATCTCCCTTGATGGTAACATCGGCGCCGCGCGAAACTACCCTGACCCCAAGGGAGTCACGAAGCATACGAAGATGCTTATCGGCCTGGCCGAACAACTCGAGCCGCCGTGATTCGGATTCAAGTCGTATTACTCGTTCCAAAAGGGATTCGTCCTTACCGCGATAGGAAGTATGAGAAGAACATCATCGCAAACGGTGCTGCCATCAAAGGAGAGTCTATCACGTCCAGTACGCCGCCGAATCCCGGCACCGCCTGAGACGAATCTTTGAGGCGCGCATCCCTTTTTATCATGGATTCCACAAGGTCACCCATCTGCCCGATGAAGGCGAATATAAGGCCAAAGCCCGCCCCGACGCTTGCACTCATCAGTCTGAGCTTAGCTGCAAAGACCGCTGCCACGACCATCGAAAGCACCACCCCGCCTATCATTCCTTCCCACGTCTTGCCCGGGCTGATCGATGGAGAGAATCGACGTCGGCCGAAGAATCTGCCAGTGAAATAGGCGCCGATATCACAGCATTTAACCGTCAGGACAAACATCAGCAGCGGCCATACGCCGAATTCCGTGCGAATGCCCACCACAAAACTGCCAAGCATACCGAGGTACAGGATGGCCAGGAGATTCCCGCCGCAATTGACAGCCACGTTTTTGGTCGCGTATTTCCGCGCCTGAACGAAAAACACCGCCATGACGGCCAGCGCGCTTACATAGGCGAAGTAATGACCAGCATTGATGGCTGGTATGAGCCTTGCGACATACCAGGCCATGGCCAACAGGGCTGCAAAGAGTATTACAACAGGACGGAATATCCTGATACCTGTTGAGGTGAGCAATCGCTCAAGCTCAAGCTCGCCTACTGCCACAAGCAGCATCACCAGCACCGCCAGCAGAGTCCCCTGAATGTTCTCATCCTTGACCGAGGGGCTTATGGAGCCGTCTAGCCAGCCGTCAACCAGCACGATGCCACAGAAGAACAAAACCATCAAAGTGCCGAACAGCAATCGAGTCGCGAGCATATCGTTGTCCCATAGCTGCTGCCACACAGAACTGCGGCAGGTTCAAGATTCATTTTCTGACTGAAACATCACCAAACCGTCGTTGTCTGCCCGCAAAATCAAGCAGCGCCTGTCGTATATCTTCTTCCTGCATATCGGGCCACATCTTCTTCGAAACGTGGAATTCGCTGTAGGATATCTGCCAGAGAAGAAAGTTGCTGATCCTCAGTTCATTAGAAGTCCTTATGAGAAGGTCTGGATCCAGTAACTCGGCAGTGTACAGATTGGCGTCTATTGTCTTCTCATCAATATCTTCCGGGCTGATATCTCCATCTCTGCATCTTCTCGCGATCTTCTTCACGGCGTCTGTGATCTCGCAACGGCTGCTGTAGTTGAGGGCGATAGCCAGCACCATTCCGGTGTTGCTTGAGGTCAGACGCACCGTCTCGTTCAGCGCCTCGATGAGGTTTTTCGGGAGCCTCTCCTGCCGTCCGAGATGCACCAGCCTTACGTTGTTGCGCATAAGCATAGGACGGATGTTCAGAAGGTACTCGGTATACAGATACATCAGGAAGGAAACCTCCGCCTCTGGTCGCTTCCAGTTCTCCATGCTGAACGAATAGAGCGTCAGGCATTCTATTCCCATGTTCACACAATGCTGCACAATCCGTTCAACTGTCTTGCCGCCCTCTCGGTGCCCTTCGTATCTAGGAAGACCTTTCTGCGTCGCCCACCGACCATTGCCATCCATAATTATGGCTATGTGCCGTGGCATGTGCTCCGGACTTATCCCCAGTGACTTCGCTGTCAGAGCACGTTTCTCCTGGATTTCACGCTCGATACTACGCAACTTCTACCTCATTCTACCGTCTCGCTGAATCTTTCATGGCCGACGGTCTATCACTTGCTTCCGGCCCGGGCCTATTCCCAGCATGGTAATGGGCATGCCTATGGCCGACTCAACTACCTCGACATACCGTCTTGCGCTGGCTGGTAGATCTTCAAACCGCACCATCCCCGTCAGATCATCGTCCCAGCCGTCGAGGGTCTCATAGACGCATTTGACCCTGGCAAGCACATCGAGGTTGGCTGGGAAGAATGCGAGTGTCTTGTCGTCAAGCGTGTAGGCTGTGCAGACCTTGAGTTCCTTAAGTCCTGATAGCGTATCAAGATGCATCATGGCAACCTCGTCCACACCTCCTAGCGTGCCGGAGTATTTGACAACCATGGCGTCGAACCACCCGCACCGACGCGGCCTTCCTGTCGTTGTTCCGTATTCGTGGCCGCGGTCGCGTATGTACTGGCCTGTTTCGTTAGCCAGTTCGGTCGGGAAAGGGCCCTCGCCGACGCGCGTCGTATACGCCTTTACCACACCAATAAGTCTGCCGACCAGCTTGCCGGGAACGCCACACCCAGACGAAACACCGAGTGCGCTCGAATTGCTGCTGGTAACGTAGGGGAACGTGCCATGGTCAATGTCGAGCATCGAGCCCTGTGCGCCCTCGAAGAGAACTCTCTTCCCTGCAGCTATCGAAGTATGCAGGTATTCCGTAGTGTTGGCAATATACTGCCCGAGACGCTTCGAATACGCACAGCACTTTTCATACAGCTTGTCGGCATTTAGCGCCGGTGCATCGTACAGGCCTGCCAGCAGCCGGTTCTTATAGGAAACTATGCTCGCCAGTTTCTCGCGCAGCTGCGCTAGGTTCTTCAGGTCTGCCATCCGAACAGCATGACTTCTGCCCACTTTGTCCGCGTAGCACGGCCCGATGCCGCGAACCGTAGTTCCTATTCTCCTGCTGCCAAGTGATTGCTCGCGAAGCTGATCCTCCAGCTTGTGATAATCGAGAACTACATGTGCGAATTCACTGATGAAGAGACGGCCGTCCAGTGATATGCCTCGTCGCTGCAGCGTGTCTATCTCCTCGAGAAGAACAGCCGGGTCTACTACGACTCCGTTACCAATCACGCACACAATACCACTTCGCACCGAACCGCTGGGCAACAGGTGAAGGGCGAATTTCGCATCACCTACAACAACCGTATGGCCGGCATTGGCTCCCCCGGCATACCGGACGACAATATCGCTGTTCTCAGCAAGGATATCTACGACCTTGCCCTTGCCTTCGTCGCCCCACTGAAGCCCGGTAACGCAGCGATTCATTGCTTCTATGCTCTCCATCAAAAAATTACGTAGAAAGGTCGGACATGACAAATGTCAGACAACATTATCGCCTTTTGAGGCTGCTTCGCCTTTGAGGGCACCTATAAGCTCGACCAGTACAGCTTCGAGATTATCGAACCTCCTGTCACTCAGCCTGCACTCGGTCTCCTTGCCCTCGGCATCCCTGTATGTAATAGAGAAGTAACCCTTTCTCTCGAAATGTGTCTTGTCTATCTTCTCTATTCTGTCATAGGCGATCTTCTGTCCGTTCTCGAGTGTAAGAGTCTGGCCGTCGGCTACGACCTTCCTATCCTTGACCATCCACCAACGTACGGCAATAATCGCCGCCAGAGGTGCCAGCACAAATGGAACGATTCGGTTGAACGCCAGAGTTGTGCGCCCTGCCGCGTCTTTCGAGTGTTCTTCAATAAACGACTGGCTGAAGTACCCGTCATAGGCCAGCCAAGCCGCAAAGGCCAGACAGACAAAGATGTATATTTGAAAACTCCTTTTTCTGTAGGTGCCCAGAGTTGCTATTGCAGCCATTCTCTTTTCTCCTTCTTAGGCTATAGCCCATGGAACCTTTTGAATTACCTCCGATGGCTGATGGCATTAGCCAGTGGACGGACGAAATGAGGCACTATCTTGGCTGCCATCAGATCTTCGGCGATCTTGCACTGACGAGCAAAAGAGGTCATGAAATCGAACTTCTCGTCGGCCCTCGGGTACTGCCGCACAGTCAGGTAGAGGCTTATAGGCTCCTCCGAGCGGAATTTCGCGCTGCGCACCTCATACGAGCTGGTTCGGGATTCGACACCTATTCTGGCCTGCAGCCGGCAATCATCGGAAAGTCCCGTGATAACGCTAGGCGAGAAACCTATCGCCTTGCTGTTCGGCAGGTCCAACAGACACCCTAGCGGAGTCCCCTCAAAAAGGGCTTCAGCGATTATCTCGTCGTGATTACCCTCGTAGATAAAGTCCATCATGAAGGTCACATCGAGCGAGTTTATATCAAGATGGCTGAGCCCCAGCATATATGGCGCTATCTGCAGAACCAACCTGTCAAGGGCGTATGCGTCTTCAAAGCCCGGCGGATTCACATAGCCGCTTCCCACACGATTGTTCTCGACTGCTACCCATCGATACTGGCCGCTTTCCGTAGGCTCCTCCAGACAGTGCTCACCATTCTCGCGCCGTGTGAAGCTTGCCATCGACGGCACCTGCCTCTGTATCCGCTCAAAGAACGCCAGAAGCGTGTCCCGGCCGCTCGGAAGCGGCAGTTCCGTGTTAACGTACATATCGATATAGAAGTCGTCGCAAAGCGAACCGTAACTACTCATAGCACCACACTTCAGTAAAAAAAACACCCGGCCACACCTCTGACCTGTGGCACGGCCGAAAACCGCTTTATCTTCCCACAAAACAGCTACGATAGCAAGACATAAACCGCTACGAGCGTTGCCAAGGCGAGGCAATAGTAAGCGAAATAACGCAGTTTTGCACGCCTGGCTGCAGTTATAAGGAGTTTCAGCGCAAATATCCCCACAATGCAGGCGGCCGCCATTCCAGCCCCGTAGGCCCAGCCGTTCAGCTGGCCGCTTCGTATCGCGTCGATGTTCTCGTAGACCTCCTTGGCGCTGGCTGCCAGCATAAGAGGCACTCCCGCGAGAAAACTGAACTCGACCGCCCATCGCCGATGTAGACCGAGCAGTATTGCAGCGCATATCGTCGTGCCGCTGCGCGAGACGCTCGGCAGAATTGCGATAGCTTGTGCGAATCCGACCCACGCTGCAGCAACCATGCCAAAGTCCCTCAGTCCCACCCTGCTCTTGCGTCGCTGATCCGTCAGCACCAGGAGGACTCCAGTTATCGCCCATCCACCTGCGAGCATAAGATTCATGCCCCTGGAGGACTCAAGGGAATGCCTGAACACCAGATAGACGGCTGCAGTGACAATATCTGCCACTACAGCCAGTACCAGGATTCTCACGGCAGCACTTCGCCTGTAAACCTGCTGAATAGTCTGGCCATAACGACCAGACTGCACGAGCCGCCTTAGCCAGCTGATGATATCATTTCTCATGACTATCAGAATCGACGCCACCGTGCCTACATGTACCATCAGGTCAAAGAGCAACATCGGCCCGCTCTCTTCCTGCTGAAAGCCAAAGAGCCACTGCAGCAGCACAAGATGCCCGTCCGACGAAACCGGCAGGAACTCTGTTAGTCCTTGGACTGAGCCAAGCGCCACTGCTGTAAAGATATTCAGTTCGCTGCTGAGCCTCAGATGCCGACCGAGAAAATCGCCTAACCCCAGTTTCCACGAGATAACGAGAACTACAGAGGCCATGAGTCCCGCTACGATGTCGTCGGCCAGTATCCCGACCCCTCCGCTCAGTCTCTCGCACCGCCGTATCGGCCAAGGCTTGAGTATGTCAAACAGCCTGAAAAGGCCGAACCCCGCAAGCATCATCGCGAGCGACGCCTCGCCGGCCAGCATAACTCCCCCAAGGAATACGACGGCCTGTCCAGCCCATTCATCAGCGACGACTTCACCCGGATCGTCCTGTTTGAGCTGGGCCACCACCGCTGGGGCAAATCGAAGACACACAACCGCCCCAAATAGCACCATCATCGTCATGAAGGCCGCTATCTCGCCGCGGCTGGCGCCCATGTATCCCAGCGAGCTGAACAGTATCGCCACAGGAGCTGAACCCCAGGTTCCCGGGGCATAGGGTAGACGCCCAAGGCCAAAGCAGCTCGTGAAAAACCGTCTCAAATCCGTCACGGACGTACTCCATTACCCATCGTCTCAACCATCCTGAGGCAGTACCGGTCCGTCATACCGGCAATGTAGTCACACACAGTCCTCTTGAGTCCTTCGCGGTCGGCAAGTTTTCGATAGTACGCCGGCATCTGCTCAGGTCTTTTGCACAACCCATCAAAAATCGTTCTCAGCCACTCTTCGGCCTTCTTGCCCGCAGTCACGAGTGTTTCGTGCATATAGACCCTGTCGTACATGAACTGCCCGAAGTCTTGCAGATCGGCCTCGCGCTGCGGCGAGAGAACTATCAGATTCCCTGCCCACCCGCAGACATCTTCAACCTTCTTAACACCCGCGGATTTGATGGCTGCCCTGCTCGTCACTATGACATCGCTGACAAGCATGTCTATTATCGCTTTGGCTATCCGTGTCCGGCGAACAAAGGGGTCCTCCAGCCTATCAGCCTGAATCTGGTCCTGGGCATCGGCATACAGCGCAAGACATCCAAGGTCGCTCGGCTCGATGAGTCTGGCACGCATCGCATCTTCCAGGTCATGGCAGTTGTAGGCTATCCTGTCCGCCATATCAGCGACCTGACCCTCGAGTGTGTTAGAGACCTCACAGAAACTGCCCCCGTCAGGCTTGTCATAGGTGCTCCTGTGCTTTGCCAATCCAAGACGTGTCTCATACATCAGGTTCAGCCCCGCGAAGTCAGGATAAGGATGTTCCAGGAATTCCACTATGCGCAGAGCTTGCCGGTTGTGTTCAAATCCTCCGCACCCCGCCATAACGCTATTCAGCGCCGCCTCGCCGCTGTGCCCGAAGGGTGAGTGTCCTATGTCGTGGCCCAGGCATATTGCTTCTGCTAGGCTCTCATTCAGGCCAAGCGCGTTGGCCACGGTCCTGCCAATCTGTGCGACCTCGATACTGTGCGTCAGACGGCTGCGGTAGTTGTCATTCACGCTCGGCATGAAAACCTGAGTTTTACCCTCAAGCCGGCGGAATGCTTCGCAGTGGATTATCCTGTCACGATCCCGTGCAAAATCGGCTCTATAGGCATGTACCTTCTGGGGGTAGGCACGGCCCTTGCTGTTATCTTCCGTGACGGCATAGCTCGCGGTTTGCGACATCATGTCTTTGCCCAGGTTTCTCACTCCGTTCGGCTGCTGTCGTCATGCTCCAGCCCCTGCGTGACTGTCGGCATCTGCTCCTCATGAGTCATCCGTCTGGCTAGGAATCTGTGATAGCCCCATCTTACGGGCCCGCTCGCGGCAAATCCTACGAACACCACCGCCAACATCGGTTCGAAACATACGACCCCCAGTGCCGCGATTATCAGCACTTGTATCAGAACTGTGAACCTCTTCTTGCCCCTGAACGCCTGATTAACCACATGCGGATAACGTAGTCTGCTGACCATCAATAATGCCAGGGCTACGACCATCGCCGGCAACACCAGGACGATAAGCTTCTGGCCGGCCTCAGCTGCCGCCGGCGAGAACCATTTCTCCTTAGGCAGGTCCACGTACAGTATCACAAGGCTCATCACTACCCCTGCTGCTGCCGGCGATGGAAGCCCTCGGAAACTCATGTGAGCGCTCTCGTCTTCCTCATTCTCAACATTGAACCTCGCCAGACGTATAGCCGCACAGCCCGCAAAAAGCACCCCAGCCAGCCAGACAAACCTGTAGAGGAATCCTGCCATCTCAGGATTTGCCACATCCACCGCCATAAGCTCGTGTGCCATGAGCTTCACCGCCAGGAACGCTGGTGCCACTCCGAAACTGATGACGTCGCAAAGGCTGTCAAGCTGCCCGCCAAAGCTTGATGTGGTCCGGCTCATCCTGGCCACGCGCCCGTCGAGAACATCGGCAACCATAGCAGCAAGCAGCATATACGCAGCTAACATGAAGTAATGGTCACCGGTTTCGCCGGCGGCTATGCTTTCCATCGCACGGCTGGTGAACATGATGGAGACGAAGCCGCACATGCCGTTTAGGAGAGTTATCAGGGCCGGCAGTATCGCTATGTACTTCAGGGGCCGCTTCTTGCCCGGCCGGAAGAAGGATCGCCTGCCATCATGCTGTTCTCTGAAGCGCGCCATCATTCGTACCTCACCAGTATGTCCACACCGGCTTTGACCTTGTCTCCAACTGCAACCACGCATCTGGCATTTGTTCTTCCCGGGACATACAGCTCTGTCCGGGAGCCGAACTTTATCATGCCGAAACGCTCACCTGCCTCCAACCTGGTGCCCTTCGTCGCTTCGCACACTATTCGTCTTGCTATGGCCCCGCTTATCTGGCGCACAACCATAGTATCGTTCGGCTCCTCAACCCGCTTCATAACCAGGTCATTGGATTCGTTGACTATGGATGACTCCTTATGGCGGGCATCCCTGAACCTGCCCTTCTTGTACCGTACCTCTTCAACGACCGCCGCGCACGGAGCTCGGTTAATATGCACGTTCAGCACAGAGAGGAATATCCCTATCTTGACAACTGCCCCCTGCATATACTCGCAGTCCTCCAGCCGTTCTACGTCCGTGACCGTGCCATCGGCTGGAGCCACAAGCACATTCTTCTCTGTAGGCACCTTACGCTCCGGGTCGCGGAAAAACGACAACACCCAAACAAGCAGCACAGCCAGCGACCCCTCAAGGATCCAGACTATAGTGCATATCCACCCACAACAATAACGCAGTGCCACAAAGTAGCAGAACGCCATGATGGCGACAATCACCAGCGGGAAGACGGCCACCTGTGGCAGCCCATATCGTGTCAGCGGTATTCTCATCAGGCTTGATTCTACCACGTCCTGAACCCAGAATCAATTATTCGCTTTCGCGAGTTTGAAGCCGGAAAGGGGCCCCTTTTCGCCACAATCGGTGTTGGCCTGGCCACGATGACTCACGCCCTGCGATCTACCAGCCATCTGCATTCCTGGTTGCATATTGCCGGCACGGTCATTATGCTGACGCCCCAGGTACATACGAGGGAGTAGCCCGATGGCCCACTCAGACTCATCACGGTGCAGCGCGCCCCAGTGGCGGTGCCGCCTGTCCGGCATTCTGGCGGGGTTGATGCTGGCAATCTGCAACCTGCTTCCACAGCTTGTCGTCCTGCAAATTGTGGCCTTTTTTCTGCTATTTCATCTGCCCGCTAGATACTATGTGAAGGCGAGCTCCCTTGTCATCATGGGGCTATACTTTGGGCTTGGATACACGATCCCGCAGTTGATCTACCTGCGCCTGCCAGCCATTATGACGGCATTACTGGTTGTGGACCTAGTGGCCATGTCGATCGCCCTGACATGGTCGGCTGGGCGGGTCATAGGCCGAGGGGGCATTCTGGGCGCCGTGGGCGCGGCAGCGTGTGTGACACTTCTTGACTGGGCGAACTATACGTTAATACCCTTATGGGGAACAGCTCAGTCCTTCGCCCGCAACTGGTCAACGTACCCCGCTATCATACTGTTTGAGTCCTTCACAGGGATGCCCGGGACAGTCTTCACAGTTGCGGCAGTCGCAGCTCTTGCGGCTGTTCTGGCAGCTCAGCCTAAGAGCAGAAGAGTCGCTGTTGCAGCACTAGCATTCATTCTATTTGTAGTGGTAGTCACTGACGTGTACGTAGGGACGCGGAGGCCCGAGACGCGACTGACTGTCGCTGCCGTCGGGTGGCCATGGACATCGGATAGCATCACGCCTGACCGGCCGGACGGATTCGAGACACTCTATGCCAAACCTGTGGCGGAGGCTGCCAGTAAGGGCGCAAGGCTGATTGTGACTCCCGAGGCGGGCCTTTCAGTTGTGAAGAACACCCAACAACAGACCCTTGATATCCTCTCGGCGCTGGCAACCCACAACGGCGTGTGGCTCGTAGCCGGATATATCGACGGCGAGTCTGAAGAGAACAGGCTTGTGGTATTCGCTCCTGACGGCAGTGTTGAGCTTACCTATGTCAAGACACATATCATTCCCGGCATGGAGACATGGCAAAGGGGAACGGGCGCGATTGCCGCCACCCGGATGAATGATGTGTGGCTGGGAGCTATGATATGTCAGGATGACAACTTCACAGATATCTCTCGTGGCCATTCTCGCGAGGAGACGCAGATAATGGCGATACCTACCCTTGACTGGCAACGAGTCTCGGCGGCTCACCTGTGCAACAGTCTGCACCGCCCTATCGAATCCGGGTACGCGATTGTGCGAGCGGCAATAAACGGCGTAAGTGCTATTGCGGATGCCCATGGCATAGTACTGGCCAGCAAAGACCATACGGCGGAGGGACCTGGTTACATCGTCGCAGAGGTCCCGATCTGTGAAGGAGGCACGTTCTACGGTATTGCCGGAAATTGGGTGGTCGCTGCATCAGCCTTGTTCCTTGCAGTTCGTCTGGCTGTGATTCGCTTTCAGAGAATAAAGCTTGCTTCGTCAGTGCTGACGACGGAGTAACAACAGCCAGCGAATGATGGTTGCATTGTTCACCGCAAGATCACTCCATACGATACGGCAGACCCTTCTGGTAGAGCTTCATCCGTTCCTCGATCTCTGAAGCCACCTCCTTGAGTCCTGCAGCTCGGGCTTCTTTGAGAGCTTTCTCAGCGGTTGCGGTCGCATCTGCGAACTTGCCCCCAGCCGCATACGCAACCGCCAGTGTGTCCAGGTAGGTAGGCTCTTTGTATTGCGTCAGTTCGCAGGCATGTTGTGCATATTCCACCGCCCTTCCGGCATTCGGGGCGGACACATCGCCGGTTGCAGCCAGCAGCCAAGCCAGATTGTTGAGAGTCTCGGCGTTGTTAGAGTTCAACTCGATTGCCCTCGTCCAACATTCCACCGCCTTCCCGTATGCGCCTGTCTGGGTATATGCCACACCGAGATTATCGAACAGCTCCGCCATGGCAGGATTCCGTTCGGTTAGTTCCTTGAGGCATAATACGGCCTCATTGTATCTACCGCGATTCAGCAGAATCTTCGCCAGATTCTCGCGCGACTTGAGGAATGCTCCACCTATGTCCAGCGAGATCTCCGCAGCAGCTCCGGCACGGCTATGATCCATATCCACCGCCTTCCTCCAGCTCTCCATCGCCATGTCATATCTGCCCTCCAGAGCATAGGCCGTCGCAAGGTTCGCGTGTATCTCGGAGTTATCCTGCTTACGTTCAACCAGGCCGTTGAGAACCTCGATTGCTTCGCCGTACCTGCCCTTCTGCAGGTAGATTTTGCCCAGATTATTGCGGGCATTGAAGGAGGTCGGAGAGATCCGGAGTGCGCTACTTATATGCGGTATAGCTTCATCCAGCCGCCCGGCCTCCCACAGAGCACAACCGTACTGATTCTCCGCCACGGCGTTATTCGAGGTAACCTCGAGGGCGCGTCCAAACAGTGTGAGATTGTCACGCCAGTATCCTACCTGCACCCGCGTCAGAACTACCATCGCGCCCAGTACGACAACTGACAGTGCGAGCGTCGCCATCTTCCCGACAGATCTTACAGCCACCAGGTCGCCAATGGTCCAGGCAACGATTATCAGGAGGCCCACCATGGGTATGTACATATAACGGTCAGCCATCGCTTGCGAGCCAACCTGGATCAATCCTATCACCGGCACGAGAGTCCCCACATACCAGAGCCAGCCTATGAGGACGTACCTACGCCTCAGGCCCAGGATGACACTCAGCACTGTTGCTGCGAAAAGCACTATCGCACAGACTGCAACTGCCGCCTCGCTCAGATGTGTCTGCGGCGATGGGTAGAATACCACGAGCCCCGCAGGCCATACCGTTTTGGCGATGTATTCGACATACGACAGGAACACATTGGCAATACGCTGGCGAAGCGGTGTTGCCTCAAGCAGATTAACGGCACCTGCGGCTCTCTGCGCAGTGAATGTCACTATGCTCAGACCTGCAGCCACCGCAAAAAACGGGCTCTTCTCTGCAATCAGGCGCCCAATCCGCGCCCTCCTCCCAGACCTTTTTTCAGACGCAACATCTAAGGGGTGCTCATCGGTTGGCTCCCGTCGCCATGCTATTCGATCAAGCGGCCAGTAGTCCAGGAGCAAGAGCACAAATGGTAACGTGACCACCATAGGCTTTGACATCGACGCCATCACAAAGGCAGCAAAAACAGCAAGATACCTTGGTACGCTGCGGTGCTCCACATACCACGTGTATAACAGCATGGTCAGCATCCAGAAAAATGCGCTTAGCACGTCTTTTCGTTCGGCAGCCCATGCAACGGATTCAACATGAAGCGGGTGAAGGGCAAAAACAACTGCCACAAATGCGCTTCGCCACATCGCACAAGTCATTCTGAGTAATGCTAAAAACAGAAGCAGAGTTGCCCCAGTATGCAACAGCACATTCGTCGCGTGATGGCCCAGGGGATTAGAGCCAAAAAGCTCAAAGTCCAGCATGTGGCTGAGCCATGTCAGTGGATACCAGTTCCCCAGATATGCCTTGCGAAAAGCCCAGACTATGGACTGCTGTGTTATCCCATCCTTCACATGCGGATTCTGCGTGATATAGGCCCGGTCGTCATAGCTGACAAAACTGTTATGTCGTATTGGCTCATATGCAACAAGAGTGACAGCCACAAGCCCAAGGCATATGAGCAGCTTCGTGCTTCTGTCGCTGTGACTTGTATCCTTAGTGTGCAATCCCTATCACCCGCATGTCTTTTACTACAACAGAAACACAACCGGAGGGCACCACCTATCGCGCGCGGCATCCAGGGAGCCGGGGTAGCGACTAGTAGCGGTAGTGCTCTGCTTTGAATGGACCGCCGATTGGCACGCCAAGATATGCCGCCTGAGCCTTTGTGAGTTTGGTCAGCTTCGCTCCAAGACGGCCGAGATGCAGGCTGGCCACTTCCTCATCAAGCTTCTTCGGCAGCGTATAGACCTTCTTCTCGAGTTTCCTGTTGGTAGCGAGCTCGATCTGTGCGAGGCACTGATTCGTGAAGCTGTTGCTCATGACAAAACTTGGGTGGCCTGTCGCACAGCCAAGATTTACCAGCCGTCCTTCCGCAAGCAGGATGATGCTGTGCCCGTCCTTGAAAGTCCATTTGTCCACCTGCGGTTTGATATTGGTTCGCCTTGCCGTCTTCTCAAGATGAGTAACCTGTATCTCCGAGTCAAAATGCCCTATGTTGGCCACTATAGCCTCATCCTTCATCTTCTCCATATGCTCCCCGCGAATCACATCGCAGCAGCCGGTAGCAGTGATGAAGATATCACCTTCGCGCACGACATCCTCGAGCCTTCTGACCTCGTAACCCTCCATGGCAGCCTGTAGCGCACAGATAGGATCTATCTCAGTGACCACAACACGCGCCCCGATGCTCCGCAACGACTGGGCTGAACCCTTGCCAACGTCGCCATATCCGCATACGACGGCCGTCTTGCCTGCGAACATGATATCGGTCGCCCGCTTGATGCCATCGGCCAGCGATTCACGACAACCATACAGATTGTCGAACTTCGATTTTGTCACACTGTCGTTCACATTGATGGCTGCGAAGAGAAGCTCACCCTTCTTCTGCATCTGGTAGAGTCGATTGACACCTGTGGTCGTCTCTTCTGAAACGCCCCTGATATGCCTTGCGATGCGGTGCCATTTCCCCGGGTCCTTCCGCTGACCAGCCTTGATGCGGTCGACAATTACCTGCAACTCCTTGTTGTCAGGCTTTGCAGGCAGTGTTTTCGGGTCAATCTCTGCCGTATACCCCATGTGCACCAGCAGCGTGGCGTCACCGCCATCATCCACTATCAGATTCGGACCAGAGCCATCGGGCCATGTGAGGGCCTGTTCCGTGCACCACCAGTAGTCCTCCAGACTCTCCCCCTTCCAAGCGAAGACGGCCGCTGAGCCAGCTCTGGCAATGGCCGCCGCAGCGTGGTCCTGGGTGCTGAATATATTGCATGAAGCCCAGCGGACGTCCGCCCCCAGAGTCTTCAGGGTCTCGATGAGCATGGCTGTCTGGATGGTCATGTGGAGGCTGCCGGTTACCTTGAGGCCCTTGAGGGGCTTCTTCCTGCCGTATTTGGCCCGGACAGACATCAATCCGGGCATCTCGTTCTCGGCAAGCTGCATCTCCTTGCGACCCCAATCGGCCAGAGATATGTCCGCGACCTTGTACTTGAGCTTCCTGTCAACTACGGCTGGCGTCATCGTGCAAACCTTTCAAAGCGATTCCGGCCGGCAATTATAGGCGCGGGACGGTGGGAACTCAAGGCCATTTGTACACTGAAAACCTTGCAAGGCGCTAATTCGCAGCTATAATCAGCATTTTGCCGATGGACATTGTTTCAGTTCTCGAGGGCTAAATGCGATACAGTCAGACGCTTATACCGACGGTGAAGGAAGTGCCCGCCGATGCCGAGATACCCAGCCACCAGCTCATGCTGCGGGCGGGCATAATGCGGAAGGTCGCCAGCGGCACATATACGTACCTGCCGATCGGCTGGCGCAGCATTCTCAAGGTGATGAACATTGTGCGCGAAGAGATGGACCGGGCAGGCGCCCTCGAGATACTGATGCCCGCCGTCCAGCCGCTGGAGCTCTGGCAGAGAACAGGGCGCGATGTCGACTACGGCGAGACAATGACACGCTTCATCGACAGACACGGACGCGGCAATGTACTCGCGCCCACTGCTGAGGAAGTGGTGACCGATCTGGCATCCCACGAGATAAACAGCTATAAGCAACTGCCACTGAACCTCTACCAGATAAGCTTCAAATTCCGTGACGAGTTCCGGCCGAGGTTCGGCGTGCTTCGCAGCCGTGAATTTATTATGAAGGATGCCTATAGTTTCCACGCAACGCCGGAGTGCCTCGACAAGACCTACCACACAATGTATGACACTTATTGCCGGATATTCAGGCGCTGCGGTCTGGAGTACGTAATCGTCGAAGCCGAGACGGGCGAAATGGGAGGCAGTGGCTCGCACCAGTTTACGGTCCCTTGCGAATCCGGCGAGGATGTCATCGTCTATACACAGGATGGCTCATACGCAGCCAATATCGAGAAGGCCGAGGTCGACCCCCTGCCAAAGCAGCCGTCAGCCGTCAGCCATCAGCCGCCGGCCATGGAAGAAGTCCACACGCCCGGAGTCGGGTCGATAGAGGCAGTCTGTGCGTTCCTGAAGACTCGCCCCGCTGATATGATCAAGACGCTCGTCTACAAGATGGATGACGGCATCGTGATGGTCCTCGTCCGCGGCGACCATGATGTCAACACCGAGAAACTGACACAGGCTGTCGGCGGCAGACACGTCGAGATGGCCGACGAAGCAGCGATAGTTGGCCTAACAGGTGCTGCTGTCGGATTCGCAGGACCTCAGGGCCTCGTGGGCAAGGTCAAGCATCTGTTCATAGACCATTCTGTCGCTGCGATGGCCAGCGGCGTTACCGGCGCCAACAAAACGGACTACCACGTGAGAAACGTCGTGCCAGGCCGTGATTTCCCGCTGGACGGCGCAGACGTGAAGGTCTGCGATATCCGTAACGCAACCGAAGGCGACACACACAAGGGTAAGAAGCTGCTCTTCAAACGCGGCATTGAGGTTGGTCAGGTCTTCAAGCTTGGAGCCAAGTACAGCGCAAAGCTGGCGGCGAGTTTCCTCGATGAGAAAGGCGAACAGAACCCCTGCCTCATGGGCTGCTATGGCATAGGCATAAACCGCATCGTCGCTTCAGCCATCGAGCTTGGCCATGACGAGAACGGCATCATCTGGCCTGTAAGCATCGCCCCCTACGAAGTCATTGTCACCAGCGTAGGCCAGGAGGATGAAGTGGTGGCGTCGACCGCAGAGCGAATATACAAGGAGTTCGTGGCAAAGGGTATTGATGTCATATTCGATGACAGACCCGGCCGCGCCGGCGTGAAGTTCAAGGATGCTGACCTTATCGGCATACCCATTCGTGTCACCGTTGGTAAGAAGGCAGTTGCCGAAGGTAATGTTGAGATTAAGCTGCGGGCGGCGTCTGAGAACAAGGCCGTTCCGATTAGCACAGTCGTCGACGAGGTCGTGCGGATACTTGCTGAACTCAAAGCGAAACTGAATGTGGACTCCTAAAGAGCCATCGCCCGTCAAGCTAATGATAGGCATCCTTGCCGCTGACGAACAGTGTCTCCAGGCGGGTCGGGATGCCGTGCTGGCGGAATTCGGCGAGGCGGACATGGTGAGTGACGTATGGCAGTTCCGCGAAACAGACTACTACCGGCATGAGACAGGTGAGCATATCCTGCGGCAATTTGTGACCTTTGGCAGATTGATAGACCCAGGTGAGCTGGCGGCCACAAAACACAAGACCAATGCGATAGAACAGCGGCTGGCCGGCACGCTGGCTGCAGATGTATCTCGGCCCGTCAATCTTGACCCGGGTTATATCGAGCCTTCCAAGCTCGTGCTGGCCTCAACAAAGAACTTCTCGCATCGTATATATGTCGGCAGTAGAATGTGGGCGGAAGTGACGCTCATTTACAGTAACGGCTGGACACCTCTGCCGTGGACCTATCCTGACTACCGACTCAGCCGATACCATGAGTTTTTCGACGTGGTCAGGCAGCGACTGGTCGCCCAATTGCGGCAGGCAATGTGAATGCGGGGTATGCCTTGAGTATTACAGACAGCTATGGAAGGGCAATGCTGGGCTCTGCAGTCGGTGCAGCGGCATTCGGCATCTCGGCAATACTGACGATGGTTGTGAGGAAGTGGGCAGTGAAGAGAGACTTCGTGGCTCGGCCTACCTCAGACAGATACCACCGAACAGTGATCCCAATGGGAGGCGGAATAGCGTTCTTCTGGGCAATGGCTATTGTCGGCGTCGGAGCCTTAGCTGCGGCGTTGTTGCTTGGCGAAAGAATGGCAAGCTACGGTCTGGCCGCACCCGGAGAGGCAAGCTTCGCTAGACGCCTCTCAGAAGCGGTGATTCTCGCGGCATCTCTATCTGGCATGCACCTTCTGGGCCTGTGGGACGACCGAAGGAAGCTTGGTCCGGTCCCCAAGCTCATCTGTCAGTTCATCGCGGCCATCGCAATGGCCTTCTTCGCCAACGTCAGGGTGGAGTTGTTCATCCACGATAGAATAGTCACAAGCCTGATGTCTTCCGTCTGGATCGTGCTTATCATAAACGCCTTCAACTTCCTTGACAACATGGATGGCCTGTCTGCTGGAATAGCGACCATAGCTGCGTCCATACTGCTAACTGCAGCATGGATGAACGGGCAGATACTTGTGGCGGGCTGCACCATTGTGTTCATCGGGACCATGCTCGGCTTCCTTGCGTTCAACTTCCCTCCTGCACGCATATTCATGGGCGATGCCGGGTCGATGGTGATTGGTACGGTAATGGCCATATTGACGCTCAAGACCACGTACTACCGTCAGGCAGCGGGCGGTAACTGGTACGCCGTTTTCATGCCGCTTATAGTAATGGCCGTGCCTCTATACGATTTCATCAGCGTCACAATTCTCCGTCTCCGCCAGGGTAGGAGCCCCTTCGCAGGCGACACCCAGCACTTCTCCCACAGGCTGAAAAAACGTGGCTTGTCGGACCGCCAGACTGCACTGACGCTCTATCTGGCAACGCTTTGCACAGGTCTGGGCGCGCTCTTCCTCTACCAATTGAACTGGCTGGGAGCAACAGGCGTGTTCGTACAGGTCGTTATGATACTTGCCATCATAGCGATCCTCGAGTCAGCCAGCAAAGGACGAGACAATGACCGCGCCGCGCCCCAGAACTGATAGAGGCAAAGTCTCCGCCAGCATTGGGATGACCATTCTGATCGTCTGCCTGTTCATAATTGCCGGGGGCGCGACTCTGCCACAGCGACTGGCTGGTATGACTAACGTCGCCATTTACTCTTTCCCGGAGGCGATGTATGGTGTTCTGACAGCCGGTCTGCTCATATTCACAAGCGTGGGCTGGTTTCTTTGGAGTGCCTCCAGGAGAAAAGACCGCTGGTACAGACGTTCAGGTATTGAGCTCGGTCTGGCCCTTCTGATCGTTGCAGGATTGGCGGGTATATACATCGGTTCTGACAAACGAGCAGCCATAAACCACATTGTCTTCATACTCGCACCGCTCTTCATGGCCCTCCTGCTCGTGCAGCTCCTCAATTCTGCCGCCCGCATCAAGATACTGCTGTACACCATCGCCGCTCTAGGCTGTGTGAACACCTATGAATGCGCCGACCAGTTTTTCTCGAGCAATACAATGATGATTGAAGAATACACGCAGAATCCCGAGGTGATGCTGCAGAAAGTGGGGATCGCGCCCGGCTCATATGAACATATGGTCTTCGAGTATCACCTTAGATCCAAGGACGTCCACGGCTTCTTCTCGACAAGTAACTCAGCAGGTTCATTCATGATAATGGCAGTATTCTGCGCCCTTGGAGTGGTCGTGGAAGGCTATGCATCGCTGAAAGCAGGCAAAGCTACCTCCGGTGAGATGGCAGCCAAATGCATTGTGCTCGCGGCCGTGACGGCAGGTCTATTCCTGACGCGGAGCAAAGGCGCGATAGGCGCGGGGCTGATCGCCCTGGCCCTTCTTGGAATATGGGCCCGCACGCGCCAATGGCTGGCGAGGTACAAACGTCTCGTCGTAGTCAGCATATGCGTCGCTATCGTCGCCATGACCTGTGCCATTGTATTCTATGGAACCACGCGTGGTACACTCCCCGGCGGCAAGTCCATGCTCGTCCGGTGGCAGTACTGGACGGGTTCGCTTCGAATGTACTCAGAGCACCCTCTTGGCGTAGGCGGTGGCAACTTCTCGGTGTACTACCCTCAGTACAAAGACCCTGCGGCACCCGAGACAATCAAGGACCCTCATAACTTCGTCCTGAGTTTTCTTACCCAGTACGGCCCACTTGGCCTTATCGGCTTCCTTGCTGCGGTCTTCGGTGCCGTCCGGCTTGTGGCATTCGGTGGGAGCAATATCCCTCGTGATGCAACCCCGCCTAGGGACCCTGCGTTCCACGGCCTTGTGTGGAAGGTGCTCCCGCTACTGACACTCCTGCTTCTCATCATCAGACCAATGGTTCTTAGCTATGACGTCGGTACGGATATTGTTGTGGCGGCTGTAGTTCTGCTTTTCCTTCTGGTTGTGCCGCTGGTCATCTTTGTCGCAGCATGGTTCCTGCTGTCGATTCGGGAGGATGCCGGGCCGTTCGGTGACGGCACTCAAGCTATCCTGCTCTGCGGTGTTGCAGGAGTGCTGATTCACAACTGCGTCGACTTTGCCATATTTGAGCCGGGCGTCCTGTCGGTGTTCTGGGCGGTTGTTGCCACCTGCGTAGCCATCAGCTTTGTCCGAGGTCGATGTGTGCCGGGGCAGATATCTCTTTCCAGAGTCGGCAAGCTGCTTGCATGGAGCGTCTCGGGTCTGGCTCTGCTGGGATTCGTGCTCTTTGTACTGATCCCAGTGCCAAGTGCCGAATGGCTTATGGCGCGTGCAACAGAGTATCTGGAGGCTCCTGACTCCGACAAGGCACATAAGATGTTCGCGGAGGCAACGCGTGCTGACGCCCTTAACGCAGAAGCGCCTTATTCCGATGGCAGGCTCTATCTTTTCGACTATATGGCGGCCCCCGATCCTAATCTGATACAGGCTGCCCGGGAAGCACTAGCCAAGGCCATAGACCGCAATCCAGCCTACTACAAGTACTACGCCAAACTGGCTGAGGTATATGCCACAGCCGCACAGACATCCCAGGGCGACACAAGGACGGAGTTGCTTGAACGTGCGTACCAGGCAGCGGCTGATGCGATAGACCGATATCCTGGCGATGCCGCCCTTCATATCACTTTCGCCGATATTGCCGATGGCTTGGGCAGAAAGTCTGAGGCTCTGGCCAACTACATCGATGCTGTCGCTATAGAAGATGCCTACCGCGAGCAGTTCCGGCGGATGTATAAAGACCGGGAGCTTTACAGTCGGTTGGGGGAAAAGAAATACCAGGACGCCCGCAGCAGGATAGCCGAGCTCAGTGCCGGAACCAACTAGCCCACCTTTGCAAGCACCTCGTCGGGGATGTCAAAGTTCGAATAGACGTTCTGTACATCGTCGTGGTCTTCGAACGCTTCCATCAGTGCCAGTAGCTTCCGCGCGGTGTCTTCATCGTTCACAGCTACATTCGTGTCTGGCAGCATCGAGAGCTCGCTTGTCTCGATAGGTATATTGCGCGATTCAAGAGCTTTCTTAAGCTCATCATAGGAGCCGGGCTGACACGTTATCTCGTAGAGGTCGCCGCCGGTAGTCATGTCATCGGCACCGGCCGAAAGAGCCAGTTCCATGATCGTGTTTTCATCGACTGCCGATGTCTTGACGGTTATCATCCCTTTCTTGCGGAACATCCAGCTCACACAGCCGCTGGCCCCGAGTGAGCCACCGCGCTGTTCAAATATCTTCTTTATCTCGGGGGCCGTCCTGTGCCGGTTATCCGTCAGCGCCTCTACCATAATCGCGACCCCGCCAGGCGCGTAGCCCTCATAGACCACTTCGTCATAGTTGATAGGGCCCAGCTCGCCCGTCCCCTTCTTGATGGCCTTCTCTATGGTATCCTTCGGCATATTCGCGGCCTTCGCCTTGTCTATGGCGTAGCGCAGTGACAGGTTCGCCGCAGGGTCCCCGCCCCCTGTCTTTGCCGCAACAATGATCATCCTTGCGATCTTACTCCACATCTTGCCGCGCTTTGCATCATTGGCTGCTTTCTTGTGCTTGATACCGGCCCAGTGCGAATGTCCAGACATATATAACCTCAGACTCCTGAATACCTGTGCGTCTCTAGTGAATGACCTTGTTGAGTGGATAGGCGATAATGCCCGAGGCACCCTTCCTCTTGAGCTCAGGCACCATGACCCGTTCGCTTCTGGCCTCCAGTATCACCTCAACGGCGACATATTTGTCATCGGCAAGGCTCGAAATCGTCGGGCTCTTCTCCGCTGGCAGAATCGCAAGTACCTTTTGCAGGTCCTCTCGCCTGACATTCATCTTCAGGCCCACCTTCGACCTGGCATCAATGACTGCGTTCAAAAGAACGGTAATATCTTCTATCTTCTGCTTTTTGAAAGGGTCTTTCCACGCAGCCTTATTGCAGATGAACCGCGTCGTGGAGCTCATTACCGTATCGATGACGCGCAGATTGTTGGCTTTGAGAGAAGATCCTGTCTCGGTAAGCTCTACGATACCACTTACCAGCCGTGCCTTGACCTCGGTCGCGCCCCAGCTGAACTCGACCTTCGCGTTTATCTTCCTTTTGGCCAGGTAGTCCTTTGTGGCATTGACAAGTTCTGTAGCCACTATACCCCCTTCGAGATCCTCAGGCTTCCTTATGCCAGATTCATCAGGCACGGCGAGCACCCATCTTGCGGGCTTGCCCGTAGCCTTGCTGTACTGGAGCTCGCATACCTCAACCACGTCGGAGGCGTTCTCCACGATCCAGTCATAGCCGGTAATACCCGCGTCAAGCACGCCGTCTTCGACATAGCGGCTCATCTCCTGAGCGCGCAACATTATCAGCTCGATCTCGTCGTCGTCGATGCGAGGGAAGTAGCTGCGCGAAGACTCGGATACATCAAAGCCGGCGCGTCTGAACAGGTCGAACGTAGCTTCCTGCAAGCTGCCTTTTGGAATACCAAGTTTCAATATTCGCTCTGACAAGATTCACACCTCGAAAAAGAGACCTTATGCACACAAGACTGCCGGCGCCGGATACTCAGCGACGGCTCCGTGTTCTCGCGATCTTTCGAGCAACAGTGCCTTTTACCTTCTTCTGGGCCGTTTTCGCCTGCGTTCCGGAAGCTCTGGCATGCGATGCCTTCACCAGTTTCCGGACCATCGCCTTTTCACCGCCGGGGCGTTCACTCTCCTTGCGAAGCGCCGCATAGAACGCGTATGCATTGCTTGCCGATATCTGCCTCTGCAGGAAACCCTCCATTTCATCTTCGGTCGCGGACGGTTCAACAAGACCGCAATTCCTCAGATACTCCTGCATCCTCTGAGTCAGCGGTATCGAATGTGCACCCAGCGATGTGAGCATCACGTAATCGACGACAAACCGGCTTACACCAGGCATTTCCTCAAGGAACTTGCGTGCCGACCGTTTGCCCATTTCGCGCAGCATGGCCAAGCTCAGCGTATCATGCTCTCGGAATATGTGGTTCAGCGACTGTGTCAGATTCGTCGTCACACGCTCTGCCACCTCGGCCTCTTCGCGCAATACCTCAGACACCTCCTCAAGCCTCGATACCCGCAGGTCATTCCAGTCAACAAAGCCGCTCTGCATTGCCCCGTAGACGCTCTTTGCTTTTGACTCGTGCATGCCTTCACTCAGGATCGCGAATATCATTGCCTCTACTGGGTCATTGTAGCGAGGGGAATGAGGTTTGGCTGCCCTGCAGGTCCTGAAGAATCTGGTGACCTTGCTTGCATACTCCTTACTGTTTTTCATAAGAACTCCGTCAGCGGTCTCTAGTCATCCCGGCGTGTCGCCCGTAGTCACCATGAACCTTTAACCCACAGGCTTATTCGCTTCGTCAATAAGTCGCATTGTCTCCATAACCTTCTTTATCTTATCATCCAGGTGGAACTGAAGCATCGGGCAGAACTTCATATTGACGTACCTGGCCACCTGCGCCTGAATGTACTTCGCCGCATGCTGGATGCCTGCAAAACAGGTTTTGCCTGTGGAGTCTTTCGCGGACATGACACTGACAAAAACATCAGCCGTTCGCATGTCTGGCGCCACTCGTACCTCGGTCACACTTATAACACCCTCGACCCTCGGGTCACTGAGCCCGTGCACAAACACATCGCTGACGGCTTCACGGATTATACTGGCGAGCTTTTCCTGTCTGCGTGTCGGCATGGATTCCCCTTACGCAAGCGTCCTCGCCACTTTGGTTATCCGGTAGACGCTGAAGACATCGCCGATCTTGACATCGTCAAACCCTTCTATCTTGATGCCGCACTCAAGGCCTGCTCGTACCTCGCGAACATCCTCTTTGAAGTGTTTCAGCGACTCTATCTTGCATTCATCTTTCAGTACAATGTTCTCGCGCACAAGACGTATCTTGGCATCCCGTGATACCACACCATCTGTCACATAGCAGCCGGCCACAGTCCCAACGCCACTTACTTTGAACGTATTGCGTACAACAGCCTGCCCCACATACTTCTCCTGCTCCTCTGGTTCAAGCAGACCCGACATCGCCTTCTTCACATCCTCTGTGATGCGGTAAATGATATTGTAGAGCCGTATATCCAAGCCCTTGGATTCAGCCAGACGCCTCGCTGCTTCTTCCGGGACCACGTTGAATCCGATGATTATTGCGCCCGACGCCTCAGCCAGAACAACGTCCCCTTCGGTGATGCCGCCGACGGCCCCATGCAGGATTCTTACCTTGACCTCGTCTGTGCTTAGCTCGCCAAGATACTTCACAAGCACATCTACCGAGCCCTGGACATCTGCCCGCAGGATCAAATTCAGCTCCTTGACCTTGCCGGCCGCTATCTGAATAAAGAGGTTGTCAAGCGTCACCTGTGTCCGCTGGGCCAGCGTATGCTCACGTGCAATGACTCTCGCCTCTTCGGCCACAGCCTGAGCCCGTTTGATATCACTGAGCTTATAGAATCGATCTCCGGCCTGCGGCACCCCATCAAGACCGCTAACCTCAACCGGCATCGAGCTTGTCGCTTCCCTGATGCTCTTGCCGAAGCTGTCATGCAGTGCGCGTATCCTGCCAAAGCTCTCGCCCGCGACTATTACATCGCCCTTCTCAAGACGTCCTTCCTTCAGCAGCAGTGTAGCGACTGCGCCCTGTGTGGGCGTCATCTTCGCCTCGACGACCCACCCGCTGGCGGGAAGTGTAGGATCGGCCTTGAAATCCTTCAATTCTGCAACATAATCGATATACTCAAGCAGTTCCTCGATGCCCATTCCCGTAACAGCGCTGGTCTGTACAACCTCGACATTCCCGCCCCATTCCGTCGGCGTCAGACCGTTTTCAGCAAGCTGGCCGTATGTACGGTTTGTGTCGATACCGGGCAGGTCAGACTTGTTGAGTGCCACAATAATCGGCACATCGGCCGCTTGAGCATGGTGTATTGCCTCGACGGTCTGTGGCATGACGCCATCATCTGCCGCTACCACGAGCACCACGATATCGGTCATGTTCGCACCTCTGGCGCGCATAGCGGTAAAAGCTGCATGACCTGGCGTATCAAGGAATGTTATCCGCTTCTTGCCAACCTGTACCTGGTAGGCGCCAATGTGCTGCGTAATACCGCCAGCCTCACCCTGGGCCACATGAGTTGCCCGTATTCTGTCAAGCAGGCTGGTCTTCCCATGGTCCACATGTCCCAGCATTGTCACTACCGGGGCACGCTTCTCAAGGCTGTTGCGGGACATGTCTCTGAATTCGGCCGCCAGCTGGTCCGCCATGGTCAGTCGCCTCTCAACAACGAGTTCGACACCCGTCTCAAGCGCAACCATCTCGGCAGCTTCCGTTGCTATCACCTGGTTAGCAGCCGCCACCACCCCCTGCTTAAGCAGTTCACCGATGACGTCAGTCACCTTCACGTTCATGGCAGCGGCAAGGTCACGGACTGTAACCGGCGTCGTCACTATCGCCTTTGCCGGCCTGGCCGTCGCTGGCTGGATAACGTCTCCCTTGCGGTCCGTCTGGATCTTCCGGACCGGCCGCATTCGCATGCGCTCCCCTTCCGCTGCATCCAGCCGCGCACGCCTCTCGTCTAGGTCCTTCTGTCCTCGCCTTCGCCCACCCTTTACAGCCTGTGCCTCTTCATCAACGACGCTGTCTTTGTGCCGCCCGTGGGTCTTTGCTCGTCCTTTGGTTTCCCTGGTCTTTCCACCTCGCGCAGTTGGTGAGCTCGGCACCTCAGGCTCAACCAGCGGTGCAGGCGCTCGTCCCGCAGGTCTGCCGGCAGCCGGCCTCAAAGATCGTGCAGGTCGCGGCGGTCGACGAGGCACGTCTTCCGGTTCCTCGAAACGTACCACTCGCGGGCCGCTAAGCTGAGCGGGCGCCGGCTTATCGAGCATCGGGCCTGCAGGCATGATAGGCTCTTCAGGCTCCGGCTCCTTGGCTGGTGCCGCCGGTTCTTCCACAGCCGGCACTGGCACCTCTGTGGGAGAGGCGGGCGCTGGCTCTTCTACTGCTGCCGGCTCACTCACCTCCGGCACCTCAGCTACTTGCGTCTCGTCGACCGGCGGCGCAGCGGGTGCCGCCGCTTCAGCAACTGGCTCCTGGGCCGCAGGCTCTTCTTCGACGACTTCTTCCGTCTTCTGCTTCTCGACTTTCTTCTTCCTCTTCACCCGAACCTTTGTCAGGTCAACCTTCTCCGCTGTCTCAACGCTTGTCGAGACATCCCCCTCGCTGAACCAGTCCCGTATCGTCGCGGCCAGACCTGCTGAGATCGTGGCCATATGATTCTCAACCTGTGTCAGACCCTCGGCCTTGCATTTCTCGACTATTGCCGAACTCTTGACACCAAGCTCTTTAGCCAAAATATAGACTCGTGTAGTGGCCAAAGCCGATTCTCCATTCGTCTAAACTCAAATAAGCAACGTCAGATTCGGGGAAACCTCGATCTGCGGATACCACCCGGCATCCTGCTGCACTAGCGATCACTCGTTGTCTGTCGGTTTCTCCTTTTCCAGAACCTTCTGCGCCTGTGTCCTGCCGGCCTTCGTAGCAGCCTTGTCCGCCTTGGCTGCCGCCACCTCGACTATCTGTTTCGCAAGGTCTTCGGCAACACCAAGCTCGCTGACAAGTGGACTTGGTCCGACCTCCTGAACATCAAACAGCGATATCAGGCCCAGCGCTATCATCTTATCGATCAGGATATCATCCACGCCTTCTATATCCTTGAAGGCGTTTATCATTGCCTCCACCTCATGGTTGTATTCGTCAGGCGTCAGTATATCGATGTCCCAGTCGGTCAGCCTTGCCGCCAGACGCACATTCTGTCCGTGCTTGCCAATCGCAAGGCTCAATTGGTCCTCGGCTACCACAACCGTGGCGCGATTCAGCTCGAAACAAAGCGCTATCTCGCTGACCTTTGCCGGCATGAGTGCGTTAGCTATGAGCACCTTCGACGAATCATCCCAGCGCACAATATCTATCTTCTCGCCGCCAAGCTCATCCACGATGTTCTTTATACGGCTGCCCCTGATACCTACGCACGCACCTACAGGGTCTACTTTCTGGTCAAGCGACACTACGGCAATCTTCGTGCGATATCCCGCCTCCCGGGCCAGCGCTCGCATCTCAATTATCCGTTCCGCGACCTCCGGAACCTCAAGCTCGAAAAGCTTCCGCACGAAGTCCGGATGCGTCCGCGAAAGGATTATCTTGATCTGGTTCGATATCTCCCGCACATCCAGTATCAGACATCGCACCCGCTCCCCGGGGTGGTACGTCTGCCCGGCTATCTGCTCGCCCTTCGGCATTATCCCTTCCACCCGGCTGTTCAGATTCACTACAAGAGTCCCTCCCTCATATCTAGTCACAATACCTGTGATGATCTGGCCTTTCCTCTGCGTGAACTCCGAATAGATGCTCGCCCGCTCATCCGTGCGAAGCTTCTGTATCATTACCTGCTTGGCTGTCTGAGCCGATATACGCCCCAGTGTCCTGATATCTATCTTTTTACCATCCTTGAAGGCTGTTATGTCCCCTGTAGTGCGGTCTATCTGCACAACCACCTCGCATGGCGGCTCCCCGAAGTGCTTCTTCGCGGCAGAAACCATCGCAGCTTCAAGGTCCGCGAAGACGCTTTCCTTGTCGATGTTCTTGTCGCGCGCCATATTCTCAACTATCCGCAGCAGCTCCTGATTCATCGGCCTTCTTTCTTCTCATTGAACCAAAAAAAATGGAAACCAACGTGGTTTCCACTCTGACGACGCCCAAGACCGGATGCACACTCTGAACGTGCTACCTTTCCATAGGCTCTGCCCCCTCCGGCCTCGCCGTCATCAAGTAGAACTCTGTCGCAAACCTACTACTAAACCTCAACGCGCAGCCCCACCAACGTGTTGTAGTACTACGCGGCTGCACTGTTTTCATTCCCTGTCACTGCAGTGGTTCCTAAAAGACACCCGTCAGTTCAGCATTCGAAATATTTATTCTAGGTGTCAGACACAGCTTTGTCAAACATAATAACCTTTTTGCACGACAATCTGTTCAAAGATAAATCACTCCCAATCAGCGCCTTTTTAGAGGCGTGAAACCAACTCGCGCAACCTTGTCCTCGAACTGTATTTTGCTTATCTTCACAAGCTTGCCATCCACGTCCAGCACCGGCTCGAACGGCTGGCCATCGAATATCGCTGCTGCGATGCTTGTTCGGATGTCGTCCTCCGACGCCCCCGCCATCTGCTCACTGTACATCTTCTTTGCGACAGCCTTCGCTGCCATCGTTACGGGTACCGCCCCGACCCGCACCGACTCCAGCCCTAGCATCGGCCGCCCTTCCGCATCCGTCTCGGCCTTGACTTCCACCGTAGCCACGAATTCCATACCGCTCAGGTACACAGAAGCCATCGCAACCATCCTGCCTGGCACAAAGCTCACCACCGGCAGAGATGCCTTCGCCTCGGTCTCGGGCATCGCCCAGTCGCCCGTCACAATGATGTCATTGATGCCGGCCTCCTCGATCACGAGTTCGAACGGCTCCCCAAGCTGGGCTCCATTATAGAAATCCTGCCCCAGCTTGTGCGTCAGATATGTACTCACGCGCCCGGACGTATCAGGAACTGCCGCTTCATAACCGCGGGGCTTGTGAACCAATAGCACCAGGAATATCGCCAGCACTAGCAGCTCTGCGCCGAACCAGTAAAGGGTCCGGCGAACTCTCTTCGCGTTTATCTTCAAAGGATTGTCTCCATACCGTCGTTCACAGGTTCAGCCAGTCTCTGTTTTTTCAGAATACTCCCGAAAATTCATCCTTGCCTCTCTACGCCCTGCAGATTATAGTGTTCACCTTGTTGATTGCAACCGTGTTAGGCGGGCGTGGAGGCTGCTTTGTCCTCCGCCCGAAGATTGGCACCGCAGCAGACCAGGTTCTCCTGGTCTGTAGACTTAATAGGAGACACAGCTAGTGGCGAATCATTTTGGTGACAGGCTTGCTCAGGCCGTAAAGGAAAAGAGGACTCAGCTAATCGTGGGTCTTGACCCCGTCTATGCATCACTCCCGAAGGGCATCACCTCCCATAGAGACATGAATGACGAGAATGACGCCGGTGCTGCCATCGACGCCATCCTTGAGTTCTCTACCAGGGTCCTGCGGATCGTTGCTCCTCTTGTGCCGGCCGTCAAGATAAACATTGCCTATTTCGAGAAGTATCTGGGCGAAGGCCTCGAAGCATATTACTCCCTGGTCGCTGAAGCCGAAGACCTCGGCGTCGAGATCATCGGAGACGTGAAGCGCGGCGATATCGGTCATACAGCCGAAGCCTATGCCGAGGCTCATCTCAGGAATCCCGATTTCGCCGATATCGAAGAGCTCGTCATGCCCGACGCCATAACCATCAATGGCTTCGCCGGCCTCGATGGCATTCTTCCCTTTGCCAACGCCGCCCAGGAGCACGGCAAGGGCGTTTTCGTCTGGGTCCGCGCAAGCAATCCTTCGGCCGCAGCCATACAGGATTTCGCCGACGCCTCTGGCCAGAAGATGTATGAAAAGCTCGCCGACGTCGTAGCATCTGTCGCCAACCAGCCCGAAAGAGTGGGCACGAGCGGCTACAGCAATGTCGGGATGGTTGTCGGCGGCACCAGCCCCGAAGCAACTTCTGCCCTTCGCAGGAAATATGACAAGGTCTGGTTCCTCGTCCCCGGTTACGGCGCGCAAGGTGCCAGCGCCGCCGACTGTATGAGGTTCTGTAAGTCGGATGGAACGGGCGCCCTCATTTCAGCGTCTCGGTCCATCATATACGCCTACGACAAGCCCATCTACCGAACGCAGTTTGGAGACGATTGGGAGAAGTGCATCGAGCAGGCTGTCGCGGACGCCCGCGTCGAGCTCCAGACGGCCCTCCAGAAAGCCCATGGGCTATAGAACATGACCGAGGGCCTGCTGCATAGGATGGTTGTGGGCTCGCGAAGTGAAGCAGATATACAAAAATAAGACGGTTCTCATCTTCGGCCTTGGCCGCTTCGGCGGCGGCCTTGATTCAACACGTTTCGCCCGCGACTGCGGCGCACACGTCATCGTCACTGACTCCCTCCCGGAAGCTAAGCTTTCAGATGCCCTCAAGGAGCTGGCTGACCGCAATGGTATCTCATACCGTCTCGGCTCGCACGATAGAAGCGACTTCGAAAAGGCTGACATCATCATCGTCAACCCAGCCGTTCCGCCCACGCATGAGATGCTCACATATGCTTGTTCGCTTGGCAAAGTCATTACGTCCCAGATGGAGATATTCTTCGCCCTTTGCCCCGCAAAGATAGTCGGCATCACCGGCGCCAACGGCAAGAGCACCACGACGGCCCTCACCGCCCACCTGCTGACCGGCGGCATCGACCAGCCGGGCTTCCCTTACCGAAAGGTCTGGCTGGGTGGCAATATCGGTAACCAGCCGCTATTGGGCGTCCTCGACAAGATAGAGAAGGACGATGTGGTGGTGCTTGAGATCTCCAGCTTTCAGCTTGAGCAGCTTGCCAACAGCGGCTCTGCCCCGCATGCGTCGCTGCTCACAAACCTGGCCCCTAATCACCTCGACCGCCACGGCACATACGAGAATTATTGCGCCGCCAAAGAGAACATCTTTCGCCTGCAGAAGCTCGACCCCAAGGACCCCGCGCTATCAGTCTTCAATGCTAAAGACGAGATTGGCCTCGCCTGGTATGAGAAGTATCGCAATGATGCCGGCCGCGTGTGCGAGCTCTTCCGCGAGGAGGACGTCATGCCGGCAATGCAGAAGGTCTTCCCCCTGCCTGGATGGGCAAATCGTCAGAATCTCGCCGGCGCGCTGCATGTCGCTCGTTTCTTCGGCGTGAAGGATGAGTCTATCCTGAAGCATCTGGCCGATTTCAAAGGCCTGCCGCATCGCCTTGAGCTTGTCAGGAAGGTGAATGGTGTCGGATGGTACAACGATTCCATCGCCACGACGCCTGAGAGTGTCATCGTTGCTATTGATGCATTTGAATGCCCGCGCATCATCATCGCCGGCGGCTACGATAAGAAGCTGCCGTTCGATGAGCTTGGCAGGCGCATCGCAAAGCAGGCCAAGGCGGCCGTTTTGATTGGAGTCTGCGCGGAAAAGATAAAGAAGGCGACTCTGGATGGCGGCGGCAAGCCTGAAATGATCCATATGGCAGGGAATTCGATGGCTGAGGCTGTGCGAATTGCCGCTGGGCTGGCTGCTCCGGGTGATGTTGTCCTGATGAGTCCGGCCTGCGCCAGCTACGACATGTTCGAGAACTTCCAGCACCGCGCCCAGGTCTTCCGCGACCTCGTCAACGCCCTCTAGCCCGAGACGTGTTCCAAGTGCTGCGCAAATGCGCGGAAAAATGTTCTAGTGACGCGGGAACGGTGGCCAATGTGTCCTAGCCTGGAGGGTAGGACATGCTGTAAGTGCTTTAGTGACAAGCTCTTAGGAGTGGCCGGGCAGGTCTATAGGACAACAAGTCGAGATAAGTCGATTAGAGAG